>OLGM01000079.1_pt1 | contig 70874 bp, 66 predicted proteins | sample 1606001 | NCBI WGS metagenome assembly OLGM01 (sample SAMN03283294) | human gut metagenome | biome: human-associated habitat; material: feces | host: Homo sapiens | place: Peru | collected 2012
TAAGGTGCCCTTCTAGGGCTTACTCAAGCCACCGGCTCAGCCGGTGGTTTTGACTAGTCAAGAATTCAATGAATTGAGGATATATAAATGACGGAGCAAGAAAGACAGGAAATTGAAAATCTGCCCAGTGCGGGAAAATGTGAAGAAGATGATTTTCCAATTATAGGCGATATACAGACATTAGATCAGTATTTGAAATGGTACTGGATATGGGAAAACCGACGTTTTTTTGCCAGTGCCCCAAATTACAAATGTAAAGAAAGTATAGTAGAAATTTTAAAAAGTGAGGGAAATATTAGTGATAAGCAGGTGCTTTCTGATCTTATTGATAAGGAAGAACTGTTCTGGACGAACTATGTTGTGCCCCAGATTCCCCCTGCACCCAACGGTTGCGATTGTGACACCCAGCAGATCAACCAGATGTATGAGGTAGACAACCGGGACAAGACCGCTGACCTGAGTGCCCTGCATGGACTTCTGGATAAGCGGCAGGAGCTTTCTGACCAAATCGAGCAGATGGAACAGGAGAAAACGGCCATCGAGCAGCAGGTCAAGCTGCAAATGCAGGATGCTGCCTATGGCACAGCACCGGGCTATAAGGTGTCTTGGGTGTCCTCCGAAAGCAAGCGTGTAGATTCCCAACGCCTGCGGAAAGAGCAGCCGGACATTTTCAATCAGTACAGCAAAAATGTAAGCAGTCGCAGGTTCACCATCGTTCATGCAGCATAAATCTTGTATCCGGCGGCAGGGAGTGACTTCTCTGCCGTCTTTTTTCTTGGAGGTTATCTTATGGCTACGGAAAATCCGTTCGTAAAATTATTTGCTATCGACTTCAAAGATCATTTGGAAGTCAAAAAGTCCGGCAACACGGAACTGAAATATGTAAGCTGGGCGTATGCCTGGGCGGAGGTGAAAAAGCTGTATCCTTCTGCCAGCTACGAAGTCAAGAAATTCAACGGTCTGCCCTATGTTTATGACCCCATAACCGGGTTTATGGTGTACACCTCAGTCACGATTGAGGGCGTTTCGCACGAAATGTGGCTGCCTGTACTGGATGGTGCAAACAAGGCCATGAAAGCTGTGCCTTACACCTATACCACCCCGAAATGGGACTACAATCCGCAGACCCGCTGCCGTGAAAAGATCGGCATGGAAGAACGCACCGTAGAAGCAGCATCCATGTTCGATGTGAATAAGGCTATCATGCGGTGCTTGGTGAAGAATCTTGCTATGTTTGGTCTGGGCCTGTACGTCTACGCCGGAGAGGATTTGCCGGAAGATGCTGCACCGCAGCCGGAGGCAGAACCTCAAAAGCAGCCAAAACCGAAATCCACCAGTCAGAAGCAGGAACAGCCGCCAGTGCCCTGCATCTGCGCCCGGTGCAACCAGCCCATCAAGAGGGTCAAGCTGAAGGATGGTTCCATCATGCAGGCAGCAGAGTTTGCGGCCACCCATGAGGGAATGTGCGCAGACTGTTACAAAGCCACCAGATTGAACGTAGCATAAGGCAAATGCTTGTAAATTTCACATCTGTATGCTACTATAATAACAAGAGAAAAGAAGGTGATGGCATGGCGCAAAAGGATACATCTGAAAAAATTCTGGAATCCTATAACGATGTCTTTTCGGACATTGTGAATGTGCTTCTGTTCAACGGCAAACAGGTTCTGTCTGCGGATGAACTGGAAGATCAGGCTCCACGCTCCTACTACAAGGCAGATGGCAAGATTCGTGAAATCGAACGGGATGTTGCCAAACGCTGGAAGAACGGAAATATTCGTGTGGCCTGTATCGGTTTTGAAAACCAGACCGCTTCTGATCCCAATATGCCGCTCCGCGTCATGGGTTACGATGGCGCAGAGTACCGGGCGCAGTTACTTGGCGATAGCGAAAATCTCTATCCTGTTGTGACGCTGGTGCTTTACTTCGGTCACGATAAGCCGTGGAATGGGCCGCTTTCTCTGAAAGAGCGGCTGAACATTCCCAAAGAATTTGAGCCGTATGTCAACGACTATAAGATCAATCTGTTCCAGATTGCATATCTGCCCCACGAGCAGGTAGAACTTTTCCAGAGCGATTTTAAGGTTGTTGCAGACTACTTCGTGCAGAAGCGGGAAAACGGCGACTACATTCCGAGTTCGCAGGATTTGACCCATGTGCAGGAAACGCTTCAACTGCTGAGTATTATGACGAATGATAATCGGTTTGAGGAAGCGTACAATACAAATACCGATGGCCAGAAAGGAGGCCCACGCAATATGTGTGATGTGCTTGATAAAGTGGAAAACCGTGGTGAAAGCAAGGTTGCTCTTTTAATGAAAAAGCTATTCGACCAGAATAGAATTGAGGATGCGAAAAAGGCCTCGGAGAACGAGGAATACCGTATCAAGTTGATGAAAGAATTCGGCATTAACTAAAAGCTGGAGACTTACTCAATATGTGCAATGTGCTTGATAAGGTGGAAAACAAGGGGAAAACAGAAGGAATAGCCAAAATGTCCCTTCTGTTTAGGTCACTTTTCAATCAGAATCGTATCGAAGATGTCAAACGGGCTTCTGAGGATGAAGCATACCGTAGCCAGCTTATGAAAGAATTTGGTATCGACTAAAACGTATATACACTTAGGGAGAGTGTCTTCGGATGCTCTCCCTTTACTTTTGCAGGGCAGTCCGTGTGGAGTGTCCTGTTTCTTTATATAAGGAGAGGACAGATTATGACCTTTAATGCAATGACCGAACGCTACGAGGAGATCACGGTTTGCGGAAAGCCTGCGCTGTTTACCAGCATCCGCATCAAGAGAGATACTGTCCCGGACGGTCTGTACGCCTACGATGTCCGGCACGACGATGAGTGCCGGGGCATCCCTTGTGAGATCGTCCCCTTTGTGATGGTCAACCACTGGGGCACCATCATCCTTGCGGAACCGCTGGAACTGCCGGACGATGGGCGGCGATATATTGACGAGGACACCGACTGGAACTACGCTCCGTTTGGAGGAACAGAGAAAAATCAAAAGCCATGTGTCACAGTGGAAGAATTTATAAAGACCTATGTGAAGCAAGAATAACAGAAAACTTGTGCCGGAAAAGTATTAAAAATGCCGTAGAGGTAAAAGAGTATCAAATTCTCTATCATTTGAGAGAGTTGCGTCAGTAAATCGGCAACGCTAAAATGACGAACGGTATTTTTGATACAGAAAGAAAAAGTTATGAGTATTTATGGCTATTGCAGAATTTCTACTGCAAAACAGAGCATTGACCGTCAGATCCGCAACATCAAGACCGAATACCCGACTACCCATATCGTGCAGGAAGCCTATACTGGCACATCTATCTTTCGCCCGGAGTGGCTGAAGCTCTACCGAGTTCTGAAAGCAGGAGATATAGTGGTATTCGATTCAGTATCCCGGATGTCCAGAAATGCAGAAGAAGGTTTTTCTTTGTACGAAGACCTCTACCACAAGGGTATCCGACTGGTGTTCTTGAAAGAGCACCACATCGACACCGAAACCTACAAAAAAGCCCTGTCCGGCAGCATCGCCATGACAGGGACGAATGTGGATTTCATCTTGAAGGGCATCAACGAGTATCTGATGGCCTTGGCAAAGGAGCAGATCAAGCTGGCCTTTGAGCAATCCGAAAAAGAAGTTGCCGATCTGCACCAGCGCACCCGTGAGGGTCTTTTGACTGCCCGGCTGAACGGCAAGCAGGTTGGCCGCAAAAAAGGTGTTGGCTTTGAAACGAAGAAAGCCAGAGAAGCCAAACAGATCATCCGCACCCATTGCAAGACCTTTGGCGGCACACTTGACGATGCCGAGTGCATGAAACTCACAGGTCTTGCCCGGAATACCTATTATAAATATAAGCGTCAGATTCGGGAGGACGCTGAAATGAAGGATTGACTTCTATGTAGAAGAAGCGCTGCAAAAGCGGACAGAAGGGACACGGTACATTCAAAATGAGAATGCCGTGTTCCTTTTTTGTGGCTTGTGTAGGATGGACAACCATACCGTCCAGCCAAATCCGTATAATGAGGGCAGAAAAATGATGAAATCATAAGACAAAAGGAGAAGAGCGTATGAAAAAATTTTTGATGGTGTTGTTGAGCATTGCATTTGTGCTGAATCTTACAATTGTGATTGGGTTGATTGGTGGATATGGTTCACCACGGAGGGCGTTTTACACCATCACAGATGAACTGATGAATAGTGCCTATCGCTTCAAAAGAGGTTGGCAATTTAAGAATAGTCTACCTTGACTTTTTAGAAGATGGACAGGCAGTCTGTCCATCTTTTTTTGTATACTGGAGTTGTGCAAAAGAAACAAAAATTTTTTTGTAATTCTGTAAAACGACAAAAATCACACAAAGAATTGCGACTGCTGTTGCACTGTGTTACAATGAGCAGAGAAGGAGAATGAACCGTGCGTAATAGTAGATTGGACCGTATACTCTATATTCAGCAGGTGCTGGTACAGGGAGGTGTGCTGAACAAACAGCAGACGGCTGACCGCTTCGGTGTCAGTGAGAAAACCATCCAGCGCGACCTTGATACTCTGCGCAATCATTTTGCAGACAGCGAGCCGCGCCGGGAAATCTTATACAACTCCGCAAAGGGCGGCTATCTGCTGGATGACACGCTTTCACGCTTCCTCACCAGCAGCGAGATTCTGGCAGTATGCAAGATTCTGCTGGAAAGCCGCTCCATGGTCAAGGAGGAAATGTTCCCCATTCTGGACAAGCTGGTGCAGGTGTGCACCCCGCTGGACCGGTTGAATCAGGTGAAGAGCCTTATCAGCAATGAGCGGTTCCACTATGTTGAGCCGCAGCACGGCCGGAAGTTTATCGAGAGCCTGTGGGAGATCGGCACGGCAGTAGAAAATCACAATGTTATGGAAATTACCTACTGCCGTACCCACGACGGCGAGACCCGTGTGCGTACCATTGAGCCGGTGGGCATCCTATTCAGCGAGTATTATTTCTATCTGGCGGCGTTCATTGAGGGCATCGACAAGGATAAGCATTTCCAGAACCCGCAGGACAATTCACCTACAATTTACCGCATTGACCGCATTCAAAATTACAAAACCATCGACCGGCATTTCGCCCAGCGGTATGCTGACCGTTTTCAGGAAGGCGAAATGCGCAAGCGCATCCAGTTCATGTACGGCGGCGAATTGCAGACTATCCGGTTTGAGTATACCGGGCCGAGTCTGGAATCCGTGCTCGACCGACTGCCTACTGCAAAGGTTTTGCAGGTGACGGAAAAAGGCTGGATCGTAGAAGCGGAAGTGTTTGGTACGGGCATTCGGATGTGGGTGCGCAGTCAGGGAAATTATGTGCGTGTCATATCCGGCAACACGGCAAATCAATAAGTAGAAAAGAAGTTACTATCCGGCTGATAAAAACAAATTAAATCAAAAAAAGAAGGTTTGTGTGCATGATAAAACGAAATAAGCTGAAGATGGTCAGCAACCAGAGTACGCAAAAAAACTCGTTTTTCTTTCTGAATGAGAACGGAGAATGGGTGACAGTAGATTCAGCTTCGCCGCTGTCCCGAAGAGAATATACAGAAGCGGATATCCAAGAAAAAATCTTCCAAATCCTCCAAATCATCGATGAGGTCTACAATACAGGAAACCGTGGCGTCGATTTGATTTTTGAAGGCGCCGGCGAAGAGGGCACCCTGATCTGCGATGCGATTAGTGTGGCAAAGCTCGGTGACACAATTTCCTTCGATCAGAAAAAGACGATCATTGCGGTAGCAGGGAAACTGAGCTCCGGGAAAACGACATTGATTGAAGAAATTGGAAAGATGCACAATGTGGAATACACACGAGAAAAAGAAAACGATTACGTTGTTTATCGTGAACAGCATGGCAATAGTGCGTGGTATGAGCTGAATGGAATCGATTTGGGAAAAGCCTGTATGGAACATGCCGAAGCAGTTCTGGAAGGTCTGGTACAAAAGGGGCTTGGGGTAATTATTTATTGTCTGTCGAATGGAAAAATCGAGCAGATCGAAGAAACGCTGCTGAAAACGTTCAATGCGAAACATCCAGATATCAAAACCCTATTGGTACTTACGAACAGTGCAGAGGAAGAAGCGGAACTGTTTGCAGAACAGTTTAGCAGCCGACTGGGACAGGTGCGCGTGATCCCGGTGTTGGCAAAGGAAATCAAGACTCGAAACGGCAGGATACCCCCATTTGGACTGGAGCAGCTTATAAAGTATATTTACGAGGGAAAGTGATATGGATAACCTGAATCTGGTCGTGATGGGCAAAACCGGTGTGGGAAAAAGCACTCTGATCAATGCAGTTCTTGGCAAAACGCTTGCTCCCGTAGGAAAAGGACAAGCCATCACCAGAGAAAATGAGGTCTATCGGGAAAGGCTCCTTCTGCCGATTGGACAACGACAATATGACGGAAGTTACGGGATGGTGCTCCGGAACGTCAACCTGTACGATACGGTTGGTTTGGAGATCGATGCGGAGAAAACGAAAAAGACCCTGAATGGCATTTGTGCATTCATCCGAAGCTCCCAACAGAAAGAGCAGCAGCGTGACGCAACGCTGGTCTGGTTCTGTGTGAATTATAACAGCAATCGGTTTGAAAAGTATGAGCTGGACCTCATTCGGATGCTATCCAGAAACTATGAGATCCCCTTTATCATCGTACTGACACAGTGCATTTCGGAGGAAAAAGGACGACTGGAACGGCAAATCGAAGCGGAACTGCCAGAGGTAACGGTAAAACGAGTTCTGGCACAGGACTACAAACTTCGGGGACGAGCGCCTGTTCCGGCCTTTGGAATGACAGAACTGATTCGTTCTTCTGTACTGGACTACAACAAGAATAAAGTGCGCATTCTGGAAAGCAAGCTGGAAACATTGGCACAGGATAAAGAAGCAATGGTTGACCAGATGCGGAAGAAAGGACAAGACTGTGTAAAGTCCTATGGCAGCGCGGCTATAAAGGTTGGCATACTTCCGGTTGGCTGTATCCCGATCGTTCATGGTATGTGCATTAAAATGATATGCGATCTGCACAGGATTTTTGGAATCAATTCGACAAAAGGGTTTGCAAGTGGCATTTTCGCAAATGCGGTCGTTGGAGTGATCGCAACCCCTTTTATGGCCGTTCCTGTTATGAGTGCACTTATGGCGGGCGGTTATATTCAGGGGATAGGGGAGGCTTATCTTGAAGCATTGGTGGAGGTCGTGGACCGTTCTACCGTAGCAGAATTGAAAAATAACAGCTTAATGGAACAACGAATCAAAGACGAATTAAAGCGGCGCAAAAAGTAAAGGAGAATAAAAATGGCTGAGTATACGAATGCAGAAAAAGCAGAGCGCAATGCAAAAAGCTGGGATGAATTTGTTGATTCTCTGGATCAGGATCATCTGCCGAAAGCCAATATTATCGTTGCAGGCATTACGGGTACTGGAAAAAGCACCCTGCTCAATGCGGTGTTTGGAGTGGATATGGCAGAAACGGGAAAAGGCCGTCCGGTTACAGAGCACATGAATGAATACAACAATGCAGATGTGCCGGTTTGTGTCTGGGATACCGTTGGTTTGGAACTGGATTCCGAAAAAACGAAAAAATCGATCGAGGCAATTCAAAATGTTATTGCAAGTAAAGCGTCCTCGAAAGAACAGTTCGACCGGATTCATGCGATCTGGTACTGCATCAATTCCGGAAGCAATCGCTATCAGGGCGCAGAACTGAACTTTATCAAGTCGCTGCATGCGATCGGTGTTCCGTTTATTATCGTTTTGACGCAGAGCTTTGGCGATGAAGATGAAGAAAATGCGTTTGAAGAGCAGATCCGCAAAGAAAACGCTAAAATGGGTATGAACGATATTTCTATTGTGCAGGTTCTGGCAAAAGATTACAAACTTCGTGGCCAGCCTCCCGTTCCGGCATTTGGTCTGGACACACTAATCAACCTGACAATTTCTCAGATGCCGAACTATCTGAAGGGAAGCGTGACGGCGGCACAGAGAGTCAGCCGGGATCAGAAGCGGATCCAGAGTGAAGAGATCATTGCAAAATACGTACAGGCTGCACGGGAAGGTTTCTGGGATAAGGTGCCCCTTGCCAATATTTATGTGGCAAACAATAAAGTTCGGGACATGATCCATAAAATCGGAATGATGTACAATATGCAGATAGAACGAGAGGCAATAGACAAGATTGTAAATGAATGTCATATTGATGCGTCGAATACATTCAAAGGACTTGTGACTCCATTTTACAAAAAATATTATAAGGCTGCAATGAACAGTCTTGGAATAGAAAAAGAAAAAGGCTTTGAAGTAAATCTGGGAACTCTGGAAAAATCAGACCGCGTAGCAGTGATGGTGGCATTGTATGGGTACATTTTTATTGAGGCACTTGAAAAGGTTTGGGATGAGTCCACAGAAGCGGAGTTGAAAAACATCGAACGGATATCGAAAAAGCTGCTGGATGTGATCAATGAACTGCTGTATAGCAGAAAAAACGGTTGATCCAGTGCAAAAGGAGAGAAAACGATGGGAATTTTAACAAATGCAAAAAATTTCCTAGAAAAGAAAACGATTGCAGTTGCGAAAAAGGCAGCGGATGGAATTGCAGCGACCTCTGCACTCAGTCCAAAACAGGTAGAAGCAGTTGACGAAAAACGTCGGAACTACCTTGCGCAGAAGCCGGATATGGACGGCGAAGAGGTGCAAAAAACAGTCCAGAACAATCTGGGGGCCATTGGTGTTGAAGTTTATCAGGACTATTTATCGTTGCTGAAGAAAATCTATGCGCCGATGGATACGGCTATCGAAAATTTTGATGCATTGAATCGGATACGATACTTTGATATTACAAAATGGGTCACGGATGCCGAAGAACAGAATCTGGATCGGCTGGTAAATGTATATCAGGTGTTGAGCAAGGAAGAGTGTAATATCGCCTTGATCTATCATCGCACTATGGAAAAATGCGAAGTGACATTGGGTGTTGTAAGCACAAGCCCGGATCAGGCAGACCCTTCACGCGTGATGATGTATGATGAAAGGCTGAAAAAGGCGATTCGCGGCAATTTTCCGGGCGTAGAAATTCACGGTAATCAGGGAAGATCTGATCCATTTGGCCTTGGCATTCCGCAGACATTGGAATCGTGCATAGAAGAAAAGGCGGTTCAGTCGGTTGCAATCGTATCCAATCTGGCATCGGAAAAATCGAAGGATTTTATCAGCCAGAGCATGGACAAACTGCTGGATGGAATTATCCCGCAGAATGAAAAAGAAGAATACACACTGGTTCTGCTGGCAAAACCGATCAATGACCAGCTGGAACGCAAGAACCGTCTGTATGAAATGAGCTCGACACTGGCTCCGTATGCTTCATGGCAGAAAAATTATACCTATAGCGAGTCGGATGTTACCAATTCGTCGGCTAATTTTGGAGCAAATCTTGGTGCAAGTGTGGGTGCACAGACTTCGGTCGGAAAAACCACCGGCACCAATACACCGCGCCTTAATGAAAATGCAAAGCGGGGAGAGCCGGCCAACCAGACAAAAATTGGGAAAGGTGTAAAAAACACGCTCAAACAGATGGTCGGAATGTACGCGCCTATTATGGACACCCAATCGGATACCAACACAACTGGTATGCAGGCTGGTGCGAATTTTGGTGTTTCCTTTGCACGAGCATCCAGTGTTACAGCGCAAGTTGGCAAAAATGAGGGAATTACACAAACTTACACGAACTATGCTATCCAGCATACTTTGGAGGTGCTGGAAGAGCAGGTCAAACGGATGGAAGAAAGCTCAGCATTGGGCATGTGGGAATTTGCAGCCTATGTAACTTCAAGAAGTCCGGTCGTTGCTAATAATGTGGCGCAGATGTATCTGGCTTTAACACAGGGAGATCAGTCCTACATGACAAGTTCGGCGGTCAATCTCTGGGACGGAGAAGAAACTCCGGAACAGGCTCGGACGATCCTTCAGAATGTGCAAAAGTTGCAGCATCCGGTATTTGGATTGAAAGATACATTGGATGAGGAATGGCTGCTCTATCCTACGCTGGTAACACCTTCCGCAATTCTGTCCGGAAAAGAGCTTGCAAAATCGCTCAATTTCCCTCGAAAGTCGGTCAGCGGTCTGCCGGTCCTGCAAAGTGCTACATTTGGCAGGGAAGTCCAGCGCGAGGAAATTTTTGGAACAAGAGAAAAGGCCGGAAGAGCGATTTCAATCGGCCAGATCTACCACATGCGCAGTGTAGAAAAAAGCCGTGTGGATCTGGACGTGGACAGCCTTGCTTCCCACACTTTCATCACGGGCTCTACGGGTGCGGGAAAATCGAATGTGATCTATCAGATGTTGTCCAAGCTGCAGGAAAAAGGCGTAAAATATCTGGTCATTGAACCGGCAAAGGGTGAATACAAGCGAGTATTCGGAAAAAATTGCAATGTTTACGGTACGAATGGACTGAAATCAAAACTGCTGCAAATCAATCCTTTTTCGTTCCCGGATGGCATTCATGTGCAGGAACACATTGACCGCTTGCTGGAAATTTTCAATGCCTGCTGGCCGATGTATGCGGCAATGCCGGCCGTATTGAAAGCAGCCGTAGTAAAAAGCTATGAAAACGTTGGATGGAACGTGAACAACTCGAAGTGTACGCAAGGGGTATTCCCAACGATGGCGGATCTGCTGGATGCACTTCCGCAGGTGGTAAATACATCGCTGTATTCAGCAAATACCAAAAGCGATTATGCAGGTGCATTGATCACGCGTGTGCAGTCGCTGGCAAACGGCATCAATGGTCAGATCTTCTGCGCCCAAAAAGAAGTGCCGCTGGAAACACTCTTTGAACAGAACACCATTATTGATTTGAGCAGAGTCGGCTCTACGGAAACAAAATCGCTCCTGATGGGTATTCTGGTAATGAAATTGCAGGAATACCGGATGAATCTGGAAAAGATGAATGAGCACCTGATCCATGTGACGGTTTTGGAAGAAGCGCATAATCTACTCCGAAAAACATCGGTCAGCCAATCTCAGGAAAGCTCAAATTTGCAGGGAAAGTCTGTAGAAATGCTGACAAATTCCATTGCAGAGATGCGTACCTACGGAGAAGGCTTTATCATTGCGGATCAGGCACCGGATCTTCTGGACGAAGCTGTGATCCAAAATACAAATACAAAAATTGCACTCCGCCTGCCGAATGCGGCAGACCGAAAACTGGTAGGTTCTTCTATGGTATTGAACGATGCACAGATCGAGGAACTAGCAAAACTGCCCAGAGGCGTTGCGGCTGTTTATCAGAATGATTGGATCGGAACGGTGCTTTGTCATTTTGATAAGTATTGCGATTTTCAACCACTGGAATACCATCCTCAGGAAGAAGAATCTGTTATGGAGCACTATTTGAAGCTTGTATTTGGGGTGAAAGATGATTATGAACTGACTGCAGAAGATGCAGACCAGATCATGGAATGGATCCGACACCTGAAAGTAAGTCAGGAAACAAAACTGCTGCTTCAGAAACCACTGGATAAGAAAACACTGAATCCGTTGAATCGGCAGACGATCGCTTACAACTTGTTTGACGGCAAAGAAACTGCTTTACTGCTGGAAGCTGAGCGTGATACAAAACAAGGTATGAAGAAAGTGAAAGCAAAGATTCGAGCTGCTGTCGGTGTGGAGGACGAAATTCTGGTGGAAGAATGCCGGAGAGCTTTGATGGGAGCAATTTTTAGAAATCTTCACAATGGAGAATTGCGTCAGAGATACGCAAAAGTTGAACAAGAAGGGAGGATTTTGTAATGGCAATTGAAGCAGTCATAGCAGTTGTCAAGGAGGTTGCAGTAAAAACGGTAGAGGCTACGGTTCAAGTTGCCGAGAAAACGAGCGAAGTGGTCGGTACGTTAGAACAGGCCATAGAAAAACTCCCGGAACAAGTTGGCCGAGCGACTGAGGCAGAACAGCTGCCAAATGAACTTACAGAAGTATTTGAACCCAACACATCATTTGAAATTGATGGAGTTATCTACGAAACGAATGATGCGGGCATCGTTTATAAGATCGACGGAGAACTAGTAGAAGTAGTTGACTTGGAAGAACTTTTGAATGCATATTTTCAGGATTTGAAGAACTATTCTGAATGCCCTGAAACGATTCTGGATAAGCCATTTGATGTGTCCGACCTGAAAAAACGAACACCAGAGGAAAACGCAGAGATGCGAGAAGAATTTAATGATAACAAAGCTCAGCTCAAGCGAGAATGGGAGGAGATAAACCATAGACCGTGGCCTAAATATAAAGAGGATGTATACTCTGCAAATGGAAATCTGATTCGGAAAGCAGGCAGTGATTATGATGCACATCATATTCAGCCTTTGGGTATGGGCGGAAAGAATGAGGCTAGCAATATTACACCCTTGAGCGCAGAAGTGCATTATGACAAGCAGGGAATACATGCTTCGGGAAGCCCGTATAGCAAACTGGATCAAGCATTGGGAGGTATGTGAGAATGACGGTAAAAGAATATTTTGAATCTATAACAAAAAAGGAGATTGATTTAGGTAAGGTTGAAAAAATACAGAATATCTACAATAAGGTGCTTCCAGAAGAAGTTCAAAGGATCGTATCAAATGCAGAAAGCTCGATTTTTTTGGATGATGTGAGGATTCTTTCTTATAAGGAAATTTTAAATGCAGAATATGATTTACACGTTGACTTTAAGACAAAACAGATGATTCCATTGGCTGATTGTGGAGACAACGACTTTGTAGTCTATCATTTTGATACGCACGAGTGGTCGAAGTTCAATATTATTGATGAAGTGACGTTCAAAAAAAGAAAAACTTTAGCAGAAGTTTTATAACCAAGGCTATGAAGATTTCAGAATGTGGCACGGAATAGCATTTTGCGGTCCACTGCACTTTTAGATTATTACAATTTTAGTCGATTGCACATACAATACAAGTATCACTTCACAAAACGGAGGGTACTTGTACTATGGTGGACTACGCCGACATCGGAAAACGCATCCGTGCCTGCCGTCTTGCAAAGGGCATGACGCAGGAACAACTGGCCAATGAGGTCGGCGTGGTGGTCACGCACATCAGCCATATCGAAACAGGCAACTCCGTGCCCAGCCTGAAAACGCTGATTGACATCATCAACGCATTGGACTGTTCAGCAGACGAGCTGCTGTGCATCGAGATCAAAAAGGCAAAGCCGGTGTTCGACAGCTGGATGACCGAACAGCTTGCAGATTGCTCTGCCGATGAAGCAAAGATCATCAAAGAAACGGTGGTCAGCCTGAAAAAATCACTCCGAAAAGTGTACGGAAAGTCCTCTAAATACAGATATGACTAAAACTTCAAAAACTGAATGCCAGTTGGTAGGCATTGAGTGTTTGAAAAAGCACCCATAAAGTAAACGAACCGCCCCGGTTTCCGTAATAGGAAGCCGGGGCGGTTTTTTCTATGCAAAGCTATATAGAAAAATACTAATGGAAGTTTGCTGGATGGACAATATTGATGTCCAATCAACGCTTTATAATAAAAGCATCAAAATGATTCAATTGAATCATTCCGAACGGAAAAGGCTACGCATCCATTGAGATGGGAGGAAAAACCATGAAAGAGCTATTTGAAATCTATGATGGCAGTGCAGAAGCTAAAAAAGCCAAAGGAAAATCCAAAAATCTGAGCGGCTTTCATCCGCTGTTTACCGCAGCTGCGCGCAGAAGCATTGCGCTGGATTCCTTAAAGATTTGGCTGCTGCTGGGGTTCGTTGTGGGCGTGGTGACAGGTGTTGCAACCGGTGCCGGAGCGGTGTCGGTGCTTTTGGGACTCCTTATCGTCGCAGTAATCTATTTTGGCTTCCGGGATGATGCCTACAAAAAAGTATACGGCCCGGAGCATGACAGAGGCCAGCTGCCTTTGCCGGAAGGAATGAGCTGGGAAGAAGCCGTGGACCGCATCCGCCGTGGATTTGCAAACCCGGACATTGAACAGGTTACGGATACTGCGGATGCCATGACCTTTTACAGCAAAAAGCGTGGAACCTATCAGCTGAAAAATACAGCCGACGGCCTGAAAATGACCATCCTGACCAAGCCATCCAAGAGTAGCAAGAAAGAATACCTGTATGCGGTGTTCAGCAGCGTTTTGCTGTCGCAGGTGATCGCCATCCTGTACCCTGAAAAAATTTCTGCGGAGCAGGTGGAAGAAGAAAAGGCGGCAGTCCGGAAGCTGTTCGGCGCACATAAGATGCCACTGGTCATTGAGCTGGCGATTACAGCAACATTTGTTGCATTCGCAGCGTATGTGTTCTATACTACGCTCTATTCGGATAGTGCCCGCTCCAAGGGGATCTCGGACAGCTATCTGAACCTGTTCCCGGAAGAAGCTACTGTTGGCGAGGTGCTGGACAACTTCTTTGCAAACGGTAAGTGGGAAAACTATGAACAGGACGGAGTGACTTTTGTCCACTACAGCGGTGAGTGCGTTAACACACAGACCGGAGAAGAGATTATCATGGGCATCTATTTTAAGCTGAAGGAGGACAAGTCGTTCAGCATCGACCGGATGACCATGGATGGCGAGACGATGAATCTGTTGGAACAGTACGCCGTGCTTTCCAAAATCAGCGACAGCTATTGCAACGATCATGGCCTTGCCAGCAGCAATGCGCTGGAGGGCAGTCTCAATGAGCTGGAAAATGCGCTGAGTGATGCCCTTGCCGATTCATCTTCCAGCGTCAGCGTGGCAGAATCTGATAGCGAAACGGTGAGTGCTGCAGAAAGTACGGTATACGATGAACCGGGGGAGTATACACAAAATCAGACAGAGTCTGATAGCACTGGATATGAAATCCACCAAAACAGTCTGGCGGAAGATATCTACGTATGTAGGGGGACTTATGTAAGTGGAACGATGACAGAAGAACAGAAAGCAGAGTTCCGGAGCTACGGAGAGAATGCTTTTTATTCGGCATGGCAAGACGCAATGTATAGCGATGTATATCGGTGCTGGGGAAGATATGGCTATCTGGTTGCATGGGAACAGTTTGGCGATTATCTGGACTTTTACGAGGGCATTTTTGGACGTGAACGCCTGAAGGATTATGATAGTATCTATAATAATGCGCCGACTGGAATGGAAACAGATGATGAGGCCGGATATTATGTAGACGAAGTTCTTGCTCTTGCAGAGAAGAATAATGCGGACATGATCTTTAACTAAGTAACGAGCAAGCGCATTAAAAATCGATAGAATCGAATCCCGCTGGATTCCTGCTGCAGAGTCCAACGGGATTCTTTTGGCCCCAAACGAAGGATATGCCTTACTGACATTGGCTCATATACTGAATCAGGTCTTGCTTGTAAACCTTCCAGAGCTTTCCCATCTTGAAGGCAGGGATTTCGCCGCTGTTCAGAAGACGAAGCAGAAGATTTCTGCCAACATGCGTAATTTCCATAACCTGCTGGAAGCTCAGGACATCGGGATAGTTGTCTAGCATTGAAAATCAACTCCATTCTTGTGATTCTGGTGAATTTTCGTGTTGCATTGCACGGATTCTCTTGTCCAATCAAAGCCCTTGTACCCTTGTGCATAAGGGCGCATATGGGAATCGGCCGCATTGACGATCGTTCAGGATGCGACAAGGGATGATTACATCGTTAATTTCTAATTTTTCCAAAGCCTTTGCGATTTTCTTTTTATGATGTATCTTATCGGTCAGTTCCGGCTCATCCTGCGCTTCGATATACGCACTGACAAGTTCTTTGGTATCGGCATTAAGATTGCTCATTTGTACGGCTTTCAGGGCAGTTGGAATGTTATACCACGAATGCTTACCAAAATAATCGACGGCATACCGATATAGAAAGAGCGGAATATCATCGCTGATTTTATCAAAATAATGAAGCAGCGCATGATTTTTAAACTGGAACTTTGAAGATTTCGATTCCAACTTATCGTGCTCAAATTCTTTCAGACTGGGGCGCTTTAATTGAATTTCATATCGAACCAGATTTTTTGAGCGTTCCAGATCATCTGGAGAAATCGGATAACTCTCCTTTTCACAATTTAAGAGCTGTTGATGCTTATCATAGAGTGCAAAATCATACCACGTTTTTTCAAATTTACAGCTTCGGATCTCATTGTGCTAGTTATAGTGTAGTGCGCGCCCTTTTCTGTACGGGTCAACGCTTCCTGCATAGCGAATAATTTTTACCATCAGCGAGGGATCGCATTTCACATAGAAGTCTTGCGTAATATCCAACCGGTGTATTTTCCATTTAACAGAATCCTCTATTTCAAGGAGTCCAAGCTGCTTCAATTCATTCAGAAATGCCTGCTCTTGCATGGCCAAACCTCCTGGCGATAAATCTGTTAAACTTAAACGAGATGGATCACCTGCAATCCGAGCGAGGTTTACACCAGATAACGTTATGTATCTCTTCTTGAAATCTGGGTAATCTGCCAATGTGATGGTCAAACCACCATCTTTTCTTTTATAAGAGTAGCCTTTTTTCGAGGAGCCATGATACGGAATCCGATAGTATTTTCCAGCGGATACCATTTTTTGAATTGCTATAAATACAGTGGGCTTCGCTTCGCAATCTGTGTATGTTCCATTCACTTAAAACGTATGAATGGAAGGTGCTAAAAGTGGGAGCTTCTTTGCCATTGTCATAAAAAACACCTCTTTTTGTGATTTATCAGGATGTTATGAATCAAATAGAAATTGATCGGGAGGAACAACTACTATAAAAACGCATAGCATTCTATCTGGTGATTTATGACACTGTTATCCATGGATCGAAATCTAATAGAATGATAATAAACTGCTTTTTGGGACTTCTTATAGGGCGATTTGATCAAAAGCAGCGTATTTCCTGTCTCTGACCTTCAAATTCATTATGCCGAATGGAAAAATCATTACAGACTGCAATAAATCCAGTTTCGACATTTGGGATGATTTTCGTCCGACCAGACAGGCCTGGTTTTCTTCGGCAAGATCCAGCGGGCCAATGCGTGGATGAAGTGATTCAGATTGCAGAGGAAAGCGGCGCCGAAATTCAGTTCTACTAAAAGATAATCATAAGCGACCATGAGGCGGAGCTTTTGCGCAGATAAAATGCTGCGGGAAGCTCCGTTTTTTGTATAAATAAAAACTTTTTACTCTTCGGTTTCGCGCTATAAAACTTATATAAGAATGAAATTTTCTAAAATGCTAGAATAAAAACTGAAAATGAGGTATACTAATAGCAGGAAGGAGTTGAAAGAATGCTTTGCCAGTTTTCTTTTCAGAATTTTAAGTCTTATAAGGATGAAACGACATTTGATTTCCGTGCAATGGCAATTCCGGAGTTTCAGGATGCCTTGATTCGGCAGGAGAAAGCGGAAGATTTGCTTCCGGTCAGCGCGGTCTATGGCCCTAATGGTGGCGGTAAGACAAATCTGCTTCAGGCATTCTTTTGCCTGATTAACCTTGTCGTAAAGCCAATCCATGCGCTGGAGAAGAATCGACAGCCTATGATTTTCCAGCAGGGCAGCAGTGTGGCTCCCTTTATGTTGGACGAAGGCTCTGCAAATGAGCCTATGATTTTTCAGGTGTTCTTCCGTGTAGACGAGAAGGAATACCAGTATTACATTGCGCTCAAGGAAGAAATTGTCTTTGAGTCTCTTCTGTGGCGTACACTTGGTGGTAAGAAGACAGGGCTGATTTTTGAACGAGACGGCCAGAAGATTGAATTGGGTGCAAGTATCAATAAGGCAAGCATCAACTTGGACGTCAACCCGAAGATGCCGTATCTTTCTTTTTTGGCAATCAACTACAATATCCCTGTGATTGCAGAAGTGCAGAATTGGTTTGAATCCTGTATTACACAGAGCTACGCAAACCCCAGAGCAGAAAACATTGTGCTGGTGTCCAAGAGTGAGACGACTAAGGAAAGCCTGATTCATGCACTGAATGATGTAGGTATTGATTTGTCCGGTTATCGCTATGATGAGGATAGCAAGCACCTGTTTACGCAGAGAACGATCAAAGGCAAGGTCTACGAGCTTCCCTTTGAAGCAGAGTCGGATGGAACCAAGAAAATGATTGCAGCCTTGCCGGTTCTGATGGTAGCATTGCAGGAAGGCCGCACAGTGGTTGTGGACGAACTGGATGCCAAGCTGCATCCGAAGCTGCTCCGGTATGTAATTCAGATGTTCAAGAACCCAGAACTGAACAAGAAGGGCGCGCAACTGCTATTCAGCTCTCATGACCTAACCACGATGAAAAACACTGTTTTCCGCCGTGATGAAATTTGGTTTGCCGCGATGAATGATAATCATGAAAGTGAAATTTATTCGCTTTATGAGTTCCGACAGGAGGACAACACGCGCGTCAAGAGCACGGCGGCCTTTGATAAGCAGTATTTGGAAGGCCGATATGGTGCAGATCCCTACCTTTCCAATATGCTGACGGGGAGGGATTGGGCATGAGTCTGAAGCCTGTTAAAGTTGGAGACCAAAATAAAAGATGGATGAAGCGTCGAAAAGATGAAGCGAGACTCATTCAGCCAGAGTATCACCTAATAGCATCGGAAGGAACTGAGACAGAACCGCAGTATTTTGGCGCAATTCAGCAGATCATCAACGCCAAATATCGTGATAGAATCCAGCTAAAGGTAGAGGGTATTGGCGACAATACGGTGAACTTGTTGACAAAAGCACGTCAATACGCTCAGAATAGTGGAATCGTGTTTAAGCACGTCTGGATTGTCTATGATACAGATGACTTTCCGGTAGAAAACATCGATATGGTTGTACAACTGTGCGAAGAGTATAGTAAACTGGGTGAAACTATTTACCATGCAGTATGGTCTAATCAGTGTGTAGAATTATGGTATCTGCTTCATTTCATGTATAAGGTTGCACAATTTCTTGCCTTGCGATAAAAGCAAAAGTATCTGCAACAAAATTTGCTGTACTCCTGATATTTCAGAAGAGAGCGAATGTCGCAGATGTTTTTTGTTTTGCGTGATTTTGCTTTTTTGCAACTGTGCGGGACGGTTGCTGCTATGCAGCAAAATTATTAAAACTTTTTACAGAAAACAGACACAAAAGGGTAGAAGGTCGGCAAACTTTCTGCTATACTGAAAACGATAGAAATTTTGGTCAGTGCAGCCGGAACAGGGCGGCGGGCGCTGGCACTGCAAGAAGGAGGAATGAGAGATGCCCTCTACCTACGCACACCGCCGCTTTGGCGCAAATGTGCTGGATCATCTGCCTGCGCCGCTGCGGGAAAAGCTGGAAGCGCACCGGGAGCTGTACGATATCGGCCTGCACGGGCCGGATCTGCTGTTCTATTACCATGCAGAAAAGTCCACCCCGGTCGCCGCGCTGGGCAACGCCATGCACGACGAGCCGGGCAGAACGTTCTTTGACCGTGCACGGCGGGTGGTGCACGAGGAAGCCGACCGCGAGGCAGCGCTGGCCTACGCGCTGGGTTTTGTGTGTCATTTTGCGCTGGACAGCACCTGCCACCCCTTTGTGGAGCAGTTCACCCGGGAGAGCGGTGTGACCCACTGCGAGATCGAGACTGAGTTCGACAATATGCTGCTGCGCCGGGACGGCTATGACCCGCTGACCTTCTTTACCGCCAGCCATATCCACCCCAGCGCGTCAAACGCCCGGGTCATTGCGCCGTTTTACAGGGATATTTCGGAGCAGACCGCGCTGGAAGCTCTGAAAGGGATGATCCTAGTGCATAAGGTGCTGCAGGCTTCGAACCCGGTCAAGCGCTGGGTGGTGCTGACCGGCATGAAGGTGCTGGGCAAGTACGATGGGATGCACGGCCTTGTGGCAAACCCGCAGCCGAACCCGCAGTGCACCGAGAGCAACCGCAAGCTGGACGCGCTGTACGCCAAGGCTTTACCGCTGGCAGAGCGGCTGATCTTAGAGTATGTGGCAAAGCTGGACACGGACGAGCCGCTGGATGCCGCCTACGACCACACCTTTGGGGAATTTTAAAAAACGCGCCGCCCGGCGGTGCAAAGGGGAAAAGGGAAATACGATGAAAACTGAAAAATTCAAGGTGACACCGCTGGAGCGGGCATGGATCTTATACGATGTGGGCAACTCGGCCTTTGTGCTGATGATCGCCACGCTGGTGCCCATCTTCTTTAATGCGCTGGCCGAAGCCGGTGGGGTGAGCAAGGTGGACTATCTGGCCTACTGGGGCTACGCAAGCTCCATCGTCACGGTGGTCACCGCCATTCTGGGCCCCATTCTGGGCACGCTGGCGGACACCAAGGGCTTTAAAAAGCCCATCTTCATGCTCTGCCTTTTTGTGGGCGTCATCGGCTGCTGTGCCATGGGTCTGGCGGGCACATGGCTGGTCTTTCTGGTCATTTTTATCATTGCCAAGATCGGCTACTCCGGCAGTCTGGTGTTCTATGATTCTATGCTGGGCGATGTGACCACCCCGGAGCGGATGGACATGGTGTCCTCCCGCGGGTACGCGTGGGGCTATATCGGCAGCTGCGTGCCCTTTGTGGTCTGTCTGGCGCTGGTGCTGGGCAGCAGCGCAGTGGGGCTCAGCCAGATGACCGCACTGTCCATCGCGCTGGTCATTACCGCTGTGTGGTGGCTGGTGGTCACCCTGCCGCTGCTGAAAAAGTACCGCCAGATCAACTATGTGGAGGTGGAGCAGCACGCCATCCGCCAGAGCTTTGTGCGCATTGGGCAGACTTTGAAGCACCTGCCGCAGGACAAGCAGGTGTTCTGGTTCCTGCTGGCCTTCTTCTGTTACATCGACGGTGTGTATACCATCATTGACATGGCCACCGCCTACGGCACGGCATTGGGGCTGGACACTACCGGATTGCTGCTGGCGCTGCTGGTCACCCAGATCGTGGCGTTCCCCTCGGCGCTGATCTTCGGCCGCCTGAGCCAGAAATATGAATCCAAGACCCTGATCCCCGTGTGTATCGCGGCCTATACCGGCATTGCCGTCTTTGCCTTCTTCCTGAAGAGCCAGTGGCAGTTCTGGGTGCTGGCTGTTGTGGTGGGGATGTTCCAGGGCGGTGTGCAGGCGCTGAGCCGCAGCCACTTTGCCAAGATCATCCCGCAGGAAAAATCCGGCGAATACTTTGGCCTGTTCGATATCTGCGGCAAGGGGGCATCCTTCCTTGGCACCATGATCGTCAGCTTGGGCAGCCAGCTGACCGGCAGCGCCAATGTGGGCGTTGGCTCCATTGCCATCCTGTTCGTCATCGGCTTTGTGCTGTTTGGTATTTCTACCCGGACGGAAGAGACGAAGCGGGTCTGAGCCTTCGCGGTGAAACGCTCTTTATAACGGTACAAAGGACTGCTGCACGGCATCTGGTGCAGCGGTCCTTTTTTGCTGCAGGCGGCACAAAACAGAAGCTTTTTCGGAAAAAATAAAAACAGGTGATTGATTTTCACCTTTGACTTGCTTATAATTGAAGAAAAATCATCTGCTGCACTGCGGCGGCAGAGAGAATGCGGGGTGCAAACATTGAAACACAAAGGAATTGCGGTGCTGCTGGCAGGAATTATGCTGGCGGCGCTGCTGCTGGCGGGCTGCACGTCTGCCGGCACTGCCCGGCGGATGCGCATGGGCGTAGCCGGAAAGGGCGGCGTATACCACGCTTTTGGCGAGGGCTTTGCGGCGCTGGAAAATGACAGCGGGAATGGCGCTGTGGAGCTGAAGAATACCGCCGGGTCTGCGGCAAACCTGCGTCTGCTGATGGGGGATTACCTGCAGTTGGCGGTGGCACAGGCAGACCTTGTGCAGGATGCCTACGAGCAGAGCGGCATTTTTCAGGATGAGGAGATGGAAAACAAATTCTGTGCGGTCGCTGCACTGTATACCGAGGCCTGTCAGGTGATCGTGCGGGCGGATTCTGATATCCAGTCCGTAGAAGAATTGCAGGGTAAAACGGTGAGTATCGGCGCAGAGGAGTCCGGTTCAGAGCAGAACGCATGGCAGATCCTGTCTGCCTACGGTCTGAACGAAAAACTGGTAGAGACCATCAACCTGAATTACGAGGATGCCGCTGCGCAGCTGAAAGCTGGCAGGATCGATGCCATGTTCATCACGGCAGGCGCACCCAGTGCGGTGGTGACCGCGCTGGCGGAGGACTGCGGCATCCGGCTGCTGTGTGTGGACGGTGCGGCTGCAAAGCGCCTGCAGGACAGCTGCAGCAGCTACAGCGTGTGCACCATTCCGGCGGGCACTTACCCCGGACAGGAAGAGGAAGTGCAGACGGTGGGCGTAAAAGCGGTGCTGCTGGCCAGCGCGGCGCTGCCGGAGAAGCAGGTGGAGCAGCTGACAAAGCTGTTGTTCGACGGGCGCGAAAACCTGAGCGCGCAGCTGGGCATCCGGCTGGATACCGAAGCCGAGGCGACCGAAGGCGTGGGCATCCCGTTCCACAAGGGAGCTGCCGCCTACTATAAGACGGCAGACATCACGGTGGCATCCTGAATGCTGCCGGGAAACAGAGGGAAAGAAAGACGATATGAAGATAGAACTGGATATGTATCAGACACTGGCACTCTCGGTGCTGGTGCTGCTGCTGGGCAAATTTTTGCGGGAGCGGGTGCGGATGCTGGAAAAATTCTGCATCCCGGCTCCGGTCATCGGCGGCGTGCTGTTCGCCATTTTTACCTGTGTGTGCTACGTTACCGGCGTGGCAGAGTTCGCCTTTGACGACATCCTCAAGGAGGTCTGCATGGTGATGTTCTTCACCTCAGTAGGCTTTCAGGCAAACCTGAAGGTGCTGAAAAGCGGCGGCAGGGCGATGATCGTATTTCTGGGCGTGGTCATTGTGCTGATCGTCAGCCAGAACTTTATTGCAGTGGGGCTGGCAAGCCTGCTGCAGGTGGACCCGCTGGTGGGGCTGTGCACCGGCTCCATTCCCATGGTGGGCGGCCACGGCACGGCGGGTGCCTTCGGCCCGGTGCTGGAGGACTTTGGCATCCGGGGCGCAACCACCCTGTGCACCGCCGCCGCCACCTATGGACTGATCGCGGGCAGCATGATGGGCGGCCCCATCGGCAAAATGCTTATTGAGCGGCACCATCTGCTGGACACTGCGGTGACAGAGGATGACAGCCTGCTGGTGGAGGAGGAGATCAAGCACGAGCGGCACAGTATGTACCCTGCGGCCAGCTTTCAGCTGATCCTTGCCATGGGCATCGGCACAGTGCTTTCCAAGCTGCTGTCCCTGACCGGGATGACCTTCCCCATCTATATCGGTGCTATGATCGCGGCGGCCATCATCCGCAACGTGGGCGAGTACGGCGGCGGCTACACCGTATATATGGGCGAGATCAACGATATTGGCGGTATCTGCCTGTCGCTGTTCTTAGGCATGGCAATGATCACCCTGAAGATCTGGCAGCTGGCAGAGCTGGCGCTGCCGCTGGTCATCCTGCTGGCAGGGCAGACGCTGTTCATGATCGTGTATGTCATTGTGGTGGCGTATAACGTGATGGGAAGGGACTACGATGCGGCAGTCATCGTTTCGGGTCTGTGCGGCTTCGGCATGGGTGCTACTCCCAATGCCATGGCCAATATGCAGGCTGTGTGCGACAGGTATGCACCTTCCGTCAAGGCATATCTGCTGATCCCGCTGGTGGGCAGCCTGTTTGCGGACTTCCTGAACAGTCTGGTCATTACGGTATTTATCAACTTTATCTGAGACGTCCGGTGTGCGCACGGAGGGAGAAAATCCTCCGTGCCGGAAAGGAGAAAAGGCTATGGCCATCCATCAGCGGCTGAAAAACTGGTTCCGGCAGAAGAGCCGGAGCAGAAAGAACGGACAGGAAGAAACGGTGGCGGTGCCGGAGGTGCATACCGGCAAGGTGCGGCACGAAGCGGCGGACAGCACCCCGGAGGCAGACTGTCCCATCCATTACGACAATGTAGCCATCCCGGAGATCCATATTCATCCGCGGAAAAAATAAGGATACAAGAGCGCACAACAGCCGGGCCTGCGGGTCAGGCTGTTGTGCTTTTTTGCGCTTTCTCCTCCCCAACAAAAACACCCCCTGCAGTCTGTACGGGCAGACCGCAGGGGGTGTTTGGCTTTTTATACGCGCAGGGAATTAGAGGAACACATACTTGAGGATGAACAGCACGGTGAGCACATACATCAGCGGGCTGATCTTCTTCTCCTTGGCCTTGCCGGTGACCACGTTGATGATGGTCCAGGAGATGATGCCAATGGCGATACCCTCGGAGATGCTGTAAGCAGTGGGCATCGCCAGAATGGTCAGGAAAGCGGGGATGCCCTCGCTGGGATCGTTGAAGTCGATCTTGACGGCAGAGCCCATCATGTAGAAGCCCACGATGATGAGAGCCGGAGCGGTAGCAAAGCTGGGGATGGTGAGGAACAGCGGGCTGAAGATGGTAGCCAGCAGGAACAGCACGCCGGTGGTCATAGCGGTCAGACCGGTGCGGCCGCCCTCGGTAACGCCGGAGGCGCTTTCCACGAAGGTGGTGGTGGTGGAAGTGCCCAGCACAGCGCCCACGCAGGTGCCGATGGAGTCCGCCATCAGTGCGCCCTTGATGTGGGGCAGACGGCCGTCCTCGTCCAGCATATCAGCCTTGGAGGCCACGCCGATCAGGGTACCCAGCGTGTCGAACAGGTCCACGAACAGGAAGGAGAACATCACAGCGAAGAAGTTCAGCAGGCCGACACCGGAGAAGTCGGTCTTGAACACCTGACCAAAGGTCTCGCCCAATGCGGAAAAGTCGAAGCTGACAAAGGCGGTGGGGATGACGGAGTACATACCGGCTTCCACATCGGGGACGTAGATGCCGGTCAGCTCACACACGATGCCCAGCAGCCAGGTGATCAGGATACCGTACAGGATGCCGCCCTTGACCTTTTTGACCAGCAGGATGGCGGTGATGACCACGCCCAGCAGAGCCAGAATAGCGCCCACCCCCACGCTGTGGAAGGTTGCGCCCTTGAAGTGCTGGTAGGTGACCAGCGTAGAATCGCTGTTGACGATCAGCTTGGCGTTCTGCAGGCCGACAAAGGCCACGAACAGGCCGATACCCACGCTGACGGCGCTCTTCAGGGTCATGGGAATGGCGTTGAAGATGCCCTCGCGTACATTGGTCAGGGACAGTGCGATGAAGATGACGCCCTCAACAAAGACTGCCATCAGCGCCAGCTGCCAGCTGTAGCCCATGGTCAGCACGACCGTGTAGGCAAAGTAGGCGTTCAGACCCATGCCGGGAGCCAGTGCAAAGGGGTAGTTGGCCAGCACAGCCATCAGTGCGGTGGCAATGAAGGATGCCAGCGCGGTGGCGATCAGCACAGCCTTGGAATCCATGCCCGCTGCGGACAGGATGTTGGGGTTGACGGCAAGGATGTAAGCCATGGTCATGAAGGTGGTGATACCAGCCATGATCTCGGTCTTTACATCGGTGTGGTTTTCTTTCAGGTGAAAGAACTTTTCTAACATGAGAAACCTCCTGCTTCCAATAAAACACTCCGCCGGTTGCGGACGGCGGAGAAAGAACAGTTTCCATTCTATCAGTTGAAAACGTTTTTGTCCACACCGGAAACACACAAATTTCGCAATTTGTTCAAATTTTCTTAAATAAGTATGACTTATCTAACAAAAAATCTGGAATTTTTTAGTAATTTGGACGGAATGCAGGCGCTTTGTGCAGAAAAAATGTTTGTGAAAAAAAGTAGTTCCGAAACACCCGCAGGGTGTTTCGGAACTACAAATGAAATATTTTTACAAATGACCGGCGCTTACAGCGTCTCTACCCGGTCGAATAGATCCTTCGCGGCTTCCACGGCGTCCTTGCTGCCAAAGGCAACGCGCACGCCGCCGGACAGCACGTCGGACAGGGCGGCGGCCTGTGCTTTGAGCAGGGCGGCGTCCACGCTGCACAGCGCCTTGCGGTCGGCGGCGCGCATCTCGTCCGTGATGCCGCAGAAATACCGGTGATCCAGCTCCCGTGCGGCGGCACGCGCCTTGCGGGGCGTGTCCAGCTTGGCGGCGGTGCCTACGATGAACTCGTCCAGATCCCGGGCGGTGTAGTCCCGGGCAGCAAGGGCGGCAGGGGCGGCTGCAAAGGTATCGTAGCTTTCCCGCAGGTGGGGGTCCCGGTAGGTGTACAAAAACTCGATGCCGTCTGCACAGAGCATTCCGGTGCCGTAGGCGCCGCCCACCTCCCGGATGGTGTGCCACAGGTACTCGTAACTCATCACCCGTGCCAGCACCCGGCGGCGGCTGTCCCGGGGCATGGGCCATGCCAGCACATCGTAGTTCACGCCGCCGTCAATGATAAAGGCTTCGTTCACCGGGGGCGTCAGGGGCTGGGTGTAGGGCTGCGCCGGGGTGCGCTGGGCGGCGGCAAAGTGGCTTTCCGGCAGCAGGGTGCGCAGTTTTTCCAGTGCGTCCTCGGTGCCGTGCAGGCTGACGGTCAGGGCGGCGTTTTGCAGTACCCGGCGGCGCACAGCGTCCAGCTTTACGCCCAGTGCCGCCCAGTCGGCCTTTTCCAGCAGACCGCACAGGAAGTGGTAGTAGCTCACGCCGGTGCAGGCTTCGTCTGCAGCGCCCTCTACATAATAATGGGCGCGGGCGCGGGTGGAGGCAAACTCGTTGCCCTGCTGGATGAACAGCTGCTCCATGCGCAGTTTCAGCTGGCTGACCACCCGGGCATAAGCCGCCTCGGCGGCAGCGCCGGTAAGGACGGTATCGTACAGCCACTCGCCGCCGATCTCCACCGCCTTTTCCAGGCTGCGCTCCAGCAGGCTCAGGCAGAGGGAAAGCTTTGCGTGGCAGGGAGAACCCTCCTGCCGCCCGGTCCAGAGATCCAGCTGGGCGCGGCTGTCGCCCAGCCATGTGCTGCGCAGGGTGTTCAGCTGCTGGGCGGTGTGGGCGGGGGTGTCCAGCTCGTCCAGCACATCGGTGAGCAGGTTCAGATATTGCAGCTCCTCCGGGGTGACGCTGCCAAGGTCATAGTAGAAATTCAGGTACAGGCTGCCGGCAGAGGGGTGGCGCAGCAGGGTGGCACCGGCCAGCTGCTCGGCGCTGCCCTGCGGGGCGGCATCGCCTGCGCCAAGGTCGGCGGCGGTGAGGAGGTGCTCCAGCACCAGCTTGCCATCGGTGCGTGCCGGGGCGGCGGCTTCCTCGGTTTTGGGTGCGGTGGGAATTTGCACCACCTGCACCGGAGCGGGGGCAAACAGCTCCCGCAGCAGGGTGTCGAACCAGCCCTCTTCCAGCTTGCTGCGCAGGGCGGCGAAGAGCTTATCCGTGTGCAGCAGCAGGGCGGCATCGCCGGTATGCAGCCAGCCGGTGGCGGCGTTGATGGCGTCCAGCACGCCGTCCGGCAGGCTGCCCGGACGCTCCAGTGAGGCAAACTCGGCTTCGTTCAAAGCGGCCAGCAGCAGGTCGTGAGGAATGCCGGTCTTTAGCAGCTCGTCCACAGCCTTGCGCACGGCGGGGGCAAACTTGCGGGCAGAATCCGCCGTAGCACCGCGCAGCAGCAGCTCCAAGGTGGGCTGCAGGGTGCTGTCGTCAAAGCCGATGTCGATATCTGCGCCCAGCTGCTCGGCCAGCAGCGCGGCCTTGAGGGGGGAGCTGTTGGTGCTCAGCAGCGCGCCCAGCAGGATCTCCACACCCAGCTGCCGCTCCCGGTCGGCAAATGCGCCGGTGTACCATGCCAGTGCGCACTGCACCTCGTCCGGCTTGGGCTGGTCGGTGTAGTAGGGCAGCTCCACGAATGCGCCGGGCTGCTCGTCCTGCATCGTCAGGCGGGGACGGGCAGCGGCCTTGGGCATCTTGGACAGGTAGTCCTTATCCAGCCGTGCCAGCTTATCGGCCATGTCCATCTTGCCGTACAGGGTGATGCAGCAGTTGTCGGCGCTGTAATGGCGGCGGTACACCCGCTGGTATTTCTCGTAGGTCAGGGCGGGGATGGACGCCGGGTCGCCGCCGGACACAAAGCCGTAGGCGGTATCCGGGAACATGGCCCGCTGCAGGGCGTTTTGCAGCTGGGCGTCCGGGGAAGCCAGCGCACCCTGCATCTCATTGTAGACCACACCGCTGACCGTGCCGTCCGCATCCCGGTGCCAGCCTTCCTGCTCGAACACGGCAGAGTCTACCATGGCCAGCGGGCAGAACACCGCGTTCAGGTAGACATCCATCAGGTTGCAGAAATCGGTCTCGTTAGGGGTGGCAAAGGGGTAGACCGTCTTGTCCGGGAAGGTCATTGCATTGAGGAAGGACGCCATGCTGCTTTTGAGCAGCTGTACAAAGGGGGAACTGACCGGGTATTTTTCGCTGCCCGCCAGCACGGAGTGCTCCAGAATGTGGAACACGCCGGTGTCATCGGAGGGAAAAGTGCCGAAGCCGATGCCGAAGGCCTTGTTGATGTCCTCGTTTTCCACCAGCAGCACGGACGCACCGCTGACGTCATGGGTGAGCAGGGTCAGGGTACCGTGCTGCTCGGGGCAGTCCTCGGTGCGCAGGACGGTATAACCGGGATAGTGTGCCATTTTTATTCTCCTTTACGGGATGTTTTTCACAGAGGATGCGCCTGCGGCTCAGCCGCCGAACAGGCCGAAAAAGCTGGTGTGGGTCACGCCCAGCACAAGGAAAAGAGCGATCAGGGCGAACAGCACGCCGATGATGATGTCCATCTGGTGCACCGTGAGGGGAAATTTATCGTAGAGTTTTTCCTTGGGGTTTACAAAGTCCTTGTTGCCGTTGTCCAGCAGGCGCTTTTTGCCCTGCTCAAAATCGGCCTTCTGCGCCTGCAATTCAGCCTGCTGGCGGGCAAGCTCTGCCTCGCGGGCGGCCAGTGCGGCCTCGCGGCGTTCAAGCTCGGTCTGGGTATCCGGGGTGGGCTGTGCCATGGAAAGTCCCTCCTGTAAGCATAAGATGTTTTCCTTATGATACCACAAAAATGTGGACAAAAAAAGCACCCGCAGTGCAAAGACTGCGGGTGCAAAGGGGGATGATGAGGAGATTACTTCTTAGCCAGATACTTGCGGATATCAATGGCGACAGCCACGATAATGACAAGACCCTGAACGATGTAGGTGTAGGAGGAGTTGACGTTCATGAACTGCAGAGCGACCTTCATCAGCTCAAAGACCAGAACGCCGACCAGAACGCCGGGAACAGTACCAACGCCGCCGGTGGTGGAAACACCGCCGATGGTGCAGGCTGCGATGGCGTCCAGCTCATAGCCCATTGCAGTGTTGACGGATGCGCCGCCGGACTTTGCAGCCAGCAGGCAGCCTGCCAGACCGAACATGCAGGAGGCCAGGATGTAGATGCGGATCTTGGTAGCGTGCACGTTGACACCGGCCACCTCAGCAGCGGCCTCGTTGCCGCCGATGGCGTACATATACTTACCGTGGCGGGTCTTGTTGTACAGGAACCAGAAGCAGACAGCCACGATCAATGCGATCCAGATCAGCACGGGGACCTTCAGGATGGTGTTGGAGGCCAGAGAGGTGAAGTTTTTGTTCAAAGAGCCGATGGGGGTACCGCCGGTGTACACAAGGCAGATACCGTAGACCACCTGCTGCATACCCAAGGTAGCAATGAAGGGCTGCACCTTCAGGTAGCTGACCACCAGTCCGTTGCACAGACCCACGATGGCGCAGATGGCAATGACCAGAATGAACACCACGGGGGTGGACAGGGTGGGCATATTGGGGTAGAACTTGCCGGAAGCGCCTTCGGTCTGTGCAAAAATGCAGGCAAGGCAGGCGGCAAAACCAGCCAGACGGCCAGCGGACAGGTCGTTACCGGTGGTGATCAGGCAGCCGGAAATGCCCAGCGCGATGATGTAGCGGATGGACACGTTCTTGAACAGGTTGATCATGTTGGTGCCGGAGAAGAAGTTGGGGTGAATGATGCCAACGATCAGAGTGATGGCCAGCATCATCATGATAATGGCGTTGTTGCTGAGCCACTTGCCCACAGCCTTGCCATTCAATTTTTTGGTAGCTTCCACGATAGACAGCCTCCTTAATTACTGATTTGCCGCAGCTGTGTCAGGTGCGGTCTCGAACTGGGTAGCCAGCGCCATGATGTTCTCCTGCGTGGCATCCTTACCGTTGATAAAGCCGGTGATACGGCCATCGCACATGACCATGACACGGTTGGACATACCGATGATTTCGCTCATTTCAGAGGAGATCATGATAATGCTCTTGCCCTGCTTGGCCAGATCGGCGATGATGCAGTAAATTTCATACTTTGCACCGACGTCGATGCCGCGGGTAGGCTCGTCCAGAATGAGCACATCGGGGTTGTTGGCAAGCCAGCGGGCGATCAGCACCTTCTGCTGGTTGCCGCCGGAAAGGCTCTTGATCTGGGTCTTGGGGCTGGGCACCTTGATGGCCATTTTTTCCTTGTTGGTAGCCACCAGATCGAGGATCTTTTTGTTGTCCAGCATGATGGGGCCCTTGCGCAGGGCATCCAGGGAAGCGATGGAGATATTATCGGCAACGCTCAGCACGCCCAGAATGCCGGTAGCACGGCGGTCCTCGGTCAGCAGAGCAACGCTCTTGCGGATGGCATCGCGGGGCTGCTTGATGGTAACTTCCTCGCCCTTGATCCACACCTTACCGGAGGTATGGGCACGCAGGCCGAAGATGCCTTCCATCAGCTCGGTACGCTGTGCGCCCACCAGACCGGCGACGCCCAGAATTTCGCCCTTTTTCAGCTCAAAGCTGCAATGGCGGAAGGAACGGGGATGAATGGAGGTGAAGTCCTCCACCTTCATCATGACCTCGTCCGAGGGCACGTTTTCCAGCGGGGGGAACAGGTTGGACAGCTCACGGCCGACCATCTTTGCAATGATCTCTTCCTTGGTCATGTTGGCAACGTCCCACTTACCGATGTACTGGCCATCGCGCATGATGGTGACTTCGTCCGCGATCACCTTGATCTCGTCCATCTTGTGGCTGATGTAGACCAGAGCAACGCCCTGCTCCTTCAGATCCCGCATGATGCGGAACAGGCTCTCGACCTCGTTCGCGGTCAGAGAGGAGGTGGGCTCGTCCAAAATCAGCACCTTACAGTTGGCGGAAACGGCCTTAGCGATTTCCACCATCTGCATCTGGGCGATGCTCAAAGAGCCCAGCTTTGCATGGGGGTCGATGTCCAGCTTCAGTTTCTTCAGCAGTTCATCGGTATCTTTGTACATTTTGGCATGGTCCACAACAGTGACGATGCCGTATTTCTTGGTGGGGTAGCGTCCCAGCCAGATATTCTCGGCCACGGTACGGGCCGGAATGGGCTGCAGTTCCTGATGCACCATGGCGATGCCGCGGTCCAGTGCATCCAGCGGGGTGGGGATGGTTACCTTCTGCCCCTCGTATTCGATCTCGCCCTCGTCCATCTTGTAAATGCCGAACATACATTTCATCAGAGTGGACTTACCGGCGCCGTTTTCGCCCATCAGAGCCATGACTTTGCCGGGACGGAGTTCCAGCTGTGCATGATCCAGGGCTTTGACACCGGGGAAGGTCTTGACCACGCCTTTCATTACCAGACGGTATTCTGACATTCCGCAAAAGCCTCCTTTTTGGTTGTTTACAGGCGGGCAGTTTTTTCCTAAAATAAGGCGCGTGCGTGGAGACGTTTTCTCGCACGCACGCGCTTTTTAGCTTACATTCAAGCCGTTAAGGCCTGCTGCGCACCTTGCATTGGTTCCGGGAAACTTTGGTCTTACTTCAGGTACTGAGAAGCGTTGTCCTTGGTGACCTTGACGTAGTCGACCCAGTAGTACTTCTCGACATCCTTGCCCTCAACGAACAGCTTGGTAGCCTCGGCAGCCTTGGTAGCCTGGCCCACATCGTCGTTCAGAACGGTACCGGTCATGTTGCCGTCCACAACGTTCTGGACAGCCTCTACCAGAGCATCGACGCCGACCAGATAGATGTCCTTGCCGACGGTGCGGTTTGCCTGCTGGATGGACTGCAGAGCGCCCAGTGCCATTGCGTCGTTGTTGCAGAAGACGACTTCGATCTTATCGCCGTACTGAGACAGAGCGTTTGCAACGTCCTGCTGAGCGGTGGTCTGATCCCAGTTGTCCAGGTACTCGTACAGGCACTCGACTTCCTTGCCTTCATCGGTCAGAGCCTTGATGGAGTACTCGGTGCGGTACTGAGCATCGATGTTCTCGGGGTCGCCCTTGCACATGATGTAGGTGATTTTGCCGTCGCCGTTGATATCGCCCTGAGTCTCGGTATCCAGGATCAGCTCGCCCTGATAAGTACCGGACTGACGTGCGTCAGCACCAACGTAGCAGCACTTGCCCTTGTAGGAATCCAGCACGCTCTCCTCGGGCTCACGGTTAATGAACACGATGGGGGTGCCGGAGGGAGAAACGGTGTCAACGATGGTCTGAGCGGAAGTGGTCTGGACGGGGTTGATGACCAGCACGTCCACGCCCTGCTGCAGGAAGGTGTTGATCTGCTCGGTCTGGGTGTTCTGGTCGTTCTTGCCGTCCATGATGGTGACGGAGTAGCCCATATCCTTCAGGTAGCCTTCCAGATCGGAGCGGTACAGGGTCATGAAGTTATCAGCAAACTGATAGATGCAGACGCCGATGTTGGCGGAGCCGCTGGCAGCAGCGGAAGAAGCAGCAGTAGAAGAAGCGACGCTGGAAGCAGCGGTACTGGAGGAAGAGCCGCCACAAGCGGTCATAGCAGCGGTAGCGCCCACAACGGCGGAAGCCTTCAGGAAGTCGCGGCGAGAAATCATTTTCATAATAGTAATCTCCTTCATTTGTGTGTCACAGCATATTCACAGACGCATTTGTCGCATGCATCCGTAATCCCTGACTGTATTATACCCTTGTATGGGGGTGCTCCGCAAGAGAATAAATTCACAAGATTGGTGCAAATGTTTTGTTATGTTTCTACAAAAGCGGACCGAAGGTTACAAAATCTTTTCACGAATTATCACAATTTTTCATGCCGTTGCAACCAACATACAAATATGATGCAGGTATGTAAAAAAACGCCCGCGAACATAACCAAATGTTGCATAATTGCTAAAAAAGCGCGAAAATGAGCGATACATTTTTTGAAAGATATTTTCATGGATACTACACAGCGGAAAGAAAACGCCTTTTATACAAACTTGCCGGGCGAGAAAAACAACACGGGTCGAGAAAAGTTTTGCTCCCCGGGTGGGGGACGGTGCTGCGTTTTTAGCGCACGGCGCCGCTGTACCTTTATAGTGATAGGGCGTGCAGGGCGCAGTGAACGTTTTTGTGGGAGGTGCCCGAAATACGAGCGGACGTTTTCTGCGCGCTGCACCAGCTGGGAAAACAAAACTGACGCAGCTGCGTTGTGCCTTGATGATGCAAAATATACTATTTGGATAACGACTGCGCAAAAATACTCGGCGACTCCGCAAAAGTGCACACTGTCGGGTGCGGCGGGCAGGTGATATCCTGTGTACAGAGCCCGGGACACCGGACGAAAGGAGGAGGAACATCATGGGGCAGACAAAGCCCGCCGCCGGGCTGAAGAGCCTGAACCGCGCTGCCGACACCCTGAGCACCCTGCTGGCGCAGGAGGTGAAGGAGCTGAACGAGCGGCAGAAGGCCGCCCGGCGGGAGAACGACCACGACCCCGGGACGATGAAGGGGCTGAAGGAGGCCACCGCCGTGCTCAAGGATCTGGCGGGCGTGGTAAAGACCCTGAACGATCAGGGCACGGAGCTGGAAGGAATGGAGTGCGGTGTGGTGCTGCTGCCGCCGGTGGAACAGGAGGAAAAGCCATGAACAGAACCGAGCGTGCAGTCATCGTGTGGAAACCGCAGCCCCGGCAGCTGGAATTTATGCGCAGACCGGAACCGGAGGCGCTGTACGGCGGCGCGGCAGGCGGCGGCAAGAGCGATGCGCTGCTGATCGAAGCGCTGCGGCAGGTGCACATCCCGCATTACCGAGCGCTGATCCTGCGCAAGACCTACCCGCAGCTTTCCGACCTTGTGGATAAGAGCCAGCTGTACTACCGCCGGGCGTTCCCGGAGGCGCAGTACAACGCCACCTCCCATGTATGGGTGTTTCCCAGCGGGGCAAAGATCTGGTTCGGCTCCATGCAGTACACCAAGGACCGCACCAACTATCAGGGCAAAGCCTACGATTTTATCGGCTTTGACGAACTGACCCACTTTGAGTGGGACGAGTACAGCTACATGATGAGCCGCAACCGTCCCACCGGGCCGGGCACCCGGGTGTATATGCGTGCCACCACCAACCCCGGCGGCATCGGCCACGGCTGGGTGAAGGCGCGGTTCATCACCCCCGCCCCGCCCGGCACGCCCATTGTGGAAACCGTCACGGTGCGCCTGCCGGATGGCACCGACCAGCAGATGGAGCGGGCGCGGGTGTTCATCCCGTCCAGCGTGTTCGATAACCCCGCCCTGTTGGCCAATGACCCCGGGTATCTGGCAAGCCTTGCCAGCCTGCCGGAAGCGGAAAAGCAGGCGCTGCTCTACGGCAGCTGGGACAGCTTTTCCGGGCAGGTGTTCACCGAGTGGCGCAACGACCCGGCGCACTATCAGGATCAGCGCTGGACCCACGTCATCGCGCCCTTTGCCATCCCCAAGCACTGGCCCATCTGGCGCGGGTACGACTTCGGTTTTTCCAAGCCCTTTTCGGTGGGGTGGTATGCAGTGGACGAGGAAGGGCGGCTGTACCGCATCAAGGAACTGTACGGCTGCACCGGACGCCCCAACGAGGGGCTGCGCATCGACCCGGTGGAGCAGGCCAAGCGCATCCGGGAAGCCGAGCAGAACGACCCGCTGCTGCGGGGCAGGGTGATCCACGGGGTGGCAGACCCTGCCATCTTCAACGAGAGTCAGGGCGAGAGCATTGCGGCCATGATGGAGCGCAGCCCGCATTTTCTGCGCTGGCAGCCCGGGGACCACACCCGGCTGGCGGGCAAGATGCAGTTCCACTATCGGCTGCGGTTCGCGCCGGACGGACGGCCGATGCTGCAGGTGTTCAGCAGCTGCAAGCACTTCATCCGCACCCTGCCGAACCTTGTGTACGACGAGAGCAATGTGGAGGATATCGACACCCGGCAGGAGGATCACATCTACGATGAGTGCCGCTATGTGCTGATGGAACATCCCATCAGCCCGCCCGAGGCCTCTGCCGCGCCGCCAAGGCCGGACGACCCGCTGGAGCTGCACCGGCAGGCGCGGTTCTACCGCATCTGAAAAACAGGACAGAAAGGAAAGACTATGGAAGATACAAGAGCAGAAGCCCTGCCCATCGGCGCGGCAGAGGCGGCGGCTGCCTTGCAGACGCTGCAGCGCTATAAGGCGGGCAAGGCGGCGCTGGACAAGCGCCTGATCGATAACGAACTGTGGTTCCGCATGGGACACTGGAAAAACTACCGCGACCCGCTGATGCCCGGCAAGGCGCAGCCCTCCAGCGGGTGGCTGTTCAACAGCATCGCCAACAAGCACGCCGATGCCATGGACAACTACCCCGAGCCCATGGTGCTGCCCCGGGCGGCAGACGATCAGGCCACGGCGCAGGCGCTTTCCAGCGTGCTGCCGGTGGTGCTGGAGCAGGCAGATTACGAGCAGGTGTACAGCGATGTCTGGTGGCGCAAGCTCAAGCAGGGCACCGGCGTTACCGGCATCTTCTGGGACCCGGCGGCGCGCGGCGGGCTGGGCGACATTGCGGTGCGCAGCGTCAACCTGCTCATGCTCTACTGGGAGCCCGGCGTGCAGGATATTCAGGACTCGCCGGACTTGTTCCACCTCAGCCTTGAGGACACCGCCCGGCTGACCGCGCAGTATCCGCAGCTGGCAGGGCACGCCGCCGGTGTGGTGGACGTGCCCCGGTACATCCACGAGGACGGCCAGACCACCGCCAACAAGAGCGTGGTGGTGGACTGGTACTATAAGCGCCCGGACGAGAGCGGCAAATTGCGGCTGCACTACTGCAAGCTGTGCAACGGCGTGGTGCTGTATGCCAGCCAGAACGACCTGGCGCTGGCGGCGCGCGGGCTGTACGACCACGGCAAGTACCCCTTTGTGTTCGACCCGCTGTTCGTGGAGGAGGATTCTCCCGCAGGGTTCGGCTATATCGACGTGATGAAGGACTGCCAGAACGCCATTGACCGGATGAACCACGCCATGGACGAGAATGTGCTGCTGGCCTCCCGCCAGCGGTATGTGCTCAGCGATACCGCCGGGGTGAACGAGGAGGAGCTGGCCGACCTGAGCCGGGACATCGTGCACGTTGTGGGCCGCCTGAACGAGGACAGCTTCCGTCCGCTGCAAACGGCGGGCTTGCAGGGCAACAGCCTGAGCTACCGCAACAGCCGCATCGAGGAGCTGAAGGAGATCAGCGGCAACCGCGACCTGACGCAGGGCGGCACCACCGGCGGCGTGACCGCTGCCAGTGCCATCGCCGCTTTGCAGGAGGCGGGCAGCAAGCTGAGCCGGGATATGCTCAAGAGCGCCTACCGCGCCTTTGCAAGGCAGTGCTACCTCATTATTGAGCTGATGCGGCAGTTCTATGACGAGCAGCGGGTGTTCCGCATCACCGGCCAGCGCGGCGAGAGCGAGTTCGTGCCCTTCTCGGCACAGGGGCTGCGCGCAAAGCCCGTGCCCGCCGTGGGCGGGGTGGAGCTGGGCAGCCGGGAGCCTGTCTTTGACATCGTGGTCAGCGCCGCCAAAAAGAGCACCTTCAGCCGCCTGTCCCAGAACGAGACCGCCAAGGAATGCTACAAGCTGGGATTCTTCGACCCCGCCAATGCGGACGCTGCCCTTGCGGCGCTGGAAATGATGGACTTTGAAGGGGTGGAAAAGGTGCGCGCCCGGGTGCGGCAGAACGGCACGCTGGCGCAGCAACTGATGCAGCTGCAAGGGCAGATGGCAAGACTTTCTGCCGCCCTTGCACAGCAGCCCGGCGGCACCCAAGCGGCGCAGGACACTGCCGGTCTGACGGCACAGCTGCCGGTGGCGGCGGCTGCACGCGCCATGAACTGGAACGGAAAGGAGGTGAAGTGAGATGATCAAGGTATGTTACAGCGAGCTGGACGGCCCCAAGGGGCTGAGCCTGCGGCTGGAAGCCGCCGGTCACGCGGGCTACGCGCCCGCCGGGCAGGATATCGTATGCGCTGGCGCAAGCACCCTGATGCAGGCGCTGGTGTACCTGCTGGCAGGGGAGGAAAACGCCCGCAGCGATGCATGGGACGAGCCGGAAGGCCCGCGCCTTGCTGTGGCAGCGCAGGCACCGGTAGCGCCGTGGGTGCAGGGCGCGTTTGAACTGGCCAAGGCGGGTTTTACCCTGCTGGCAGAGCGCTACCCGGACAACCTGCGCTTTGCGGATGTGAGTCGCAGCGGACAGCAGAGCATGATGGACCTGCAGCTGTTTGCGGAAGGTGAAGCAGCTCCCGCGTTGAGCCCGGAGCAGAGCCGACAGGCGGTGGCTGCGGGCACCCTGAAGCCGGAAGCCCCCGCTGCGCAGCCGGAAGCACCCCGGCAGACCCCGGCAGAGCCGGAGCCGCAGCCGGAAAAGCCTGCACAGCCGGAGCGTCCGGTGCTGCCGCCCCTGCCGCTGCCGGTGCAGAACACGGTGCGCGGCCTGCACGCCCGCTGGGCGGCAGAGGAAGCAGCCATGCGCCGCAGCCAGCCGGGTTTTGACCTGAAAGCAGAGCTGAAGAACCCGGAGATGCGCCGCCTGATGCAGCTGCCCGGGATGCGGGTGCAGGACGCCTACCGCCTTGCCCACTACGAGGATGCCCTGCGCACCACGGCACAGACCGTGGAGCAGGGGGTGGTAGAACGGGTGCAGCAGCGCGCCGCGCGTCCGCTGGAAAACGGTCTGCGCCCCGGCGCTGCTGCTTCGGTACGGCCGGACGTAGCCGCCATGACCCGCGCCCAGCGGGAAGCCTTGGAGCGCCGTGTACTGCACGGTGCACAGATTGAACTTTGACCCGACAGGAGAAAGGAAAAAGCATGATGAATTTTAACATCCAGCTGTTTGCAGATGCGCAGGCCAACACCACCGGCACCATGTCGGTGGAGATGAAGACCTTTTACGAGAAGCGCCTGATCGATCAGGCCGAGCCGCGCCTTGTGCACGATCAGTTTGCGGACTACTACCCTGTGCCCCAGAACGGCGGCAAGACCATCGAGTTCCGCAAGTATGACAGCCTGCCCAAGGCCAGCACCCCGCTGACCGAGGGCGTTACCCCCAACGGTCAGGCCCTGAACGTGACCAGCATCACCAGCGACCTGCACCAGTACGGCGGCTGGACCCCGCTGACCGATGTGCTGCAGATGACCGCCATCGACAACAACGTGGTGCAGGCTACCCGCGTGCTGGCAAGTCAGGCCGGCCGCACCATGGACAGCATCACCCGCGATGTGCTGGCGGGCGGCACCAATGTTATCTACGCCCCCAAGCTGGGCGCAGACGGTGCCGAGACCGCCGTTACCAGCCGCAAGGCGCTGGACAAGAGCTGCACCCTGACCCCGAAGCTGTTCTTTCAGGCAGCAGCGCAGCTGGGCGCAATGAACGCTGACCCCATCGGCGACAGCTACGTTGCCATCATCCACCCCTATGCAGCCTACGACCTCAAGACCTGCAAGGAGTTCATGGAGGTGCACAAGTACGCCGACCCCGACACCATGTTCCGCGGCGAGATCGGCAAGCTGGGCAACATCCGCTTTATCGAGACCAGTGAGGCCAAGATCTGGAAGGACGATACCTGCCCGGCGGGTCTGGCCGTGTTCGGTACGCTGGTGCTGGGTGCCCACGCCTACGGCGTGACCGAGCTGGAGGGCGGCGGTCTTGAGCACATCGTCAAGCAGCTGGGCTACGGCGACGACCCGCTGAACCAGCGCGCCTCTGTGGGCTGGAAGGGGATGCGCGCCGCCGAGCGTCTGGTGGAGCAGTACATGGTGCGCATCGAGAGCGTGTCCAGCTACTCTGCCACCGCTGCCGCCAACTAAGGAGGTGCCTATGGCTGAAAAGAACGTGCGCATCCGGCTGTTCAAGGACAACAGCCGCTACAAGGGCGATCTGTTCGTCAGCGTCAACGGCGTGAACTACAAGATCCGCCGGGGCGTGGAGGTAGAGGTGCCGCCCGCTGTGGCCGAGGTGCTGGAACACAGCCAGCGTCAGGACGAACTGACCGCTGCCCGCATTGCTGCTGCGGAGAACGCGGCGCAGTAAAATCTGCACGATCAACGCTGCCCGGCTGGGAGAAATGCCCCCGGCCGGGCTTTTTATAAAAAGGATGTGATGAGATGACTGTAGGAGAGGCTTTGGAGCGTGCCGAGCAGCTGCGCCCAAACTGCCGCATTGAAACCGAGACCCGGCTGCAATGGCTGCGGGAGGCGGACGCCCTGCTGCGCACAAAGCTGTTTGACCGCAGCGCCGCCGGGGCGTTTGATGCGGTGGGCGCAGATCGTCCATGGGAGCAGCCGGTGCAGGATGACCAGACGCTGCTGGCGCCGCCGCCCTTTGATGCGCTGTACCCGCACCTGCTGTGTGCGCAGATGGATGCCGCCTTGGGCGAGACCGACCGCTACGCCGGGGAACAGGCGCAGTACAACGCCCTGTATGCAGAGCTGGCGGTCTGGCTGCGGCAGAACTACCCGCCCCGCAGCCGGGCGCAGTGGCGCTGGTAAGGAGGTGGGGACATGGTACTGGCGGACAGAATGCGGCTTGCCAACACCCGGCAGCTGCTACGGGCCTTTGGCGGCCTGAACGAGACTTACGGCTGCTCGGAGGCGGAATACAGCGCCGGAGTGAACTTTTCCACCCGGGATTTCCCCGCCCTGAGCACCCGCACCCCGCGCCGCAAACTGCGGGCGCTGACCGGCCTGAACGGGATGTACCACCTGAACGGTCTGCTGACGGTCTGCGGGCGGGACATCGTTTATATCCCGGACGATGCTGCTGCCCCGGCGGTGACGAAGCCGGACGCCGTGACCGACGGTCGCAAGGCGCTGGTGGGCATCGGCACAAAAATCTTGATTTTCCCGGACAAGCTGGCATTTGATACGGCAGACGGCAGAGTGACCGCACTGGGAGCGCTGTGGACAGCGGCGGGCAAAAGCGTTACCTTTGCCCCCTGTGATGCCGCAGGCAAGACCTATCAGGTGGAAGCTTTTGGCCGGGACGAACCCGCCGAACCGGCAGACGGACAGCTGTTTTTAAAGGTGGAGGATGCCGACCATCCGTGGCGGTACGACAGCACGCTGGAGATGTACAGCAAAAACTCCGGCAGCTGGGCGGCCATCCCGCTGGAATACTGCCGCATCACGGCGGCAGGGCTGGGGGAGTTGTTCCGGCAGTGGGACACCGTGACCGTGCAGGGCGCAGCCGCCGAAGCGGCGGGGCAGAGCCCGGAGCTGAACGGAGATCAGATCGTGTATGACATGGGCGAGGACTGGCTGCGGGTGCGCTGCACCCCGCAGGGCGAGTATTTTTACGGCACACTGGTGCAGAACGCCGCCGCCGCGCAGTGGCAGAGCATGGACGGCAAACAGCACCGCAGCGTGGACGCCGCCCAGACGGTATCCATGGAGCGCCGGGTGCCGGAACTGGATTTTGTGACCGAGTGCGACAACCGGGTGTGGGGCTGCAACAGCAAGGAGAACGTCATCTACGGCTGTAAGCTGGGCGACCCCACCAACTGGTTTAGCTACCGGGGCATTGCGGCAGACAGTTACGCTGTCACCGTGGGCAGCGATGGCGCTTTTACCGGGGCGGCTTCCTGCATGGGCTATGCGCTGTTCTTCAAGGAGAACACCCTGCACAAGCTGTACGGCTCCAAGCCCTCGGATTTTCAGCTTTCCAGCCTGCGCTGCCGGGGCGTAGCAAAAAACGCCGCCCGCAGCTTGTGCGTGCTGAACGAGACGCTGTATTATCTCTCGCCGGACGGTGTCATGGCATGGGACGGCAGTCTGCCCACCAAGGTATCCGGTGCGCTGGACGCCGCAAAGCTTGCCAACGTGCAAAGCGCTGTGGGCGGTGCGCTGGATGGCCGGTACTACCTGCACATCTCCCGGGAGAGTGCACGTTTGCTGGTCTACGATACCGAGAAAGGGCTGTGGAGCGAGGAGGACGTCTGCTCCTGCGATATGACCAGCACCGGCGGGCAGCTTTATCTGTGGGACGGGCAGGCGCTGTGGGCGGCAGACCCCACCCGCGAGCCGGACTGGCAGACCACCGACGGCGTGGAAACGGACATCCCCTTTGAGCTGGTCACTGGCGATGTGGGGCTGGACGGCACCGAACAGCGGTATCTCTCCCGGCTGACCTTGCGGCTGGACGCCGAACGCACCAGCACAGTAGAAGTGGCAGTAAGCTATGACGGCGGCGCATGGGAGACGGTAGCCTCCCTTGCCGCCCAAGGCAGCCGCCGCAGCTGCGACCTGCCCTTTGTGCCCCGGCGGTGCGGGTCGCTGCGGCTGCGGCTGCGCGGCAAAGGACAGATCACTCTGCGCAGTCTTGTGCGCACCATCGCCCCGGCAAAGGGAAAATTATGGGAGGAGGATGCCTCATGGCAAGCATGAACGGCCTGAGCAAGCTGGGCGTACCCAAGCTCAGCGATAACATGGACCCGGAGGATGCCCGGGCACTGCGCAGCTATCTGTACCAGATGCAGGAGCAGCTGCAATATGTACTGACCAATCTGGATACGGAAAACATGTCCGACACCCTGCGCAGCAAGCTGCAGGGACTATAAGCATGAAAGGAGAATTTTATGGCATCCAAAAAGAAGGAGGAACTGCTGCAGCCGGAAGTGCAAACGCAGGCACAGCCTGCCGCGCTGTCGGCTTACAGCACCGAAGGGCTGAACAGCCGCGCTGATGTGGAAAAGGCCATGGCAAACGCCAGCTACCGCCCCAGCCAGCAGGTGACTGATGCAGCCAACGCCCTGAAGCAGTGGCAGCAGAACCGCCCTGCAGACTACCAGAGCAGCTATCAGGACAGGATCAACGAGCTGCTGGGGAAGCTGCTGGAACGGGAGAATTTTCAGTACAGCTACACCCGTGACCCGCTCTACCGCCAGTATGAGCAGCTGTATACCCAGAACGCCCACAACGCCAGCGCAGACGCGGCGGCGCAGGCTGCTGCCCTGACTGGCGGCTACGGTTCCAGCTATGCCACCAGTGCGGCGCAGCAGGCCTATCAGCAGCAGATCGGTGGGCTGGCAAGCGCCATCCCCACCCTGTACAGTCTGGCGCTGGATACCTACCAGAGCGGCGGCGAGGAGCTGGTGAACCGGCTGGACCAGCTGAACGGACAGGAGCAGAACGCCCAGACCCTGTATGATCGTCAGCTGCAGGACTACTACACCCAGCTGCAGCAGAAGGGCGAGGCCTACAACGATGCCTACGCCAAGGACTACGGCCAGTATCAGGAGCACCTGAACCGGCTGGACACCCTGCACGGCTACTACACCGCGCAGGAGCAGGCACAGATCAGCCAGCGCCAGCAGGCGTTCAATAACATTATGACCGTGCTGGGGGTCCTTGGGGATGTGGTACAGCTGGCCATCAGCGGCACCACTGGTCTGGGCAGTCTGGCGGGCAGCCTGCTGAACACCGGGTACAACATCTACTCCGGCAACCGCGCCTACGAGGCCGAGCGCGCCGACACCCAGTGGAGTCAGCAGATGCAGGAAAAGCAGCGGCAGGACGCGCTGACCCAGCAGCAGTACGACAACACCGCCAGCGAGCGCGCCTATCAGGATGCGCTGAAGCAGCAGGCCTTCAACAACAACGTGACCAGCCAGAAGCTGAACATCGCCAAGGGCGAGTGGGCGCTGAAGCAGGCAAACGCTCAGCAGAAGGCCGCACAGGCCGCCGGTAAGGCAGCGGCTGCGGGCACAAAGTCCGGCAGCTCCGGCAGCGGAAAGACCACCGGCAGCAGCGGTTCTGCTTCCGGCGGCAGTCGCAGCGCCGTCAGCGCCGGGGTGCCCTACACGGCAGCGCTGCTGCGCAGTCAGGGCAAGAGCGATGTAGCCATCACCTCCGCCCTGCGGCAGGAGGGCTACACCCCCGCCCAGATCGCAAAGATTTTACAGGAGATGAATAAATAAGAGAAAAGGCACCCCGGCAAAGCAGTTGCTTTGCCGGGGTGCCGTGCTTTTGTATTATCCTGCTAAAAGAAAAAGTCCGCTGTTCAAAACAGCGGACTTTTTGGTGGGGTGCCCAGTGGGACTCGAACCCACGGTCTCCAGATCCACAATCTGGCGCGTTAACCGACTACGCTATGGGCACCACATAGATGCGCCCGAAGGGACTCGAACCCCCGGCCCACTGCTTAGAAGGCAGTTGCTCTATCCACCTGAGCTACGGGCGCACGTTGTTATCCCAATGGGTTCCTTTATGGCGGCAGTTCTGTGTCGGCACAGGCTGCGAGTGAAATAATACCATACCCATCGCATTCTGTCAAGGAAAATCTGAAAAAAGTTTCAACTTTTTTGCGCTGCGGGCAAAAATGGACGCTCCGGCGCACACAAAACGGCCTTACAGCAGCCACATTCCGGCGGCACCCAGCGCAAAGCCCAGTACAAAGCCGCACACCACGTCCCGCACATGATGCACCCCGGTGAGCACCCGCAGACAGCAGATGAGCAGGGCGATGCCCACCATCACGCAGCCCGCAGCGGGGTAGAAATACAGCCACACCGCCGCCAGCACGGCGGCACTCAGCGCGTGGCGGGAAGGCATGGAATGCCCACGGCTCTCCTTTGCCACCAGCGGGGTAAAGCCGGGCTGCTCGTAGGGGCGGGGGAAGTGCAGCCGGCTGCGCAGCAGCGTGCCGCCCCAGAACACCAGCCCCGGCACAAAGATGGAGCGGGCGATGAGCACCATAAAATCCAGCGCGGCCTGCTTCTGGGTGAGGAACAGCCGCGAGAGCCGGACGTTCAGCAGACACAGCAGTACCGGATAGCACACAAAGGGCACCAGCGGCAGCCACCGGTCCAGAAAAACGACCAGCCGCTTTACAGCCGGGTGGGCGCTGAACCAGTGATAGATGGGCTTGTACTGTTCGGCGGTCAAAGCAGCTCTCCTCCTGTCAGGTCGGACATCAGAAACAGGTGTCCAGATAGTTTTCCACATCAAAGGGCTCCGGGGTGGAATCCTTGCGCAGGTACAGCGGGTGGTGCGGGTGTCCCTTTTTGCTGCGCTTGCCAAAGGTGACCCACGGGATCTCCCGCTCCCGCGTCAGGGCCACCATCTCCCGCATCAGGCCGGGCAGGTAGTCCCGCTTTTCGATCAGGGTGCCCCATGCCGCCCACATGGTGGGCTCGGTCTGGGCCAGTACAGCTTGCAGCCAGCGCAGATTTTCATCGCACAGGGCGCGGTCGGGTACTTTGTCCATGTCGTTGGGGTCGGTGGCGCGCTGGGGGTAGACATTGAACATGATCCAGCTGTCAAAGCCGTTGGCGGCAGCCAGACGCTCCACGCTTTTTAAGGTGGGGTCCAGTGCGCCGGGCTGGGCGGTGCTGGGGTTGATGCCGATGCACACCAGCGGGTGCTTGCCCACCCGCCCCAGAACATAACGGTAGTTTTGGTAGGTGTGTGGCTCGTAATACCAGACGCCGCCGGGGTATTCGCCCGCCTCAAGCACGGGCAGAGAAACGGTCTGCATGATAGTAAACTCCTGTCGGTTTTGAATGTCGTTATTATCGTACCTGAATCTACCGGGAAAATCAACAGTTTTAGCCCCAAAATACTGCCTTATTTCTGTTTTTGTGGTATACTGAGGTTGTTCCGGTGCGGCAGGGGGACTGCGGCACCGTGTTTATAGAAAAAGGAGTTCTTATGCTGGAAGATTATAAAAGTGCACTGCGCGCAGGGCAGCGCGCCTATCGTGCCCGCATAGCCCGCGGCCAGTCGCCCTATCTGGCCGTGCTGGACGATGTGCTCAAGGGCGTGGATATCGTGGCGCAGGAGCCACTGGGTCTGGTGGAGATCCCATCGGACAGCCTTGTGGGCACCAAGACCAGCGGACGGCACACGGCCTTTTCATATGACTTTATGCCCCTGCTGGAGCCGGATACCGAGTTTGCGGCAAAGTGGTCGATCCTGTGCGACGCCCATCTGGAAGAGGGCATCCAGACCCCCATCATCGCCTTTGAGTACATGAACCAATTCTATGTGCAGGAGGGCAACAAGCGGGTCTCGGTGCTCAAGTATTACGGCGCCGTCAAGATCCCGGGCACGGTCACCCGGCTGATCCCTGCCCGCACCGACGAGCTGGAGAATAAGATCTACTACGAGTTTCTGGATTTCTATAAGCTGTCCAAGGTGAACTATGTGCATTTCTCCAAGCTGGGCGGCTATAGCAAGCTGCAGACGCTGGTGTGCAAGGCCAGCGGCGAAGCATGGTCGGAGGACGATCGGCTGAACTTTGCAGCTTTTTACACCATGTTCCATCAGCAATTCGAAGCCTTGGGCGGCACGTCCATGGGGCTGACTACCGGCGATGCGCTGCTGGTGTACCTGTCGGTGTACCGCTACTCCGACACCTACGATGCTACCCCTGCGCAGGTGCGGCAGAACCTGGAAAAGCTGTGGAACGAGGTGAAGGTGCTCACCGAGCCCCACGGCGTGGAGCTTTCGCTGGACCCGCCCAAGAGCCCCGCAGAGCCGCTGTTGTCCAAGCTGAATATCTTCAGCCCCAGCAAGCAGCCCAGCGAGCTGCGGGTGGTGTTTCTCCACGAGTACAACGCCAAGATCAGCGCATGGGTGCGCGCGCATGATGAGGGGCGCGATGCACTGGCCAAGGTCTTCCCGGACAAGGTGCATATCAGCTGCTACGAGGACGTGAACCCGGAGGTGGACGCGGAACAGGTGCTGGAGGAGGTAGCCCACAACAACGCGGACGTGGTGTTCGCCACCAGCGTGCGGATGTACAATGCCTGCCTGAAGGTGGCGGCGCAGCACCCCAAGACCCGCATCCTGAACTGCTCGCTGAACGCGCCGCACCCGCTGGTGCGCACCTACTATCCCCGCACCTATGAGGTGACCTATCTGCTGGGCATGCTGGCCGGTATCATGACCAAGACCGGGCATATCGGCTATGTGGCGGCAAACCCCGTGTACGGCGTGCCTGCTGCGATTAATGCCTTTGCACAGGGGCTGAAGAGCGTGCGCCCGGCAGGCCGCATCCGGCTGCGCTGGGCCTGCCAGACCGATGCGGCCCACCCGCTGGATTTTGCCGACTGCCCGGATATTGATCTGGTCTATGCCCGGGACAGCCGGGAGCCTGCTGACACTCACCGGGACTATGGCCTGTGCCGCAAGCTGCCGGACGGCAGTTTGCAGCCGCTGGGTCTGCCGATTTGGCGGTGGGATACCTTCTATGTGCAGATCGTGCGCTCCATTTTTGACGGCAGCTGGGACAATGCAGCTACCACCCGCGCGGTGAACTACTGGTGGGGGCTGCGCAGCGGCGCAGAGGATCTGGAGTATCATGAAGCGCTGCCCAGCGGTACGCGGCAGCTGCTGGATCTGATGGAAACGCTGCAAGGGTCGGACAATGTGCACATCTTCCCGGAAAAGCTGTATGACAACGAGGACAACCTGCACTCTCCGGAGAATAGAGTTTACAGCCCCAAAGAGCTGATGGAGATGGACTGGCTGGATGCCTGTGTACACGGCAAGCTGCCCCATTACGATGAGCTGGACGTAAAGACCCGTACCGTGCTGGCAATCAACGGACTGGACAACGTAAAGGGTCTGGAGAAATGAGCCGGCCTGACCGGAAAAGAATGGAGCATACGAACGTGAAAATTCTTGCCATCTCAGATGTCCCGTCCAAAGCGCTGTGGGACTATGACACTCGTGCCCGGCTGGAAGGCATCGACCTGATCCTCTCCTGCGGGGATCTGCCCAAAAAGTATCTGGAATATCTCACAAACTTTACCGCTGCACCCATCCTGTATGTGCACGGCAACCACGATGGCAGCTACCAGACCGAGGGGGAACCCGGCGGCTGCATCTGCGTGGATGATCAGGTGTACACATGGAAGGGCCTGCGCATCATGGGGCTGGGGGGCTGTCAGCGTTATAATAAAGAGGACACCTACCAGTACACCGAAAAGGCCATGCGCCGCCGTGTGCACAAGCTGGAGCATCAGGCGCACAAAAAAGGGGGCATCGATCTGCTGCTGACCCATGCCCCGGCAAAAGGACTGAACGATGGGGACGACTGTGCCCATAGGGGCTTCGAGTGCTTCAACGAGCTTCTGGACGAGTACCAGCCCAAGTGGTTCATCCACGGGCACATACACCTGAATTATGATGCAAAGCTGCCCCGGGTATGTACCCGCGGCAACACCACCGTCATCAACGCCACCGAGCGCTATGTGTTCGAGATCCCGGACCCGGATCCAGCCGAAGAGCGTAAGTCCCTTTGGCGGATGCTGGGGTTCTGAGCGGAGCACATTCCAAATCGTCCCGATACCAAAAGAGGCCGCTGCACAAATGCTGTGCAGCGGCCTCTTTGTTTGTGGAGCCTTATTGTGGGAATGGCGGGCGCGGCAGCAGTGCGGTGCAGCCTGCAGCCCTGCGAAAAAATTACAGTTCCAGCTTGCCGGAGAATTTGTTGATGACGTAGTAGGCTGCGCCCTCCTCGGGCTTGACATACACCTTGCAGGACTGCACGCCGACCTTGTGGGTAGTGCGGTAGTCTGCCTTGGCACGGTCGATAATGTCGGTGATGTTGTACTGCTCACCGCCCATCTCTACATACAGCTCAGGTGCCAGCGGCGGGCGGCCGCGGCGGGTGGGTGCCTTGGTGGATTTGCGGGTCTTGCCCTCGGCAGCCGGAGCATCGGCTGCGGGAGCAGAAACTTTCTTTTCAGGCATGATGCATAACCTTCCTTCTGTATTTGATCTGGTGCAGCGGGGCTGCACCGGCGGGCTCCAATAATCTATCGCAAGGCAGAAGCAGCGCGGAACGCGCAGACCCAGCTACCCCATACGAACCGGTACGAAAATGTTTGCATATAGAAGCTAGGCTCATAATAATATAATATGTTTTTGAAATTCATTTGTAAAGCCTTTTTTATAAAAAACATTGTAAAAACGGGAAGAAACAGTGGAATAAATGGTGGGAGCAGCTTTTTGGCGGCTTTTGGGGGACAGAGTACGACCTTTCGGTAAAACAGGCGGCCATTCCCGGAAATGTCGGGCAGCATCGCAGCTATAAATATCGGCAGCAAAAAACGGCTCCTGCAAGGGCAGAGTAAGGCCAGCTTGAACTACTAACTGATTACAGGCACACCGCAGAGAAAAAAGAAATGTCCAAACAAAATCGGAACGCTTTTTTCTCGAAGTTCAATAAATCTATCACTACCTTTGTATCCCATGCAGACGGTTATGCGGTTTTCAAGGTGCAACGGGCAAAACGGCAACGAAAAAGCCGTCACAAAACAGACGAGCCCTGCCTTCGCTTTTTCTGGAAGGTCATGCTAGTCGATTGTGTAATGGCTGAAAGCCTAGATGTTCAGCCACGCAGGGTCCGAACGAATATATAAAAATATGTTATATTCAATTGTTGGGATGGATTACCACAAAAATCGAACCGTGTCAACGCGAACTTTTAAAAATACACCACTTTCGGAAGCTTATAAGAAAAAGCAATGGAAATTTTGGTAAATAGAAGAGCAGGACGGTGCCCGCCCTCTTGAAACAATTTTTAACGCATCGTTGTCCGGTGCTGTGCGCGGTATTCGGCGGGGGTGATACCGTACAGGCGGCGGAAGGTTTTCAGGAAGCTGCTGTAATCCGGGAAGCCGCTCTCGGTGCAGGCGTTCAGAACGGAAACGCCCTCTTCCAGCGCCTTGCGGCAGTGCTGCATCCGCAGATAGGTCAGGTAATTGTGGATGCTCTCCATGGTACACTCCTTGAACGCGCGGGAAAGGTGCTCCCGGCTGGCGTAAAGCTCCTGCGCCAGCCGCGCTGTGGTCAAGGTCGGGTCCTGATAATGGGCCTGAAGGTAGGCCACAGCGCGCGCGACCAGCACACTGGTGCTGCTGGGTGCATTAGTCTGTCCGCTGCCGGTGGCCTGCGTGATGAGCAGCATCATCTCGCTGGTCTGGGCCTCAAAAACGGCATCCCGGATGGAGCCCGGCAGCTCCAGACTTTGGGCCATGCGGATGAAAAGTCCCTCAAAATCCCATTTGCGGCAAGCCTCACGGTCCAGCACAGTGACCTGTTGCAGCCAGCCTGTGTTTTTCAGGTTTGTGTGCCGGCGGGTGGCCTGCCAGAGGGCATCGTCGATCTGGATGACCAGACGATCCGACTGGTCGGCATCGATACGGAAGTTGCCGGAGTGGTAGACCTGAGAGGGAAAGTAGACCAGCTCCCCCACATGGACCAGATACACGCTGCCGTCCACCGAGTAACGCACCGTGCTGCCGCCGATGGGGAGCACCAGCTCGTGATACGGGTGGGAGTGCACCACAGACTGCCTGTTTTCCCGATTCGTGTACCATGTGACCAAAAGCCGGGTGTCGCGCAGCCCCATCCGCGCCTGCGCTTCCGTAAGGACATTATCGATATAATGTGAGACCTGTTCGATGCCCATAGCCGCTCCTGCTCCTTGTTAAAAAAATCAGAATCATGCTTTTACGTCGTTTTTTGCTCTAGTATATCAGTATATATCACATTTTGCAACATTTGAATCACAAAACCTGCGGAAAAGCGGCAGAATTTTTAGTATGATATGGGTGCAAGGAGACGAGATTGACCAAATGCACAAAGCCGTTTCAATATTTTTGTGCTAGTTGACAAATATACCGGTCGCATTTCGTGACCGCCCGAAAGGAGCCAGCGCATGCAGACCTCAAAGAATCATTTTGAAGCCAAAGTGGTCTTTAACGATGAGACCATTCGCCGGATGTTCCGCACGGAGTTCTACACCTACGAGGGGATGCGGCACCTGCTGTGGCTTGCAGCAGCCTTTGTGCTGGTGATGGCGGCGCTGTTCACCGCCATCCCTACCGTTGTCAAAGTGCTCTGCCTGCTGGTGGGCTGTGCCATGTTCGCCATGCCGGACTTTTTGAGCCGGGTGGCGGCAGAGGGGGTCATCATGCAGCGGTGCGGTGCGGAGACCACCGTGAGCTGCCGGGTCAACGATGGCGGTGTGGACGTGGAAAACGGTGCCCACATCCCCTTTGCAAAGATCGACCGGCTGGTGGAGGATGATCAGTATTTCTACATCTTTCAGAGCCGTCAGATGGCCGTAATGATCCCCAAGGGAAGCCTGCTGCCGGCAAACCCGGAGCGGTTCGCAAAGGTGCTTGCCAAGGAGAGCGGCAAGGACTGGCAGCGCTCCAAGAGCCTGTGGGGGCTCAACCTGAAAGACCTGATCCAGATGGGAAAGGATCGCTTTCAGCGTAGCGCATCCTGAGCGCTGCACCGCTACTATGTTGTTTCACAGCCGGTTGGCTGTGATCGTGGGATACGATAAAACAAGATAAGGAAGGAAAACACTATGAAAATCACTCGCAGACAGTTCGTACAGGTCATGGCAGTTGCTGGTGCATCTGCCCTGCTCACCGCTTGCGGCGGTTCTTCTAACAGCACTGCCGGTTCCGGCGCAGCCGCTGCCACCGGCGGCAGCTTCAACCTGAAGCTGGGCCACAATCTGGCCGAGGATCACGCTGTGCACATCCAGCTGACCAGCTTTGTGGAGCAGGTCAAGGAAAAGACCGGCGGCAGCATCAACATCCAGATCATCCCCAACGGCACGCTGGGCAGCGAGGCTGACATGATCTCCCAGATCCAGGCAGGCGCACTGGACATGGCAAAAGTTTCCGCTTCCACGCTGGGCAACTTCAGCGAGAAGTACAACGCCTTCTCCGTGCCTTATGTGTTCGACGATCAGGCACACTATTACAGCTACATGGACAGCGACTCCGCAAAGGCTGTCTTTGAGTCCACCGATGATCAGGGATTCCGCGGTCTGACCTGGCTGGATTCCGGCGCACGCTCCTTCTACACTAAGGCTACCGCCATCCGCACCCCGGCTGACCTGAAGGGCCTGAAGATCCGCACCATGGACAGCCAGATGGCTATCGACATGATGAACTGCCTCGGCGGCTCCGCTACCGTTATGGGTTACAGCGATATCTACACCGGTATGCAGCAGGGCGTCATCGACGGTGCCGAGAACAACGTCACCGCACTGCGCGACCACGGCGACGTGACCAAGTACTACTGCTTCGACGAGCACACCCGCATCCCCGATATGGTGGTCATCGCTTCCAGCGTGTGGAACAAGTTCTCCGATGAGCAGAAGTCCATCGTGGCTGAGTGCGCTAAGACCGCTACCGAGGAGTACAAGGACGCTTGGAAGAAGTTCGAGGACGAGGTGCTGGACAAGGCTGTGAACCAGAACGGTGTCGAGCTGGTCAAGGATGTGGATATCGCCGCATTCCAGGCCGCTGTGCAGCCCATCTACGAGAACCTCAAGACCTCCAACCCCACCACTTACGCGGTCGTGGAAGAGATCCGCGCCATGGCCTAAACGCCGACTCATTGCTTTCCATTCTTACCTCCCAAGCTGCGGGCGGCGCACGGTGCTGCCCGCAGCTGCGCGGGAGGGAATGAGCTCAAGGAGATGATCTTGTGAAAAAACTGGATAAAATTCTGGATAATGTCATGCGCTTCCTCATGGCAGTGGCAATGTTCGCCCTGCTGGCAGGCGGCACTTGGCAGATCTTTACCCGCTGGATCCTGCGCAACCCCTCCACTGTAACGGACGAGTTTTTGCGCTACGTCCTGATCTGGGCTTCCATGATCGGTTCTGCCTACTGCTTCTACAAGGATAAGCATCTGGCACTGGATCTGGTCAAGGGACGCGCAAAGGGTGCATTCAACGTTGTGCTCAGCGTGTTCATCGAGGCCGCCATCGTGTTCTTTGTGGGCTACGTCTTTGTTTACGGCGGCTGGAAGCTGACTGCAAACGCCACCAACGTTTCCTCGGTCATGCGCATTCCCTTCAAGTTCCTGTATTCCATCCTGCCGATCTCCGGCGTGTTCATCATTCTGGCCCGCGTGCTGAAGTATGTTCAGCTCTATGCGGAGCGTAAGGAAAAGAAAGGAGAAAACGCATAATGGTTGCACAGGCTACGTTACTGCTGTTCGGTTCCTTCTTTGTCATGCTGCTGGCCGGTGTGCCCATCTCGGCAGGCATCGGCATTGCATCCATCTTCACGGCACTGTTCAGCATGGATCCCGCAATTTTTGCCCTGACCGCCGCACAGCGCTGCTTCTCGGGCATTGACTCCTTCTCTCTGCTGGCGCTGCCCTTCTTCTCTCTGGGCGGCAACATCATGAACAAGGGCGGCATTGCAAAGCGCCTTGTCCGTCTGGCACGTCTGGCTGTGGGCAAGATGCCTGGCTATCTGGCTGCCACCAACGTTCTGGCCAATATGTTCTTCGGTGCCGTTTCCGGCTCCTCTGTGGCAGCTACCTCTGCCATGGGCTCCATCATGGCTCCGCTGGAGCTGGATGAGGGCTACGACCCCAACTACTCCGCAGCTGTCAACATCTGCTCTGCCCCCACCGGCATCCTGATCCCCCCGTCCGGTCCGCTGATCCTTTACTCCATCACCGCCGGCGGCGTTTCCGTGGCGGCTCTGTTCATGGGCGGCTACCTGCCCGGCATCCTGATGGGTCTGTGCGTGGCTGGTCTGGCTGTGTTCATCGCCGTCAAGAAGGGCTATAAGTCCTCCGACGTCAAGGACCCCGATCCCGCAATCAAGATCATCATTGATGCAGTGCCCTCTCTGCTGGCCGTCATCATCGTTATGGGCGGCATTCTGGCAGGCTTCTTCACCGCCACCGAGGCCGGTGTCGTGCTTTGCCTGTACTGCGGTCTGCTGTCCATCCTGTACAAGGAGATGACCTTCAAGAGCTTCTACAATCTGCTGGCAGACACCATGGAGAGCAGCGCCACCATCCTGTTCCTGATCGCCGCTTCCTCCATCATGTCCTACGTCATGAGCTACTCCGGCATCCCTGCCGCTATCAGCAACGCGCTGATGAGCATTTCCAGCAACCGCTACGTCATCCTGCTGGTCATGAACGTGTTCCTGCTGGTCATGGGTATGTTCCTGGATCTGACCCCGGCGGTCCTGATCTTCACCCCCATCTTCCTGCCCATCACCCGCAGCATCGGCATGAGCGATGTGCAGTTCGGCATCATGCTCATCATGAACCTGGGCATCGGCTCGGTCACCCCGCCGGTCGGTTCCTGCCTGTTCGTGGGCTGCGGTGTCGGCAAGGTCAAGATCGAAGGCGTTACCAAGTACATCGTGCCGCTGTTCACTTCCATGGTCGTGGCACTGTTCCTTGTCACCTTCATCCCTGCCATTTCGCTGTGCGTCCCGTACCTGTGCGGTCTGGTGCCCAGCCTTGGCTGGACGTTCTAAGCCCTGACTATTCCGGGTAAAGCAACGAGAACGTTGCCCCCATTTCTCTGAAGATAATCTGCATCTGAGGGGGAATGGGGGCATTTTTTATCAAAATCAACTGAAAGGAATAAAAACTATGGAGATTTGCTCCCGTTTTACCGGCATGGAGCGCAAAGACGGCGCTTTCCTGCTGCATACTGATAACGCTGATATCAAGATCTGCTTTGTGACCGATGAGATCGTCCGCGTCCGTGCAAGCTTTGACCACGAGCTGGCAGAGGAGTCCTATGTCCTGATGACCACCGCATGGGAGGATCGGATGGACGCGCTGTTCAAGGGGGAGCGCACCCGTGTGGAGCCTTTCGCCGCACAGGTCACCGAGGATGACAGCACCCTCACCTTTGCCACCGGCAAGGTGACGCTGGTGGTGGACAAGGACCCCATCAACTTCAAGCTGCTGGCTGCCGATGGCTCCGAGCTGTACAGCACCCTGCCCGGCAACCCCTTTGTCAAGGACGCCAACAACCGCGTGGTGGCTTACAGCCGGATGAAGGAGGACGACTGCTTCTACGGCTTTGGCGAAAAGAGCGGCCTGTTGGATAAGAACAAGACCTTCCAGCGGGAGCGCGCCACCGACGCCATGGGCTACGATGCCGAGAAGATGGATACCCTCTATAAGCACATCCCCTTCTACATCCGTCTGGACCGCGACACCCACAAGGCTGTGGGCGTGTTCTACCACAACTTCTACGAGTCCGTGTTCAACATGGGCTGCGAAAAGAGCAACTACTGGCCCCGCTACACCTATTTTCAGGCAGACGGCGGCGATCTGGACTGCTTCCTGATCGGCGGCGACACCATTGCCCGCATCGTGGACAACTACACCCTGCTGACCGGCCGTCCGGCCCTGCTGCCCAAGCGTGCACTGGGCTATCAGGGCTCCAGCATGTACTACCCCGAGCTGGAAAAGGACAGCGATGACGCCGTGCTGGGCTTCATCGACACCATCAAGGAAGAGGGCTTCCCCATCGACGGCTTCCACCTTTCCAGCGGCTACGCCACCTACAACGGCAAGCGCTGCTTCTTTACATGGAACACCGACCGCTTCAAGGATCCGAAGGCCTACTTTGCAGCCATGAACGAAAAGCACGCCCAGAACGTGCCCAATGTCAAGCCCGGTATGCTGCTGTGCCATCCCCGCTTTGACGAGTTCCTGAAGGACGATGTGTTCGTCCGCGACAGCAAGCACCCCGAGACCTACGGTGTCGGCAAATGGTGGGGCGGCGACGGCGCATTCTGGGACTACACCAAGCCCGAAGGCCGTGCAGCATGGAAGAAGTACCTCACCGAGTCCATCATCGCCGTGGGCACTGATTCCGTCTGGAACGACAACTGCGAGTACGACAGCCTGATGGATCAGGAGTGCATCTGTGATTTTGACGGCAAGGGCGGCACCATCGCCCAGCTCAAGCCCATCATGAGCACCCTGATGTGCCGCATGAGCGCAGAGGCTGTGACCGACCACAACCCCAACGCCCGTCCCTACATGGTCTGCCGCAGCGGTAGCTCCGGCATCCAGCGCTACGCCCAGACTTGGTGCGGCGATAACTACACCAGCTGGAAGACCCTGAAGTACAATATCCCCATCATCACCGGCATGGGTCTGTCCGGCCAGCCCAACGAGGGCGGCGATATCGGCGGATTTTCCGGCCCCGCACCCACCGAGGAGCTGTTCGTCCGCTGGGTGCAGAACGGCATCTTCCAGGCTCGCTTCTCCATCCACTCCGCCTCCAACGATAACACCGTGACCGAGCCTTGGATGTTCCACGAGTCCACCGACCTGATTCGGGACGCCATCCTGCTGCGTTACCGCTTTACTCCCTATCTTTACAGCGCCGAGTACGAGGCCAGCCAGACCGGTGCGCCCATCATGCGTGCTCTGGTCTACGACTTCCAGAACGACCCCAAGGTCTGGGAGGAGAGCTTTGAGTTCCTGTTCGGCCGGGATATTCTGGTGGCCAACGTTCTGGAAGAGGGTGCCAAGACCCGCACCGTCTACCTGCCCGCAGGCTGCAAGTGGTACGACTGGAACGATAAGTTCCGCTGCTACGAGGGCGGCCAGACCATCGAAGTGCCGGTCACCATGGCTACCATTCCCATGTTCGTCCGCGAGGGCGCAGTGATCGCCATGGCAGACAACCAGCTGATGACCATGGAGGGCGACCACACCACCGCCCTGCACCTCATCGTGGCACCCAAGGGCACCACCACTACTACCCTGTACGATGACGACGGCATCACCAACGATTTCAAGAGCGGCGTGTACCGCAAGACCACCATCACCACCACCGCAGGCGAGCGGGTGACCATGAACTTTGCCTCCGAGGGCAGCTACAAGGACACCGTGGAGACCATCAAGGTGGAGATGATCGCCAAGGAAAAGAGCCCCTTCTGGGTCACGCTGGACGGCCGCAAGATCGAGCACTTCCTCAACCGCCGCAAGTTCGACGCCGCTGCCGAGGGCTGGTATTACAGCCAGAGCAAAAAGGCTGTCGAAGTCAAGTACGCAAACCCCGCCAAGGATCACGAACTGACCGTCTCGTTCGAGCAGTTCGACCTGATCGGTATGTAACACTGTACGGAGGAATCTCTTATGCTGCTGCGTAGTTTTGAATCCTTTGAAAAGACCGAAAACGGCTACCTCATCCACGGCGATGCCGCCGATGTGAAGCTGGTTTTCATGACAGACGATATCATCCGCATCCGGGTGCACTTCGACAAGGGCACTCCCATGGAGGAGGAGTCCTACACGCTGGTGACCACCGCGTGGGAGGACCGGATGGATACCCTGCTCAAGGACGAGCGCACCCGCATCACCGCGCTGGATGTCCCCTGCGCAGAGGACGAAAAGACCCTGACTTTTGAGACCGCACACCTGACCTTGAAGCTGTTCAAAAAGCCCTTCCACTTTGAACTGTACGATAAGTCCGGCAAGCTGATCTATCAGGACCTGCGGGAGCGCGCCTTTGAGAAAGACCAGATCGGCCGTCTGAGCCACTTTTCCAAGGTAGATCGGGAATACGACCACTTCTACGGCTTTGGCGAAAAGACCGGCTATCTGGATAAAAAGGGACGCCGCCTGCGGATGTCCCCCAAGGATGCCATCGGCCACGACCCCGAGACCGGCGACCCGATGTATAAGCACATTCCCTTCTACATCCGGGTAAATGAGCACGACCTGCGCCCGGTGGGCCTGTTCTACCACAACTCCTACGACTGCGTGTTCGACCTTGGCGAGGAGCTGTCCGGCTACTGGGAGCGCTACTGCTACTACCAGACCGACGGCGGAGACATCGACCTGTTCCTGCTGGCCGGTGAGACCCTGCCGGAGATCCTCAACGAGTACACCCTGCTGACCGGCCGCAGCGCCCTGCCCACCAAGCAGTCTCTGGGCTACTGCGCCTCCACCATGTACTACGCAGAACTGGAAAAGAACTGCGACGAGGAGATCTACAAGGTCATCGACAAGCACGAAAAAGAGGGCATCCTCATCGACAACTTCTGGCTGGCCTCCGGCTATTCCAGCGGCGAAAAGGACAACCTGCGCTATGTGTTCAACTGGAACTACAAGCGCTTCCCGGAGCCGGAGAAGTTCTTTGAGAACATGAACGCCCGGGGCATCAACGTTATCCCCAACCTGAAGCCCGGCATCCTGAAGCACCACCCCTACATCGACCTGTTTGAAAAGAACGATGTCTTTATCAAGACCCCGGACGGCAAGGCGCCGTACTACGGCCGCTGGTGGGGCGGCGAGGGACGCTTCTTCGATTTCACCGGTCCGAGCGGCCGCAACACATGGAAGCAGCTGCTGGAAGAGAACATCCTCAAAAAGGGCACCAAGACCGTCTGGAACGACAACTGCGAGATGGACGGCGTGGAGGACCGCGACGCCCAGTGCGACTTTGAGGGCAAAAAGGGCACCATGGCAGAGCTGAAGATCCTGCACTCCAATCTGATGGCCTATACCGCCAAGCAGGCGCTGGCAGATGTGTACCCCGGCGAGCGCCCCTACATCATCAACCGTGCAGGCTACGCCGGTATCCAGCGCTACGCACAGGTGTGGGGCGGCGATAACCTGACCGACTGGCGCACCGTCAAGTTCAACATTGCCACCATTCTGGGCATGGGCCTGTCCGGCTGCTCCAACATGGGCTGCGATATCGGCGGCTTTGCAGGCCCCGCACCCGAGGCGGAACTGCTGCTCCGCTGGCTGCAGAACGGCATCTTCCAGCCGCGTTTCTGCCTGAACTCCGCCAACAACGATAACACTGTCACCCAGCCCTGGATGTACGAGGAGAACCTGCCCTACATCCGTGCAGCCTACCAGCTGCGCTACCGTCTGCTGCCCACGTTGTACTCCCTGATGTATGAGTCCAACCAGAACGGTATGCCGGCATGGCGTCCGCTGTTCCTGGAGTTCCCGGACGACCCCAAGTGCTACACCGACAAGAACCTGACCTTTATGTTCGGCAAGAGCATTCTGGTGGCAAACGTGGTGGAAAAGGGCGCGACTACCCGCACCATCTACCTGCCCGCAGGCTGCACTTGGTACGATATGAACGACGACCTGCGCGCCTACGAGGGCGGCCAGACCATCGAGATCCCCGTCACGCTGGCAAGCATCCCCATGTTCCTGCGCGGCTCTGCCGTTGTAGTGACCACCGAGGACGTCAAGCACATCCTCAAGGACACCATGCGCCAGATCGACTTGCTGGTCGCTGCCGAGACCGACACCAGCTTTGTGCTGTACGATGACGACGGCCACACCGAGGACTACAAAAACGGCGTTTACGCCAAGACCACCATCACCGTCAAGGCCGGCGACCGCACCGACATCCGCTTTGCCACCGAGGGCAGCTACGCTTCCCCCGTGGAGCGCATGACCCTGAAACTGGTCAGCAAGAAAAAGGGTGCCTTCTGGGTCAGCGTAGATGGGCAGCAGCTCCCCCAGTTCATCGTCCGCGACGGCTGGGAGGCCGCAGAGTCCGGCTGGTACTATAACCTGTCCGACCGCACCATCTGGGTCAAGTTCGCAAAGCCTGCCAAGAAGGACTTTACGGTGACTGTCTCCACCGAGAAGTTTGACCTCATCGGTATGGCAGAGGACTAAAAATCCATCTCCAATCTTTTCCGATTCTTCTTCAGAAACACGAAGGCCCGTGGGAAACTCCCCACGGGCCTTCGTACTTTTTTATGAGTTTCAGGCTTCGGCCTGCGTCTCCCGGCGGAGGATGCGGCAGACCATAAACAGGCAGTAGAACATCGCCAGACCCCAAGCAAAGGGGTTGGAAAGGCAGATGCCAAGATACCCAAGGCCGGTCTTTACCGCCAGCACGCCGCCAAGGCTGCGGCCGATCAGCTCGCCCACGCCGGAAATAACGGCCAGCACGCTGTAGCCAAGCCCCTGCAAAGTGTTGCGGAAGATCATCAGCAGGCCGTGGAAGCAGAACAGCATACTCATGACGCTGAGGTACTGGATGGCACCCGCCGTGACGGCGGGGTCGGCATCGCCCAGCACCAACCCCACAGCGTAGGGCTTGATGAAAAAGATCACGCCCCATGCCACGGCGCAGTAGAGCAGCTGCACCATGCAGCCGTCCTTGATGCCCTGCCGGATGCGGTCGGTGCGGTGTGCGCCGTGGTTCTGCCCCACATAGGTAGCCATGGCCATGCCCACGCTCTCCATGGGCAGGGTGAACATCTGACGGATCTTTTCGCCCGCGGTCTGGGCAGCCACGGCGGTGCTGCCCAGCAGGTTGATAGCGTCCTGCATGATGACTGCGCCGATGGCCGAGACGGAGTACTCAAACCCCATGGGCAGGCCGATGTAAGCCAGCCGCTTGCAGTGCCCTGCCGAAAGCAGGGCGCGCGGCTGCCGGAAGGAAAGCCCCTCCAGCTTTGCCGTGCGGGTAAAGAACCAGTAAGCACACAGCCCGCCGCTGAGCAGCTGGCTGAGCACGGTGGCAATGGCGGCACCGTCCACCCCCATGCCCAGCGGCACGATGAAGAGGTAGTCCAGCAGAATGTTCACCACGCTGGCGACCAGCAGAAAATAAAACGGGTGCCGGGAATCGCCCAGTGCTCGCAGCACGCTGGAAGCGTAGTTGTACAGCACCGTAGCCGGAATGCCCAGAAAAATGATCTGGATGTAGAGCACGGCATCGGCGTACAGATCCTCCGGCGTATGGATGAGCCGGAGCAGCGGCCCCGCCATCAGGGTGGTAAGCACGGTGAACACCACGCTCAGCACCAGACAGAGTAGCGCGCCGTTCAGCAGGTATTTTTGCAGTCCATCCTTGTCCTTTGCGCCAAAGGTCTCTGCCGCTGGGATGCCAAAGCCCACGCAGGCACCCTGCACAAAGCCCAGAATGAGGAAGTTGAGGGAGTAGGTGGTGCCCACTGCGCCCAGCGCATCGGTGCCCAGACACCGCCCTACGATGACGGTATCCGCAAAGCTGTACAGCTGCTGGAATAGGGTGCCCAGCACCAGCGGCAAAGCGAACCGCAAGATCTGGAACAGCGGCTTGCCCACGGTAAGGTCGGTGGTGCCGGAGCGCTTTTGAGAAGTAGCTGCCATAAAGAAAACTCCTTATTGATTGTATTTTGACTATTCTACCATGGACAGCCGCTTTTCCCAAAGTGGTTTTGTGACAGGAAGTTGTCTTTTTGTGACGGAAGCGTGGAAACCTCCATGTTTTTCACATTTACTTTTTCTGCGGTGGAAAGTTCCGGCTGTCCGTTTGCAGATCCATGAATCCACTTTCTGACGCAGCCCTTTGCAGGTTCTATACCCATCCACCACACAGCCGCTTCTACTGCCAAAAAGAGAGAGGGCTGGACGACGCCAGCCCTCTTGACATGTTTTTTGAATCAGAAACAGGTTATAGCGCCATGGTCTCAAACCGCTTCTGCAGCCGCTCAAACGTTTCGTCATCCACGGGAAGGAGCACATGAAACTCCATCTTGCCCTTGTCGTTGACCTCCGAGTGAATATCCAGACGGGGCATTCCCTCGTTATATAACATCCGCAGGCACATACCCAGCTGAGAATGACCACCAACCAGAATCTGTGCGTTACAGTTAGGTGGTATCTGGCCATTTTGACCAGTTGATATTGAGTGCGCCGTTCTCCCTACATGGATTTCCTGCCCCCTTCTGGCGGCGTTTTCCGGCTCTCCCTTGCGGGGTCATGGCCGGGTATCCCATGCAGACGGTCTTTCGGTTTTCAAGGTTCGTTGCTGATTTGGCAATAAAAAATCGCCACACAACAACCTGAAACTGACCATCCCTTCCGGGATGGCCTTGGTTCGGGTTTGCTATGTAGCGATAAGAAAGTCAAAAACTTGCTCCGGCTCCTTCGGGAGCCGAGCTGGAACTCTAAGATAAATATGTTATATTAAATTGTTTGGATAGATTACCACAAAAACCGAGCCGTGTCAACAAAAAGTTTCGAGAATATGTCACTTTCGGCAGGGTGCAAGAAAAAGCGAGAGAAACTTTGGCAAAAAGAGAGAGGGCTGGACGCTGCCAGCCCTCTTGACAGGAAAATGATTTTTAAGCGGAAGTTTTAAGATTGGTTTAAGTTTCTTGTCCCTTTTTGTGATATGATAGACCTATCAAAAGCAGGAGGGGATTTTATGACGATTCAAGAACGGCTCAGACGCTCAAATATCATTATGCTGGTGATTCCGATTCTGATCGCAGGGATCTTGTTGATCCTTGGCTTTGGCGGGGCGATCGTCCTGCTGGAATCGATCTACCTGCCCCGGATGGGCCTGACCCTGCACGAGCTGCACAATATGGGAGAAGAACTGGAACCGATGTTTCAGGGTCTAAAATTCTGTGTTTTGTTGTACGCAGCCGTCGTTTTCGTTGCATTGCTGGCGACAGTGGTGTTTACCAACCTATACCTGACCCGGAATTTATTTGCACATATCCAAAAACCGTTGGACGCTTTGATGCAGGGGGTCAAGCGGATCGAGGACGGCGATCTGGATTCGCCCATTGCCTACGAAGAACAGGATGAATTTCGTATGGCCTGTGACGCAGTGGATGCCATGGCAGTACGCTTGAAGAAATCTCTGACCGAGCAGCAAAGAGAGCAGCAGAGAAAGCAAGAACTGATTGCCGGAATGTCCCATGATCTGAAAAGCCCGCTGACCACCATCCGGGCTTATACGGAAGCGTTGTTGGAGGGCGTTGCCCCGGACGAACCCACCCGGCAGCGGTATTTACAGACCATCTATGCAAGAGAAACGGACTTGGAGGCTCTTGTCAATCGTTTGTTTGAACTGGCAAAGCTGGGGGCTAGTGAATACCCGATGCACCTGAAGGCATTGCCGCTGCAAGAGACGCTGCACCATATCCTGAACACCTGTGATCACGAGGGAATGTCGGTAGATTGCGATGCAGTCATCGATTGCACCGTTCTGGCCGACCGGGAACTTTTGCAGCGGGTTCTGAACAATCTGGTGGATAATAGTTGTAAATATGGCGCAAATGCGCTATCTTTTGGCTCTGCGTGTGAGGAGGATACCGTTACCCTCTGGATGGAGGATAATGGACCCGGGGTGCCGGAAGAACAGCTTCCGTGCCTTTTTGAACCGTTTTATCGTGGAGATGCTGCGCGCACAAAACCCGGCGCAGGCAGCGGATTAGGGCTTGCCGTCGTCAAAAAATCGATGCAGCAAATGGGAGGGAATGTCCGGGCGGAGAATGCTCCCAGTGGAGGACTGCGTATCGTGATGCAGCTGCCAATGGCAAAGGAAGGGTAAAATGGAACTGAAACGAATTCTTATTGTGGAAGATGATGCCGACATTGCGGCTATCGAACGGGACTATCTGGAACTGAGCGGATACGCCGTGACCATTGCCCCGGATGGAACCACAGGACTGGATGCCGCCTTGCATCAGCCGTTTGACCTGATCTTGCTGGATGTGATGCTGCCCGGTATCGATGGCTTTGCCATCTGCAAACAGGTGCGCGCCGAAAAGGATATTCCCATCCTTATGGTGACCGCCCGTGGCGAGGATGTGGATAAGATCCGCGGCCTTGGCTTCGGTGCGGATGATTACATTGAAAAGCCCTTTTCGCCCAGCGTTCTGGTGGCGCGGGTCAAGGCGCATCTGGCACAATATGCCCGCCTGAAGCCTTGCGCCGACACGCCTAAGACGATCACGGTCGGCCCGCTGACAGCCGACCCCGCCGCCCGGCGCATCACGAAAAATGGCGTAGAGGTTCCTCTGAAAAATAAAGAATATGAATTGTTGTTCTTCTTGATGCGCCACCCGGAGCAGGTGTTCAGCAGGGAGGATCTATACGAACTGATCTGGGGCTTGGAGTCGATGGGAGACAACATTACCGTAGCAGTCCACATCAATCGCCTGCGGGAGAAAATTGAAGATACCCCTGCCGACCCGAAACTTCTGCAAACGGTGTGGGGTGTGGGCTATCGGCTCCATGTAGTTTAAGAACGGTTTAAGGTTGAAACGATCTCTCTTAAAAAAGTTTCGGTACACTCTAAGCAGTGATCGAAACTTTTTTACTTGGAGGGACTTTTATGATTTTAACCGCATTTCATGGCTTTTGCATGGCACTGGCCGACAGCGTTCCCGGCGTGTCCGGGGGAACGATTGCCTTCATTCTGGGCTTTTACGATCGCTTTATCAATGCGCTCCACGGTTTGTTTCGGGGCAATTGGAAGCAACGAAAAGCTGCCCTGACGTACCTGTTGAAATTGGGTATCGGCTGGGGCATTGGCATGGTAAGCTGTGTGGTGCTGTTGTCCAGTCTGTTTGAGCAGAACATCTATTTCATGAGCTCTCTCTTTCTGGGGTTGACCGTCTGTTCCATCCCGTTTGTGGCGATGGCAGAGCAGGAAGCACTTGAAAATTGGCGCAATAGCGGGTTTCTGCTGGTGGGAGTTGCAGCTGTGGTTGGGCTGACATTGCTCCGCACCCGTGCCGTTGGGCTGGGAGCTATCAACTACGCACAGCTTCAGCCATTGCAATTTGGCTGGATATTTCTCTCCGGTGCGGTAGCCATTACGGCTATGGTGTTGCCCGGAATTTCCGGCTCATCCGTCCTTCTGATCGCCGGTGTCTATCTGCCTACCATTCAGGCTGTTCACAGCCTGCTCAGCTTGCAGCTTGTTGTCATTCCGGGACTGTGCGCACTGGGGCTGGGAGTGCTGACAGGCATCGGACTGTCCATCCGCACTATCCGCACCGCCTTGCAGAATCACCGCAGCGCTATGGTCTGGCTGGTTTTGGGGCTGATGCTGGGCTCACTTTATGCCATCGCAAACGGCCCGGCCAGTCTGGACACTCCTCTGCCGCCGCTGAGTTTCACGAATTTTCAGATTCCTGCATTTTTGCTGGGAATCGTGCTTCTTTTCGCGCTGGAAGGCTTGAAGAAAACCACGGAGAAAAAGGATGGTGGAAACAAATGAGACTGGACTGGACGGTTTTACATGAGATCCGGGCATTTCTGACCTGCCCGCTGCTGGATATGCTGATGCCAAAGATCACAATGCTGGGAAACAGTGGTGCCGTCTGGATCTTGGCAGCGGGTGGGCTGCTCTGCACAAAGAAATACCGGAAGTACGGGATTATTATGCTGGCAGGTCTTGCCATGGGTGTTCTGGTTGGCAATGTATTCCTGAAGCATCTGATTGCCCGCCCGCGCCCCTGTTGGCTGGATCAAAGCGTACCGCTTCTGATTGCTGTCCCGAACGACTACTCGTTCCCATCCGGTCATACGCTGGCCTCTGTTATCGGTGCAACGATCCTGACCGCAGCGGATAGACGATTTGGCATCATTGCGATTCCGCTGGCGATACTCATCGCCTTTTCACGGTTGTACCTTTATGTGCACTTCCCCAGTGATATACTGGGGGCTGTGATTCTGGGGCTTGGCATCGGGGCACTGACACTGTGCGGCGGAAATTGGGCAGAAAAGAGGCTGCACACACAAGGCTTTTGAGGAAGAGCACTTGTAAGAAGTCTGGCTTTTTTCATCCTGCATGAGTTGTTTACAGCCAAAAGTCTGATCGGCTGTGCGTTCATTGCCACAGAAACTTCGTTTAAGGTATTATAAAAGCAGGCAATGGCTGCGACACGTTGTTTTGTGCCGCAGCCATTGCCTTTGTCAATCTTCCAGCCTGCCGTGGTCGCAGCCAAGCGAGAGATAATGCTCAATCTCACCACCCAGCACAAGCTGTGCATACTCCAAGGGCTTGTTGTAGCGCACTATGAACTTCGAGAATTGTTTGAAAGACTTATTGATTCTCTGCATCCCAGATAAAAAGGCAGGTACACCATGCTTCCACAGTGTGCCTGCCTTTTGTCGTATTTGGGTTCAGTGTACCTACTACACCAATCCACCTATTCACTTATTACACCACACCGCTTTGTAAGGCTCCTTTTCGAGAAAACGTCCCCAAATTGGTGTGGTTGTGGTGTAATACCGCAGATGCCGTCTGAAATTCGCCCAAAATTCTGTCGTATCTGCGTTTTAATTTTGCGTTTTACTATTCAATCGGCTTCATCGTGGGGATACTTTCCGGAATCAGCTTACAACGCTTCGTGATGCTTCACAATCGCATTTTCACTTGTATTCCCGATATTCATAATCCTTCGTGATTCGCCGTCATTCTCGTGGTTTTGCTGTCAATTTGCTGTCTTTGGAAGAATTTTGCTGTCAGACAAAACGCTCAGTAAGAGCCCTTCTTTGCTATCAAAAAATATCCAGTGTAGCAGCCAAACGCTCAAATGATTCCTGTTTTTTCTCCTCGGTCGCCTCGGCATAAATGTCCATCGTGGTCTGAATGTCTTTATGCCCCATGACCGATTGGATGACCTTCAGGTTGGTCTCTTTTTCGCAAAGCCTTGTGCAGAACGTGTGCCGCAGATGATGTGCCGAAAAGTCCGGCAGCAGAACCGCTTCGCGATGCTGCTTCTTCGCTTCCACTTCTTCACCTGCATTGTAGTCCGCAATAATGCGCTTGATGGCGCGGTTCACAGACTGTGGATTCGGGACATTGCCAAAGCGGTTGCAGAAGATGAAGCCCGTCATCCCATCAATCTCCACGTTGTTCCAGCCGGATTCTTTCTGCTCCTCATGCAGCATTTCAAAGGCATCCTTTACGGTATCAAACATCGGAATCGTCCGAACGCCTGCTTCCGTTTTAGGCTTTGAGATGTGCAGAACCGAATTGCGGCTTTCGCCTACCGGGTAATAGAACAAACTGTGATTGATGTTGATAGTGCGCCGCTCATAGTCCAAATCATCCCAGCGCAAACCCAATGCTTCACCGATGCGACAGCCTGTTCCCAGTAACACCGTGAACAGCGGCCACCAATGACAGTAGACCGGATGATTGGCGATATGTTCCATGAACGCCCGCTGCTGCGGAATCGTCAGGGCATGGCGCACACCTGTGGTCTGCTCGGAGCTTTTCTTGATTTCTGCCATCACACCATCTGTGGGATTTTTCCGGACGATTTCATCCCGAACCGCCAGCTGAAAGGTGGGATGCAGCAACGTATGAACGCTTTCGAGCGTGTTCGTCTGCAAGCCCTGCTTGTCCAGCAGGTAATTGTAGAACTGCAACACGTCCGAATACCGAATATCCGCAATTTTCTTCTTACCAAAGGTATCGCGGATGAAGCGGTCATACATATAAAGATAGTTGCTCCGGGTGGTCTGGCGTAGATTCGTTTTCAGGCTCATATAACGGTCAAACACAAAATTGACCGTTGCTTTGCCTGCGACGTAAATATCCAGACCGTCCATCTGGTCTTTGGTGAGCTGTGCTTCCTTCTCCCGAAGGGTCACAAGGTCATTTGCGTAGATGTATTTGCGCCGCCCCAGCGGGTCCGTGTAAGAATACGCATACCGCTTATCGGAGCTGCGCTGCATCTCGCCTTTTCGCAGGGTACGCCCCCGCAGGTCTTTTCGTGTCGTTGCCATATCAATTCTCCTTCCCGAAAGAAGAAGGGCTTGATACTATTTAAGGTCAGACAAAACTTTGTCCAGCCCCTGCAAGACAACTTCTGTTACAGTCAGTTGATGTTGCTCAGCATAAGCACAGATACGCTCATATAGGGCATCTTCCACCCGAATGCTCAAGGTTTTCTTTTTTGAATTTTCGGATTTTGGTCGTCCCATCTTTGCCATAGCTGCTCTCATACCTCCACAGCACCAGTATACTTTCCGTGTGACAGAAAGTCAAGCTGTAAAAAGCCCTTCTTGAAAATTTTTACGAAAAATCGAAAGTTCACACTCTGCTCATTGACATTCGGCCTTTGATTTGCTATTATAATGGTAACAACTCCCCCAGGCCTCTGCGCATAGCGTATGCACACTTGGGGGCGTTTTGCTTATAAAGGAGATTTTTCATGGCAGACAAGGACTTCAAAACGATAGACGAACAAATCGAGCTTCTTCGTTCACGCGGCCTTACCATCGAAGATGAAACCGAAGCAAAGGATTTTCTGCTGCGGAACAATTATTACCGCGTCAGCGGCTATTCTCTGACGCTCCGCAAGAACGATGTTTTTGCGAAGTCTGCCACGTTCCAAAATATCGAGGATATTTACAATTTCGACCACGAGTTCCGTCACATCATCCTGCACCATATCGAAACCATTGAGGTACAGATGAAGTCCATCTATGCCTATGAATTTACAAAAGTGTATGAGCCTCTGGGTTATCTGGATACCGCAAATTTCTCCAATCAAGCAAAACATAAGGAAATCGTCGACAAAGCCAACCAGCAGAAGCGGCAGCGGTTGGCCCACGAAGCCTACTTAAAGCACTTCATCAACGACCTGCACCAAGAGATTCCGCTCTGGGCCTACGTTGATTTGCTGACGATCTCCGACATTTCTTTCCTGTATTCCATTTCCGAACGTCCGCTCAAAGAAACGGTTGCCCATCGGTTCGGGCTTACCATGAATCGCGGCCCAGAAATTCTGGGACAGTATATGCACAGCATGACGATCATCCGCAATCTCTGCGCACATGGAAGCCGCATTTACAACCGTCTCTTTGAGCAAAAGCCTTCCCTCAACAAGAAAGAACAGGCATTGCTGATCCGCCGGGAAGATGGCACAATGGATAATGCCCATTTCTTCGGGTTTTTCCTCATCATGAGAAGGCTTCTGCCTGCTGAGAACTTTGCAGAGATGAAAGAAGCCGTCATTGCTTTGATGGAAAAATATCCGTTTGTGCGAATGGATTATTACGGCTTCCGGGATGACTGGAAAGAAAGGCTCTGATTTTGCATAGAATAAAGGTGACTTCTCCCACGAGCTGCTCTGCAGCGCAACACTGTGGGCGGTCTGGGGCCGGGGGATTTTCCTCCGGCCTATTTTTATGCAATGCGGAATGATTCCAGATACCGCTCGAAAATCTCGCAGTTGACCAACGCTACCTTGTCGATCTTATAAACGGCTTTGGCTTCCTTCGCCAACTCCTGAAACTTTGTTAGACCAAGGCTGTATTTTTCAGCCCCTTCCTGATAGCGGACAAACTTTTTCGCGTTCATTTTTGTTCTTTCAACGTCCTTTCGGGCGTAACCCATAAGCAAAACCTCCATGTTTCATTTCTAATGTAAGTTCAAAATTGCCTGCTCACTCTGCTCATCCTGCTCATTTCACGCACTGTGAGCAGGCTGAGCAGGGCTTTTTCAAGTTGATTCTATTTTTTAATCCCACGGGCTTGGAACATCGACAGACAAAAATAGGTCGATGTCCACATTGTGAAAACCTCGGTTTGTGCCGATGCACTTATCGTCGTAGACGATGCCAAGGCTTTTCTGGTTGTCTTTCAGGTGGTGGATAAAGGTGGATGCCGCCAGTGGCTTTTCCAAGTTGTCCAGGCACCAGCGTTCATAGACTTTATAGAAATCGGTAGACTTGCACTTTGCACCCTGCCGAATCTCAAAATAACCCTCGGATTTGAGGAAGCCCAGAATGTTATTGCCCTGCTCCATCGCTTCTTTCAGGTTTGCAGCGGTGCGTTCGCTGATGGTAAACTGGTAGTTGTTCCGAATCAGCCGATGCAGCCCCTCCAATGCCCAAAGCAGGATGCCTTCTTTTTCATTCCGCATCTTGTCGATGAGAAAAGGATCATCCACCCGGCCAACCGGCTTTTCCTTGGTGGTGAGCAGCAGTTGGCGGCGATAGAAGCCATTGGACTTGTCGTACAGTGCGTGCAGACTGCCATTCCCGAAGCAGGCAAACCGTACATACAATGTACCCTGTACACTCTGCTGGCCTTTGCGCTCAATATCAATTTTATCTTCCAGCGTGACAAGGGTCTTGATGTTGTTGGTCTGCGGCAGGGCCTCGGTTTTCATGTCATCATCCACCAAAAGCAGCTTGTACTCCAAGTCTGCACGAGCAAAGCGGTTGGTTTCTACCTTTTGCAGACTTCCCGTGTACATGCTGCTTCCAAACAGTTCTCGCAGAATCAGCCCGATTCTGGATTTCCCTTCACCGCCCTTTCCGACCATCAGCAGCATTTTCTGTGCTTTGGTAACAGGCAGCAGGCAATAGCCGATGTATTCCTGCAAGGCTGGAATATCTTCTTCGTACAGCAGTTCGTTCAAAAATTGCAGCCAGCGTGTCGGTGCTGGTGCATCCGACACATAGGCGATGGGCAGTCGGTTCATGCAATATTCTTTTTCAGGGGTAAAGTGACCGTCTACAAAATATGTACCGTTTCGGACATGGATACGGTCTGTCTGAATCTCCGGTGGTTCAGATGCACAGGCCAGTTTGATGGCCTGCACGATATGCTCAATGCGCCGTGCGACACTAGTGGTAGCGTAATAGCGGACTTGCTCATAGATTTCCTTTTTCAATGGGGCTTCATCCTCGATCATGCCATCCACCGTGAACAGCCTGCCTTGAAAGCAGCGCATGGGGTGCAGGCTCAAAAAGTAATCTGCGAACAATGGTTCAATGATTTTTCCGTTATCACCTACCCAGTTTCGGGCAGGTGCACTATGCTGCTTCTTCGGCTTCCTTGCATCGTTCGATTGCTTCTCCAAGGGCGGTCACTTCCTTTCCGTTGAGTAGCTGTTGTTTTTCATGCGAGCTTCCCTGCAAAAGAATGTCCAGCAGATACTGCACACGGTCTGCGTAGTGCAGGCTTGCCACAAAGCAGGGATGCAGTAGTTCTTCTGGATTCCGGGGAGCATAGGCTATGCGCCAATCTGCCAGCAGAGAGCGATAACTGCACAAGATTTTATAAAGCTGCTCTTTCTGGCTCAATGGCTTTTCCACAGGGCTGTAGTGCATCGGTGGAAAACCATCCGTCCCAGAAAGTCCAAAGTCTGCGGATAGTTTTTCCGCCGCTTGCCGCAAGGACAGTTGAAACAATTTTGCGGTAAAGTCGATCACATCACCATCCGCTCCACAGCCAAAACAGTGAAACCGGGAATCTACTTTCATGCTGGGGTTACGGTCTGCATGGAATGGACAGCAAATCATGCTGCTGCGGTTTGGACGAAAACCATAGACTTCTGCGGCTTGTCGGGCGGTAATATTCAGCTTTACGATTTCAAATAAATTGTTGTTCTTGAAAATTGTCCTCCTTTACAGTTCCATGCCATGACTGCGCTTCTTCGGCTTTGTGCGTGTCTGCTCACGCTGATTGATTTCTTCCTGCCGCTGCTGCAGCTTTTGCAGAACAGACGGACGGGAATCCTCTTTGATTTGCTCCATGGCCGCTTTTTTTACCTCTGGGATATAGAAGAACTGCGTCCCTTTTGAAAGAAGGCTCTTGATTGCCCCAATGATATTTTTCCGCAGGCAGAGTATTTGTTCTTCTGCATATTTTCTGGTGCGGAAGTCTGCAATTCGTTCTGGTTCCATTAGCCATTCCAAATGTTGATCAATTTCATTTACAGCTTCCTGTAATGCTTTGTTTAATCCAACATCGGAAACCGCAAGGACCGCTTGGTCATAAGAACCATTTACCGCATCATTAAACAAATCGTTTACATCTACCCATTGCGAAAACAGTTCTTCTAATTCGTTCTCCTGGCTTTTAATTTTTTCATTGTTTTTCAAAATCTCTTCAGATTGCCTTATCGCCTGATTGAATAGTTCAGCATATTCATCTCGCTGGTTACGGCAATCTTCCAGCAATCCGACATATTGAATACTTTGTTCTTGCAGTTCTTTCTTTTGTTCTGCGATCCGTTCATTTTGCTTTTTCAGGATGTAGTCCTGCTTTTCCAGATAAGCCCGTCCGCCGTATTCCGGCACTTCGTCCAGTTCCAGGCCGTGGCGTTTGGCAATCTCGAACAACATCGTACGGCAGGCTGCATCGAATGTGA
>OLGM01000080.1_pt1 | contig 70074 bp, 73 predicted proteins | sample 1606001 | NCBI WGS metagenome assembly OLGM01 (sample SAMN03283294) | human gut metagenome | biome: human-associated habitat; material: feces | host: Homo sapiens | place: Peru | collected 2012
ACTTTCCTTTACTATACTAATTATACATATTTATTTTTTATAATGCAATATTTTTAGATTTCATCTTTTAGGATTTCTTTAATCTTTTTATATTTACCTATTTCTTCACCATCGTTTAATAAATAGAATTGATGAAGCCCAAAACTAGGATAATTATTTCCTTCAATTATAGCAGCACCATCTTCGGTGATTGCTACATCCCAACCAATCCAACGCATTTCAGGAACTAATTTAGCTGCACTTTTTACAAGTTCTAAAGCTTTATCCATGTGAGGTATTTTAGCTCCTTTAAATTTAAAGCCAGTTACAGGATGTTTTTTATAAATATTACATTCATCATCTACAACGTTACCTAAGACATTTCCTTCATCATCTAAAGTCATATAAATATCATGGCAACTAATTACTTCTTCACTACCAGCATTGATACGCAATGTTTTAAACACAACATATACTTCACCATCTTTAAGAAGTGTTACTAATCTAACATTATTAACAGCTTTGGGATTAATCCAATCTAAATATTCATTTTGAATTAATGTATCTTCTATTAAATATTGTTTGTTATTATAAAGTTGATTAAATAAAACTTTTAAATCTTCTCCAGCAATATTCACTTTTGTTACACCATCTCCACCAAATGAGTTGTGTTTTTTAGCAAATACGTTTTCTTTACCAGTTACAAATTTTTTAAAACCTTTGTATCCAACTTCTCTAATATCAATAAAATCTCTTCCAATATAATCTTTAAAAATTCTATTAAAAACTATTTTATCGTGAAATATCATTTGATATCCGCGTTTATTTAAGTATTTTACTAATCTTACATAATTTCTTTTAGTTAAATAATTTTTCTTTTCTTCATTTGATAGATTAATATAGTTTCCTTTTAAATAATCAACATATCCTATACCTCTAGTTGCAGCATTAAGAAAGAAATCAAAATATACCTTTGCTTTTTTTACTTTATTTTCTTCTGCAATATAAGTAATTAGATCATCCATTCTTTTATAATTTATATTTTTTAATTTCATAAATACCTCCCTAGATTTATTTAATTAATCCAATATAATTTTTCTTTTTTCCTCTTCTTATCACTAAAACTTTATTATCTAAAGCTATATCTTTAGTAATAACTAACTCTTCACTTTCTATTTTATCACCATTTATTGAAATTGCACCACTATTTATGAATTCTCTTGCTTCTCTTTTACTTGACACAACAGCATTGTTAACTAGTAAATCTAAAATATTAATATTTTCTTCTACTTCAAAGTGAGGTACATCTTTAAATCCTACTAATATATCTTCGACATTTAAAGTTTTAACATCTCCATTAAACAAACATTCACTAATCTTTACAGCTTTTTCATATTCTTCTTTACCATGAAGATCAGTTATAAATTCACGGGCTAGTGTCTTTTGACCAATTCTTAAATGTGGTTCTGCATTATGTTTCTTTACTACATCCATTATTTCTTCTGGTGTTAAGAATGTGAATACTTTTAAATACTGTTCAACCATGCAATCATCAGTGTTAATTAAGTATTGATATAACTCGTAACTAGACGTTTTATTTACGTCAAGCCATAGTGCATTACCTTCTGATTTTCCAAATTTATTACCATTAGCATCTAATACTAAAGGCATTGTAAAAGCATAAGCTTGTTTACCTAATTTTTTATTAATAAGTTCTATACCTGTTGTTATATTTCCCCATTGATCTGAACCTTCAGCTTGAAGTACACAGTTTTTAGTTTCATATAGATGTAAAAAGTCATATCCTTGAATCAAAGTATAAGTAAATTCAGCAAATGTTATACCAGTTTCTAATCTTCTTCTGATAATATCTTTATTAAGCATATAATTTATATTTATATACTTACCAACTTCTCTTAAAAAAGTTATTAAATCAAATTCTTTAATCCAGTCATAGTTATTTACTACTTCTGCTTTTCCCTCAAATATTTTATCTATTTGTTTTTTTATTCCCTCTAAATTTTTTTCAACTGCTTCTTTAGAAATAATTTCACGTTCAGCAGTAGGTCTTGGATCTCCGATTAAACCTGTTGCACCACCTACTAATAAAATAGGATGATGTCCATGTTTTGCTAATCTTTTAGCTGTAATCAGTGAAGAATAATGTCCTATATGTAAACTATCTGCAGTAGGATCTGTTCCCCAATAAAATGTTACTTTTTCATCATTTAATTTTTTTTCTAAGTCTTCACCAGCAGTGTCTTTAATTAAGCCACGCCATTTTAATTCTTCAAAAAATGTCATTATTTTTCCTCCTCACAATCTTCACAGTGACATTCATGTTCACAATTGCAATCATCTCCACAATTACATTCTTCACAGTCACAGTGACTATTTACCAAATCAGATACATTACTCATACCTATTCTAGTTACACCATTATCGATATAATCCATAACTTCTTCATAAGTTTTAATGCCACCAGCTGCTTTTATTTCTAATACTTCGTTCTTATTTTCATTTATAGTTTTTATATCTTCAATACTAGCTCCTCTAGTTCCAAATCCTGTACTTGTTTTAATAAAATTAACAAATGTTTCGTTGCAAATTTCAGTTGCTTTCTTTAATTCTTCAGCAGTTAAATAACAAGTTTCTACAATAACTTTTAAAACTTTTCCACCAATAGAATCTCTAACTGTTTCTATCTCTTCTTTAATATAATCATAATCTTTATCTTTTAAAGCACCAATATTAATTACCATATCAATCTCATCAGCACCATCTTCAATTGCCGCTATAGCTTCAAATTCTTTGGTTGCTACTTTATTTGCCCCTAAGGGAAACCCAACTACTGTGCATACGCTAACATTAGTACCATCAAGTAAGTCATGTGCAAGTTCTACATAACAGGGATTTACACATACGCTAGCAAATCCATATTTTATTGCTTCATCACATAACTTTTTTATATCTTCCTTAGTTGCTACAGCTTTTAGATTTGTATAATCTATATATCTATTTATATCCATAATATCACCCTTTCAAAAAAAGTCACTACAAATATAAGGACGAAATCTCGCGGTACCACCTTATTTCATAATGACTTATGCACTTTGCTCGTAACGTGAGATAACGTTTTAACTCCAAATGTATAACTTCATATTTATTCTAGGTTAGTTTTCATCAACCACTAACTTTCTAATTACCAAATAAATACTATTTCATTTTTCTCTGTTAAATAACAATTAAACTATATCACAAATAAAGTATATTTACAATATTTTATTCGTTTTCTTCGTGTATTTCTTCAATTATATTTTCTATTTTTTTACCATATTCGATAGATTCATCAAAAATAAATGTTAATTCTGGTATATGACGAATATCAACTCTATCATGAAGTAAATGTCTAATATATCCACTAGCATGTTTTAATGCCTCTGCAGTTTCTTTTTTACGACTTACATCAAATACTGTATAGTACACTTTAGCAAAACTTAAATCATTTGTTACTTTACAATCAGTAATAGTTACAAATTTAATATCTTCATCTTTTATTTCAGTTGCTAAAATATAACTTATTTCTTTTACGAGGTTACTTCCAATTCTCTCTGTTTTAATACTCATATTATCCCTCCTTTTTCATTATAACATAAATAAAGAAAAAATGAGAGATTTATCTTACATCTCCAGCTAAGATATCTTCAAACATCCGGCTTACATTCCTATAGCCTTTAGTTTTTATTTTTCCATTTCTGATATCATTTGCTTCTTTTAATGCTTCTAATAATTCTTTACTAGGTTTTAATTTTTTGTTATTATCTTTTTTTATTATTTTTTTCATTTTATCACCCACTATAATATTAACACAGAGTGAATTTTAAGCCTACATATTATACAAAAAAAGAGACATTTTATCTCTTCTTTTCTACCATTTCATATGATTCGATAACATCCCCAACTTTGATATCAGAGAAGTTTTCAATTGTTATACCACATTCTAGGCCTTTTTTAACTTCTTTTACGGAATCTTTTTCTCTTTGTACAGATCCTATATTTCCATCATATATAACAACTCCATCACGAATTAATCTAGCTTTGGAATCTCTTTTAATAATACCATCTGTTACATATGAACCAGCAATTGTACCTACTTTAGAGAATTTAAACAATTGTCTAACTTCAGCACTACCTAAGATTTGTTCTTCATATTCAGGATCTAACATACCTTTCATAGCAGCTTCCATTTCTTCTACTGCTTTATAAATAATATCATATAATCTTATTTCTACACCTTGTTCAGTAGCGTAATCTTTTATATTATTACTTGGTCTTACGTTAAATCCTACAATAAGTGCATTTGATGCTTTCGCTAAAACAATATCACTTTCTGTTATAGCTCCAACACTGCTTCTTATTACTTTTACTTTGACGCCTTCTACTTCAATTTTTTCCAAAGAATTTTTAACTGCTTCACTAGAACCATTTACATCAGCTTTAATGATAACATTAATTTCTTTAACACCTTCTTGAATTTTAGCAAATAAATCATCCAAAGATACAGCTGTTTTAGAAGCAGTTTCTCTTTTTCTTGCTTGATTTTTTCTTTCTTCAGCAATACTTCTAGCTTCTTTTTCTGATTCAAATGCCATAAATTTATCCCCTGCAACTGGGACTTCATTAATACCCGTAATTTCAACAGGTTGAGAAGGACCTGCTGCTATTATTTCTTCATTTAAATCATTTTTTAATGTTCTTATTTTTCCAAATGATGTACCAACTACAATTGGATCTCCTAAACGTAATGTACCATTTTGAACAAGTACGGTTACTACAGGTCCTAAGTGTTTATCAAGTCTTGATTCAATAACTGTTCCCATTGCATATCTATTTGGATTAGCACGATAATTTTGCATTTCTGCAACTAATAAGATATCTTCTAATAAATCATTAACACCTTCGCCTGTCTTAGCACTAATACGAGTGAATATTGTATCTCCACCCCATTCTTCTGGAGTAAGACCATATTCTGTAAGTTCTGTCATAACACGATCTGGGTTAGCCCCTGGTTTATCAATTTTATTGATTGCAACAATAATTGGTACATTAGCAGCCTTAGCGTGGTCAATAACTTCTTTTGTTTGAGGCATAACACCATCATCAGCTGCTACAATAATGATAATAATATCAGTAATACTAGCTCCTCTAGCGCGCATTTCTGTAAATGCAGCATGTCCTGGAGTATCAATAAATGTTATTAATTTATCTTGACATTTTACTTGATAAGCACTAATAGCTTGTGTTATTCCACCTGCTTCACCTTCTGCTACAGAAGTTTTACGAATTGTATCAAGTAAAGTTGTTTTACCATGATCGACGTGTCCCATGATTGTAACAACTGGAGCACGTAATACTAAATCTTCTTCATTATCAACAACTTCATAATTCTCAAAATCAGTAACATCTTGAGTTTCTTCTCTTTTCAATTCTTTACCATATTCAAGAACTAAAATTTCTGCATTTTCAAAACTTATTGGTTGATTAATAGTAGCCATAACACCTAAATTAAATAATTTCTTTATTATTTCACTACTATTTATATTTAGACTACTAGCTAACTCTCCTATAGTCATATTTTCTTTGTATAAAACAATTTTATCATCAACCGTATTTTTATTTGATTTTAATTTTTCTTTATTTTTATACATTTCTTTCTTTTGAAGAGATATATCTTTTTTAGGTTGTTTAGTAATTTCTGATTTTTTCTTTAATTTTTGTTTTGAGATAGTATTATCAGTATCAATTTTTTTGTTTTCCACAATAAATTCATCTACTTCTTCTACCTCGTCAATAACATCTTCGGTATTTGCGAAATAATTATCTAAAGTAGTAATATCTTCATCACTAAGCATATCATCTTCTACTCTAGCATCTATACTAAGTTCTTTACATTTATTTAATACCTCTTCAACTGTTTTATTAATATCTTCAGCGTATTCTAATACACTCATCATATTAACACCTCTTTTCTATATTGTTAATACTAATTTCTTACCCTTTACTTCATATTTACGATATTTTATACCACATTCATCAAGCATCTTCTTAGAAGCAATATTTCCTTCTGTTCCTTCGTATTTATCACTTAAATAAATAACTTCTTTTATTCCCGATTGAATAATTGCTTTAGCACATTCATTACAAGGAAACAAAGTTACATAAATACGACAATCTTTAACGGAACGTGGTGAATTTAAAATAGCGTTTAGCTCTGAATGACAAACATATGCATATTTTGTATCAAGAAATTCTCCTTCTCTTTCCCAAGTCATACACTTATCATCATCGTATCCACGAGGAGCTCCATTATAACCAGTTGATACTATTTTATCATCACTATCAACAATACAAGCCCCTACTTGACTAGATGGATCTTTACTTCTTTCTGCTGCAACCATAGCAACAGCCATAAAATATTGTTCCCAACTTATATAATCTTCTCTTTTCATGTTACACCTACTTAACTAAATTTTTTAACTGTTCAAAAATACTATTTGGTACTTCTACCTCTAATATTTTATTTAAACATTTATTTTTTTCAGCTTTTGCAAAAACAGCTATATCTTTTTTTAAATAAGCTCCATGTCCATTAGCTTTACCAGTAGTGTCAATAATAACTTCACCTTCTGGAGTTCTTACTACCCTTACAAGTTCTTGTTTTGGATATTTTTCTCTTGTTACAACACAAGTTCTCATTGGTATTTTCTTTGCTTTCACGTTAACACCTACTCTACAACGTTAATGCCCATTTCTTTAGCTTGTTCGTATGTTTTTACATCTATTTTATAATGAGTTAAACGAGATGCTAACTTAACATTTATACCTTTACGTCCAATTGCAAGTGATAAATTATCATTATCAACTACAACTAAAGCTTCTTGTTTTTTCTCATCAGTTACAAATACATGTAAATTTTTAGCAGGACTTAACGCATTTTCAATAAACTTACTAACGTCTTTGTTGTATGGAACGATATCTATTTTTTCACCATGTAATTCATTTAAAATATTAGCAATTCTTGAACCTCTTTCACCAATACATGAACCAACTGGGTCGATATTAGGATTCTCTGAATAAACAGCAATTTTAGTTCTATTACCAGCATCACGAGCAACACTGTATACTAAAATTAGTCCTTCATTTATTTCTGGAATCTCTAGTTCAAATAATCTTTTGATAAATCCATAATGAGTTCTTGAAAGTAAGATAAGTGGACCTTTAGAACCATTTTCTACTTTACTAACGTACACTTTAATACTAGAACCCATCTTGATAGTTTCTCCTGGAATAATTTCACTCTTAGGTAATATTCCTTGTGTTCTTCCTAAGTTAATATAATAATTTCTAGCATCTTCCATTTCAACAATTCCTGAAATCATTTCATCTTGTTTATCAGAAAATTCTTCAATAATAGTATTTCTTTCAGCTTCACGAATTTTTTGAACTACAACTTGTTTTGCTGTTGCAGCAGCAACTCTACCAAAATCTTTTGGTGTAACTTCTTCTTCAATTGTTTCCCCTACTTCAATATTAGGAACTATTTCACGAGCTTCAGTAAGTGGGATATGGATTCTTTCATCAAAAATGAATGGCTCTTTTTCTTCTACTTCTTCATCTGCATTTTCTTCGTTTTCTTCTTTATCTTTTGCTTCTTGTTCATTTAATAAATCCCATTCTTCTAACTCTTCATAGTTATCTGGAACAACAGTTTTAAATGAATAAACATGTACTTCACCGGTATCACCATTAACATCTACTCTAACATTAGATAGTGAGTGGTAATTCTTTTTGTAAGCAGAAGTAAGTGCTAGTTGCATAGCTTCAATAATTACATCTTTTGATATTCCTTTTTCTTTAACGATTAGATCAATCGCATTTTTAAATTCTTTACTGTTCATCATATTCACTTCCTCTTTCTTTAGAACATACATCTAAAATATAGTTTTCTTCAATTGGATCTTCTTTATCTAAGATTGGATTAATTAATTTACATACAGTTACACAATCATCAACAGTAATATAACCTTTTTTGTCAATGATAACGCGAAGAAACTTGGTACTTCCTTCTTTTACATATTCAACTGTATCCAATTTATAACCATTTTCTTCGATTGTTTTTTTTATTAAATCTTCCACTTTTTTTATTAAATCCATAAATACCTCCCATACTATATTAAAGAGTGGGTTTTGCCCACTCTTCGTTGAATACGCATATATTATAACATACATTTTATATTTTTCACAATATATTTAATGAAAAAAATAAGAAATACATGATATAATATATTAAGGTGATAGAATGAAAGAAAAAGATAAATTTTTATTAACATTTAGTTCGTTTATTTTATTTATAGTATTACTACTTGCAGAAAACTTTTTTTATTATACATTATCAATAGATATTAACAATCTAGGTAATTTAAGAAAGATTGTAGATGGAGCTTATATTTTCACTTCACTTTGTATTGCAATTACTTTTTATTTAGTAAATAAAAAAGCTAAAAACGTTGAAAAAAGACTTATCACTTTTGGAAAAGGCATGGCAGCTTTATTTACATATTTTACTTTAAGTGAGTTACAAACATTACCTTTAGTTTTATCTGGTGTAGATTATAATGTTATGCCCCTTGCTTTAAAAGTAATATATTTATTAAGTTTTGAAATTTTAATGGTTTCTGCTATAGGATTAATATTAAATAAAGAAATAAAAAAAGCTTTAACAGATATTAAAAAAAATCATCAAAAATATTTTAGTAAATACTTAAAATATTGGTTATATTCTTTAATTATAATGGCTGGTTCAAATATCATTATTAGTTTTATAAATGGTGGTGGGGTTGCTGGCAACGAAGAAACAATAAGACAAATATTTACAAAAGCACCAATTTACATGTTTATATCAGCTGTATTTATTGCCCCTGTCCTTGAGGAATTAACGTTCAGACAAGCTTTTAGGAATATTTTTTCTAACGATAAAGTATTCATTATTATGTCAGGTTTAATATTCGGAGGATTACATGTTATTGGTAATGTAAACAGTCCAGTTGATTTATTATATTTAATACCTTATTGTACACCTGGATTTGTATTTGCTTATATTATGGCTAAAACTGATAACGTTTTTGTTTCAATGGGACTTCACTTCTTACACAATGGAGTTATGATATCTTTACAAATATTATTAATGGTACTAGGTCAAATTTAGACCTAGTATTTTTTTTTGAATTGTGCTAATATAAGTTTAGAATAGGAATGACATTTATGAATGAAGAAAAGAAAAAGCATCCCATTATAAAATTTATAATTATATTTATTTTAATAATTGCTGCTATATTATTATATAGTAGATTTATTGCAACAAAGGGGTTAGTAACCAAAGAATATAAAATAACAAGTAGTAGTATTCAAGATAACTTCCATGGCTTTAAAATAGTACATATAAGTGATGTCCACTATGGAAGAACAACTGATAAAAAAGATTTAAACAATATGGTTAAAGAAGTTAATTTATTAAAACCTGATATTGTTGTTCTCACTGGTGACTTGATTGATAGAGATACAAAATTAGATGATGATTTAAAAGGTGAAATAAGTGAAGCTTTAAGTTCAATAAATGCTAATGTAGGAAAATATGCGATAAGTGGCAATCATGATAGTAACTTTAGTGAATGGGAGAGTATTATTAACGATAGTGGGTTTAAAAATTTAAATGATACATATGAGCTTATATATAATGATGGATATACACCTATATTACTTGCCGGATTAAGTTCTAATTTAAATAACCAAGTTGATATTACTGAAAGATATAATAAAATTCTTGAATATTCAAATAATGAAAATATCAAAGAATTATACAAAATATTATTAATTCATGAACCAGATTATATAAATAATATAGATTATTCAAACTTCAATTTAATTTTAGCTGGGCATTCCCATAATGGGCAAGTAAGATTACCATTTATCGGTGGTATTATCTTACCTAATGGAGCAAAAAAATATTATAAAGAACATTATAAAATAAATAATACAGATTTATATATTTCAAGTGGTATAGGAACTTCAGGAATAAGTTTCAGGTTATTTAATAAACCTTCTATCAATTTTTATCGTTTAACAAACAAATAAAGAGCTTGTGAAATTCACAAACTCTTTTTTAAAACAATGATATTAATAGTAACAACCCAAAACTAAATGTTATTAAAACTAATAATAATGTATCTACAAAAGCAGCTTTATGATCTATCTTTTTTGTTTTAGTAAAACCATTGTTTGTATAAGTACCAATAGCTTCTTCTGTTTTTAATTTTTTATCTAAAGCATCTAATATATAAATTAACTCTTCACTTGTTCTATTTTTATCTTTAGCAATTTCTTTTAATTCATCAGAACTAAGATTGTATAACCATTCATAATTTAGTCCTTGAGAATTTTTAATTACTTTATTATCATCATTACTGATAGTTTTTTTAGGATTAAGTAATTGAATGTCTAAATATTTCCTTACACGATCAGCAATTAATTCAAACGAGTCATAATTTAAATTACGATTATCAACAATAACTTCTTTAATGACAGAATCTGTATTAATAAATTCTTGTATATCTTTTATTTTAGACACCAATTCATTTCTTGAATTAATATTATCTCTTTCAACTTCTTTTTTTAGTATTTTAATAATTTCATTAACAATAATATTGATTTGTAATCTTTTTAAATCCACATTAGGATGTTCTTCTAATTTAAAGCTACTTGGCGGTAAAGAAAGACGAATACCGTCTTCACCATTATATTTTTCAACATACATAATATCATTTAAATTATCTGGATTAGACATAATTAAATATTCAAAACCATTCATTGGTATGGCATCTAAGATGTCATACTGTATATTATTATACTTTAATCTCTGTGCCATACTATCACCTATTATCATTATAGCAAAAAAGAAAAAAAAGAAAAGTGTTTTTTTACTTTTCTTGATTTTTTTAGCTTAAGTTTGATTTTGAGACAGTTATAACTGGGCGAATACCGGCTGGACCATTTGGGGAGGCCCACATAGATAGTGTAGAAAACTCTATTGATACCCAGTAAGCTTCATAATATGTATTAGCTGGTGTTGACGTCCAATAACCATGAAAAGCATCATTTATAGTTGAATAATCTGTAGGAATAGATTGATACACAGGTCCCATTACAAAATTAGGTAAAGATTCGGCAGATACATTTTCAATTTGTTCTTTTGATGGCAATGTAATTTGATTAAATAATAACTTTGTCCATGATGCTGTATTCGTTCTCAACGCAAATTCTGCTGTGATTGGCCCTAATTCATTTGTTGCACATATACCGCCTAATTGACAAGGACCGTTATCCTTTTTCATTGTATCTGTCACTACACCACCAGCAGCTTTAAAATCTTCTGCCGATAACCATGATACAGAACCACTTATATTTTTATTTAATATTAGTGAGACTTTATCACCATTTGTTTCTAATACATAAAACGTTAGGTTTTTGCTATCATCACTATCGCCCAAATTGCATATATATGTTACTCCATTATCATATTTACTTGTTGCTTCGGTCGACAATAACCCAATTTCTTCTTCTGAATATGATGATTCTAACAATGGATCAGCTTTAGCATTCCATATAAAACTTTTTACTTTTTTTTCAGCTACTTTGCATAATACACCATTATATGACTGCCTTGCTGTAGCTTTATCATCTACATAACCAACACTATAATCATCTACTGTCAATAATGTTTTTGGATGATATACTCCACCATTGGCTATTCTAACTGTTCCTGATGTTGGTTTATTTCCACTCATATCTATTGTGATTTTATCTTTATCATTTTCTCCACATCCTGATGCTGGACATAAATTACCATCTGGTTGGATTTGATAATCTCCATTAGAAATCTTTGTTCCATCAATTTTTGATTCTGCCACTTTTTGTTCTACTGCTTTTACATAATTATCAGCAGAACGTTCTGCTGCTCCCTTCTTTGCATTCTTAATTGTATTCATTACTATTGGTGTTGCAATAAGAGCGATGATTGCTAATACCACTATTACCGCTAATAACTCTATTAAAGTAAAGCCTTTTCTTTTCATATTTCTTTCTACCTCCTATACTTTACACTTTAATTATACCCTATTTTATTTTGATTAAACATCTAGTCATTATACAACTTTTTATATATTTTTTTACTTATACATCAACTCCATTCTTATAAAGGACATAGCAAAAAACACAAAGAAATCTAGACTACAAATAAGTCTAGAAACTTTGTGTTTTCTTTATTATTCAATATTATAGTATGATTAAATACCCCCCAGGTTGGTGTTTCTGTTAAATTTTTAACAACAACTTTAACCATACTGCCACTTTCCTTTACTATATTAATTTTACAATATTTTCATTTCTTTTTCAATATATTTTTAATCATTTGATAAGTTATCAAAATATCCTTGAATAAACACTACAGGTGTTCCTTTATCTCCACTACCACTGGTAAGATCACATAATGAACCTATTAAATCAGTTAAACGGCGAGGAGTTGTTCCTTGGGATAACATATTACCTTTTAAATCAGAATCTTTCTTTTTTATTTCTTCTTTAATTGCTTCTTTTAATTCATCACCTTTTAAATTAGCAAATTTATTATCAGAAATGTATTTTAATTTGATTTCGTTTGGTGTACCTTCTAGACCACTTGTATAGGCAGGAGATACAACAGGATCAGCAAGCTCCCAAATATGTCCAACAGGATCTTTAAATGCGCCATCGCCATAAACCATTACTTCTATATTTTTACCTGTTAATTCTTTTAATTTGTTTTGAATATCTAAAACTAATTTATCGCCTGTTTTTGGAAATAGTTTTACTCTTTCTTCTGTTGATTTATTTGAACCAAGCAATCCATAATTAGGGTTAAAGCCACTACCATTAACTGGTTCATTCATGATTTCATATAGCCCGTAAACAGTACTTGCGCCTGCTTCTTCTAACATTTTCTTTGTACGATATCTTGTATGAATATCACAACTTAAAACATCATTTGTATAGTTCAATATTTCTTTTGGATTATTAGCAAAAACAAATTCTACATCACAGTTTTCACTCTCAATTAAATCTCTATAAAAATCAACCATGTTAATTCCTGTAAATGGATGAATAAAAGTTCCAAAAGTTTCTTTATATTCATCTTCACTAATTACACTAGATAAATTATATTTACTATTATCTAAAGTTTCTTCATCTAAAATACTATTTCCGACTTCATCTGCTGGAAAACTCAATAACATTATTATTTTATCCATACCGCGAGCTATGCCTTTTAAAATCATTGAAAATCTATTACGACTTAAAATTGGATAAACAACCCCAATATTTTTACTTGGAAATTTATTTTGAACATCAGTTGCAATATCATCTACTGTTACATAGTTTCCTTCACTAATTCCAACTACTGCTTCAGTAATTGCAACTATATCTTTATCTTTAAATTCAAATCCTTCACTTTCTTTTGCAGCCATTAATGAATTAACAACAATATTAGCTAAATCATCATTTTCTTTAATTATAGGTGTTCTAATACCTCTAACTGTTGTACCTACGTTTCTCATATCATCCCTCCATCATCTACTATCTAATTATATCATGAGAAAATGGATTAGTCTATAAAACCAATTCATTTACAATTTATATATAATCTCTGATATGAATTTAGCAACATTTTTACTACTTTGTTCTAAAAATTCTTCATATGTTATAACATTATCTCCGTTAGGTATATCTGAAATAGCTCTTAGTACTAAAAATGGTATATGACATAGATAACATACTTGGGCTATACTAGAGCCTTCCATCTCAACACAGTAAGCATCAAATTTGTTTTTTATCTTAGTAGCCATATTTTTATCTGTACAAAATATATCTCCAGATGCAATAACACCATTATGGATAGTATATTTATTTTCTCGTGCTACTTCGTTAGCAATTTTAATTAAATATTCATCACCATCTATAAATTTACCCACGTTTGGAATATAACCTTTTTCATGGTCAAATGCCGTTATATCAAAATCATGTTGAACTAATTTATTTCCAATCACAATATCACAAACACTTAAATTTTCATTTAATCCACCTGCTACACCAACATTTATAATATAATCAACTTGCATGTTATCAATTAATATCTGGGTGCATCTAGCGGCATTTACTTTTCCAACTCCTGATTCACACAAAACACAATTAGTATTACCTATCGTGCATTCATAAAAATCTAATTCAAAAATTTTATATTCTTTTTCTACATTAACAATATCAAGAAGGGCCTCTAACTCTTCTTTCATTGCAAAAATAATTCCAATCTTTTTCATGTTGCCTCCTTTATAAACGTTTTACATAATGTATTCCTAATTTTTTATATAGTGTAGTTGATTTAGGTAAACCAAATAATTTAGTAAATATTAAGTTATAAAATTCATCTATAAGCGTTATTGAACATAGTGTAAAACTCATTATTAAAAATGTTTTTTTATTCATATGTTTCGCTAGATAGAAACAAAGTGGTACTACAGCATATATAAGAAATAAACTTGAAAGGCCAAAAAATAAGACACTTCTAAAGCAAATGAATCCTCCTATGTTACAAAAATTTAATATTTCAACATTATAATCCCAATACCTAGTCCCATCTAATAGTAAATAAATGCCTAAACCGGATATATATTCTAACAATCCACATGCAACTGCACTTATTAAGAATACTTTAAGTGGTTTTTCACGATATTTATATGTTAAAAAATATACTATCATGGCACCCGTTGCGTAAATATTTATCCAAGGTAAGAAGTTACCTCCACGCCAATAAAGTTGTTTCATACCACCATCAAAGAAGTAAAATATAACTTCATAAAAAAAGCCAAATGTACCTGCTATTACAATAATTAAACAAAATATACCGAGTAAAGTCATTTTATCAAATGAATGATCTTCTTTTAAATATTTACTATACATTTCTTTCATACTACCAAACTCCACACTTCTACAATACATTCATTATATCAAAAAGGCAGACTTTTGTCTGCACTTTTATCCTAATACTTTTTTATTCCAACTTCTTTTATTACATTTAGGGCATTTCAAATATCTTGTTGTTCCATAGTGTATAGCAAAGTAAACAGATGAATATTTAGGTACATACTTGTGATGACACTTTTTACACTCATAATAGCCTGTTTCTGTTTCTATTTTTAAAGCAAATGAAACGCCTACAATTAAAATTAAGAATGATAAAATAAACAACATAGTTTTTACTATTACATTCATTTCTATAAATGATGCTACAAATATAAGAACAATAAAAGTTATGCTTGACATAAAGCCAATAACCATTTCATACATCATCATCTTTTTATTTTGTGCTTCTCTTTCTTTTGCCATTGCTAATAAATTAGCTTCTGATTTTTCATTATAATCTTTTTTATCCACTATCTCACCACTAAATAGATCATTAATAGAAATATTAAATATTTTGCATAATTCAGGAATAGTACCAATGTCAGGCATACATACACCAGTTTCCCATTTAGAAATTGCTCGATCAGTAAGATTTAATTTTTCTGCAAGTTCATATTGCGTTAGTTTATTTTCCTTCCTTAATTTGTTTATGAATTTTCCTATTTTAATTTGATCCATATAGTTTCTCCTTTCTTAATTTAATATACAATAAATTACATTAAATTAACACGAACTAAAGGTTGAATTTAGTTCTTAATATGTAGTCAGAATTTATCTTTATTAGTTCTTATTTTCTATTTTTTAAATTATAAATTTTATATTTGATTTAACATTTCATTTATATATATTTTCTATTTATCACATTACAAATACTACACTATTTTACTAATTACATACAATTTTATTATATCATACAGTTTATTCTTTTCTTTAATTCTTTTATATATAATTCTTCATTAATTTTATAAATATAGCTATATTTCTTACCAATATCTTTTATTGACATTCCGCTTATATAAACTTCTTTTTTATCTAATATTATATATCTATCATGAAATGGGTTATTGCATATGAATACGACATTCTTGTATTGACTAGTATATTTTTTTATTAATATTTCGTCTAAATTTTTAGATAATATAATTATTTTTCTATCAATATTTCTTAAAATATCAAACAATTCTTTATTAGCATAGTTATCCACAATAATTATATCTTCTTTTGCTTGATTTAATATATCAATAAAAATTGAATATGCATCATATATTTTTCCTTCATATATAATAGAATTTTGACGAGAAGACATTTTGTCAAATGAGTTTTCCAATTTTAGTATTCTTTCTTCATGATTAAGAAGTATGTTACTTTTATTCTCATATGATATATATTTCCTCATATATACAAATGCACGTATTATCTTCACACTCATTTCACTAGCTACATCGGTTTTCAATACAGAAGCAAGCATAGCAACGCCTTCTTCAGTAAATACATGAGGATTAATTCTAGTCATTTTATTTGCGGTTCCAAATTGGAACCACAATTTTTCTGTTTCTTCATTTGTTAATTGAAAATAAAAATCATTTGGAAATCTGTTAATGTTCCTTTTTACTGCCTTATTAATATCTTTCGTTCCATTAGCACACTCGTATAATTTTGCTAAATCAGAATCTAACATAACTTGTTTACCTCTTATTTCGTAAATCATATCTTCTATTCTTTCTTTTTCTATTATTTCATTCATATTTACTATTCCTTCTTTTATGGAATAAAAAAGATATACTTCTTTTATAAAAGTATATCTTCGCATGCATATAATCTTCATTGCCAAAAGATTATAAGCCCTAGTCGACCAAATTGTCATATTAATAATAGGCAACTTAATTAATACACTGTTATTATATCAAAAACATATTCAACATACAATAACAAATACTAATATTATAAAAATGCCATATTTATTTAGTTTAACTAATACGATGTTTTTCGTTTTGATGCAGAAACTTTTTTTCTTACATCTAAAACACTTATATTAATATACATTTGATAATTATCGGTATAAACATTATTTTTTATAAAGTTTACAGCCTTTTCGTATTCTTTGTCAGTAAAACAAACAATTAGATAAAAAGCATTAGTACACCCACATGTTCTTATATATTCAATCAGTTGATTTTCATATCCTGATTTCCAATAAGGATTGCTTGCTTTTTTAACTTCTATCAATATTTTTTCATTTTCTACGTTATTTTTATATAATTTAAAGTCGATTTCCCCAGAAGCCACTAATGCTTCTCTAGTAATATCTACGCCTTTATTGTAAAAGTAAGCTTCCATTAAATTTTCCAAAATTATTTGAATTTTTGTTTCACTTATTGGTACACCTTTTTCCCAAAACAACTTAGAAAGACTACCATTTGTAATCGTTTTTTGAATAAAACTTAATAGTTCAGATACTTCTCCTGTTAATGTTATGTTATGACTTTTATATTTGTTTTGTATGTCCATTGGTAACATATCAAAATAATAATCTAAATTTATTCCTAAATTTTTGGCTATAATTGGTAAATTATGTTTTCGTTCATTGTATAAATAATCTAAAAATTGAAAGTCTAAGTCTGTAAACAAAAAATCTGCATAACAATAAGGATCATAAAAGGAATCTTCTATTTCTTCTAAAGATATATCTTCTTCTTTTCCATATGCTTCATAATCAGCTTTACTGGCTTCATGAATCATTTTCTTAGTTTCTTCATCAAAAAATATGTCATTAAAGTTTTCTAGATCATCTTTTAATTCAGCTAGAGAATCCAAATAATTATTTAACATTAATTCATGAAAACATGACATCTCATGTTCAAATACATCACCTGTCCACTCGTATAATTCAATCATTGTCTTTTCACATTTCGCATATTGTTCTCTACGTAAATATTTAGGCATAATTTCCTCAATGACATCACCTATATCAATATCAGCTTTACTAAATATATCTCTCCATAAAAATCCATGTATTATTTTATTATATACTTCACTATGTTCAGTTGCAAAATATATCATAATATTTAACTCCTTCTATTTAAGTTTTAAAGCACAAACAGATTCCACATGTGCGGTATAAGGGAACATATCTACAGGAGTTAATTCTAATATATCATAATCATTGCTTAATAGTTTTAAATCGCGAGCTAGAGTCATTAAGTCACAAGATACATAGACAAGTTTTTTTGGTCTAATATTAAGTATTTGAGCGAGTGCTAAAGAATCTAATCCAGCGCGTGGTGGATCTACGATGATAATATCAGGTTTATAATTATTTTTATTTAAAATTTTACCAACATCTCCAGCATAAAATTCTATATTATTAATATTATTTAATTTTTTATTTTCATTAGCATCTTTTATAGCCTCTTTATTTAGCTCAATACCTATCACCTTTTTTGCTTTTTCGCTTGCGACAATTCCTATTGTACCAGTACCACAATATAAATCTAAAACTGTGTCTTCTTTTTTTATATCTGCATAAGCAATTGCTTTATTATATAATTTTTCAGCTTGCAAAGTATTTACTTGAAAGAAAGATGATGGTGATATATAAAAGTTTTTATTACATAAATTTTCAATTATCTTACCTTTTCCATATATTAATTCATCATTTATATAGATAGAATCAACTTTGTTTTTTAGTATATCAATAATTTTTTTATTATCTATATAATTGCTTGTTTTAAAAACAACCATGCTTTCTAAAGTATTTTTTGTAGCCCTTATAATCACTTGCTTAACATTAGTTAAATCAATATTATCTTTAATAGCTTTATAAATATCATTTATTTTGATATCTGATATATAACATTTATCAACAGGTATTAAAGTATTTGTCTTTTCTTTAAAAAAGCCAATATCATTTTTTACTTGAAAAGTTGTCTTATTACGATAGTATAAATTATTATCACATGCAACAATATTATTTATTTTAATTTTTATACCTAGATATTTGTTCATTATTTCTTCTACTTTATTTTGCTTATAGTCTAAACTATCTTGATAATTCATATTTAAAAATTGACATCCACCACATTCTTCAAAATAAGGACAAACAGGTTTTATTCTTTTATCACTAGCATTAATTATTTCTTTTATAGTACCTTCATAATACTTTTTCTTTTCTAAAACAATATCTACATCTATAGTTTCGCGAGGAAGCGCATTAGGAATAAAAATTACCTTATCATTTATTTTTGCAATTCCTCGTCCTTGATGATCTAATTTTGTTACTTCAACTTTATACATAAAATCACATCCAATTTAATTATAACACATATTTTATCTAAATTTTTCCATAATAACATTAGCAAAGTAGGTGAATTATGAAAAAAATTGATAAAAATATTAATGAAGTATTTGATTATATAAAAACTATAAATGGTAATAGCTGTGATATTACAACAAGAACTATAAAAATTGGAACTAAAAAGGTTGGCTACATCTTTTTAGAAAGTGTTAGTAGCGATGACAAAATCAGTGATTTTCTAGTAAAAAGCTTAACTTTTGATATAAAAAAATCTAAATTTAATTTATTTGAAAAAATATTTTCCGAATTAGAAAATACAATAAGTAACAGTAAATTAAGCACTATAAATACATATGAGGATTTATTTTATTATTTAGCTTCTGGATTTACAGCTATTTTGGTAGATGGCTATAGTGATTGTATTGTCGTTGAAACAAAAAACAAATTAGATAGAGGCGTTGTTGAGGCAACTACAGAAGCTATTGTTAGAGGACCAAAAGATAGTTTTACAGAAAACTATAGTACTAACATTGGATTAGTACGAAAAAGAATTAAAGATCCTAATTTATGGTTTACGGAAATTAAGGTTGGCAAAAGAACTAAAACAAAGGTTTCTTTAGCATATCTAAATGACGTTGTTGACAAGAAAAAAATAGATTTAATTCTTAACAAATTAAAAAAAATAGATATTGATGGAATTTTGGATAGCGGTTATCTAAGAGAATTTTTAACAAATAGTAACTTTGGTGATTTTCCTAAAGTAATTAGTTCAGAAAGACCAGATTTAGCTTGTTCATCTATTTTGGATGGGAAAATTGTTATTATGGTGGAAAACTCCCCTTTTGTTTTAATAATACCTGGATTATTCGTAGATTTTTTTCACTCTGCTGAAGATAACTATCAATTACCTTTAAACGTATCAATAACCAGATTATTACGATTTGTAGGTTTTTTTATAACTATCCTAACACCTGCAATATATATTGCTTTAACAACATTTGATATTAAATTAATACCTAGTAAACTTTTAATTTCGCTCGCCACACAAAGACAAGGTGTGCCCTTTCCTACTACTATTGAAGTATTAATTCTTTTAACTGCTTTTGAAATTTTAAGAGAATGTGATTTACGCATGCCAAAGCAAATGGGGGCATCAGTAAGTATTGTAGGTGCTTTAATTTTAGGAGACGCGGCTGTTGCAGCAGGTATTGTTTCTCCTATTGCTGTTATTATTGTAGCACTTACCTCAATTGGTGGGCTGTTATTCAGTGATATAGATGTTATTAATTCAATTAGATTATGGAGAATTATTTTTATAATTGCAGCTACTACACTGGGACTAATTGGAGTTGTAGCAGCAGGTATTGTTTTAATAACTAGACTAGCCTCTATAGATGTTCTAGGCATCTCTTATTTATCTCCGTTTAGTCCTTTAAATAAAGAAGGATTAAAATATGGAATTTTTAAATTTCCTAGTACTTTATTAAAAAAGAGACCTCTTTATCTAGAACCAAAAAATGAAATAAGATTAGGAGATAATAATAATGAAAAAAATTAAAATGTTTTTATTTTTGTTTATAACGCTCCTATTAACAGGATGTGGTAATTATCGTGAACTTAACGATCTTGCTATAACAACCGGAATAGCTTTTGATATTAAAGATGACCAATATATCGTTAGCTATATGATTGCTAATTCTAATAAAGCAGAAACAGATTCAAAAAGTTCTGAAACTAAAATAACTGTTTACGAAGGAATAGGAAATACAATTAGTTCTGCTTATATGGATTTGAATAGTAAAAATCCTAAAATACCGTATATAAGTCACTTAGAAGTAGTAATAATTTCTGAAGATTTAGCAAAAAAAGGAATGTTAGAAGCTTTAGATTTCTTGATGAGAAATCCCGAATCAAGGAAAGAATTTTATATTGTTTTAAGCAAAAATGTTGAAGCTGGTACTTTATTAAAGACACTAGCACCACTTGAATCATTTCCTTCACAAAACATTGCCGAAATCATCAAATCAAATAAAGATGATCAATCAACTATTGTTATGCAAAAATATAGTGATGTTATAACTGATTTAATTGACGAAGGCGTAGAACCAATCATAAACGGAATTGAACTGGAAGGTAACAAAGACGAAGGTCAAAACCAAGAATCGTTAGAAAAAGCTACACCAAGCGCAACTATGAAAATTGATACAATAGGAATATTTAAAAAAGACAAATTACTTGGTTGGGCAAATCATGATGAAACAGTAGGAATAAATATTATTAACAACAGTGCTGGATTTGTACTGCTTGAAACAAAATGTGATGATAAATATATGACTAGCACATTAAAAGATATAAAAACAGAACCTATAATTACATTTGAAAATAATATTCCTAAAATTAAATTAAAAATTAAAGCCGATGGCGCTATACTTGAAATGCAATGTAAACGTAATCTAGAAGAAAAAGAAGTAATGAAAGAATTAGAAAAAGAATTTAACGACAGACTAAAAAATATAATTTATGATACTATTAATTTAGTTCAACATGAATATAAATCTGATATATTCGGGTTCGGAAATTATATATATAAAAATAATTTAAAAAAGTGGAATATGATAAAAAATAAATGGGACGATGAAATATTTTCTAGTATAACATTTGATGTAGATGTCAATATTAGTTTAAACAATAAAGGTTCACTAGAACAATCTCTAAAAGAGGTGGTAAAATGAATAAAAAAATAACCGTATTAGAAATGTGTAGTCTTACTTGGCAATTGATGTTATCTTCAGGTATAGGAATTGCTGCTTATGTTGCATTTTTTAGTGTCAAACAGGACGCTTGGATATCTATTATCGTATCTGGTATTATTGGATTAGTTCCTTTGTCAATTTATCTTTATTTAATGAATTATAAAAAGGAGTTAAATTTCTTTTCCTTAAATGAATATTTATTTGGAAAAACATTAGGAAAAATAATTAACACTATCATTGTACTCGTTGTGGCTTTATGTGTTATAATCTATTTTTTCAATCTAACAAATTTTATCAGTTCACAATATTTAAATAGAACTAACAATATCCTTATAATTGTAGTTTTACTAGTACCTGTTGTATATCTTCTACTACAAGATTTAAAAGTTATAGGACGAACGACATTCATATTATTTCTTTTTTCACTTGTGCTTTTATTCTTCTCTATAGTTGGATTATTAGGGCAAATAGATTTAAATAATATTAAACCTATTATGGAAAATAATTTTAGTAACATTTTTATTACTGCTAGCAAGTTAATTTGTTATATGGTATTTCAATTGATATTGTTGTTAAGCATTCCAAAAAACGAAATTTCAAATAATAAAAATTTTAATAAATCAATATTAAAAACCTATATTTTTGTTTATATAATTATGACAATACTATTTTTTATCATAATAAGTGTATTAGGAAGCAATTTAGCGTTAATATATCAATATCCAGAATTTCATGTATTAAAAAGAATATCCATTGGTGGTTTTATAGAAAGAGTTGAAAGTACATTATCATTACGTTGGATATTTTACATGTTTACTATTGTTGTTTTTGGTTTATACTTTATAAAAAATTATATAAGTGTTACCTTTAATATTCAAAATGAAACAAAAATAAAAATTATAATGTCTTTTATATCTTTAATAATTTTAATGTTTTCTAACTGGATATTCAAAAATAATACTGAAGGCAATTATGTACTTTTGAATGAGTTACCAATTATACTTTATTTAACTATATTTTTAACCATTATTGCTATGTTAATTAAAGCAAAAACCAAGAAAAATTGATATTCTTGGTTTTTGTTTATTTTATATTGTGAAGTAAGAAAAGGACACCAGTAATGACAATAACAAGAGATATAAATACTAAAATTGAAATTAAAATATTATTTTTTTTCAAAGATGTTTTTATATCGCTTAACTCTTCAAAGTCCTTGTTACCAAAACTCATACTTGAAGTAAAAAATGATTTATCTAAATCTGCAGTATTATCATCAGTATTTGTATTTTTTATAAATTCATCAACAGGTTTTATATTCATCTGCGTTTTACCATCCGATTTTAAATCTTCTAACATATCTAAGCTTAAATCTTTATCACCCATTTTATTTAGAACACTTGTATTTGTTATTGTGTTTATTAAGTCTTTTAGAGATTTATCATCTTCTTCATTAATATCTTTTATATTAATATCCTTTAAAATATTATACTGTGTATTTCTTAATGATCTATTTTTATTATCATCATTATATTCATCTTTAGCTTTACTTAACGCTATCTTAATATCGTAATCTTTTTCAGGCTCATTACGTTCTTCATAGCTTCTTTGTGGATAACGTGTTTCTTTTAATTTTAAATTATCTTCTTTTATTTCTTGATGTTCTTCTAACATTTTTTTTATTTTCTCTAAATCTATTTCACTTCCCTTTTCAATTGTTGTGACACTTTCAACATTCGAATAAGGAACATTGTCGTATAGTTTGTCATATAAGCTATTATTTCTTGATGTTCTACTATTACGGTTTTGATTATTACTGTAATATTTTTCCATTCTACTAGGCATTATTATCACCTCTGACTATATAAATAATATCATATTTTTTTATTTTTTTAAACCTTTACTTGAATATTTATGTCATTTTATTTATAATATTAAAGGAGGTTTATTATGAAAGAAGCTAATGTAAAAGATATTTGTATTTGTTGTGGAGCTTGTACAGCTATTTCTGAACTATTTGAAATAGGTGATAAAGGAATTGCTGAGGCTAAAGAAAACCCTATTCCTGAAGAATTACTTGATAGCGCTATTGAAGCTTCAGAATGTTGTCCTGTTGGAGCTATTGAAATTAAAGACAAAAAAAATTAAGATATTCTTAATTTTTTTTTGCTTCATTATATAATTTTTTTACTTCTTTTATATTTAAATAACGATATTCACCAGATTTTAACCCTTTTAGATTAAGAAAAGATATTTTTTCTCTTTTTAATTTTATTACTTCATGATTAATAGCAGCAAACATGTTCTTTACTTGATGATTTTTTCCTTCATGAATAGTTATTTCAACAATAGAAGTATCTGTTTTTTTATCATAACTAATGATTCTAGCACCAGCTTTTGATGTTTTATAGTTATCTATTTTTATTCCTGTTCTCAATGCAAGAATATCACTTTTATTGACAAGACCTTTTACTTTAGCAATATAAGTTTTATCAACATGGTTTTTAGGATGGGTAAGTAAATTAGCTAACTCTCCATCATTAGTTAAGATTAAAGCACCTGTTGTATCATAATCAAGTCTTCCAATGGGATACAATCTTTTATCTGTCTCAATAAGGTCTAAAACAGTTTTTCTTTTATATTCATCATTTGTTGTTGTAACAACACCACGTGGCTTATTTAATAAAATATATTCTTTATCTTCTTGGTTCAAATTTTTACCATTAACTTCAATTGTATCTGCATAGCTAACTTTAGTTCCCAATTCTCTTACTATTTGACCATTGACAACTACCTTACCTTGTTTTATTAATTCTTCCGCTTTTCTTCTTGAACAAATACCAGATGAAGCAATAACTTTTTGCAAACGTTCCATAAAATCACCTGGATAAATTATACCCCAGAATAATAATATTTGCAACTAAAAAAAGAGCTTAACAACTATAATGCTAGAAATGATTCCTATAATATCTGCAAATAATCCTACCCAAAGAGAATATCTTATTTTTTTTATTCCTACACTACCAAAATAAAGTGAAATAATGTAAAAGGTTGTATCTGTTGATCCTTGTATAATAGAGCTTATTCTTCCAATCATACTGTCTGGCCCTGAAGACATTAAAATATTGTTTAAAATAGCAAGAGAAGAACTTCCTGAAATTGGTCGCATCAAAGCTATGGGAATTATTTCAATAGGAACTTTAATAAAATTAAAAATAGGTTTTAAAATAGTAAATATAACATTTATGAAACCACTATTTATAAAAATATTTACACCTAGAATCATGGCAAGTATAGAAGGAAAAATATTAATAACAATTTCAAAACTACTTTTTGCCCCTTTCAAAAATGAGTCATAAACATTAATATGTTTTTTTATGCCGTAAAGCAAGATAATAAAAATTATAAATGGTACTACTAACGATGATATCTTAGCCATTATTTTTATTTCTCCTTGCTAAAATCCTATCTAAAATTAAACCACACATAGTAGAAAAAAATGTTGCTATAAAACAAGGAACCAATATTTCTGTAGGATTAGTACTACCGTGCATTATTCTCATTGATATTACTGTTGTTGGAATAATTGTTAGACCACTTGTATTTAATACTAAAAACGTAATCATACTTCTACTTGCTGTATCTTTTTTTTTATTCAGATCTTGTAGTGATTTCATTGCTTTTAACCCAAACGGTGTAGCTGCATTACCAAGACCAAACATATTTGCAATCATATTAGATGCAATGAATCCTAATGACTCGTGCTCCTTTGGAATATCAGGAAACAATTTACCTAATATAGGTGAAATAAATGCTGAAAACTTTTTCAAAAAACCCGAATCTTTTGCTATTTCCATAATTCCCAACCATATAGCCATAATGGGAAGCAATTTTATAACCATATCAATACTATTTTTTGCACTTGATAAAATTTCAATATTAATAACATCAACTTTGCCAACAATTATACTATATATTATTCCTAAAATAATTAATGCTGACCAGACTATGTTTACCATAAGCTTTTAATCCAATCCGTAATTTTATTGAAAAAACCGTTTTTTATTCTTTTATTATCTTTTTCTACATTTATATATATTGGTTCTCTTTTTATTTCTTCATTATTAACGTAAACGATAGCTTCTCCAATTTTATTATTATTCTCATAATCTTTAAGTTTTTGAATTTCATATTTTATTTTAATAGAATTGGTTTCATCAGCAGAAAAAGGATATGAAATATCTTCATTTATATACAATTCATAATTGTTATAATAATTTTCTTCTGGTATAGATATTTTACCTTTTTTTAATAATATATAATTTTGGTAATTATTGAATGCTTCTTCGAACAAGTTTTTATGATCAGCAAAATCATTTCCATCGTTTAAAGTTACAGAAACTAAATTAAGATTATCTTTGCTGGCTGTTGTAACTAAGGTCCTTTTAGCAATTTCGGTAAAACCCGTTTTACCACCTGTACAATATTTATATGACAGTAATAGTTTATTTTTGTTCGTCCAATCATAATAATTCATATTGGTAGCTACTTTATGCCTCTTAGTTTCTACTATTTCTCGATACTTTTCATTATGCATAGCATAACTTGTAAGTATTGCCATATCATAAGCTGTAGAATAATTACCTTTTTCTTCATCTAAACCACTTGGGTTATTAAATTCACTGTTTAACATGCCTAATTCTTTTGCCTTATCATTCATAAGTGTTACAAAATCACTAACACTTCCACCCACATACTTAGCAATAGCTAGGGCAGCGTCATTTCCACTTCTTAACATTAATCCATATAAAAGATCTTCAAGTTTTATATTTTCTTGCTGCTTTATATATATTCCGGAGCCATAAGCATCTTCAATTTCTTCACCGATCGTAACAATATCATCTAGTTTTCCCGATTCTATTGTCAGTATTGCTGTCATTATTTTAGAAATTGATGCTATACTTCGTTTTGTATGTATATTTTTAGCATATATTATTCTTTTACTATCTATGTCCATTAAAATAGCTGAAGTTGCACTACTGTCATAAGCTTTAATGTTTAATGGTAAAACGGCTAAAATAGTAAAAAATATACATATTATTTTTTTCATAACATCACCTAAATTAATATATGAAAAAAAGGACTAGTTTATGTCCTATTTTTCATATATGCCAAGAATTTTATCCTCTGTTTCACTATCTATCCCATCAATTTTCCATTTCTTATCAATTTTAGTTAAATTAATATCAAAGGTATATCTTACCTTTTTTTTTGCTACTTTTAATCTTGATATAAGGTAATTAATATACTTGCCTTCATCGTAATTTCCATCTTCATTTTTAAATTCTTCAATATGGTTATTTTTATAGTTTTCTGTTTCTTTAATTATTTTTCCTAAATCTAAAACAATTATCTCCACTGTAACAACCGCTTTATCACCATCTATAGTTTCATCTTTTATTTTATATGTCATATTTCTATATTGTTTTTTAATTATTTCTTGATATTCTTTACCCGTGGTTTCATCAAATCTTTTATCATTGTCAATTACATTATTCAAATCGTTTAATACTTGACTATCTAAAGTTTGATACTTATAAAAAAAACTTTCTACTTGTTTGGTAGGTGTATTACTGATATTAGCACACCCAGATAATAAAAATAAGTACATTATTACATATATTAACTTTTTCATTTTCTCCTCCCAGTTATATTATCATCTATTATAATAAATTTTATACTTTTTTAATTTATATATCAAAATATATTGACATTTTAGTAATTTTTATGTTATATTGTATAAGCAGATGGCAATTTGGGGGATTAGCTCAGTTGGCTAGAGCACTTGCCTTGCACGCAAGGGGTCAAGGGTTCGAATCCCTTATCCTCCACCATTATTGTTAATAAAACTCAGAAATATCTGAGTTTTTTTGTAATATTTTAATTTTTTTTTGCTAGTAAGAAGGAAATCGAAACTTTATGTTGTATATTATGAATAGAGGTGATTATATATGCAAGAAACTTTGCAATTAATAAAAGATAAATTTCAATTAATTAAGGATAAAGGATGGATAGAATCAAAAAGAAAAGGTAATACTGGTGTAGGTTACACTTTAGAAAGATTATTTGAAATCGAAGAAAATAATTTTGAAATACCTGACTTTATTATTTTTGAATTAAAAACTCATCTTTCTTACCCAGAATCATACATAACACTATTTAATGCAACCCCTGATGGAGATTATTTATTTGAAATTGAACATTTAAAGGAAAAATATGGATACCCTGATAAAACCTTTAAACAATATAAAGTTTTAAATTGTGATTTATTTTCCAAGCAAATTAATAATTTAGGACGTAGCTTTAAGCAAACAATAAAATTTGATTATAACGAAAATAAAATTAGATTACATATAATGGATAATAATCTTCAATTAATTGATAAAGAAGTAAGTTGGTCCATTGAGCTTTTAAAAGAAAAATTTGAACGAAAGTTGAAATATTTAGCTTTTGTTAGTGCCGATAAAAAGTTTTTTAATGGTAAAGTTTACTACAAATATAATAAAATTACTTTTTACAAATCATATTCTTTTGGTAAATTTATAGAATTACTTGAAAAAGGTAAAATAAGAATATCATTAAAAATTGGAGTATTTAAATCAGGAAAAAATATAGGAAAAACACATGATCATGGGACAAGTTTTTCAATTTTAGAAAAAGACTTATGTTTATTATACGAAGAAATATCAGAAACATAATTTTTTAGATCAATGTGATAACCAAGGGGATAGGTATAAAAAAAACTATCAATAAATGATAGTAATAACTTAAATGGTCGGGAAAACAGGATTTGAACCTGCAACCCCTTGGTCCCAAACCAAGTGCTCTACCAAGTTGAGCCATTTCCCGATATATGGTGCGCTCGAAGGGATTCGAACCCCTGACCTTTTGGTTCGTAGCCAAACACTCTATCCAGCTGAGCTACGAGCGCAAATAAGGTTTATAGTTTAAACAAAATGGTGGCTCCGACTGGAATCGAACCAGTGACACAAGGATTTTCAGTCCTTTGCTCTACCGACTGAGCTACGAAGCCAAATTAATGGCGGTTCCGACGAGAATCGAACTCGCGATCTTCTGCGTGACAGGCAGACGTGATAACCGCTACACCACGGAACCAAATGGTTGCGGAGGATGGATTTGAACCAACGACCTTCGGGTTATGAGCCCGACGAGCTACCAAGCTGCTCCACTCCGCGATAATAAATAAAGTGGCGGAGAAAGAGGGATTCGAACCCCCGCGCCGTTGCCGACCTCCTGGTTTTCAAGACCAGTCCCTTCAACCGGACTTGGGTATTTCTCCGCATAAGTTTAATAAAGTTATAAATACAACTTTATATACAAAAATGGTGCCTAAGGCCGGACTTGAACCGGCATGAAGTATGACCTTCGCAGGATTTTAAGTCCTGTGCGTCTACCAATTCCGCCACTCAGGCAACAAAAGATGGTGTCCCGTACAGAATTCGAATCTGTGACCCTTTGATTAAAAGTCAAATGCTCTACCAGCTGAGCTAACGGGACATAATATATTAAAAATGGCTGCCTCGGCTAGATTCGAACTAGCGCATGCCACAGTCAAAGTGTGGTGCCTTACCGCTTGGCTACGAGGCAATACTAACCAAACCAAAAAGTGGTGGAGGGAGATGGATTTGAACCATCGAACCCGAAAGAACAGATTTACAGTCTGCCGCGTTTGACCACTTCGCTACCCCTCCAAAAGTGGTGCCGGAAATAGGACTTGAACCCACAACCTACTGATTACAAGTCAGTTGCTCTACCAATTGAGCTATTCCGGCAAATGGTGGGCGATATAGGACTCGAACCTATGACCCCCTGCTTGTAAGGCAGGTGCTCTAACCAACTGAGCTAATCGCCCAATTTCCTTGGACGTAATTAAATATAACATATAAACTACTTAATTGTCAATAGAATTTGCATTTTTTTTCATTTTATTTATATTTTCTTTAATCCAAATTGGTAATTTATACTCTAAAGTAGTAAACCCGTGTTGTGTTTCAACTATTTTCTTTTTTTTCTTTTTTACACTAATTTTATAATTTATATTTTTAATGCTCAATTTTAAATGATTTAATTTATCGTCAACATCCAAAATTTCAACATATATATCTTGCCCAACATTTACATAATCATGAATATTTTTAACAAAGCCATTAGATATTTCAGAAATATGAATTAAGCCACTGTAATATTCATCAAGTGTTACAAAAATTCCATAAGATTCGATTCCACTTACTGTAGCTTTAACAATTTTTCCTTTCTTATACTTAGTCATTTTGATACACCTCTTTGTCAATTATAACATGAACTAAGTATAAAGTCCAAATTTTTATTTACAATGATTTAACTTTAGTATATAATAACTAAAGGTGATTCAAATGGAACAAGACGAAATGAAAATTAGAAATATAATTGAAAAATTAAGGCCTTATCTTATTAGTGATGGGGGTAATATTGATTTTATTAAATACGAAAATAATATCGTGTATATTAAAATGAATGGTGCTTGTGCAAATTGTAGCATGCTTGATTTTACTTTAAAAGAGGGAATTGAAGCAGCAATTAAAGAGGAAGTTCCTAATGTGAAAGAAATAATAAATGTAGAATAGCTCTACATTTTTTTATACTTTTATTATCCATTCTATTTCTGGAATTTTATAATATTTATTCATTTCTACCAATAAATTTTTTAAAAAAACAATATAGCTGCTTATTTTTAAAAGAATATTATTAAGAGCTTTCTTATCACTTTTTGAAATAAATATATTTTCACATATATCAAAATAATAAGTTGGAAATAAAAGTCTACTATATAAAAGGATTGATTGTTCGTTTGTTAATTGTACTTTTCCCATATCATTAATAGCATCTGTTACAGTATAATTATCATAAAAATATTTACTTTTTATATACTCGGCAGTATCTCTAACTTTGCTATCAATAATAAAATTTAATGGGTTATATATTTCCTCTACATCAGATGTACATTTTATTCTTCGATGACAAATAGCTAGATTATCCCTATAATCTCTTACTTCATTTAACAGTGATATACTATTTTCTGCCAAACCGATAAAAAAGTTAAAACTTTCCATAATTTCAGGATATTTTTTTCCTATTTGACTAACTTGATATTCTAAATAATCTATTTTAGCTGTCCACATATTATACCATTCATTGTTAACAAGTTTTTCTAATTTTAAATTATCTATAGGTATATCAGAAAAAAGCTTTAGCTCATCAAATGTTATTTTATTTCCTTTTCTATAAATTTTTAAAAGAATATAAGGAACATTATTAATATAAGTTAGAATTAGATTATTATTATTTAATATTATTTCGTGACATGGAAAATTTAGATTAAGAAGATATATATTTAATTGGTATAAATAATCAATTTTATCTAAATCATCTTTATATTCAGTCATAATATATTCTTGGTTATCAATATAACATCTATATTGTTTGTTTACTTGATGTATTGAAGTGGGAACTAAATTATAATAATAACTTAACACATTTTTCATGATTCCACCTCATTAAATTATATTCAAACCAACTTTTTTTATTAAAAACAAAAAACATCCAAAACGGATGCTATTTTAAAACTTCTTTTAAATCATTAATTAAATTCTGATATTTTTCTAATTGTTCTGTTAATTCCTTGTTTTTTGCAACTTCATTTTCATATAAATCTTTATAATTATCTTGTGTTGATACCGAAGCTACACCATTATTTATAGGCTCAACATCACCATTATAATATATATTTGAATCTATGCTAGGATTACTTATAGTTTTCTCATCTGAAACATTATTCAAAGGTGTGTTATTATCTACTGCATTTATCTCATTAATCTGTGGTTTTATAATAGAATTATTTACTGGTGTTGTATTTTGAGATAAAAATTTATCATTTTTTTCAGTTGTTACATCTGTTATAGTATCTTCGATTTTAGGTTCCACTTGAGTTGTATCATTTTCATTATTTTGAATACTTTTATTTGCACTTAAAAGTTGTAATAAAGAATCATTTAATTTAAATACTTTTTGATTTTCAATTTTAATTTGTGAGATATTAGCTTCATTTAAATCATTAACTCCTACTGGAATGCCATCTTTATTTCTTTTAATGATATCTTTAATTGTATCTTTTACCAAATTCCACTCTACATCATCATCAATGGTAACTCCCAATCCATTTACAATTTTAGAAATATATAATTTAACATAACCTCCATCATCTATTTCATTTAAAGAAAATACTAAATAATCAAAGTTATTTAATCTAAAATATCTAATGACAGTTATATTAATAGATTCACCATTAGATTTTTGTACAACTATTCCATTCATATTGATCCTCCTTTTTATTCTAAATATAATTATACTCAAATTTATTATTTTTTTCAACATAAATTTTGGAATTTAGGTATTTAATTCACACCATTTGAATTATTTAGAATATGTTATATTAGAAAATCAAATGAAGGGGTGGATTATATGTGTAATAATGAAACAAATGACTGCAAATGCATTTCTGAAATTTTAACTGTCATAGCTATACTTCAAAAAAATGCAATCTGTCCAGAATCTTGTTTGGATACTTGTGACAGAGGATTTTTAGGATGTTCAGTTACAACTGCAGGATGCAATACGCGTCCAATTATGTTATATACTTGTTGTGGTAATGGTACTCCATGGAGAATGCCTATAACTAAAGAGGATGTTGTTTGTGGCGAAGAGGATGTTGTTTGTTCTAATGTATTTAGAGTAGAAAAAATCGATGGATGTTGTGCTACATTTAGAGTTTTAGCAACTAATCCTGACGTTGCAGCTAGAGCAACAGTTCCATATATTTCAACAAATACATTCTTTACAATGAACTTAAACTGTGTTTGTTGTTTAAGATGTTTACAAGATACTTATGTAGACGTAATCTAAAAAGGCTTAAACAAAGCCTTTTTTATTATGAAAAATTTATATCTTGAATATCAGCAATAGGAATTAATTCATTATCTATAGTAATCAAATAGCCATTATTATGACCAATTATTTTAACTTTTTTACTACCGTTTTTTAATTTTAAATCTACTTCTGCCTTATAAACATACCTTTCAGAGTTAAAAATATCATTTATTTTTTGATAAATATTTTTATTGTCAAAATTATCTTTTTGAGCATTACTCTCAATTTTGTCAGAGTTTCCAGAATAATAGATTTTTTCATTATTCAAAATATTTTTATCAATCCTATTTGCAAAAACTTTTGGTAATTTTTTATTCATATGTTCACCTCAATTAATTTTATGCAAATAATATTTTGCTATTCTGGCAATTTTATTGTAATCACATACCCCAAAATAAAAGTAATAAATGCTAATAATATTTCACTTATAGAATACCTTCTATTTAAAGTTTGTATAAACATAAGAAATACAGACGCTAATGAAAATCCCATTATCGCATAATATGTATTTATTCGATATTTTTTAAATAAATAATTTATTAATTTTGATATAAAAATCACACCTATAATAAGTCCAAATAAAAATGGTATTATTACTGCAAGATTTTTCAAAATTAAAGAAAAATTAAAAAGATTAGAAAAAACATTCATTATTTCATTATATGTTCCAATTACCATTAACAACGCTGTCCCACTTATTCCAGGAACTATAGTAGATATTGCTTCTGATATCCCACTAATAAAGTATGTAAATATGTTGTTGGTATTATTTCCTGTAAATTTAACCATTGAAAGTAATATTATCGAAAAAAAAGCAAACAACAAATATATAATTTTTTTTAAATCTAATTCTTTATAAATATTATTGAAAATTGGTTTTATTCCACCTATAATCATTCCTATAAAGCAAAACATTGTAACTAAATAATGTTTATCTAAAAAATATATTATTAACTTACTTCCAAAAACCATTGCTACTAATATTCCTAAACCAACGAAAAAAACAAACTTTATATTGCAAAACAACTTTTGCTTCAAATTACTTAAAATCTCTAATCCTTTTTCATAAATTCCCATTGAAGCTGCTAGTACTGCGCCACTTACACCAGGTATTACTTTTCCAATTCCGATTATTATACCTTTTAAGAAATTAACAAGATTTTCGATATTATTACCTCCTTATACAAAAAAAGAATGAAACTAATTATAATAATCTATTTTCATACTTTTCTTAATTTTTTTCATCATTTCTTTTGCTATTTTTTGAGCATTTTTTGTTCCTTCTAAAAGAATTTTATCTACTTCTTCAGGGTTATTCTCATAATAAGCTCTTTTTTCTTTAATTGGTTTTAAAAATTCATTCATGCTGCTGATCAATTCTTTTTTGCATTGAACACATCCTCTAGCGCCTTTTTTACACTCTGAGCAAACATTAGATACATTACTTTTATTAACTAATTTATGATAGTAATAAACCATGCATATATCTGGATTAGCAGGATCGTCTTTTTTTAATTTTGTAGGATCAGTAACAGCGTTCATAATTTTTTTTCTTATTTCTTCTTCAGAATCTGATAAATTAATAGCATTTCCTAAGCTTTTACCCATTTTTTCATTCCCATCTAAACCTTTAATACGTTTGTTCTCACTTAATAAAGGCTCTGGTTCTTTTAATGTTTCTCCATAAATTGAATTAAATTTTCGTACTATTTCTCTAGTTTGTTCAATCAATGGAAGTTGATCTTCACCTACTGGTATACATTCGCCATCAAATATAGTTATATCTGCAGCTTGACTTACTGGATACCCTACAAAACCATATGTAACACTTTCGCCATTATTACCAAACAATGCTTTTTTTTGTGCTATTTCGGTTTTTACTGTAGGATTACGATATAATCTAGCCATAGTTACTAAATTTGAATAGTATATTGTTAACTCAGCTATTTCAGGAATCATAGATTGAAGAAATATAGTTGTCTTATTTGGGTCAATTCCAGCTGATAACAAATCTATTGTCAATTCTCTAACATTATTTTTCATCTTTTCTGGTTGATGGAAATTATCAGTCAACGCTTGTACATCTGCTATCTCAATTTTAGTATTATAATCGTCTTGTAATTTTACCCAATTTTGTACAGCCCCAAAATAGTGTCCAAGGTGTAACTTCCCCGTTGGTCTAATTCCTGTTAAAATGTTTTTCTTTTCCATTTTTTCACCTCTAACTTTCAATTGCTACCAAATAAACAGCTACCAATGTTTCTTTTTTAGCAATATAATAAAGTGTACTTATTTCTTTATAAGAAGCTTTGTTCTTTAATAAATTGTATATATATTTTACAATAAATTTGGAATCGAGTAAACTCTTAATTTGTTTATTTTTAACTTTATTTAAAAATAAGTCACTATTTAATTCTTCTTGATTTTTTATTTTTTTCTTCAAAATTCCATTATAAAAGTTTAAAAAATATATTTTACTTTCATCTAGTTCAAATATTTTACCAGCCATCTCCAATACATCTAATACTTTTTTTGAATCATTTATATTTATTAATTTAAGAGTATCTTTATATTTTTTTTCAATATTCTTAATAAAAAAGTCATATACTTTTAAACTAAAAGTAAATTTATTTCCTCTAAGTTTTTGAAAAGTTTTCATTGTATCATTATATCCGAAATTTATATTTTTTTGAGCTAACGATTCATTAAAATCCAAAAATGAACCAACATTATTTCTAGGAGATATCTCCACAATTTCTTTACTTGCATTTTTTACTTTTCTTTTAATTCCTAAGGCTTTTAAATCTACCGCTATTATCTTATCAGCACCCAAATCAATAGCTAAATTAACAGGCATATTATCAAAATACCCACCATCTATATATTTTTCATCTTTTATCTGTTTCATCTTAAAAGCAGGATAACACGCAGCAGATGCAATTATATAATCTTTTATTGTTTCTTTTTTTAATTTATTTTTTGTTAACAATTCCGGTTTTAATTTAGAAAAATTATATACTACTATGCCATAATCAATTGGTGAGGAATAAAATTTCTTTTCATCAAACACTTCGTTTAATGTTTTTTCTAAATTGATAGGATTACTACCGCCTTTTTTTACAAATTCATTTATATAATTAGCGTAGATATTTTTATTAACTTTATAAAAACCTTTTTCAAATATTTTTTCATAAGTAATATGCTGCCAAAATTTTAGAGCTGTTTTGTAGTCTTTTTGAACCATCATAACACCATTCAAAGCACCAACAGAGGTACCAGTTACAATATCATAGTTTATATTTAATTTTCGTAGTGCCTTCCAAACGCCAATTTGGTAAGCTCCTTTAGCTCCTCCACCAGATAATACAATTGCTGTTTTCATACTTTATCACCACTTTAATAATTATTATATACACCAAAAATTAAGCTGTCATTATAATTTAATTCATTATAACATACGAGATTTCTGTTTCCAATATTATCACTATAATAATTTATACAACCATTTTTAATATAATATACATATTCTTTGTTGTAAACAATTCGATTTATATCGTCAGTATTAAATAAATACATCTTTTGCGTATCATTTTGAATATTTGTTCTATAAGCTTCAAAACCATTTATATTTTTCTTATATAAATAATAATATCCACTATCTATTCCTACTTTATCTTGTTTAGCATAAGTAGAAGTTTCAGAATTTTTATTATTAAACACTAGCGTTTGATTTACAGCATTAATAGCAGGAATTCTATCCCAACTACCATCTGTCAACATTTTTATACCTGTTTTTTCGTTTCCAACTTCAATTATTTTTCCTGTCTTAATATTTATTTCATATTGTGTTTTATAAGTTTTATCAAAAAAATATATTGAATTGTTTTCTATTCCCTGTATATAGCCATCAAAAGATACTTCCTTGCCAATTTTTAATTCTTTAACTTTTGAATTGGTAATATCCACTACATAAAAGGTATCAAAACGATAATCTTTATTATAGTCAGCAACTACGTAATATTTTTTAAAAAATATACTCAAAGGTCTCTTATAAACGTCTTTAGTAAATAAATCAACCTCTTTTAATTTTCCACCAGTAGCATAGTTAATTAAATAAACTCCTTTATAGTTTGCTAAACCATAATATGTCTCTTTTAAAACATTACCTTCATATATTTTTAATAAATCTTTATCTATTGTGTTAGAATTATCAAAAAAATTTGAAGCATTGTATCCTTTTTCTTGCAAATTTAAAATAAAATTATCTAAATCTTTATCTTTACCACTAATGTTATGATAATTATATAATATGTCATTATTTTTACAAATAACATCACTGATAATTTTATTATCTTCAAAAATTGGGAATATACAACTATACATATTGTCACCATAATAATATATATTTTTTATAATTTCGTTTGATTTTTTAAAGTCAGCAGTTGTTTGGTAATAAAAAATATCATTATCATAATTAATTTCAAAATAGTAGCTTTTTATATCATTTTTTTTATTAGAAAAAGTTTCTTTAACAAGAAAGTTTTTTTCTTCTGTTTTTACTGAATATTCTGCTTGATGACCGCTTCCAAAAAAACTATACCCGATTTGAATACCAAAATATAACATAAATAAAATTACTAATATCATAAATATTTTTTTCATTGTATCACCTACTATGATTATATAAGAATTTCTTTGTTTTTTCAATATAATAAAGAAAAAGAGATAGAAATCTCTTTTAAAATTTTACATAATCAATAAAATATTATTAAGCATTTATTTTATTCACTTTTTTGATAATCTTTTTTAGCTTCCATCATATAACTTGTGATAGCTGTCTCTATTTCTGGAAGAGCTTCTCTTTGAATATTAGAAAACTTAACAAATTCCTTAATTGTATCTATATATATTTTTCCCCAAATAAGTCCCATTTTAACAGTTAAATCATTAAACATATCTGGAGTAATAGATTTAAAGAAATAACCAAACAAAACCCTTTTTTGTGCTATTATGATACGTTTATTTGTTAACGCTACTACAGCAGTAGTAGTAATATCAAATGGATTGTCATTTTTTTGTGCAGCAAATGAGTAAATTATCTCTTCATCCGGATTTAAATGCATACGAGCAATTTTTGAATGTTGTTTAAGTCTCCATGATATCGTCATTGGATACTTTCTTTTAAACTCTTTTACTTTACCATAAACATCTTGATTCATACTACTCACCAATTATTCCTTGATCTTTTAAAAACTTCACATAATTATTTTCAGATAAATAACCGTTACTAGTTGCAACAACTTCTTTATCTTTTACAATCATCATCAAAGGAGTGCCCCATTCTTCACTTTGTAAATAAGTAAGTGAAGAATTAAATTCATTCATTAATTCAGTACCATTTTCTGCAGCTTTTATTTCTGTCATATTTAAATAATTAATTTTTACACCATATTTAGTTGCAATACTTAATAATGCTGGTTTAGCCATCATACAGTGACTACAACTTGTTTGTCCTACTACAATAACCTCTGGTGTTTGACTATTAATTAAAGTTCTATATTCGTCCATTCCTATATAATTAAGCGATAACTTAGCATCTTCAGGAGCAAAACCATATTTTTGTAAAAAAGCTAATAGTTCTTTTTCATCAACATATCCAGCAATTTCATCAACGATATTTCCATTTTCTGTAAGTGTTAAATGTGGTGTTCCAAAATTTTCTGCATTTATATTTAGTTTATCTAAAATTTTAGTCAAAGTATTTTTTGTTACTTTATTTGTATTTATATATGTATAATCAAAGCTATATTGTTCTTTCATATAATCTAAAAGTGGTATAAACATTTGACAATATGGACAATTATCTTTACCAATAACAATAATTTGTTTTGAATCTTTAGCAACAATCTCATCTAAATTTTCTAACACTTTTTTGCTTTTTAAATCTGTCGCAAAATTAACTCCTAATATTAATGCTACTACAGTAACAACTATTCCTAGCAATATGTATATTTTCTTTTGTTCGTTCATAATTACCTCCATTAACATCTATATTATACTATATTTTCATAGATTTAGATATACTTAATCAATAAATATGCCACCTTTTTCGTGATATTTTTCTAAAAATTTACTATATAAATTATCACATTTATCTTTAGCCATAGGTTCAATATTTTTAAATGGTATCTCTCTTTTTAATTTTTCATACTTTGACTCACCAAGTTTATGATAAGGAAGAAAGTCAATTCTTTCAATATTTTTTATTTTAAGTAAAGTATTAGCTAGTGAATCAATATATTTATCATTATCCATAATTCCAGGAACAATTACTTGTCTTATCCAAACTTTCTTATTAAGTTTATTTAATGTTTCAATAAATTTTAGACTATCACTCATATCATGACCAGTTATATAAAGATATCCCTCATCTTTAACATGCTTAATGTCTAATAATACCAAATCTACATATGAAAGAATTTCTTCGTAATCAGCATTTCCCACACCACTAGTGTCAAGTGCGATGTGAATATTTTCGTGTTTTAATATTTTAAAACATTCAATTAAAAATTCTTTTTGTAATAGTGGTTCTCCACCTGAAAAAGTAACTCCACCATTATTTCTTTTAAAATATGGTTTATTTCTTATTATTTTTTCACATAGTTCAGAAGGTGTAATATTTAAGTCACCCATTTTCTGCATTTCAGGATTATGACAATATTTACATCTTAACTTACAACCATTTAAAAATACCACCGTTCTAATTCCTGGACCATCAGCAAGTCCCATTGTTTCTATTGAAGCTACACTACCTCTAACCATTTTTACATCCTTTCATGGAATGTTCTAGAAATTACTTCTTCTTGTTGTTTTCTCGTTAAGCGATTAAATCTAACACTATATCCAGATACTCTAATTGTAAGTAATGGATATTTATCAGGGTTTTCCATAGCATCAATTAATGTCTCTCTAGTTAAAACATTTACATTTAAATGATGAGCACCTTTTTCAAAGTATCCATCCATAAGTCCGACTAAATTTTCTATTTGTGTCTCTAAATTTTCACCTAATACACTAGGAATAATTGAAAATGTATTAGAAATACCATCTTTACAGCAATTTTTATAATCTAATTTAGCAACACTGTTTAAGGAAGCTATTGCTCCATTCATATCTCTACCGTGCATTGGATTAGCTCCAGGAGCGAAAGGAATACCTGCTAATCTTCCATCTGGTGTTGCTCCTGTTTTACTGCCATAAACAACATTGGAAGTGATTGTTAAAACAGACAATGTTACTTCAGCATCACGATAAGTTTTATGTTTTTCTAATTCATCGTGCATTTTCTTCAAAATTTGTTTGGCAATATCATCAACTCTATCATCATCATTTCCATATTTAGGGTAGTCACCTTCAATCTCAAAACCAATTGTAATACCATTTTTATTTCGTGCTGGTCGTACTTTAGCATATTTTATAGCTGATAAACTATCGCACGCAACAGAAAGTCCTGCAACACCATATGCCATATAGCGGTGAACATCAGTATCATGAAGGGCCATCTGTCCTGCTTCATATGCATATTTATCATGCATGTAATGAATTATATTCATGGCATCTGAATATATTTTTGCTACTTTTTCTATCACTTTAAAATAGCTATTCTTAACTTTTTCATAATCAAGTACTTCATCTTCATTTTTTTCTATGCCCTCTATAACTAAGTCGCCTTTTACTTCATCTATACCGCCATTAATTGAATATAACAAACTTTTGGCAAGATTACATCTAGCTCCAAAGAACTGCATATCTTTACCCAATCTCATAGCAGAAACACAACATGCAATAGCATAATCATCACCATATATAGGTCTCATTAAATCATCTGATTCATATTGAACAGCATCAGTATTGATACTTATTTTAGCACAGTATTTTTTCCATGGCTCTGGTAAATTCAAACTCCATAATACTGTCATATTAGGTTCTGGTGCTGGATCTAAATTTTCTAACGTATGTAAAATACGATATGATGTTTTAGTAACCATATTTTTACCATCTTCACTAATTCCACCTAAAGAACATGTAACCCAAGTAGGATCACCTGAGAATAATTCATCATATTCTGGGGTTCTTAAATGTCTAACTAATCTAAGCTTAATAACAAATTGATCAATTAGTTCTTGAATTTCACTTTCTGTAATGGTACCATCTTTTAAATCTCTTTCAAAATAAATATCTAAAAAAGCATCAACTCGACCTAAACTCATAGCTGCACCATTATTTTCTTTAACTGCTGCTAAATAGCCAAAATATGTCCATTGAACGGCTTCAAAAGAATTAGTAGCAGGTTTAGATATATCATAGCCATATCTTAAAGCCATCTTTTTTATTTCATCTAAAGCACAGTATTGCATAGATATCTCTTCACGAGTACGAATTAAATTTTCATTCATTTCTCCTAAATAAGTATTATCCAATTCATATTTTTTTTGTTCCATTAAATAATCTATACCATATAACGCAATACGACGATAATCGCCAATTATTCTTCCACGTCCATATGCATCCGGAAGACCAGTTAATAGGCCAACATGACGTGCTTTTCTAATTTCATTAGTATAAGCATCAAATACTCCTTGATTATGCGTTTTTCTAAATTCATTAAAGTATTTATCTACTTCTGGATTTAGCTTATAACCATATGAATCAAGTTCTTGATATACCATTCTGATACCACCATATGGATTAACCATTCTTTTTAAAGGCTTATCAGTTTGCAATCCAAATATAACTTCATTTTCTTTGTCAATATATCCCGGGTTAAAACTATTTATACCAGACATATTATCGACATCTATATCTAAAACTTTTTTCTTTAATTCTTCTTTAAGTAATTCTTCACATTTATTCCAAACACGCGTTGTTTTTTCTGTTTTTCCTGTTAAGAATGATTCATCTTTATCATAAGGAGTATAATTACTTTGAATAAAATCTCTAACATCTATTTTATTACACCAGTTACCTTCTTTAAAATTTCTCCATTCATTTTTCATCTAACCACCAACTTTCTTACTTTTTAAGTATAACACAAAATAAATAGATAAATATATTTTTTTTATACTTTTATTGCTTAACTAATAGGCAGTAAGCCACTCCTTTTGGAGCAAGTATTTTATTGCTTGAGTTTAAGGTATTATAATCGTAAAAAAATGTATCATTTATATCTTGATAATTTAAATGTTCGTATATCAGCATATTAGAAGCTTGCACTATAGCTTCAATATCTTTATAACTATATTTGGATTTCATTTCTTCACCAGCTTCTTTAGCAAGTGCCTGATTAATTATTTCTTTTTTTGTTTCAATATTACTAGGATAATCAAATACGATTACACTACCAGCAGGTATATTTTTAGAAAGAATACTTATAGTTTGTTTAAATATTTCTTTATCTAAATAGTAACTCAAACCAAGTAAAGAACAAAAAGTCTTTTTATTTTTATCAAAACTAGATTTTAATAGATTTTCTATCCAATTACTATTAAAATCACAACTTATACAATTAATATTTTTTGTATTTATATTAGCATTCTTTACTCTTTTTGCTTTATCTTCTATTATTTCTTTTTTGTCAAGTTCTTACACACTAACTTTGTCACTAATTTTATACCCTGATGTATCATATCCACTTCCTAATATTAAATACTGCTTTAAACCTAATCTAATTTCATTTAATAGGTGCTTTTCATTAAATATAGGACGCGCTAAAACTGAAGGCGCTAAAATATTATTAACAACCCACTTTAAAGAATCATCCCCATCATAATTAGGATTAAAAATTTTAATTCCCTCCATCATATTTTTTGAAATATTTTCTATTTCTGATTTTGTTAAAATTGCATGCGCTAAAGTATCATTATATATTTTAATATTACTATTTACAGTATGATAATACCTTGCAAAACAACTAACTAATGCTGTCATATTATTTTTCATTTTTATCCCTCTAGATATTTAATACACCAATATTTAACTGATTACAAGTCTTGAAAAATAAGCGTTTTTATGGTAATATGGATATAGAAAAAAGAAAGAAATAGGAAAAATCATGCCTATTTCTTTTTGTTTCTAGTTAAAATAAATTTTCATTAAAACATTGCCCTCATATTATATACTATAAAATTTAGATTAGAGGTGATTTATGGATTTTGAAAATAAAATTAAAAGAATTGAAGAGAATCAAAAAATAAAAAATAGATTAAGTGAACTTGGTATATATCCAGCAACTGTTCAAGAAGTAGTTGGTCCAACGGGCCCACAAGGTGAAATTGGTCCTACAGGTCCTAAAGGCGATAAAGGCGAACAAGGAGCTGGATTATCAATAGAAGGATCTTTTGATACATTAGATGAATTAAAACAAGCTCATCCTACAGGAAATATTGGAGACTGTTATATAGTTCAAGGTATTTTATATATTTGGGATGAAGAAAAAAATGATTGGGTTAGTATTGGAAACATTAAAGGACCAAAGGGTGACACTGGGGAAAAAGGTGAACAAGGAATTCAAGGACCTATAGGTCCACAGGGCGAAAAAGGAGAGCAAGGTGAAATTGGTCCAACTGGACCTCAAGGCGAAATTGGTCCTACAGGCCCCAAAGGCGATATTGGACCTCAGGGGCCTGCTAGTCCAACAGGATATGATGCAATAGCATTTGCAAGTCTTATGGATACTAAAAAAGCTGGAACTGTTTTATTAGGTAATACAAGAATTATGCCCGGAAATAACAGTTATTTAGCCATAGAAAATGGTACTGATATAGTAGTAAAAAGAACTAGGGTATTTGAAATTGTACTGTGCGGAAGAATTTCAGGTGTTACTCAAAATACAGGGGCTTCATTCTCACTTGTTAATACTGAAACAAATGATGTAATTAGTGATTTAGTATTTGTTTTAGAAGCAGGAAATACTCCAGATATGGATTTTTCGGAAATGACTGTTGTAGATATTTATAGCCCAGCTAGACTACAAGTTAAAACAACAATTAACGGTAGTGATGAAATAAGTTTTTCAGAAATGAATGTATTATTAAAAAGTTACAGCGTATAAAAAAAGTCATTATTGATGTAATATTACAAACATCAATAAATGGCTTTTTTTACATTAATTTATCCTTTAAGAAATCATTTAAAGCTTGATTTCCTTTATCTGTCAAATGTTTTTTATCAGATAATAAATAATCTTCATTATTTTTTACTTCACTATAAAAATCTAAAATAGTAACATTATCTGAATTATTAACTAAATTACTTAAATCAGAATTTATAGCAACAATATATATCTTATGATTTTCACATAATTTTATTAGTTCTTGATAATCAGTTGTACTCAAATTAATACTATTATCAAAAGCAAAAACAACATTATACGATAAGGATTTTTCTTCTATGGCTTTTATTAGTTCATTTTTTATCATTTCGAAGTTAAAATCTTTATTAATAACAAATTGAGCTTCTGAAAAATTAGTGTGAATATAATCATATGCATTTAACAATACACTATTTCCATAAAAAGTTATTTTATTTTTTAATTCTTCTTCGTGTTTCTTTATAATTTCTGCCTTTTTAACATTATATTCAGCTAAATAAGTTTGATAGATAGCACTATAAACAACCTGTGTATATGCCTTTCTTCCACTTCCTGTCAAATGAATTCCATCAGCGTAAAAATATTCTTCATGACCTCTTGATAATTTATTCCAATCTATAACATGTAAATTAGAATATTTAGAAGAAAAAGATAATAAGTTCTTATTGAATTCTTGATTATTTGTCGTATTTAACCAAAATACTTCTTTCCCCTTACATAATTCCATAATTTCTTTTTTACAACCTAAAGAACAATCTCCATTAGCACCTAAATTTATAACGATAGGTTCACCTAAAGCGTTTTTATTAATAAGTTCCTCTAGTATTCCACTAGCTTTCCATAAACTCCTTGATACTTTAGCATCAACATAACTATTTGGGAAAGTTGCATGTAAATTATCTATAGCTCCAAGCATAACAGAATCACCTATTGCCACCACTGGTAAATTGCTAACAATATCTTTGATTTGATTTTCGCCAGCTTCCAAATTATCTAAAACTTTATCCCATTTTTCTTGTTCTTCCTTTACTAACGTATTATAATCTTCTTGATTTTGTTCCATCTTTTTAGCATTTTCCGATAATTGTTTTTCTAGCTCTTCCATTTCAGCAGTATGATCTTCTGTTACAATATATTGATAAACACCAAACAAGGAAGCAGCGGATATAACAATTAATACAAAATAGCGTAGACCTTTATATTTTTTATTTTTTATATTAGTCGCAAAATGAAGAACGTAAGATAACAAGAAAGTTATAACAACAATTAATACAGTTTTAATTGTTGTATTTATAGCGACATTTTGCAAGAAAAATATAACAGGATATTGAATTAAATATATTTCATAACTAACTTCTGATAATGATTTAACAATTTTATCTTTTTTGCTTAATATATTTTGTTCGTTTGAAACACTATAATCAATTAAGCGGCAAGTAATTAAAGTAACTAAAATCATAATGCTTGAAAAATATAATGACTTTGAATCAGTAAAAATAAACAAACCCGCTAATACTAACAAATAAAAATATATTCCTAATTTTGAAAAATCTTTTTCTTTCATTCTATCAGTAAGTACCGGACCATAATAATTATGTATGAATCCAAGTGTTAAACCAAAGAAAAGAGAAAAAACTCTAGTAAAAGTACTATAATAAGTTATCATCATATTTTCTGAAACACTTGCCTTAACAAAGTAAAATCCACTAATAATTGATATTAAACATGTTATAATACATGGAATAATTTTATTTGTTTTATCGCCAATTTTCTTTAAAATTCCATATAAAATTGGAAATACTAAATCAAATTGCATCAATATTGAAATATACCATAGATGCATAAATGGAGAATTATTATGACTAGCAAAATAGTCCATATTAGCTCCTAATTGCCAAAAATTATTATATCCAAACAAAACCGAATTCGTTTCTGGTTTCAAATTAAACCAACCTATATTTGGTAAAAAAGAAGTAATTAAAATCGTTATAAATACTACAAAAAATAATGGAACGTATAGTTTTTTAATTCTTTTGGTATAGTATTTTTTTAAAGAAAATTTTCCATCATTAAATGCAGATACACATGACAAATAACCACTTAAAACAAAGAAGATACAAACAGCTAAATATCCACCTTTTAAAATTCCTAAATGGTATAAAAATATTGATATACAAGAAAATAATCTTATTATATCTAAATATTTAAAATATTTTTTATTATTTTTTTTCTTCTTTGTTTTTTTGTTACGTCCCATAATACACCTCTAAAATTATTATTACATTCAATAGTTTTATTATAACATTTATAGTTATAAACTTAAACAATAACTCTTAATTTTTTTAATTTTATGGCAAAAATATGTCTATTTTTTCAACATAAAACTTGTTTCATAGTTGAAACAAGTTTTTAACATTTATTTATTGTTTGCTATAGAAGAATTTTTATATTGTGGATCATTTGTTACCTCTTTTATAACTTTAATTTTTTTAGGAATTTCAAATGTATCATTCTCATCATTAAGTTCTATTTCTAAAATGGCTTTATCATGCCAAAAAGGATAAATATCAAGTTCAAAGCACTTATTTTTATTGATTAAACAATATCTAGTTTTCCTAATTGGTTTTTTATTTGTATCTGCTTCTAATAACAAATCTAAATACTCATCTTTTGTTAATCTTTTTTCTATTTCAATTCTTTTAATATCACTTACAATCTTTTTTGTTGTCTTGAAGTAAACAAAGCTACCATTACAACCTCTTTGCCTTATTCTAATCTCTTCATTATTATCAGATTTTAAATAAGTTTGAATAATTTCTACTTTTTGACAATTTTCCTGTTTTTCAAGCCATTTAATATCTGGATATTCAATTAAGAACTTTCTTTCTATTTCTAAAGGTTCTGGTTCTCCCAAAAAGGCAGAAATTTCTTTTATTAGTTTATACATTTTTTGATCAAAGTCTGTTGAATTATCAATAATACGTAAGTGTGAATGTCCTGTCCATGCTTTTATTATCTTATCATCACTAATTCTAGCTTCTTCCAATGTTTCATATCTAGCACTATTATTTTCTTTAGTATAAAATTGTTCTGCTCCTTTTGCCGCTGTAACTAGATGAAAGATGGCATCATAATTATCTCTTAATTCAATTTCACTAGAATTAACACTATTAACTATGTTTTGAAAATCCAAATCACTAACAAATGCTTTGCCATCCATAGCTCCACGGTCACATACTATTAGTATTTTATCATTGTCCATAGATTTGGCTGCTTCTAAAAATAATTCTTCTTTTTTCAATTGAAAATTTAATAATATTCTTTGAAACTCTTTTACTGTAGCGCATGTCCAAGGACTTATGCCACTAGTTATTAATTCTGTTGCTGTTTCTGGAACAAACAGTACTCTATATCCTTTCTTTATAAAATAATTTTGTATTCGACTCATACCTGTTGTCTTACCAGCACATGGACCACCAGTAATAACAATTTTTGTTATTTTTTTATTTATATTTTCCTTTTTTAACATATCGTCAATGGAAATGTTAAATAATGAACTTAGCTTTTTTAATATTTCAAAATTAGGATATGCTTTGCCATTTTCCCATTTTGACACAGCTTTTCCAGTTACTCCAACCTTATTGGCCAATTCATTCTGCGTTAAATTTAATTTTGTTCTATATTTAAATATTAGGTTACCAAATTCATAATTATTCACAGAATCACCTCACACTTTAATTATATTAAAACTAGTATAACTATTCAATAATAATCTGGAGAATTTTAGTAGAAATTACAAAAAAAGCAGTAATAACAAAAGTCATTTCTGCTTATATATTTTAATTTGCTTGTCTTTTTTTATAAATAAATACTGAAGCTCCAACAAATCCCATAATTGATAAAATACTTGTTGCTAGATAAAGCACAATATTATCACTAGTTTTAGGATTTTCAATATTTTCATTAGAAGTTGCAACTATACCATATTGACTTAAATGTGATGTTTCAAAAACTATATATCCATCTTCTATTGTTGCTGGTATAGTTTCTTTTATTTCATCATTAAGAATATAAACAACTTTATAATTGTTATATCCTTTTAAATCTTCTGGTAAAGCAATTCTTATTTTCATTTTAATACCATTAACTTGAACTGCTTGATTATTTTTTAATATATTTATATCTATTAAATATTTAACATTTTTGTCTGCTAACTCTTTTTTTACTTCAATCTTTTTAATATCTAATACATAATCATTGTCAATTTCCTCTTCAAAAACAATACTTGCTTTTATATCTCCATCACTTTTGATTTCTTTCACAGTTTCACCAGTATCAACATTTTTAGTCCAAGTGGCATATAAAGTTACATTTTGATAGTATTCAGCACCAAAGCTATTTTTTATCAAAGTATCTTTTTCTACATCTCCTTTATCATCTTTATCCCATCTTCTCCAATATATATAAGTGTAATTTTTACCACTTCCATCTTTTTTAGAATTCCATCCATTAAATGTATAGCCTTTTCTTTCAGGTATGTATGGCAAAAGTGACATACTTGTTCCAGAATCACCACCGCCTGTATAATCATATTTTTTAGATAATTCACCAGAAATAGTTCCACCGTTAGCATCTAATACTAATACTCTATCATCTCCAACAAAAGTATTTTTTGTATATGTTGCAGTTAAATTAATTACAGCAGTTTTTGTAAAATAGCTTAAATCAATAGAAGTAACAAACTTTCCATTTAAATCCCAGCCTATAAAGGTATAGCCTTTTCTTACTGGAGTATATTTTGTTAAATCAATTGTCTTGAACTCTGATGATTTACTTACTAATAACAATTTTCCTTGACCATTTATCATTCCTGCAAACGCATCAAGTGTTACATAATAATTGTCACCTTCTTCTAACGCTTTACCCTCAAATTTTGCCTCAAGTCTTAAACCATTACTGTAATTAACTTCTTCACCATTTGATTTATAAAACGAACCATTACTAGTAAAATCTGCTAGTGCTAAATCTTCATTTGCTTCTGTCTTGTTGTTGTCTACCCAATGTGAAAACTCATTTTTTCCATTGAACGGAATAATTCCTTTTGTCAACTCAGATAACTTAACTGTTGTTTCGCCTGCATCAACATCAAATCTTATAAGTTTGGCATACTCTCCATCAATACTTTCATTTTCCTCATAAACAGTTAACACTAAAGAATATTTTCCATTCTCACTAATAGTTGCAGCATTTACAGAAGTTATTCCTAAAACCCCCATTACTGCAATTAACATTACAAACAACATCTTTTTTAATCTCATAATTTTCTCCTCATATATTTTTCAAAATTTGTATTGAAAATAATAAACTTACGTCTATAAATAATTATATATTAAATTAGCAAATTCCTAATTATTCTCATATCACCTCACATTTTAATTATATTAAAATTAATATAACTATTAATAATAAACTGTAAAATTTTATTCTGCTTCTTAGATTAAACTCTTTTACCAGATATTATATAAATACCTGGATAAGTTCTTTTTAAATCTTCGGTTGCAGGTTCTAAAGGAGAACCTCCTGATGTGCAAAAAGTAACAATCTTTTTATTTGTTAAATCAATTTTATCTAAGAATGTTTTTATAACATTTGGTGCAACTCCCCACCAGATTGGAAATAATATATAAAGAGTATCATAATTATTTATATCTACCTTAATATCCTCTATTTCTGGTCTATAATTTAAGTCTTTTATTTCTATACTTGATCTACTATTTGGATTATTCCAATTTAAATCTTCATCTGTATATATTTGTTTAGGAATAATTTCTAATATATCTGATTGTAATTGTGTTGCTAAAGCTTGCGCAGCTCTTTTTGTAACCCCACTCGCGCTAAAATATACTATTAATGTTTTATTCATAATAATCTCCTATCTATTTTTTGGAATAGTAAATTTATTCATATCATTTTTTTCAAGTTCTAAAAGTTTTATTTTGTTCTGTATTCCACCACCATAACCAGTTAAATTACCATTTGCCCCAATTACTCGATGACAAGGAATAATCAAACATATGGGATTCCATCCGACTGCTCCACCAACTGCTTGTGCAGGCATTTTTTCGATTCCATTTTTCTTAGCAATTTCTTTAGCTATATCGTTATAACTAATCAATTTACCATAAGGTATTTCAGTCATAATATCTATGACCTGTTTTCGAAATGGTGTTAAGTTATTGATTTTATATTTAGGTATAAATTGAGGTTTCTCTCCGCTAAAATAAATATCTAACCACTTTCTAGTTTCATCAAATATTGGTAAATTATTTTCTTTAAAATCACTAGGATGTTTTAAAGCGTCTTTACTTTCTTCAAACCAAAGTCCTGTTAAAAATGTTCCATCACTACTCATTATTATATTTGAATAACCATTTGGAGTTTCATACTTTTGTATAAACATTATTATGTTCCCAATCTAGTAAAATAAACTTATTATTTTTGGTACAAAAATTAACAATCCTACTATAGCAGATCCTATAGCAAATACTAAAACTCCTCCCGCAGCTATATCTTTTGATTTTTTTGCCTTTTCATTTATACCTGGGCTTGCTAAATCAACAACAAGTTCTATAGCAGTATTAAAAAGTTCTCCACCAATAACAAGGGCAAACCAACCAATACAAATCATCCATTCCCAAAGTTTTAACTTAAGTAAAAAACCACTTAAAATTACAATTAGCATAACACTAACGTGAATTTTCATATTGCGTTCTGTCTTAAAAGCACTAAAAATACCACTAAAAGCGTATTTAAAGCTATTAATTAATTTTTTATTTTTCATTTACATCACCATTTTACTTATTATTTTTCTATATATCCATTTGTTTTTTCAGTATACATTTCATCTGTTACTGATTTATATCTTTCACCATCATATTCATCAGTAAACCCATTGTAAGCTTTGTAGATATCTCCCGTTTCAGTATCATAAACTCTTTCATATCCTAATGTCGCATCACTTTGCTTTTGACTCATAATATCATAAGTTTTATTTCTGTTTTCCCAAGCACTCATGTATGAATCAAACGATTTTTGAATCTGAGCACTTAATTCTAAAGCTTGCTTAGTTTGAGCATTTCCATCATCAATTGTTTTTTGTACATATGAATCGTTAAATTTAATAGAATTTATGGATTCTAATAATAAATCTTTATAATCAATAAATTTATTTTCACTTGAAGTAATTGTCATAATATCATAAACCATATAGTATCCAGAATCTATCCCATTACTATATTGGTTACCAAAGTTTACGATAGACGCTAAAAACATTCCTTCACCTTGTTTGTTGTTTTCACCAGTGAATGTTGCTCTTAATACTTTGCTATCTAGAGATACACTTTTCATTGATGCAACACTTTCTTGTTCTTCTAATTTTGTAAAATTAGTATATGTAGGAAATTTAAAATTAGAAAGAGTTGGTTCAATATCATTCATATATTTCGCTATTTCATTAAATTTTTGATAAAATCTTTCTGTTGTTGGTGTATCTAATACTATTGCATCAGCAAATAAACGATATTGACTTCCTGCTAATTTATAATATTCAGTCCATTGCTTTTTAGCAGCATCACTTTTTAATAGTGGTTGCATTTTTAACATTAAGAATAAACCATTATTTGTATCGCTTGGATCATATACCTTAATAGCATAATACATTCCCGTTCCTGTAGCTTCAACTTGCCATCCCTTAGGTTTTTTCATACTTAAAGCATCATTAGCATAGTCTTCTAATTCTAAACTATTTACTTCATTTGCAACTATTTTAACAGAACTATCTTTATTTATAGTAGTACTACTAGTATTACTTTTACCAGCAAAATTAAATACTACCATTAAAACAATAGCCACAAAAATCAAGCCAATTGCTATAATCAAATTTTTATCTTTTTTCATCACACATCTCCTATCTATATAAATATTATATCATTTATTTATAATTTGTTGTACTACATTTTAATAGAGTAAATACTACATTTTTTTGCATACTAAAAGCAGTAATAATATAATTGTTACTGCCTTAATTTATTAATAAATAACCCGTATTTATCTATTTTTTTTGATTTAACTATCTTTCTTCTAATTTTTTCTATTTAGTTCTAATACTTTATATTGTCCAATAATTCTATTATTTTCCCAACCAATACAATCATATATAGGTTTATCTACTTGCTCAACCCTGCAACATCCATTTGAACAGGTATCACAACTTTTTGGAAGTAACGATCTTATATATAGTCTTTCTTCTGGTGTTAATTTTTCTCCAACCATTTTATAAAATTCATCAGGTTTTTCTATAATATCATCTATTATAGATTTTAAATTTGTTTGTTCTTGATAATATTCGTCTTCCATTTCTGGGGCATTGATTTCTAGATATTTTCTTAAAATATCATCTTTTGATAACATTAATGGTTCCCTTGTTTTATATATCATTGTTACAAGTGTACTGTAATAATCACTTAATTTTTCAACTGTATAATTATTTTTTAAACTAATTTTTCTAGATGTAAGAATTTCTCTATATTCTTGTTTTGTTGGAATGAATTCACATATAAATTTTATTTCATCAACTTCTACAACAAATAAATTAAAAACACTGTATTTTTTCATAAAACCCTCCTATAGTCATTATATCATATATTGAAGTACAAATTGTATGTATGTTTTTGTTTTTATATTTAAATTTTTTACTTTATATGATAATAAAAATCTCAAAGTATAACGCTTTGAGAAATTTTAATTATTATTTACCACAACACTGTTTATATTTACGTCCTGATCCGCAAGGTAAAAATTTAAAACAACCAAGTAATTTTTTTCTTTTAAATTGGTATTTTTTTGTACTTAACTACTCTCGGTTACACTTCGCTTCACTAGCAGAACATATCTAAAAACATATCTAAGATTATTTATTTTTTAATGATATCTATAACATTCAATAAAAATACCTAATAATCCTCTGTTTAAATCATCAATTATTGCTTTTTAACCTTTTTTATATTAAAAAATGCTTGTAAAATTAAGTCCAAAATTTTAACAAATTTATTTCATAACCTTTTTTCTTTACCTCATCTTCTATTTTTTTGTAAATATTAGATTTCATATTTTTTATTCTCCTTTTCTATTTTTTATTTAATTTAAATTTACTTCATATCTAACTACTTTTATATCAATTTCTTTCCATAAAAAAATGTTAGCATATTTAACTATGTCAACATTTTTAAACAAACAATATTTAAACTCCAACTAGTTCTTGTTCTAATAATTCAATAATTAAATTAATAGAATCCATAATATCATCATAATCAACATTTTCTACATAAGATTTTTTATTTTTGTAGGTTTTAAAATTTTGTTTCAGTTTATCACTTTTTTTAATTAAATCAAAAGTTTTTACAATTTTTTCTACGTCATAATTTGTTTCTCTTCTTTTAAAAGTATTCTTTATTGCTTTTACTAAAGCATCTTTATTTAATTCATCATAGAATCTAGTTAAAAGTATATATAAATCATAAAAATCTTTTGCTCTTGTATTCATAATATTATCAGTTATAAAAGTTTCAAATTTTTCCGCAATTATAGTTTCTTTATTAAAAGCCATAATATTAATATAAGAATCGTCAAACATACATTTATACTTAAATTCTAATTCTCTTGGTGTAATTGGATCTCCTACTGTAATATCAATTGATAGTGGTACTTGTAGATGTTCTTTAAATCCTATTAAACTAACTTTTAATCCACCATATTTATCTATCAGTCTTATTTCTTTTGTATTTTTAATTTTAAAATTAACATCATCTTCACAATCAATAGAAATTATTTCATTAATAATATTTTCTAATTCTTTTGTATCCAAAGGTAAACCTTTTATCATTGTGTCCATATCTTGAGTAGTTCTACGTTCATCTCCAAATATTGCAGATAGTAAAAGTCCGCCCTTTAGAATAAAGTTATTTTTATACTTGCTTTTTGATATACGATATAATAATCTTTCAAAAAAATACATTTGCATTATATCTTGAGGCTCTAAATTATTTTTATGTGCTTTAGTTTTAATTTTTATTTTTAAATTTTCTGCATCTAACACTACATTAACACCTCCAAATACTTATTTATATCATCTTCGACATTAAACTTTTTAGCATATTCCATAAGTTTTGGTAAATCTCTTTCTTTTTTATTATTTAAATACTCAGTAATAGCATATTTTATAGTTTCAATATCTTGATTATCTTTATCTCTTAATAAATCACATATACATCTTTCTGCATTATAACAAAGAATATTTTGTCCTTGTGGACTTTTAATAGTCATCTTTCCTATTTCAAATATTTCATTTTTTACATAATGTAATTTAACATTATCATATTTTTTTAAACTTCCATTATATCCTCTATTTACTGTAATATGATATGTGCTTGGTACAGTTTCACATAAATTTAAAAAATATAAAGCAGTTTCATGCGAAAATACAGCATTATTTCCATAAGTTAAATTAAAATATTCATCACCCCAAGTAGAAGGTAATACATATAAACCATTTTTTACTCTTTCTAATTGTCCTTTATTAACAAGTCTAGTTAAAAACACTCTGTTAATATCATTTTCAACTATTTCCTTAGTTGTAATAACTCCATTGTTATCTTCTATAAGTTTTAAAATTTGTTCTTCTTTATTCATAAATATCAGTTCCTTTCTACATACAATTATAGCATATATGTATGTTATTTGGAACACATATATATTATTTTCTTTAAATTTTACAATTCTATTTGTCAAAATAAAAATGTTATCACGTTTCCTATGATAACATTCCTTATTTTTCAATGATTTTAACAGTTTTTTAAATTTTTATGAGCATAAATTTTTAAAAGTTCAAAAAGCCTTTTAAGACTTATTTTATACTACTTTCCGCAACATTGCTTATATTTTTTACCCGAACCACAAGTTCGTCCTTTTTCAGTATATATGATACTATAAAATATATATAGTATTATAGGTTTTTCAAGGTTTAAAAGGTCTGAACATTATTGGTATAAATGTTACATATAGTATTATTTTTACCATACATTTTTTAGTCTGTGAGCACAAAATGTGCACATTGTTCCCATCACATATTAAAAAATGTATAACATCATATATGATATTACTAATTATTTCAAATTTTTCCAACGTTATGTGTTTTATCTATTTTTTTATCTAATTTTTTGTAAGTTGATTTAAAATTTAGTAAAGTTTCCATTGCACTTATAACTGCTGAGGATTCAAATATATCTCTCCTATAATACCCAGTTGTTAGGTATCCAGTTATTCCATTATTTTTTTTATTACTACTATTACCAAGAATACTTTCAATAACTTTATTCAAAGATTTTCCATCTTTAACATAATTAAACATTCTTTCAGTAATTTGAAGACCACTTGATTTTCCTATAAATTCATTACCATTTTGGTCTAATATTGATGCATAAGTAACAATAAAATATGTATTATCTATCTGTTCATATCCACCCTCAATACTAATTAGTAAATCAAATGAAATATCATTTTCCATGCAATAATTATATAAACCATGATTTCTATTTTTTGCACCTATTAAAGTTTCATCATTAATAGGTTTAGAACTTACTAAAGAATTAACATTAACAGGGACAATAGAAATATCATCAAATCCTAATTCATTCATTGCAATTAAAATTGACCTTTTTTTAGAAACATTCGTAGAGCCTAAAACTATTTTCATATTTTCACCATCCTATTTTTTTATAAAACAAACTATTTACTACAACGTTGTTTAGGATTCTTGCCAAACTCAAAGATTACTTTTTTCCAGTACATATAACACTATGTAGCATAGTATTATATATTTTTCATTTATGAGAACAAAATGTGCACAAATTGGATTATGTGCACATTTTTTTGCCTTTTTTTGACTATTGAGAAACTCACAAACCCTTATAAAACGAGCTATTTACCACAGCATTGTTTGTATTTTTTTCCACTGCCACATGGGCACAATTGATTGCGACCGATTTTGTTAACCTTTTTAGGTTGACTTTTCTTTTCTTTGTTAGTATCTCTAACAGCTTCACCTTTGCTTACTTGTTTTCTTTCAACATTTTGTCTGATTTCAGCTTTAATTAAATAGAAAGTAATTTCTTTATCAATTAAATCAAGGAAGTTTTCAAATAATTCGTATCCTTCATTTGTATAAGCACGCAATGGATTTTCTTGAGCATAACTTCTTAAATGAATTCCCTCTCTTAATAATGACATAGTATTAATATGTTCCATCCAATGTGTATCTATAATTCTTAAAGATATAGCTTTTTCAAATTCTTGAATTATTTCTTTTGGTACATCTTTAATTTTAGCTTCATACTCTTTTACTAAATGACTATAAATGTAATCTGAAATTTCATCTGGATTTTTATCACTAATATCTTTTACATCAATTTTCTTTTTAACTAATTCATTTACTACTTCTAATATTTCACTAAGATCGTTTTCTGTTAAATTATCACTTTCTTGTAAATGATCAAATACTAAAGCATACACAAAATTGTGGAAACTTTCTAATATATCATCGTGGATATCTTTTTTGTCAAGAATATTATTCCTTTTTTCATAAACAATTTCTCTTTGTTGATTTATAACATCATCATATTGAAGTAATGTTTTTCTTATATCATAGTTATTTCCTTCAATTCTTTTTTGAGCAGATTCAACTGATTTTGATAACATTCCATTTCGAATTGATACATCACCATCAAAACCAACACTTTGAAGTAATGTTTTTGCACGATCAGTACCGAATCTAACCATTAAATCATCTTCAAAAGATACACAGAATTGTGAGAATCCAGGATCTCCTTGACGTCCAGAACGACCACGTAGCTGATTGTCGATTCTTCTAGATTCATGTCTTTCTGTTCCAATAACACATAATCCACCTAAAGCCTTAACTTCATCTGATAGTTTAATATCAGTACCACGTCCAGCCATGTTAGTAGCAATTGTAACAGATCCTTTTTCACCAGCTTTAGCAATAATTTCTGCTTCACGAGCATGGTTTTTAGCATTTAACACTTCGTGTTTAATTCCTTCTTTTTTTAACATAGAACTAATTAATTCACTAGTTTCTACCGCCACAGTACCAACTAAAATTGGTTGACCTTTAGCATGTCTTTCTTTTATTTCTTTAACTATAGCTTTATATTTACCTGCTTTAGTTGGGAATATTAAATCAGAATAATCTTCTCTTATAACCGGTTTATTAGTAGGAATTTGAATAACATACATATTATATATGTCTCTAAATTCTTCTTCTTCAGTTTTAGCAGTACCTGTCATACCAGCAAGTTTTTTATACATTCTAAATAAATTTTGGAAAGTAATAGTTGCTAAAGTCTTTGTTTCTTGTTGAATCTCTACACCTTCCTTAGCTTCAATAGCTTGATGAAGACCATCAGAATAATTTCTTCCTTGCATTAATCTTCCAGTAAATGGATCAACTATAACAACTTTGCCATCTTGAACTACGTAATCAAAATCTCTTTTCATAGCATAATTAGCACGTAAAGCTTGATTTATAAAGTGTACTAATGATGTATGTTTAATATCATAAAGGTTATCAATACCAAAAGCTTTTTCAGCACGTTCTACACCTTTGTCATCTAAAGTAACGCTTTTTGTTTTTTCATCGTATAAATAACCATCATTTTCTTTTAATGATTTAGCAAAATGATCTGTTTCTTTATATAAATTTAATGATTGCATACTTCCACCTGAAATAATAAGTGGAGTTCTAGCTTCATCGATTAATACTGAGTCAACTTCATCAACAATAGCGAAGTTAAATGGTCTAGCAACTCTATCTTCTGCTTTTACAACCATATTATCTCTTAGATAATCAAAACCAATCTCATTATTAGTTGAATATAAAATATCACAATTGTATGCTTCCTTCTTCTCTGATGGAGTTAAATCACGGTAATTAACGCCAACAGTTAAGCCAAGGAATCTATAGATACTTCCCATCCATTCAGCATCACGTCCTGCTAAGTATTCATTAACAGTAATAATGTGAACACCTTCACCGCTTAAAGCATTTAAGTATGCAGGCATAGTAGAAGTTAATGTTTTACCTTCTCCTGTTTTCATTTCGGCTATATTTCCATAATGAATAGCAAAACCACCAATAACTTGAACTTTATATGGTTTTTCTCCAATAACACGGAAAGCCGCTTCTCTAGCAACAGCAAAAGCTTCAATTTTAATATCTTCTAAAGTTTCTCCATTTTTTAATCTATTTTTAAATTCATCAGTTTTCCCTTTTAATTCTTCATCACTTAATTTGCTCATTTCTTCATCTAAAGCAAGAACTTCTTCTGATAAAGCAGTAAAACGTTCTAATTCTTTGTATTCATGATCAAATAATTTTTTTAAAAATTTCATGTGCTCAATCCTTTCTTGTATATACATATCTATTTTATCAAAAATTAAAAAAAAATAATAGTTTTTTCTATTATTTCCTTAATTATTCTTCAACTTTTAGGTTTCCTCCGTACCTAGTATCATAATCATCTAACATATCATAAAATGCACTGTCATCAATTTTAGAAATATTTTTTCTATCTATAACAACATTATTAATTCCGTATTGATTAATTACGTGATACATTTTTCTTTTTAATTTGCTTATATTTTTCGAATTATAAATTCCACTCATACTAATAAATAAAGTATCATCACTATACACCATTTCCATTTGGTCCATAAAATCATCTCCTCTACTACTATAACACCAATTTTTTTTAATTAATGTTATTCGACAAAACTAGAAAAAATTAGTGCCTTCTAATAAAGTATATAAACAGAAATAAAATATATGTGTTATAATTAAAAAGAGGTGTAGTTATGAAAAAAGTATGTGCTATCGCAATGGGAAAAATACTAATTTTTTTAGGTAAAATTGTAAAAAGAGGTTCTGTTTTGCCAGGGAATATTGCAACAAAAATTGATAAAAATATATTACATAAATTCAAAATGCCTAAAACAGTAATTGCTGTTACAGGAAGTTCTGGTAAAGGTAGTATTACAAATATGCTTGCAACAACTTATAGAAAGATGGGTTACACAGTTTGCCATAATAGTTCTGGATCTAACTTAAATCTTGGAATACTTACAACTTTAATAGAAAATAGTTCTTTATCAGGAAAAATTAAAAGTGATGTTGTTATTGTCGAAGTTGATGAAAGATATACTAAATATGTTTTCCCAGCCATTAAACCTCAAACTGTTGTAATAACAAATATTACTAGAGATCAACCACCAAGACAAGGAAATTTTGATATGGTTTTTAAAGAAATTAAAAAAGCTATAACACCTAATATGCATTTAATTTTAAATGCTGATGATCCTTATTTACAAAAATTTGTTATTGGTGAAAAAAATAAAGTTACTTATTATGGAATTGAAAAAAATAAATATAGTACAAATAAGTCTAAATTTGAAAACTTAAACTTAACTTATTGTCCAAAATGTAATCATAAATTAACATATGATTTTTATCATTTTGAAAATATTGGTGGTTATAGATGTGAAAACTGTGACTTTGTTCATCCTAACAATGATATTAGTGTAACAAAAATAAATTATGAAAATAATAATATTGTTTTAAATGACAAGACAGTTTTAAATATTCCTTTCGGGATGTTATTTGCTATATATAATGTTTTAGCAGCATATACCACTTTAATTTCATTGAACAATAATAAAGAAGATGTTGTTAACCGTTTAAATGAATCAGTAGAAAAAGCTAAACACTTTAATTCATTTGAAGAAAACAATCGTGTTGTTTATACTTTAAATAACAAAAATGAAAATAGTACTACCTTTAATCAATCATTATTATTTATTGACCGTGATAAAAATCCTAAAACGATAGTCATCGGATGGAAAGAAATAAGTAGAAGATATAATTTTAATGATTTATCTTGGCTATATGATATTAATTTTGAACTTTTAAGTAAACATAAAATAGAAAAAGTAGTTTGCATCGGACCAGAACAATATGATATTGCGGTACGATTAAAACTAGCTGGAATTGATACCAAAAAAATAGTATGTTTTGAAAATGTTGAAGATGCCACATATTATCTTAAAAAGAAAACGAAAGAAAACATATATGCTATATTAAACTTTGATTTGATTGATCCTTTTACCAACAATATGAAGGAGGATTTATAATGATTAGAATTGCACATTTATATTATGATTTAATGAATTTATATGGTGATAACGGAAATATCAAAGCCATTAAGTATCAACTAGAGAATCAAGGTATAAAAACGATTGTTGATTTTTTAACAATTGGCGATAATATTGATTTTGATAAATATTATTTAATATATTTAGGACCTGGAACATACGATAATCAAAAAATAATTCTTAAAGATTTAATGAAATATCAAAAAAATATAAAAAGATTTATTGATGAAGATAAATTTGTTATTGCTACCGGAAACGCGTTAGAATTATTTGGGAAAATTATAAAACCATTAAATGGTAAAAATATTAAAGCTTTAAATATATTTGATTTTGAAAGCGAAGAAACTGAATTAAGACTTGTTGGAGAGACTGTAGCAACATGTAATAGATTAAAAAAAGAAGTAATTGGATTTCAAAATCAAAATTCTATTATAACTAAGTTAAAAAATCCTTGGTTTGAATTAAGTAAAGGTATTGGTTCGAATGTTAATTCAAATATTGAAGGAATTAACTACAAAAACTTTTATGGAACATATATGATTGGACCTATTTTAGTAAGAAATTCAGAACTATTAGAGTTAATATGTAAAAAACTAATACTGCAAAAAAATAAAGATTTTAAATTTAAAAGTTTTAATGTAACACTTGAAAATAAAGCTTATAATGAATATATAAAAAATTATCTAACAAAAAAAGTATGATCACTCATACTTTTATTTTGTATCTATAATACCATAATTTCCATCTTTTCTCTTATATAAGATAGAAACACATTCAGAATCTGTATTTTTAAATACAAAGAATTCATGTCCTAATAAATCCATTTGTAATAAGGCTTCTTCTTCATTCATTGGTTTCATTTCAATTGCTTTTCTTTTTACAATCTTTTCATCTTTTTCTTCATCTTTATTAACTTCAAATTCATAATTGAAATCAATAAAGTTATTTTTTTCTTTACGTTTTTTTAGTTTAGTTTTATTTTTTCTGATTTGTCTTTCAATTTTATCAGAAACTAAATCTATTGCTGCATATAAATCATCATGTGATTCTTCTCCACGTAGTATTATTTTATTTACTGGTATAGTAACTTCAATAATTTGTTCTTTACCTCTAACCTTAACAACAATACTAGCAGAAACATCACTTGGAGATTCTAAATATTTATCTAACCTTCCAATCTTTTCTTCAATGTAACTTTTAATTGCTGGTGTTACATCCACATTTTTTCCTCGAATATTAAATTTCATATTCTCATCCTCCCATTTATATTATACCACAACATCTCTTTTTTTCATAGAAAGAAAACAGCTTTGTTTACACTAAAGCTGTTTTAATTTCTACTACATTTTTTGCTTGAAGACCTTTATCAGTTCTTACTAGTTCAAACTCAACGTATTGACCTTCAACAAGTGTTTTATAGCCTTCAGATAAAATAGAAGAATAGTGAACAAAAATATCTTCGCCACCTTCATTGTGTTCAATAAAACCATAGCCTTTATCGTTATTAAACCATTTTACTTTACCACGCATATTTAAATCTCCCTTCTATTTACTGCTACAATATAAATATACCGTGAATATGAGCTATTTTCAACAAATTTAGGACGACTTAATTCGACAAAATTTGCATTATATTACTAGTATGTTTTAGGCAGAACAATTAAAATTGTAATACTTTTTATATTTATATAATTATATTTGTCTTAAACCGCCATTTTTGTGTCTAAAACTATAATATTTGCAATTTTTTTGTCTTTTTATACATATAATTCTTCAAAACTTGCATCTAAAACAAATTTTCAATTTAACAATAATTTTTTTGATAAACTATAAACGTAGTAGGAGAAAAAATATGAAGAATTATATTATAAATAATACGATGAATTATATTTTAAAATATAATAACTATGATAAAATCAAACAAGAAGAATTAAAATATGGCCTGGTTGCTATATATTTATTAGTTACTAAATTAATAATTATTTTAATACTCGCTTTCTTATTAGGGATATTAAAAGAAGTTATATTATTTACCATCATATATATTCCAATTAGAGCTGTATCATTTGGATTGCATGCTACAAAAAGTTGGATATGTTTAATTGTTTCAACATTGTTATTTGTTGGTCTGCCTTTTGTATCTAAATATTTGTTAATGCCAACATATATAAAATTAATTATAGGAATTATCTCTATCTTACTAATGTTTAAAAACAGTCCTGCTGATACACATAAAAGACCAATAATTAATGAAAATAGAAGATTATTTTTCAAATATTTTTCAGTAATTATAGCAATTATATACACAACATTATCCATATTTATAAATAATAATTTTATATCAAATAGCTTATTATTAACACTAATTATTCAATGTTTTATAACAAGTCCTTTAGTTTATAAATTATTTAAATTGCCATATAACAATTATAAAAACTTTAAATTTGATTAAATCTATAAAGGTTTAAAATAAAAAGAAAGGAGGGCTTTAAATGAAATTATTTGCATCTATTTTAGCTGCTTTAGGTTTTGGTGCTGCTGGAGCAGGAAGTCAAGCTTGCTTTGGTTGGATAATTGATGAACCTGAATGTCCAAAAAGTTTAATTAAATAAATAAAATAAAAATACTAGCTCGTTAACCTAGTATTTTTATTTTACTTTAATTTCTAATAATTGTGTGAAAATGTCATTTTCAACACTTGTCAAATTAGTTAATTTACTATTTTTATCCACTATTTCTTTAACCAGGGCTAATCCATATCCATGTCCTTCAGATTTAGTTGTATATCCTTTTTCATATATCTTTTCTATATTTATTGATCCTTTAAAATTATTAGAAATTTTTATACAGAGTTTATCTTCATCTGTAAACAATTCAATAAAGATTCTTTTGTCTTCTTTATTTTTAACTTCTTCTATCGCATTATCTAAGAAAACTCCTGTAATACGACATACATCAAACATTAAAGATTCCCCAAGTTCAATAAGATCAACAGTTCGAACTTTTCTATCAACAATCAAATTGAAGTCAATTTTCTCATCTTTCATAACCAATAACTTACTATATATAACCGCCCTTAATCCGCCAGCTGGTATTTTGTTAGTATCAAACATTAATTTTTCATCATCTTTTATTTTATTATCAATTATCTTATCAATATATTCTGGAATATCTTTTTCTTTTTTTATAATCATGTTTCTAATCATTAGTAATTGATTTTTATTTTCATGATTGGATACCCTATAGACATCTAAAATTTCCTCATATTCTTTCAAACTGTTTAATGTATTATTATATTTATCATTAATTTTAGAATAATTTGTTTCGGCAATTAAATATTTATAATATATAAAAATATAAATTACTGAAATAGCAATATTACCAATTATTATACTTAATAGTGGATAATGATAGTAAACAGATAAAAAATTAAAGTTGATTGTTATTATGGTTGCTAATATAATTATCACAAAAGAATTAATCTTTATTTCTGTTATTGATGAAACTATTTTATTATAAAGATTTTGAATAATTTTAATGTTGCAAGCCATAATAGCAATTATTGATATAAAAGTATTGGCTATTAATTTTCCAACCAAGTTTGAAACAATAAAATTACTATCTATTTTTAATACAACCACTGCCAAAATTGCAAAAATTAATTCTGATATCATCATTGTTAATTGAGAAAAAATCGAAGTTATAAAACTAATTCTATAATTACACTTAAATAAAAAATAACAAAATATAGTCATTATAACTACTATTACTAATACTCTAAAAATTGTATTAATAAAAAGAAAATTTACTAACATCAATAAAGCAAATATAATTTGAACTGCATAATACTTATAACTTTTAAAATTTATCTTTTTATTTAATAACCTTGACCAAATAAAAATATAAGCAAAAGAATTAATCAGCGCTCCAATAATGTTATTAATACTAAAAATTTCCATACTACTTCTCACTTACTCCTTTTCTATATTTTTCTGATAATAATCTTACAACTGTACCATTATCAAATAATATCGTTTTTCTAATTTTATCTATCTTAGCTACTCTTTCTTTATTTACTAAACAAGCTCTATGTGTTTGTATAAATCTATTATCAAGTAATTTTTTAATGCTAGATAAAGGTTTATAAGTTTTAATTTCCGCGTAGTCAGTTTTTATAATACATTTTCTTTCAACACTATCTCTAGTAATATATAAAATATCATTCATAGCAATAGTATATAAAACGCCTCTCTCTTCAAATCTAATAATATTTTTACGTTTTAAAACTTCCAACGATTTTTTGATAGAAGTTATTAATCTTTCCTCATAATTATCAAATTTGTTTAAAAAAGACAAAAACATTATTTCATTTTTTAGTAATGTTAATCCCAATTCTTCATGACTCGTTATAAAAATAATCACACTATCTACGTCTTTTTTTCTTATAATACGTGCTACATCAATACCTGATCTTGATGGTGTTTCAATATCTAAAATATATACTTTAAAAGATAAGGGTTCTTTTACAATTTTCATAAATTCGTCATCTAAATCATTAAACAAATGGGTTCTATATTCCGTTTTATTTTTCATCATAAATGAATCAATTATATTTTTAATATCCGTTATTATCCTTTCATTGTCGTCACATATAATAAAGTTAATCATTTTATCATCTCTTTTTGTTCACGTTTAGCAAACCAGCTACTTTAAATGTTACCATATTTTACCAATTATTGCAACTAAAAAAGGCTATACTCCGCCTTTAATCCCTTTTGTTCTTAAATAAATTTTTCTAAACCAATCCACAGGTATTACTGAAAAAGCTAATAAAATCATAAATTGAAATTCTTTAAAATTTAAACCTACTGTTCTAAAAAGATTTCCACCATAATAAATTAAAAGAATTTGCACTAACACAATAAATGATATAACAGCAATAAATGGTTTATTTTTATAAAGATGTGCGAATAAATTTAAACGATGTGTACGAGCATTGAAGCAGTTAAATATTCCAATAAAAATAAAGAGACCAAAAAAAGCACTCATCAAATATTTATTATTATCACCATCTCTAAAAATTGCTGAAATAATAGGAAGTTTTAAAAATAATATACAAAGTAATGATGAATAAGCTCCCGTAAAAATTATCTCATGCCACATATATTTATTAATTATCGGTTCATTTTTATCTTTTGGATATTCATCCATATATTCCTTTAATGGTGGTTCAAATGAAAAAGCCAGACCTGCAAATGTATCCATAACCATATTTATCCACAACATTTGTATAACTGTAACAGGAGTCTCGATACCAATAAATGGCCCTATAATTGATAAACTAACTGCGCAAATATTTACCGTTAATTGAAAAATAATAAATTTTCTAATACTTTTAAAAATAGTACGTCCAAATAAAATAGCTTGTGATATAGAATATAAGTTATCATCTAAAATAATAATATCACTAGCTTCTTTGGCAACTTCTGTTCCACTTCCCATTGAAAATCCTACATCTGCCCTTTTCAAAGCTGGAGCATCATTAACTCCATCTCCAGTCATACCAACAACAAGATCTTTTTCTTGAGATATTTTTATTAATCTACTTTTATCTTGTGGAAGTGATCTAGCAACAATTCTTAAATTTGGTAGTATTTGTTTTAATTCCTCATCATTAAGTTTATTTAACTCTTCGCTTGTTAATATAATATCTGATGAGTTTTTGATAATTCCAACTTCTTTTCCTATCGCATAAGCAGTATCTTTATTATCTCCTGTAATCATTACAGTTTGAATATGAGCTTTATCAATAAGTTTTAATCCTTCAATAGCCTCTTTTCTAACATCATCTTTTATAAGTGCGAAACCAACTAGAGTTAAATTTCTTAATTCTTTTGTTTTAGATGTAGCAAAAGCTATAATTCTAGCTCCTTTACTTGTTTCCTCTTTTAATTTTAATTCTATACTTTTAGTATTTAATAATCTTTTAATCTCTCCGTTATTATCATAATAATATGTACAACTAGATAATATTTTTTCTGGCGCTCCTTTTATTAACGCTAATTTACCTCTATCATCAATTAGAGATAATGAATATTTATTCTTACTATCAAATGGAACAGTATCAATAATTTTAATATTAGAATTCTTATCATATTCAATAAATTTTAAAATAGCACGGTCAGTTATATTTCCTCCAACAATAGTTTTGTTATCACTAGTATAAGTACTAGCGTTATTATATATAATTGACTTTTTAATAATAGAGTAATATTTACTATACTTTTTTAACTCACTTTCTTTATGATATTTTTTAAAATCATTTCCCATAAAATATAGCATTTCCATTTTACCTTTAGTCAGTGTCCCAGTTTTATCAGTAAACAATATATTTAAACTCCCAGCCGTTTCTATACCGGTCATCTTTCTTACCATTACATTACTTTTTAACATTTTTTTCATATTTGAAGAAAGAACTAATGTTATCATCATAGGAAGTCCTTCTGGAACAGCAACTACTATTATTGTTACACTTAGTGTTAAAGCATATAAAATGTAGCCTGTCATTAATGGAAAATTAGTTGCTGTTTCTTTAATTAAATTAATATCAAAATTATTTCTAATTACTATCATCGAAAATAGATATGATAAACTAACTAGGAATGCTCCTACATAACCAATTTTACTTATAATTCCAGCAAGATGTCTTAATCTTATTTTAAGAGGACTATCAGGAGTAGATTCTTGTAATTCTTGTGCTATTTTACCATAGAAAGTATTGTCACCTACTTTGGTAATTTTCATAATCCCTGATTTCCCATATATTACTGTACCTCTAAATACCATATTTTTTTCACTAACTATTTGATTAGATTTTAATGCTTCTTTTCTTATTTCTCTTGTTTCACCATTAAGAGATGATTCATCAACTAAAAGGTCACCATCAATTAGTATTCCATCTGCTGGAACTTTATCTCCAGCTTCAAGTAAAACCATATCACCTACTACCACATCATCTATAGTTATTTCTTTTATTTTCCCATTTCTTCTAACCCTACACTTAATTTTTGATGCATCCTCTTGAAGTTTTTCAAATGCTTTTTCACTTCCATATTCTGATATAGTGGAAATAAAAGACGCTAAAAATATAGCGATGACTATACCTACTGTTTCATACCAATCAAAATCTTTAATTAAAAAAACAAGTTTTATACCAAGCGCTATAATTAAAATTCTTATTATGGGATCTCCCAATGACTGTATAAACATCTCTAAAAAGGTATTTTTTTTCTTATTAGTTATAATATTACTTCCATTTTTTTCTCTTGATTCTAATACTTCTTCTTCGCTTAGTCCATTATTTATATTCATAGGTTTGTCCTCCCCCTATAAATATATTAGGAAGTTACTTTTTTAGAATTAAAAAAGTAGACTTTCATCTACTTAATTAATTATTTCTAAATTTTTCATACCAACTTTTTACTTTGGATTTTCCCTGTTTCCAAAGATTGCTTGTTACGTTTCCTACTATATCAAAAGCATTTTTAGTATAATAAACAAGTTCATCTTTAGCGTCTATAATAGCATTATAATTTTCTTCTCCTAATTTTTCTTTAGAAAATTCTTTTACACTATTAGCTCCTTTTTTTATCACTTCACTAGCTTTATTATAAGCACTCTTTGTTTTATCACTTATTGTTTCCTTATACCCAGGGAAACTTTTTTCTATTTTACTATCTATATTATTAGCTGTTTCTAAAATATTTTGTTTGGCGCCTTCAGTTAAATCGTCAAATTTAATTCCTTTAATTTCAGCATCATAGAAAATAAAATCAACAATTGTAACAAATGTTCCTTTTAATTTATCTTTGGTTGATTCGGTTTTCTCACCTTGCAATAAATTATCAACATCTTTTTCAATATTATCAAACGTAGCAATTACCGTTTTATCATTTTCAGTATATTGTTCTTTTGCTACACTTGGAGTGCTAGTATTATTTTGCATAGTTGTGTCACCTTTGTGTAAATTAGACTCTTTTTGATTGTTAATTTCTGAATTTATTACTTTTTTATCTTTATTTTCAACAACATTTTCTGAAGAATTTTGTTCATAAGATGTCTCTGTTGATAAATAATTATCAGATTCTACATTGTTATTTTTATTTTTTTGACACCCAGTTAAAGGCACAGCAACTAAAACAATTGCACTAAAAAACGCTACACCTTTTAAAATAATCAAATTTTTTATCTTCATATTTCCATCCCCTTAATTAGCCACTATTCTAACACAAATATTAATCTTAAGCAAATCAAAAATGAGATTTACTCACCCCCTTATTTTTGATACAACTAAAACTCCATAATAAATCCCATATGATTTTCTGGAACGCCATCTGCTAATTCATTCCACATTTTACCAGAATTACGGAACCCAACTTTTTCATGTAATTTTATTGACTCAATATTAGTAGGCTCTATACCAGATATCAATAATTTTGCCTGTTTAGTTTTTATTTGCTTAATACCATATTTCAATATTTTTCTCCATAACCTCTTTTTCTCTTTGCTTTTAATGTAAACAAGCTAAATAAACACCACAAGAAGACACTCACCATGTTTGCATCTTAAATTTTCACCTTTACTAATTTTTATGTAATTAAATTACTTACTTATTTTTTTTACTTTTCCATGTGAGTAATTATAAATATCTGTTGCTAAAGAATTATAATTATTTGATATATCAGAATATACATTATCAATTTGACATATTAATTCAGAATCTCTTAAATTAACCCCAGAAAGTCTTATCGAAAGAAGTAAGAAGTTATCATAAAAAGGATTTCCTTGATTATAATGATAATTACCTTTTCCAAAAACATATTGTTTAGCTATTTTTTCATAATCATTATTACTTCCTGATATAAATTTTAAATATTCTTTTTGATTTTGAGCAATATAATTACCAAAATTTTTATCAACAGAATATTGATTTAAATTATATGTTAGTTTTTTATCACGTGCCATATCTACCATAGTAACGATAAAAAAACTATATCGTTTAATATTATCTAACGACTCTGAATTAAAAAGTGTTGTTAAAGTGTCAGAAGAAAGATATTTATAATTAAGCATCGCCAACATAAATTCCATTTCTTTTTCACCATCTGTATAATATGTGTTACCTTCATAATAGTAACCATAATTAAAAAACGTAACTCCTGGAAATGATTCCTTGTTTAGTTTTGATGCAAAATATTTAAATACATCTACATTATTAATATTTTCTGCTGTCAAAACATTTGGCATTTCTTGCTTTGGATTTTCTGAACTTTCTCCTTGACTTGGTTGTATATTATTATTGTTGTTATTATTATTTTGATTAGGTTGTTGATTATTATTAGTTGTATTATTTTTAT
>OLGM01000083.1_pt1 | contig 69641 bp, 65 predicted proteins | sample 1606001 | NCBI WGS metagenome assembly OLGM01 (sample SAMN03283294) | human gut metagenome | biome: human-associated habitat; material: feces | host: Homo sapiens | place: Peru | collected 2012
GCATCAGGGTTTCCCCCATTGTGCAATATTCCCCACTGCTGCCTCCCGTAGGAGTTTGGGCCGTGTCTCAGTCCCAATGTGGCCGGTCGCCCTCTCAGGCCGGCTACTGATCGTCGGTTTGGTGGGCCGTTACCCCGCCAACTGCCTAATCAGACGCGGGCCCATCCCATACCACCGGAGTTTTTCACACCGAGCCATGCAGCTCTGTGCGCTTATGCGGTATTAGCAGCCGTTTCCAGCTGTTATCCCCCGGTATGGGGCAGGTCACCCACGCGTTACTCACCCGTCCGCCGCTCAGTCAATTAAGTTTCATCCGAAGAATCTTCTTAACTGCTTCGCTCGACTTGCATGTGTTAAGCACGCCGCCAGCGTTCATCCTGAGCCAGGATCAAACTCTCTGATAAAATGTTTGTTCCAAGTTCAAAATCAACATACTAGCTAATTTATCCCTTTTACTGTTTTAAAGGATCTTTCGATCGTTTTGAATTACTTATTCAGAACTTTCGAGGATGTGTTTCATTGTTTAATTATCAAGGATCTTTGCCGTTCCGACTCGGATCAGCTCATTTATTTTACCACAGAACTTTTCGTTTGTCAAGAACTTTTTTAATTTATTTTTTGAAGCTTTTTTCAAACTTCTTCGCCGTTCTTTCGATCAGCAACTCGTTTATTTTATCAAACTCATTCGCTTTTGTCAAGAACTTTTTTAATTTATTTTTTGGATTAGTTTTTTCAAACTCATCACCAACTCTGCTATCTTATCAGATGTGAAGCTGTTTGTCAAGAACTTTTTCCATAAAAAATATCATTTTGTTTTTGGCTTTTAAACGGAGAAGGAGGGATTTGAACCCTCGCGCCGGTTACCCGACCTACACCCTTAGCAGGGGCGCCTCTTCAGCCACTTGAGTACTTCTCCAAATGCCTAAATATAAAATGATATGTGCGGTCACTCATTCGTGACGCATGGTTTATTATACAAAAAGCTTACGTTCTTGTCAACCCGTTTTTTCGAATTTTTTGTTTTTTTTCTTACTATTATAGAAAATAGGCTTTACAAAGCCAAAAACAGCCCCCAGAACAGCAGAAAAGAGCGCATATCACGCTCTTTTCTGAAACCGCTACGCGGTTACGACGGCTTCAATTCTCTTCTTTACCATCTCGGCAATCTCCGTTGTCTTCATTCCCTGGTACTCCTCGTATGGGATCGGGTCGAGAAAATGGACTTCTACCGTTACGGGACGAATGGTATTGGAGTCAAACGGAACAAAACAGTTTTTTAACGCAACCGGCACAATCGGGCATTTTGCTTTTACCGCGATTTTGAAACTGCCGCTTTTAAACTCCATCAGCTGATTTCCTTTTCTGCTCCTCGTCCCCTCCGGAAACAGAATAATATTTTTCCCGTCTTTTACAACATCCGCTGCCTCATTGATGACCTGCATTGACTGCCGCAGATTCTCCCGGTCCATAAACAGCGCGTGGATGCACGCAAAGACCTGTTTTAAAAACGGAATATGCTCTACCTCTTTTTTGGCAACGACCGTAAAGGTACGCGAGCACGCTCCCGCAATCGCCAGCACATCGTACAGCCCCTGGTGATTTGGATACATCACAAAGCCGTCCTGCTCCGGAAGATTTTCTGCTCCATAGGATTCCACAATGACGTTTCCGCCTTTGTTCGCCCGCTGTACAATAAAGCGCAGCATTTTAAAGTGCTCCTCCAGACTGTACTTGTCCGGATGCGCTGCATGGTAACAGAGCCGGCACCACATCCACGGAACCAGAAGCAGATTCCGCAGCACCATCAGTAAAATTCGTTTCATGTTTTTCTCCCCTTCCCCAAACGAGAAAAACGTGCCTGAGCTTTTTTCTCTCAGACACGTTTTTCGACGCTGTATTATTCCTGCGTTTTCTCAGAAGCCGTTTCGTTCTCTTCCTCCGAAACCGGAGTCTCCTCGGACGCCTCTTTGTCTCTTACTTTTGCAATGCTGGCAACCTTGATTTCGCCGTCCACATCCATCAGCTTAACGCCGGATGTGATCCGTCCCATCACAGAAATGCCGGAGCATGGCGTACGGATGATGATTCCCTCTGTGGTGATCATCATGATCTCATTATCCTCGTTGACCGCCTTGGAACCGATCAGGTTTCCGGTCTTTTCGGTAATCTTATAGCATTTGACACCCTTGCCGCCGCGGAGCTGTACGGTAAACTCTGCCATCGGCGTCCGTTTGCCCATGCCGTTTTCGGATACGACAAGGAGATAGTCTCCCTGCGTGCAGATCTGCATGCCGACTACTTCATCGCCGTCCAGAAGGTTGATGCCGCGTACACCCATGGAAACACGGCCTGTCGTACGCACATCGTTTTCCTTGAAGCGGATACACTGGCCGAATTTCGTTACCAGAATAATCTCTTTCTCGTTATCCGTTGTCTTAACTTCAATCAGTTCATCATCATCGCGGAGCGCAATGGCAGCAAGACCCGTTTTTCTGACGTTCTCGTACTCTTCGAGCGGCGTCTTCTTCACCAGTCCCTTTTTCGTTGACATAAACAGATAATGGCCCTTCTCATATTTGCGCATTGGAATAACAGCGGTAATCTTCTCTCCCGGCTGCAGCTGGAGAAGGTTGACAATCGCCGTTCCTCTTGCGGTTCTGGACGCCTCCGGAATCTCGTATGCTTTCAGACGGTAGACTCTTCCCGTATTCGTAAAGAACATCAGGTAATGATGGGTCGTCGTCATCAGAAGCTCCTCGATGTAGTCGTCCTCGATGGTCTGCATGCCCTTGATTCCCTTGCCGCCGCGGTTTTGGCTGCGGAAGTTGTCAACGGTCATACGTTTGATATAGCCCAGTTTCGTCATGGTGATGACGGTATTCTCGCGCGGAATCAGATCCTCCATGGAGAGATCGTACTCATCAAAGCCGATGGAAGTTCTTCTGTCATCGCCGTATTTTTCGGATACGGTCAGAATCTCCCTGCGGATAACGCCAAGAAGCACCTTGCGGTCTGCGAGGATGGCTTTTAACTGTTCGATGCGCGCCATCAGCTCTTTGTACTCGTTCTCGAGCTTCTCCCGTTCCAGACCGGTCAGAGCACGCAGACGCATGTCTACGATTGCCTGGGCCTGGGCGTCACTCAGCTCGAAGCGTTCCATCAGGTTCTTCTTCGCCTCTGCCGCATTCGCGGATGCACGGATGATATGGATCACCTCGTCAATATGGTCGAGCGCTTTTAAGAGTCCTTCCAGGATATGGCTTCTCTCCTGCGCTTTGTTCAGGTCGTATTTCGTTCTTCTCGTCACAACCTCTTCCTGGTGCTGCAGATAATACGTCAGCATCTCCAGAAGGTTCATGACTTTCGGCTGATTGTTTACCAGTGCAAGCATGATCACACCAAAGGTATCCTGCATCTGGGTATGTTTGTACAGCTGGTTTAAGATGACGTTTGCATTGGCGTCGCGGCGCAGTTCGATACAGATGCGCATACCCTCACGGTTGGAGTGGTCCGCAATGCCGGTGATGCCGTCGATCTTTTTATCTCTTACCAGCGCGGCGATGTTCTCGATCAGGCGCGCCTTGTTTACCATGTACGGGATCTCAGTTACGATGATCTCGCTCTTTCCGTTCGGCAGTGTCTCGATGTTCGATACCGCGCGGACACGGATTTTACCGCGGCCGGTACGGTAGGCCTCGTCGATGCCGCGGGTGCCGAGGATTTCTGCTCCGGTCGGGAAGTCAGGGCCTTTTACAATGCCGAGAATCTCCTCGAGATCGGTGTCGCGGTCCTCCTCGATGATATTATCAATAATTTTTACAATGGCACTTACCACCTCGCGCAGATTGTGCGGCGGGATGTTCGTTGCCATACCGACTGCGATACCGGAAGTACCGTTTACCAGAAGGTTCGGATAGCGGGCCGGCATAACAACAGGCTCTTTTTCGGTTTCATCAAAGTTCGGGGCGAAGTCTACGGTGTCTTTGTTGATATCCGCCAGCATCTCCATCGAGATTTTGCTTAAACGTGCCTCGGTGTATCGCATAGCCGCAGCGCCGTCGCCGTCGACGGAACCGAAGTTTCCATGGCCGTCCACCATCGGATAGCGGGTTGCCCAGTCCTGTGCCATGTTGACGAGTGCTCCGTAGATAGAGCTGTCGCCGTGCGGGTGATATTTACCCATCGTATCACCGACGATACGCGCGCACTTACGGTGCGGCTTATCCGGCGTATTGTTCAGCTCACTCATGGAGTACAGAATACGTCTCTGTACCGGCTTTAAGCCATCGCGGACGTCTGGAAGGGCACGGGATGCAATTACGCTCATCGCGTAGTTGATGTAGGATTCCTCCATCGTGTCTTTCAGATCGACCTCGTGAATTTTATCAAAAACATTATCTTCCATCTTTTCCTCCACTTCAGTTCACAGGACTTTTTAGATATCCAGGTTGTTTGCGTATTTTGCTCTCTCTTCGATAAAGTCACGGCGCGGTTCTACCTTGTCGCCCATGAGCGTATTGAAGGTAAGATCAATTTCAGAAGAATACTCTTCATCGAACACAACGCGGCGCAGAACACGGCGTTCCGGGTCCATGGTGGTCTCCCAGAGCTGCTCCGCATCCATCTCTCCCAGTCCTTTGTAACGCTGGATCTTATTATCTCCGCGTCCGATCTCATTGAGGATCTGATTCATCTGATCGTCGTCGTATGCGTACCATACTTTTTTGTTTTTCTCAATCTTGAACAGCGGCGGCTGTGCCAGGTAAACGTGGCCCTGTTTGATCAGCTCCGGCATGAAGCGGTACAGGAACGTCAGCATCAGCGTGTCGATGTGCGCGCCGTCGACATCGGCATCGGTCATGATGATGATCTTGTCGTAGCGCAGTTTGGTGATATCGAAATCGTCGTGGATTCCGGTTCCGAATGCCGTAATCATCGCTTTGATCTCGGCATTGGCATAAATTTTATCCAGTCGTGCTTTCTCTACATTCAGGATTTTTCCACGCAGAGGCAGGATCGCCTGCGTTGCACGGCTTCTCGCGGATTTTGCGGAACCGCCCGCGGAATCTCCCTCGACCAAGAAGATCTCACAGTTTTTCGGATCCTTGTCGGTGCAGTCTGCCAGTTTTCCAGGCAGGGACATACCGTCCAGTGCGGATTTTCTTCTCGTCAGGTCACGCGCTTTTCTTGCAGCCTCTCTCGCACGCTGGGAAAGCAGGGACTTTTCAACGATCGTTTTTGCGACAGCCGGGTTCTGCTCCAGGAACAGCTCGAGCTGGGTGCTCACGATATTGTCGACTGCTCCTCTCGCCTCGCTGTTTCCAAGTTTCTGCTTTGTCTGACCCTCGAACTGCGGCTCCTCGATTTTGATGCTGACAATCGCCGTCATACCCTCGCGGATATCCTCTCCGGTCAGGTTCGGTTCGCTGTCTTTTAACAGTTTATTTGCTCTAGCATATTCATTAAAGGTTTTCGTCAGCGCATTCCGGAAACCCACGATATGGGTACCGCCCTCCGGCGTCGTAATGTTGTTGACGAAACCGTACGTATTTTCCTGATAGGAATCGTTGTGCTGCATCGCAACCTCAACGAGAACGCCGTCTCTTTCTCCCTCGCAGTAGATGATGTCCGGGTAGAGCGCTGTTTTGCTCTTGTTCAGGTAGCTGACAAACTCCTTGATACCGCCCTCGTAGTGGAATGCTTTCTCCACTACCGGATCCGTGCGCAGATCGCGCAGAACGATGCGCAGTCCCTTGGTCAGAAATGCGGTCTCGCGGAGTCTGGTTTTTAAAACGTCGTAATCATAAACCGTCTCCTCGAACATCGTGTCATCCGGCAGGAAACGGACCTCGGTACCTGTTTTTTCGATCGGACAGGTATCGATGACCTCCAGCTTATTCATGGTTTTTCCGCGTTCATACCGCTGGAAGTAAACCTTTCCATCATGATAAACGCGCACCTCAAGCCAGTTGGACAGCGCATTTACAACGGATGCACCAACGCCGTGCAGACCGCCGGATACCTTGTACCCTCCGCCGCCGAACTTTCCGCCTGCGTGCAGCACCGTAAAGACAACCTCAACGGCCGGAAGGCCCGACTTATGATTGATGCCGACCGGAATACCACGGCCGTCGTCGATGACGGTGATGGAGTTGTCCGGGTTAATCGTAACGTCAATATTTTTGCAGTATCCTGCCAGTGCCTCGTCTACCGAGTTGTCGACAATCTCATAGACCAGATGGTGAAGTCCCCGTGCGGAGGTACTGCCGATATACATACCTGGGCGCTTCCGTACGGCTTCCAGACCCTCCAGAATCTGAATCTGGTCTGCACCATACTCTGTCTTTTCCATGTTCTCTGTACTCATTTAGATTCCTCCTGTTTCTTTGTGAAACACAGATCCCTCGACCACCTGGAATACGCTGTTTGCCTCAAAATGATTTTCGACAAACTCGTCCAGTCCGGTACAGGTAATCAGTGTCTGTATGCTGTGAATGCTCTGCAGAAGATAATTCTGCCGGCTGCCGTCCAGCTCCGACAAAACATCATCCAGCAGTAAAACCGGTGTATCGTGAATTTCCTCCTCGACCAGACGGATCTCCGCCAGTTTCAGCGAAAGCGCCGCCGTCCTCTGCTGCCCCTGAGAACCGTATTTACGGATATCAATGTCGTTGACCCGCACACAGAAATCGTCCCGGTGCGGCCCGGTGTAGGACTGTCCGAAACGCAGATCACGCTCTCTTCCGGCTTTTAACTCTTCGGAAAACGCTTCCTCGGACACATTCGGTTCATAGGTAATCAGAATCTGCTCCTTTCCTCCGGTCAGATTCTGATGGATCTCGGATAAAATATCATTCAGGCGGCTGATAAACTTTTTCCGCTCGGAAATAATGTTTGTTCCATAGCGGACCATCTGCTCATCCCAGATCTCGAGCGTATCCGCCATTCTGCCGGAAAACGAAATCTCTTTGAGCAGCTTGTTTCTCTGCGCCACCACTTTATTATAATTGGCAAGCTCGATCATGTATAGTCTTGACAATTGACAAATTTCGCTATCCAGGAAACGCCGGCGCTCCGCAGGACCGTTTTTGATGATATTCAGGTCCTCCGGAGAGAAAAACACAATATTTACAATGCCAAAAAGTTCCGACGCTTTGCGGATCGGAACTCCATCGATGGCGATTCCCTTGGATTTATTTTTTTTCAGATGCATATCGATTTTATGCGTACTGCCGTTCCGCTCCACCATCATCCGGATATGGGCTTCCTCCCGGTCAAACTGGATGATTTCGCGGTCCTTGCTGCCGCGGTGCGATTTTGTCGTACCCGCGAGATATAAAGCCTCGAGAATATTCGTCTTTCCCTGGGCATTGTCGCCGTAGAGAATATTCGTTCCGGGGCTGATATTTATGCATAAACTCTCATAATTCCGATAGTTCTTCAGTTCTAAAGATTTGATATACATGAGCACTCGTCCGTGAAAAATCAGCTTAAGTTTTTAAGCCTTATTTTTTAATTTGTATCTCATTTCCATTGTAGCAGACAACATCTCCGTCATAGAGCTTGCGGCCGCGGCGGGTATCTACTTCACCGTTTACGGTCACGCAGCCGTCCTTGATGACGAGCTTTGCTTCCACGCCGTCTTCTACCAGAGCCGCAGCTTTTAATGCCTGGCCCAGTTTGATGTAATCTTCACGCAGCGTAATAATTTCCATTTTTTCCTCCTGCACTGCCGTACCTTTTCCTCACGTAAGTTCGCAGTTTTCAACCTGTGTGGCTGTAAAACCGCTGAAAGTTCTTTCAGAAAAGGTTCCGGCAGATTTCAAACTTATGTGACTTATCTCACGGAATTGAAGTTTACCGGCAGAATCAGATAGATATAGCTCTCTTCTTCGTTCCGGATAAAACATGGAGCCTTCGGGTTGACCAGATAAATCGAAATTTCCTCGTCGTCAATAACACGAAGTGCATCGATCAGGAATTTCGGGTTGAAACCGATCATGATATCCTTGCCTTCTTTGTTGATATCGATCTCTTCTTTCATGGAACCCATCGCGGAGTTGATCTGCAGTTCCATCGCTCCATCCTGGATGTCGATGATGATCGGTTTTTTGTCGCCTTCTTTGACAAGAAGCGTCGCACGGTCGATACAGCTTAAGAATTCTTTTTTGTTGATCGTCACTTTTGTCTCGTAATCACTCGAAAGCATCTGGTCGATGCGGAAATATTCACCGTCGATCAGTCTGGAAACGACCGTTGTATCATCGAACTTGAACATAATGTGGTTTTCCGAGAAGTAAATATCAATCTGATCATCCATCTCGCCGGACAGAATTTTGCTGATTTCGTTCAGGGTTTTTCCCGGAACAACGACTTTTCGGTCCGGATACGAATCTTTCAGTTCAATTCTGCGGATGGCAATACGGTGTCCGTCCAGAGATACGACGCGAAGTGTGTTATCTTTGATTTCAAAAAGCTCACCGGTCATCAGTTTGTTGTTCTCATTGGCTGCAATGGAGAAAATGGTCTGACGGATCAGTTCTTTTAAGGTGAACTGGGAAATGGAAACACAATCGGAAGTTTCGAGAATCGGCAGATAGGAAAAATCTTCTCCTGACTGTCCCGGAATGTTGAATTTTGCTTTTTCACACGTAATCGTGGTTACCAGATTTTCATCTGTTTCTATTGTAACCTGATTATCCGGAAGTTTTCTTACGATCTCAGAAAAAATCTTTGCATCCAGAGCAACAATACCGCGTTCCAGAATCATACCTGTGACGATGGTTTCGATTCCGAGTTCCATATCGTTGGAGGTAAATTTGATCACGTTGGAAGATGCATCAATCAGAATGCATTCCAGAATCGGCATGGTTGTTTTACCGGAGACAGCTTTCATAGCGATACCAACGCTTTTTACAAGGTCTGCTTTGTCAAACACTAATTTCATAATTGTGGATAACTCTCCTTTCCTCACTGCTTGGTGAGTCTGCTTATAAAGAAAAAATATAGTAAAAATCCGTAGTCTTAGTCGTAGGGGCTGTGGATATGTGGAAAACCCCGTCAAGAATGCGGAAATACTGGAAAAATCGATCTGTATAACTCTGTGAATAATCGAACGTGAACCTGTGTATGAAATGTTGATAACTTCAGGCCCCAAATTTGTCCACAATTCATCCACAGGTTTTCCACATCGGTTTGTGTATAAATAAGGGCCTGTCAACCGATGAGTTTCTTCTTATATAAATGTAAATCGGTTTTAACCGTTTTGACAGAGTTACAAAGGCTCCGCCTATTTCGACGGGTTGATCTTCTTCTTTAAGATGTCTACCGTGTTGCGGACACTGTCTTTGGCACTCATTTCCTTTTCGATCTTCTCAATGCCGTGCATGACAGTGGTATGATCGCGGTCGCCCATCATTTTTCCGATTCCGGTCAGCGGGGCATCGAGCATTTCGCGGCACAGATACATTGCGATCTGGCGCGGGAATACGATTTTGCTGCTCCGCTTGCTGCCGACAATGTCGGACGGCGTAATATCGAAGTGATCTGCAACGGTGTCGATGATAAAATCCGGCGTGATCACCTTCTTCTCGTTCGGGGAGATGATGTCGCGCAGCACCTGCTCTGCAAGATCAATGTTGATTTCACGTTTTTCAAGGTTTGCGTATGCAATGATTTTGTTGAGAGCGCCTTCCAACTCACGGATGTTCGATTTAATATTGGAAGCGATGTATTCGATCACATCGTCGCTGACGGAATAGCCGTCTAATTCCTGTTTCTTTCGGAGAATGGCGATTCGCGTCTCATAATCCGGGCTCTGAATGTCGGCAAGGAGTCCCCATTCGAAACGGGAACGGATGCGGTCTTCCAGGATATCCATGTCTTTCGGGGGACGATCCGAAGAAAGGATGATCTGTTTGTTGGCGCCGTGCAGCGTATTGAAGGTATGGAAAAACTCTTCCTGCGTGGATTCCTTTCCTATAATAAACTGCACATCATCGATGAGAAGTACGTCGATATTGCGGTATTTCTCACGGAATTTGGTCATTGCGGTGTTGTTGCTGTTTCGGATGGCCTCGATGACTTCATTGGTAAATTCTTCACTCGTTACGTAGAGAATCCGCGAAGACGGGTTCTTCTGAAGAATAAAATGTGCGATCGAGTGCATCAGATGGGTTTTGCCCAGTCCAACACCACCGTATAAAAACAGCGGATTGTAGATTTCTCCCGGGGATTCGGCCACGGCGAGAGAAGCTGCATGGGCAAATTTGTTATTGCTGCCGACCACGAAGGTATCAAAGGTATACTTTGGATTCAGGTTCGGCACATAGAGATTTTTCTGGACGGGAGCAGGCGCTTTTTCCTGTTTCACTTCTTCTGGAAGAATAAAGCGGATCTCATAGTTGACACCTGTGATTTCCGCGATGGCCACTTTAATAGGAAGAGTATATTTTTTGCTCACGTAATCGAGACCCATTTTTTCGGATGGAACCAGGATTGTGATCAGATTGTCCTCAACCGAATGGATCGTAAGTGGTTCAATCCATGTGGTAAAGGAGATCTCAGATAATTCGTGCTCGTCCCGCACTCTCTGCAGTATTTCTTTCCATTTATCTTGTACGATTTCCATGCTTTTTCTGTCGCTCCGCTTCTATAATCATTGCTTTTTGGGGATAACTTCTGTCTGGAAAACGAAATTTTCCCCGAATAGTCGCATTTTTACTTCTATATGATATAATAAAATGCCGTTTTATTCAACCCAAAAATGTGGATAATTATTTTTTTATCCACAGAATGTGTAAAAAATTTTCCTGTTGATGAAATGGAGGATATTTTGTGGATAACATGGAATCTTATGTTGATAAAATTGTGGATAGAAGGCTGGAAAAACTGAAATGTGTAAAATCTGGAAAACTTATATACACATTATACATGGCGTAAATACTGGAAAAATTGGAAATGCCCACAGGTTGTACACAGCAAAACAGAAAGTTATCCACAAGGTTATCCACAGATTGTGGATAATGTTGATTACGGTTACAAGATATCGTGTGGAAAGCACAAAAATCGAACTGGTATTTGTACGCGTGCGGCGGACAGTGTGGATAAGTTGTGGATAAACCGAAAATCAGCGCACGGAAGGCACGGGCAGCGGCAGGCCGGAAAACCGCGTCAGAGCGGCATTTTTTCCGAAAAAAACTGCGAAAATTATTGATTTTAGGGTTGACGAAATGGGGGTTTATGAATATAATTGAAATGATGTTTTCTGTCATACATGTAGTGAAATACTGCCTCGCAGGCAGTTATTGATTAGAATTTAAAGGAGGTGCCTTATCTTATGAAAATGACATTTCAGCCGAAAAAAAGATCCAGAGCTAAAGTTCACGGATTCAGAGCAAGAATGAGCACAAAAGGTGGAAGAAAAGTTTTAGCTGCAAGAAGATTAAAAGGAAGAAAAAAATTATCAGCATAAAACCAAAGGCCGCATAAAATTTATGTGGTCTTTTCTTCTATCTAAAGCTATTCAATGAAAAGAAAATTTAGACAAATCATGAAGGAAAGAATGGATTCATGAAATATTCGGAAAGCCTGAAAAAAAACAGAGATTTTCAGCTGGTTTATAAGCAGGGAACATCGTTTGCAAACCGATTTCTGGTCATGTATGTGAAGAAAAATCAGTTGGGACGGAACCGGATTGGAATTTCAGTAAGTAAAAAGGTTGGAAACAGCGTTGTGCGCCACCATCTGGCGAGACTGATCCGGGAGAGTTATCGTCTGCATGAAGAGGAATTTCAGTGTGGAATGGATGTAGTTGTGATCGCAAGAGTTAATGCAAAAAACTGTACGTATTTCGAGATAGAGGGAGCACTTTTGCATCTGGGAAAACTACATCATATATTAAAGGAAACAGAAAAATGAAGACGGTATTGATAAAAGGTATCCGGTTTTATCAGAAGTACCTGTCTCCTCTGAAGAGGGTGCACTGCCCTTATACGCCGACCTGCTCGCAGTACGGGCTGGAAGCGATTCAGAAATATGGTGCTTTCAAAGGAAGTCTGCTGGCATTATGGAGAATACTGAGATGTAACCCGTTTTCACACGGAGGTTACGACCCTGTGCCGTAGATAAATAAGGAGGAAAAGACGTTTTGGATATCGTACTGAGTAAGTCAACGTGGCCGATTATCGGGTGGGTATGCCAGATCCTCGGCTGGCTGATCAATGGAATTTATTTTTGCCTGGAAAAAATTGGAATTCCGAACATCGGTATTGCGATTATTCTGTATACGATTATCATTTATCTCGTTCTGACGCCGCTTCAGATCAAGCAGCAGAAGATGTCGAAGATGATGAGCGTAATGCAGCCGGATCTGCAGAGAATTGAAAAGAAATATCAGAACAAAAAAGACCAGGCTTCTCAGATGAAAAAATCTGAAGAAACCATGGCAGTTTATCAGAAATACGGTGTCTCCCCGACAGGAAGCTGCAGTACACTGCTGATTCAGATGCCGATTCTGCTTGCACTGTACCAGGTTATCTATCATATTCCGGGATATATCGGAAGTGTCCGCAATGTATTCCAGGGACTGACAACACAGATGATGGGTGTATCAGGATATTCTGACATCCTGGCACAGTTTATCACAGATAACCGTGTTACTATGTACAGTAAAGTAAGTGAAACATTAACCGAAAATAACCTTCTGGACATGTTTTATGTGCTGAAACCGTCCCAGTGGACGAAGCTGGCCGATATCAGCGAGTTCTCCGGTATTGCGGATACCATTACAAAAACCGCCGCGGAGTCCAAGCATATCAACATGTTCCTTGGATTTAATATCACACAGTCTCCGATGGATGTCATCCGCGAGGGTATGGCAAACGGATCTGCTCTTCTGATTGTAGGAGCAATTCTGGTGCCGGTTCTGGCATGGTTTACCCAGTGGCTGAACTACAAGCTGATGCCGCAGGCACCATCTTCCAACAACGGAAATAAGACAGCAAATTCCATGGAAAATTCCATGAAGACCATGAACACGGTAATGCCTGTTTTCTCCGCATTTATGTGTTTATCGTTCTCCATCGGTATTGGTATTTACTGGATTGCAGGTGCGCTTGTTCGAAGCGTACAGCAGGTTGTGATCAACCGTCATATGTCATCGATTGACATGGATGAGGTGATCCGCAAAAATCAGGAAAAAGCGGCCAAGAAGAGAGAAAAAGCCGGCCTTCCGCCGCAGAAAATCACACAGGCTGCAACGCAGAGTGTGCGTAATATTCAGGTACAGGAGAACGAAGAGCCGTCTGCTGAGGAAAAAGAGGCAGCAAGAAAGGCTTCGACTGAGTATTACAACAGTAATCAGGAATACCGCGCCGGAAGCATCGCTGCGAAAGCAAACATGGTAAAACAGTTTGATGAAAAGAACAGCAAAAAGAAAAAATAGGGGGTAAATCTTTATGGAGTTTATCGAAGTATCCGCAAAAACCGTGGACGACGCTATTACAAAAGCCTGCATTGAGCTTCAGGCTGCCAGCGATAAACTGGAGATCCAGGTCATCAGCGAAGGCAGTTCCGGATTCTTTGGAATCGGAAGTAAACCGGCTGTGATTCGTGCCGCTGTAAAAGCCGCACCGGAAAAAGAACCGGAAGCACCCCAGAAACCAGAGAAAAAAGAGGCAGCTCCTGCACCGGTAAAGGAAGCGCCGAAAAAAGAAGCTGTAAAGAAAGAAACGGAAAGAAAATCTGCTCCGCGTCAGGCAGAAACTGCAAGACGCTCCGAGCCAAGAGAAGAGCGTGAAGTAGTTCAGAGAACAGACGAGGAGATCGCCCAGATCAAGGCAACGGCACTTGAGTTCTTAAGCGGTGTATTCAAAGCCATGGAGCTCCCGGTTGAGATCCAGATGGAGTATAATGCCGAGAACGGTTCTCTGGAAGTTGATTTCGCCGGTGAGGATATGGGCATCCTGATCGGAAAAAGAGGACAGACGCTGGATTCCCTTCAGTATCTGACCAGCCTTGTGGTCAACAAAGAGCAGAAGGATTACGTTCGTGTCAAACTTGATACGGAGAACTACCGCAAACGCAGAAAAGAAACACTGGAAAATCTGGCAAGAAACATCGCTTACAAAGTGAAAAAGACCAGAAGACCGGTTTCTCTGGAGCCAATGAATCCTTACGAAAGAAGAATCATCCACTCTGCACTGCAGGGAAATAAATTCGTGGAGACCTACAGCGAGGGCAGCGAGCCATACCGCCACGTAGTTGTAGCGCCGAAACGATAAGAAAAGCGTAAAAAACATGCAAAAAGACGGTACCTGTGTAAAATACGGGGTACCGTCTTTTCTGGTTTTCTGCTAAAATGGAACTATTCAGAGCCATGCGAAAGGAAAGAAAAAATGTGGATCTGAATACTGGGATCCCCAAAAAGAGAGGTTTTAGAAAGGACTGGAAACAATGGCAGGATTTCATTTGGATGATACAATTGCCGCAGTGTCCACAGCGATGGCGCCGGCGGGAATTGGTATTGTAAGAATCAGCGGAAACGATGCGTTCGAAGTGGCGGACCGCGTATTCCGTGCAAAAAAAGAAGGAAAAAAGCTTTCCGCGGTCAAATCCCATACGATTCATTATGGATGGATTACCGAAGGGGAGGAAGTGATTGATGAGGTCCTTGTCATGGTGATGAAAGGGCCGAAAACATATACGGGCGAGAATACCGTCGAGATCGACTGTCACGGCGGGGTGCTGGCGGTGAAAAAAGTGCTCGAGGCAGTCTTACATGCCGGTGCGCGGGCGGCAGATCCGGGTGAGTTTACGAAACGGGCGTTTCTGAACGGAAGAATGGATCTGACGCAGGCCGAGGCGGTTATGGATGTCATCTCGGCAAAGAGTGCGTATGCCTTAAAAAGCTCCGAGAGCCAGCTGCGCGGAACGGTGAAAAAGGCGATCCGGGCAATTCGCGAGAAGCTGATTTATGAGATCGCGTTTATCGAGTCGGCGCTTGATGACCCGGAGCACATCAGTCTGGACGGATACCCGGAGCGGCTGGCCGTGGTTGTTGCGGAGCAGAAAAAGCAGGTTGAAAAGCTCCTGGCATCTGCGGATGAGGGTAAGATGATCCAGGAGGGCATCAAGACAGTTATTCTTGGAAAGCCGAATGCCGGAAAATCGTCGCTTTTGAATCTGCTGGCCGGAGAGGAAAAGGCGATTGTAACGGATATCGCCGGAACGACGCGCGATGTGCTCGAGGAAAATCTGGTGCTGAAGGGTATTTCCCTTCGGATTCTCGATACGGCGGGTATCCGCAAGACGGCGGACACGGTCGAGAAAATCGGCGTGGACCGTGCGCTCGAACACGCAAAAGATGCGGATCTGATCCTCTACGTGGTGGATGCGTCGGTGCCGCTCGATGAGAATGATGCGAAAATTATGGAGATTCTGAAAGGGCGCAAGGCGATTGTACTGCTGAATAAATCAGATCTGACCGCGGTGATCGAAAAAGAGGAGATGGAGCAGAAGACAGGTGCTCCGGTCATCAGCATTTCGGCACGGGAAGAGATGGGCATGGAAGAGCTGGAGGAGCAGATGAAAAAGATGTTCTTCCAGGGTGAAATTTCGTTCAACGATGAGGTTTACATCACGAATGCGCGCCATAAACAGGCGCTTCTGGAAGCAAAAAAGAGTCTGGAGCTGACGGCAGGCAGCATCGAAATGGGTATGCCGGAGGACTTCTTCTCGATTGACCTCATGAATGCGTATGAGGAATTGGGCTCGATCATCGGTGAAGCGGTGGGAGAGGACCTTGTGAATGAGATTTTCAGCAAGTTCTGTACAGGCAAATAGTCACGAAACAGTTCGTAGAGTTTAGATAGAAAAGGACAGGAAAAATGGCAGTTTTAGAAGAAACAATTGATATTGCCGTCATCGGTGCGGGCCATGCGGGATGCGAGGCAGCACTTGCGGCAGCGCGGATGGGGCTGGAAACGGTTGTATTTACGGTAAGTGTCGACAGCATCGCGATGATGCCGTGCAACCCGAACATCGGAGGAACCTCGAAGGGACACCTCGTAAAAGAGATCGACGCGCTCGGCGGCGAGATGGGTAAAAATATTGATAAGACGTTTATTCAGTCGAAAATGCTGAATCAATCAAAGGGACCGGCGGTGCATTCGCTGCGTGCGCAGGCAGACAAGCGGGCGTACAGCCAGTCGATGCGCGAGGTTCTCGAAAACACCGATCATCTGACGATCCGCCAGATGGAGATTGCGGAGCTGATCGTGGAAGACGGCGTTCTGACGGGCGTAAAAGCCGTTTCCGGTGCAATTTACCACTGCAAGGCTGCAGTGCTCTGTACCGGTGTTTACCTGAATGCGCGGTGCATTTACGGTGATGTGAGCACGTATACGGGACCGAACGGTCTGCAGGCGGCAACGCATCTGACGGATTCCCTGAAAGCAAACGGCGTGGAGATGGTGCGCTTTAAGACCGGAACACCGGCGCGTATCGACAAGCGGAGCATCGACTTCTCCAAGATGGAAGAGCAGTTCGGCGATGAGCGGGTTGTGCCGTTCTCTTTCTCGACCGATCCGGAGAGTGTACAGATCGATCAGGAATCCTGCTGGCTGACGTATACGAACGAGGAGACGCACAAAATCATCCGCGAAAATCTCAGCCGGTCGCCGCTCTATTCCGGCATGATCGAGGGAACTGGTCCGCGGTACTGTCCTTCGATTGAGGATAAAGTTGTAAAATTTGCCGATAAAAACCGCCACCAGGTGTTCCTGGAGCCAGAGGGAAGATATACAAACGAGATGTACGTCGGCGGCATGTCGAGTTCGCTGCCGGAGGATGTACAGATTGCGATGTATCACACCGTGCCGGGTCTGGAGCATGCAAAAATTGTGCGGAATGCGTATGCGATCGAGTACGACTGCATCAACCCGAGACAGCTTCTGCCGTCCCTGGAGTTCAAGGCGATCAAAAATCTGTTTTCCGGCGGCCAGTTTAACGGCAGTTCAGGATACGAGGAAGCTGCGGCACAGGGCCTGATCGCGGGCATCAATGCGGCGCTTTGCGTGCAGGGAAAAGAGGAGCTGGTGCTCGACCGTTCCGAGTCGTACATCGGTGTTCTGATCGATGACCTCGTAACGAAAGAGAACCACGAGCCGTACCGAATGATGACGAGCCGCGCGGAATACCGTCTGCTGCTCCGCCAGGACAATGCGGACCTGCGTCTGCGCAAATACGGCTACCGCGTGGGACTGATCAGCGAGGAGCAGTATGCGGCGCTGAAACGGAAAGAAGAGCAGATTCAGGAAGAGATCGAACGTGTGGAGAATACGTATGTGGGAACGAGCTCGAACATCAATGAGCTTCTGGAAGAGTATGGATCGACGCTGCTTTCCGGCGGAAGTTCGCTCGCAGAGCTGATCCGCCGGCCGGAGCTGAACTATAAAATGCTGGCAGAAGTAGATCCGAAACGGCCCGAGCTGCCGGAGGATGTGCAGGAGCAGGTCAACATCAACATCAAGTATGACGGCTACATCAAGCGCCAGATGAAGCAGGTGGAGCAGTTCAAGAAGATGGAAGAGAAGAAAATCCCGGAGAACATCAATTACGACGAGATCCAGAGCCTGCGCATCGAGGCGAAACAGAAGCTGAACCTGTACCGCCCGATCAACATCGGCCAGGCATCCCGTATTTCGGGCGTTTCCCCGGCGGATATTTCGGTTCTGCTGGTGTATCTGGGACATAAATAAAGGGCAGATATGCATGCCGGAATTACGTTCTTATGCAGCGAAGCAGCAAGTGTTTTCACGCTGCGTGAATCGTAACAAAAAGTGCAGCGGGCACTTGGAAGAATAGAGAAGAACGGAGAACAACATGAAAGAATACAATCTTGAAGGATTTGAGCGCGGCCTTTTTGAGCTTGGAATCACACTTTCCGAGGAGCAGAAAACACAGTTTCTGCAGTATTACGAGCTGCTGGTGGAGTGGAATTCGTTTATGAATCTGACGGCGATTACGGAGTTCGATCAGGTGATTACGAAGCATTTCCTCGACAGTCTGTCGCTGGTGAAGGTCTGTGACGTGGCACAGGCGGGACGCATTCTCGATGTGGGAACGGGAGCCGGTTTTCCGGGAATCCCACTGAAAATCGCGTTTCCGGATGTGGAAGTTGTATTGCTGGATTCACTGAATAAGAGGGTGAAATTCCTGAATGAGGTGATCGGACAGCTTGGGCTTTCGAAGATCACGGCTATTCACGGAAGAGCCGAGGATTTCGCACGCCCGAAGGATTACCGGGAGCAGTTTGATCTCGTGGTATCGCGTGCAGTAGCAAATTTAAGCTCTCTTTCGGAATATTGTCTGCCGTATGTGAAGGTCGGAGGACGGTTTGTCTCGTATAAATCGGGCAAATTGAATGAGGAGCTTACTGCGGCCCAAAAAGCGATTCATGTGCTTGGCGGCGAGGCAAAAGAGCCGGTTTATTTCCAGCTTACGGGAACAGAGGACGAGAGATCGTTTGTCTGCATCGAGAAGGGGAAGGCGACGCCGAAGAAGTACCCGAGAAAAGCGGGAACACCGGCGAAGGAGCCGATTCAGTAAAGAATAATATATTTTGAAAAAGCTGAAAAAGAAACAAAAGTGTAAAAAGTGAAATCAGAAGAGATTGCTATGTCGAGTAAGTTGGCATAATAACCTCTTCTGATTTTTTTGTCTATATACGATTATAGCAATCCCCGAAAATAATGCAAAAAAGGCAGCACCGCAGAGCGTGAATTACTGCGTCACAGATTTTCGTCGTACCCCGGTACGCCTTCAAATCTGTTCCTTGCAATTCGCGCTCTGCAGCACTGCCTTTTTTGCATTATTTTCGGGTCTTGCTATAAGTGTCTGGAAAATTACACTTTTGAACAAAAAATCTAATTCTCCTGGAGCGTGTCTGAAAAAAGGCTTTTCGTGAGCTGCGAATGTTACAGTTCGCTGGGTACCAGTGAGTTGCAACCAGTTTTGCGATAAAGATTTTGTGAAAATATGATAATTGTTAAAAAAAACATATTAGTGTATGATGAGATAAATAGATCGATTGTGAAACGTAAAAGAAAATATGATAGGGGGGATTGCATGAAGAAAATATTAAAAATATTTGTTTGCTTCATTGGAATTATGATATCAGCATCTACCGTATCGGCATCTAAATTTGAAATACTATCGGAATCTGAAGATTATGAAAAAATCGTTGCACTTGCTGATGAAATTGTGTCTGTTACAAATGGAGGACCTGTTGAGGATCCGTTTGAGGAGGGAATAAGTGTATCAGATATTGATTTTGATAATGCATTAAAAGAGTATATTGATACACCACTTTTAACCTCAGAACTTCTTTCTGTGTCCGAAGTAGAAAGCGCGTTAGAACAAAGCGATTATATTTGGATTATCCCGATTAGAGCATATGGACATTTGTATGAAGCATGTGCGGTAAGGGCAAATGGGGAAGATGGACAACCGATCGATCAATGGCACATAAGTGGAGCCAGAGGATATGAATCAGACGATACGCCGACCTATATAGAACAATTAAATATTTCACTTGCCGCAAATTCAGATATTGTATGGGACAAGTATAAATTTCGACTTGTTGGAGGAGCAGATCCGATTCGTTTTCCGGTCTGGATTGCATTAAATGAAACGCAAGTGGAGTATCTGATACCGGGACGTGAAGATGCTGCAGCGTGTCTTACAGACAGTTCGGAAATAGCGGAAGATGAACTTGATGGTGAAGAAGAATTCCATGCATATAGTTATGCTGCGGTTGTTGCCGCAGTTGCTGATTCATCTTATATCGAAACTGACGATGCACAAGGAGGAACCAATATTGTCCTTGATGTTGCAAATCAGCCGGCGAAACATCAAAATAAGATGTTGGTTATTATTTTAGGAATTGGGGTTCTGGCAATGATTATTATAGCTATTTTAGTAATTAAAAGGAAACAAAGAAAGTGAAAGGAAAGACCGGATGAAACATATCTAAAAACTAAAAGCTTGTAATGAAGAAACAGGTGCTATCTGAGAAAAAGAGATAGCACCTGTTTCTTATAGAAATTCCGGAAAATAATGCAAAAAATTCAGCACTGCAGAATGTGAATTACTATCTTTTTGCGTTATTTTCTGGTTTTGCTATAGTTATGGAGTTTTACAAAACATCAAAGTTTATACGCAACAGCCCGGAATCAAAAATCCGATGTAGCTGATGAGAAACAGTACAAGCCAGACTGCTCCCGGCAGGAGTGTCAAATGGCAGGAGGCGCGTTTCCACTCACCGGGAAGCTTTGCAGTGAGTGAAGAATAGCCATCATCGATCCAGACCATCAGTGGGATGAGTGCCGGCATCAGGTAGCGGCCCTGCGACTGGTAATCGCTGAAATACGTGTTGTACATGTCCATGAACAGCGTGATCAGGCAGGCGAGAAACAGCATCACAAAGAGGAGAAGCTGCGGCTTTTCACGGAGCCAGTGCGGGACCAGACTAAGGAACAGGAACAGCAGAAATCCGAACGCCATCAGGGCACCGTACAGCAGGTAGAGAACCATCGGAAGATGGACGGTCATGTAGGAGAACGAACCGATAAAACTGCTGACGGTTGAGAACAGCCAGTTGGAGGTGCGGCCCTCCGGAGTCTGTAAATACGTCTGCTTAAAGCTCCAGCCTTCGGATGCCGGTGTCTGCCGGTTTTCCGGTTTGTATTCGTCGGCTGCGTACAGCGATGCGGATTCATTCGAGGTGCGCATGCCGAGCAGGTCACCGTCGTGGATGACGGCATTGCGGATAAAGAACCAGCCGCCGATCAGAAAGGCGATAGCGAAGATCAGAAGCGCTTTGGCGAAGATCTCCTTTGCCGGTTTCTTAAAATGCATCATCAGTGCGAAGAACAGCAGAATGCTGCCGAGCAGATACGCGTAGGCGTTGTAGTACGACAGCGTGCAGAGTCCGCAGCCTGCTCCAAGGCCGATGCAGTCTTTTTGGCAAAACGCGCTTTTCATGCCGCGGATCCAGAAATAGATAATCAGCGCGACCGTGAAAACGGCAAACGAATCGTTGTTCACGTAGCAGGAGAGAAACACGAATTGCGGCAGGAAGCCGACGAAAATGCCGCCAAGCAGTGCCGATTCGCGGCGTTCAAAGAGTTCCTCACCGATCAGAAAGACAACGATCAGTGTGCCGGTGCCGGAAAGAACGCTGGTGAGGCGGGCGGCAGTTAAAAGAGCCGCTGCACTTTTCGTAAACAGCGATGTAATGGCCATAAACACGGAGCTGATGATCGCAGTCAGATACGGATACAGCGCGTAGGAAAAGCCCCACAGCGGATGGCGCACCGCTTCCTCCATGCCGTTCGGCAGTGCGTGGTGTGAGACGATGTATTCCGGAATCAGCATCCGCATCGCTTCATCGGGAGCGTGTTCGGTTTTCAGGAAAATGGAAGTGCCGAAGCAGATGCAGAAAAAGCCGAAAATCAGCATATACTTGGCCCAGTAGTAGTCTTTTTTATTCATAAAGTCTCCTAAAATCTCCAGTCCCGGACAGGAAAAGTCCGGCGTAATGTTTCGCGGCGGAGTAAAAATAGAAAAGCGTCCGTCAGCGGATACGTTATAGTATACATGATTCTTATCGTAAAAGAAATTGATTTTTCGTCAAAAACAGAAGAAACGATCATTTGGCTTCACCGTTTTTTCACAAATTTTCCAGCAAATTATCACATTTTCAGAATAAGATAAAGTGTCTTTAGAAAATGAGAGCATCTCCGGCTCTTTTGCCAGAAAGGCCAGGCCGGAACTGCTTTAAGAAACAAGGAGGAAGGAACATTGATAGAGGTTAAAAACCTGGTGAAACGCTATGGCGACCACGTAGCTGTCAACAACCTGAGTTTTACCGTAGAAGAAGGCCAGATCTATGGATTTCTTGGCCCGAACGGAGCCGGAAAATCAACGACCATGAACATCATCACCGGCTATCTGGCATCTACGGAAGGCGAAGTACTGATCAACGGGCACAACATCCTGGAGGAGCCGGAGGAGGCAAAAAAATGCATCGGCTATCTGCCGGAGCTGCCGCCGGTCTACACGGATATGACCGTTCTGGAATATCTGAAATTTGTGGCAGAATTAAAGAAAATTCCAAAGGATCAGAGAAAGAAACAGATTCTTGAGGTCATGAATCTGGTGAAGATCACCGATATGCAGAACCGTCTGATCAAGAACCTGTCGAAAGGATACCGACAGAGGGTCGGACTGGCACAGGCAGTGCTCGGTTATCCGCCGATCATCATCCTCGATGAGCCGACGGTAGGCCTGGATCCGAAGCAGATCATTGAGATCCGCGATCTGATCAAATCACTGGGTAAAAAACATACCGTTATCTTAAGTTCCCACATCCTCTCCGAGGTCAGCGCCGTCTGCGATTACGTCATGATTATCGCAAAGGGACAGCTTGTTGCGAGCGATACCCCGGAAAACTTAAGTAAGCTGATGCTTGGATCGAACACCGTCGAATGCACCGTTCACGGAACGAGAAAACAGATTGTTCCGGCGCTGGATGCACTTGATGCAAAAGAGATCAAGTACGAGAATACACCGAACGAAGAGCAGATCAAAGTAAAAATTACAACCGAAAAGGACAAGGATATCCGCGAGGAACTGTTTTACGCACTGGCAAAGGCCAACTGCCCGATCCTCGAGATGACATCCTCCTCCATGTCACTGGAAGATGTCTTCCTTGAACTGACCGATGATTCCGGAAAAGCCGCGAGAAAGCTGAAAAAAGCAGAGAAAGAGCAGCAGAAACGGGAAGAGCGCGAGGCGGAGACAGCGGAAAGCGCTGCCGGAGAGGTGCCTGAAAAGGAAAATACAGACACAGCAGAAACAGCTGCTGAAACAAAACAGGAGGAGGGAGACGCACAATGACGGCGATTTATAAAAAAGAGTTAAAAAGCTATCTGACGAGTATGGTCGGATATCTGTTTATGGCGTTTACTCTGGCGCTGTTCGGCCTGTATTTTACGGCCATCAACCTGCAGCAGGGTTACCCGGAGATTGGATACGCGCTGCAGAATTCCGCATTTATTCTGCTGATCGCAGTACCGGTTCTGACAATGCGTATCCTGTCGGAGGAGCAGAAAAATAAGACGGATCAGCTGCTCCTTACCGCACCGGTAAAAATTTCCGATATTATCCTTGGAAAATATCTGGCGCTTCTCACCATTTATGTAATTCCGGTGCTGATTATGTGCCTGTATCCGCTGCTTCTTGGAACCCATGGAACAGTTTCCTACGCAGTATCCTACACCTCGATCCTTGGCTATTTCCTGCTGGGAGCAGCCTATATTTCGGTCGGCGAGTTCGTTTCCTCTATCACCGAGAGCCAGGTCATCGCAGCCGTTGTCGGCTTTGTGATCCTGTTCCTGTGCTACGTGGAGAGCGGTATCGCAAACTTCTTCCCGGAAGGAGCCGGAAGCTCTTTCTTTGCGTTCTTTATCATCATCGCGCTGGTATGCCTCTGGATCGGCAGTATGATTAAAAACCCGATCATTACCGGTGTGATTGCCGTGATCGGGGAGGGCGCGCTGACGGCAGTTTACTTCACAAAATCCACCCTTCTCGAGGGCAGAATCCAGGATCTGCTCGGTGTATTCAACATGGCAGGCCATATGGATAACTTTGTGAACGGTATTCTGGACATCGGCGGTATTGTGTACTACCTGTCCGTGATTGCAATCTGCACTTTCCTTGCAATGCAGTCCCTGCAGAAGAAACGCTGGAATTAGGAGGTGGAGACGATGAGCAGCGAAAAGAAAGAAAAGAAACAGCATAAAGTGAATTTTAACATCAAAGAAAAGCTGAAAAAGACGTTCTCCAAAGAACATCTGAAGGAAGTGTTCACCGGCGAGGAGCAGAAGAAACACCTGAAACAGGGCTCCTATTCTTCGATTATGACGGTGATTGTTCTGGCCGTGATTGTGGTTATTAACCTGATTGTGGCGCAGATTCCGACCAGCAAAACACAGATTGACCTGAGTACCCAGAAAATGTACTCCATTACGGATGATACAAAAACCGCATTAAAGGATCTGGATCAGGACGTTACCCTGTACTATATCGTACAGAAGGGCAGTGAAAACGATACGATTCAGAAACTGCTTCAGCACTACGAGGATCTGTCCGATCACATTAAAGTTGAGCAGAAAGACCCGGATCTGTATCCGAAATTTACGAGCCAGTATACGGACGCAACTGTAGCCGCAAACAGCGTCATTGTTGTATGCGGTGAGAAGAGCAAGGTTGTCAACAACAGTGATATGTGGGAGACTTCCACGAACTATCAGACGTACCAGACACAGACGACAGGCTTTGACGGCGAGGGTCAGATTACCAGCGCCATCACCTACGTAACGAGTGACAATAACCCGAAGGTTTACTGGATTACCGGTCATAATGAGCCTTCTGAGAGTGATCTTTCTTCCAACTTCAGCGATGCCATCAGCAAAAACAACGTGGAAATCAGCGAGCTGTCCCTGATGACAGAGGATATCCCGGAGGATGCCAAGGAGCTTGTGATTATGTCCCCGACCGTTGACTATTCAGAGGATGAGGCAGATAAAGTCATCAGCTATCTGGAAAACGGCGGAAAACTGCTGATGTTTACGAGCTACACCGGAACGGATATGCCGAATCTGGATTCCATTCTGGAGAACTATGGCGTGAAACGTTCCAGCGGAATTGTCGTAGAGACCGATTCCCAGCATTATTATCCGCAGATGCCGTATTACCTGCTGCCGAATATCGGAAGCGATGACATTACCACCGAGGTAAAGAGCAACTACATTCTGATGCCGGTTGCACAGGCAATTCAGAAGCTCGATTCTTATCGTGATACCATTACGATCAAGAGTCTGCTGACCACGACCGAGGACGCTTATATTGAGAACGACCCGGAGAACAGCACCTGGTCGAAGAGTGCGGACAGTGAGACGGGCGCATTTGACCTTGGTGTTTCCATCACAGAGACTGTAGATGATAAAGAGACACAGATCATTTATTTCTCGAGTGCATCCATGCTGAGCAGTCAGATTGACCAGGCAATCAGCGGTGCGAACTCGAAGCTGGCAGCGACTGCACTGACATCCATGTGTGATGTGGAGCAGACCGTTGTTATTCCAAGCAAGAGCACAAGTTACACAAACCTGGTATTTACACAGGGAGCAGTTAACACCTGGTCTATTATTACCATTGCGGGAATTCCGCTGGTACTTGTTGTGATTGGCGTGATGATCTGGATGAAGAGGAGAAAACAGTGATGAAGAAAAAAGGAAAGATGGCGGCCTGCCTGATCCTTTTGGTACTGCTTCTTGCCATACTGGTGGTGCTGACGAAGAAAAACAGCACCGCCGATGCGGACAGCAGCAGTTCGGATTCCAGTGCAGACAGCGAAAAGGTAGTTGATATTTCAAAGGATGATGTGACAGCGCTTTCGTTTCAGATCAACGGGGAGACGGCGTCCTTTACGAAAACCACGGGGGATGACGATACGGATACCTGGACGTACGACCAGGAGGACGGATTCCCGCTGGATGAAAGCAAGGTAACGAGCGTTTTAAGCTCTATCAGCAGCATGACCGCAGAAAGAATCATTGAAGGCGATGAAATCGATTCTATGGCCGATTTTGGGCTCGAGACGCCGTCCGATGAGGTTACCGTGACCGCAGACGGCGAGACAACGACGATTCATGTCGGCGATAAGAACGGATCGAGCAAATATTATGTGTATCTGAATGACGATACGAGCAGGGTTTACATGGTAAGTACACCGCTTGGAACGATGTTTCCATCCGATATCATGGAGTGGGCGACCAGTGAGTCGATGCCGTCCGTGACTGCGGATCATATTACGAAAATCCAGGTGGAGGGCGAGAACGGCTATACGCTGACGAAAGAAGTAAGCGCCGCTGACTCGGCACTCCAGACGGATGAATGGCAGGTTGTGGATGCGGATGGAGCAGCACATGGCGGTGATGCGGATTCGATCAGCACCATGACGAGTGCGGTGGCGTCTCTCAGTTTTGGAGATCTCGTTACGTACAACGCATCAGATCTTGCCGCATACGGACTGGATCAGCCGAAGACGACGATCCGCGTACATTACACGGAGGAGCAGGAAGTTGAGGCTGACAATACAACAACGGCAGATACTTCTTCAGACTCCACGACAGATTCAGCTTCAAGTGACAGTACATCATCGAGTTCTTCTTCCGAGACGACAACCGTTACCGTGGAGAAAGACCTGGTGCTGTATGTCGGCAATGCAAATGAGGACGGCGGTTCCTATTACGTGATGCTGGACGGCTCAAACGAAGTACATCTGATGACGGCTTCCAACATTGATGCATTCACGGAAAAGACGGCTGCTGACTTCTGGAATATGTATGTCGGCATGGAAAATGTGGCAGATCTGACGAGCCTTGACATTACGTACAATGGAGAGACGAAGACGTACGTACGCCACGTAGAAGAAGTAAAGAGCGACGATGACGATTCTACAACGCAGGAGATCAGCTACACCTGCGGCGATGAAACGATCGATAAATCAACGTTTACGACCTTCTATTCATCCCTGATCGGCCTGAAGGCACAGACAAAGGATGCAGGCCTTGCACAGGCGCAGGATGCCGAGTTTACAGCAGTATTCCATATGACGGACGGGGACCTTACGTTTGCTTACAGCCCGTATGATTCGAGCTTCTATTACACCGTAGATGACGATGGAATTCCGTCGCTGGTGAATAAAAATAACGTGAAGACGATGCTGGAAAATTACGAAGCACTGCTTGCGGCAAAGACGGAGGATGATAGTTCTTCGGACAGCGCTTCGGATTCGGCGGAATAAGGATTTGGTGAAAGCTGATTAAAATTGAAAACGGAGGATTTACTGAGAGAAAAACAGTAAATCCTCCGTTTTTTGTATGCGTGAATATAGACAAAAAAGAGTCGGAAAATCTGTGAAAAAACATAGATTGTATTGCAAAAATGGAAAGAAGTATAATGGGAATATAGTGCGAGCTGAGAAATCAGCTAAGCTGATTTCCTCTGGCGAGCGGAGGAAACTCTGCTTGCTTTTGTAAGCTGATTGTATATAACAGGAAAATCCTGTCGGGTAGGGTCTAGCCAACCGCCTGTACCGAGTCCTTGGAGTCGAAACGGTAACGTCAGATTTAAGCGTAGGACAGGGAGCAACAGAGCCGAAACGAAAGTGAAGTGATTGAGCTGGGAAATTATTATGAGGTTGGAAATGGTCGATGTGCTTATATTCACAGCAGACAACATTTCTGTAACCGCTATGGCAAGGGAACAGAAACATCCCCCAGTCTGAGAGCTTGGCGAGGTTGATGATAAGTATACAATACAGAACAGTTGAGGTCCTGTTATCTCCTCGAAAAGAGGTATGAAAATCGAACCAAAGAAATGCGATAGAAATTCAAACGGATAACAGGAAGTCCGATACGCTCATAGTACCGAAGAAGCTGCTAATCACAGTGGAGGGAAGGGGCGTACACTTTATAGCTTCAAGTAAATCAGAATCATGCAGACAAGGAGAGCTGATATCATGGTAAATGAGTTGCTTGGAATACAATACAACATTGCGAAAGCAAATGTAACTGACAGGAAAGTTCAAAACCTTGCGTCCTATATCAATATAAACAGCCTTAGGGCAATCCATAAGACTATGGATAAAAATAAGGCAAGTGGAATTGATAAAGTGACAAAAGAGAAATACGAACAGAATCTGGAGGAAAACCTTGAGAATCTTGTGAAAAGAATGAGAATTGGCAGTTATCGCCCCAATCCTACAAGAAGAGTTTATATTCCCAAGGAAACAAAAGGCAAAATGAGACCACTTGGAATATCCAGTTATGAGGATAAACTGGTGGAGAGCGCAATCGCACAGATACTGGAGCAGATCTATGAACCGAAGTTTTATAATGAGAGTTTTGGATTCAGACCAAACAGAAACTGTCACCAGGCAGTTAGGGAAATCATAGAAATGGTTCAGCATCGCAAAATGAATTATGTGGTGGAAGCGGATATCAGAGGATTCTTTGATAACGTAGACCATGAGTGGCTGATGAAGATGCTAAGACACGATATAGCAGACAAGAGATTTCTTGAGGTTATAGAGAAATTTCTGAAAGCGGGTATCATGGAAAACGGAAAGTATCTTGACAGTGAACGTGGAACACCACAGGGAAACGGAGCCAGTCCGATACTTGCAAATATTTATCTGCACTACGTACTGGATAACTGGTTTGATGTGATTGTAAAGAGGCAGTGCAGCGGAGAATGTTACTTAATACGTTATGCAGATGATTTTGTCTGTTGCTTTCAGAGTGGATACGAAGCAAAAGTATTTCGAGAGAAACTAGAAGAACGTTTTGCAAAGTATGGACTCGAACTAGCGGAAGAAAAGACCAAAGTGTTGGAGTTCGGAAGGTTTGCCAGGCAGAATAGAGAAAGAAGAGGACAGGGAAAACCAGATACCTTTGACTTTCTTGGATTCACATTTTATTGCGGAATGGACGGAAAAAAGCAGTTTTTCCGTTGTAGAGTGAAAACGAGTAAGAAGAAGTTGCGCAGTAAAATAAAAGCAATGAAAGAATGGATAATGAATCACAGAACACTGCCGCTGGAATGGATATTCAAGATTATCAATGCAAAACTGCGAGGACATTATCAATACTATGGTGTAACTGATAATACAAGAGAAGTTAAATCATTCCTGTGTATAACAAAGAAACTGCTGTTTAAATGGCTAAATCGTAGAAGCCAGAGAAAAAGTTATACATGGGAAACATTCAACAATGGGCTGCTTAGGACATTCCCACTATTAGAGCCAAGAATCAAGGTAAGCCTGTTCTACAGGTAGTATGAATATAAAGTGAAAAGCCGTATGCGTTAATAGCGCACGTACGGTTTTGTGTAGGGATATGGGGAGTAATCCCCATATCTACTAGAGAAAAGATTATGGACGGGGGTGAGCAGATGAAAATCGTTTGTTTTGCATTATTGTGTATTCTTTTGAGCGGCTGTGGGAATGCGAAAACGGCAGCAGAAGAGCCAAAAATGCGGTTTGAAAATCTGGATCCGGCAAAGGTGAATGTGCAGTACGGAGGACAGAAGGAATGGGATCAGTTTTATAACAGCTTTTATGAGCAGAAAGAGGGAAGCGACCTCATCGTTTTGGGAACGGTGGAAGATTATACGTGTTTTGCAGGGGGAATCGAGATTGCAACCGATATTTCACTGCGGGTGGATGAGGTCTTGAAAGGGAATCTGGAAGCGGGAGAGAACATTACTGTTCGAAAGCTGGGCGGAGCGGTTACGGTGGAAGAGTACCTGCAGTCCATGGAAGATGCGGGCATTATGTACTGGAATGCGGAGGAGTTAAAGGCAAAGTATCCGGAGGAGGAACGCCGGGAGAACTATATCCAGATCAGCTTCTGCGACCTTGATCCGGTGATCGGGCAGAAATCGTTGTATTTTCTGGGGAAAGCTGCGGAAGGAGACGTTTATTACCGGCTTTGCGACGGGTTTGGACAGTATGTAGAGACTTCATCGGGAGAATACGTAAACGCGTATGAGGTTGCCAGTGAGAAAAGAGATGCGGATGAGCCGATGATGCTTGCATTGGGAGAAACGGTGGAATTTGCCCCAGATGCAGCGCCGGAGGAGAGAATCAATATTTATACGCTGGAAGAGATAAAAGAAGGAATGGAAACGTATACAGCGCCGCCGACGGATTATCCGGGAGCAGAGGAAGAGCCGGAGTGAAGAGAATGCGTTAAAAACTGGCTGTAAGCCGGGTTAAAAACGAAAAAACGGAGGATTTACTGACGTTAAAAAATCAGTAAATCCTCCATTTTTTTGCCTGTTTTTTTGAATTGCAGTCGGGAGCAGAAGGGGGGTTACTGCACCGGTGCGAAAAAGATCTGGATCTGCTCTAAGAGGGCCTGAGGGGCCTCCATCTGCGGCATGTGTTTGGTCTTTGGCAGGATCTGGGTTTCGATGGAGGTGTTGAGTGCCGTGTACAGCGCAAAGGTTTCTGCGATGCCAGGCTCTTCTTCGCCGCCGACCAGGAAGATGCTGTTGTCGATGTGTTTTAAGGCGTGGCCGATGTTGAGGTTCACGTAATTGCCCGCCAGGCTTGCGAAAAGGTACTTTCCAGCGCTGTTCTGGAGGTGTGCGGACTCATAGAAGGCGTCTACGTCCTCCGGGGAGCGGTGGAATGGATTGTGGTAATAGCTCTCAGTGAATAAAAGCTCGATGCTGGAGCGGCCGGTGAGCGTATGGTACAGCAGCGTTCCGATGAGCGGGAGCTCGATCATGCGTTTCAGGAAGCGGCTGCGTTTATCCGGGATTTTATTGAGCTTCGCGAGATCGGTCGGGTTGATCATCATGATTCTGCCGAAGCAATCCGGGGCCGTATTGCAGGCGGTTACGACGAAAGAGCCGGATAAACCGGATGCAATCACGTCTGTTGGACATCCAATGACCTGTTTGATGAAGGTAACGATGAGCTGTACGTATAAAAAGTTCGTGTACGTGATCGCCGGCTTGTCGGAACGGCCGCAGCCGAGGAGATCGAGCGTGTATACGGTGTGATCCTTTGCGAGAGCGTCCTCAATATACTGCCATTCGCGGCCGCTGGAGGCGCAATTCAGGTCGTGGAGCAGGAGCATCGGGGTTCCGGTGCCTTTTTTTGTGTAAAAAATATCGCCGAACTGCCAGGAAAAGGTCTCTTTTTCGGCCGATGCGAGCAGGTTTTTCCGCACGGCGGCGGTATCGAGCGTTTTATTCAGAAAGTAAATCGCTGCGCCGGACATCGTGGTGAGGACACTTAAGGTGACCAGTTTTTTGCTGTGTTTCATATGAAAAAACTCCTTTCAGGGGTCTCCCGGAGGGGAGGAATCGGTTCGAAACGTTGTGTTGAGCTTATTATAAGCGAAAAAAGGGAAAGATACAATGCAAAAATTAAAGGAAAAAGGAGAAAAAGAGACGAAAATAAGGCGCAATTCGGCGAAAAGTGTAGACAATTCCGGACGTGCTACGTTATGTCAACTGATTGTGAAAGGTATATTTAAACGGTTTACATAACTGCAAAAACAGAGAAAAAAATCATGCAATAATACACATAAAAGCATGAAAACGGCACTACGGGATAAAATCCTTCCAGATTGGCAAAAATCCATGAAAAAGTGGCCTTGAAACGCGTTTAGTAAATGCTTTGGAAAATCCGGAAAAACGAATGTAAAAGTTCAATTTATACGAAAATATAAAAATATAATTAAATAATTTAATAAAAGAGCGAAAACAAAGATAGAAAAACACGTGAAACATGCGAAAATACAGGAAAAATGTAAAAAATACGGAAAAATCCAAAATAGGATAGAGAATACGATTGTTTTAAAAATTGGAGAGACCAAAAACGAGAGTGACTTTCGGGAAGAGAAAAAGCAAATCGCTTCTCACTGACCGCTGAAGACCGGAAATCGTGAAAAACGATGTTTCACGTGAAACATTTTGAGGGGTGTGAAACGTGAAAAAACGAGCCTGGAAGAGTGACATAAGTAGAAACGAAAAAATGGAGGAAAAACTGAAAAATGGCGAAAAGAGGGCAAGAAACGGCGGAATAGAAAAAAATAGAAAAAAAGATAAAAATGAGCTGAGAAAAGGAAAAAAACGGCTGAAAAGAGGCAAATGCAGTAAGGGATGGACGAAAAAGCAAAAAAAACAGGCGAGAGAAGCAGCGAAAGGGAGAAGGAGCTGAAGAATGGCAGTAAGAGGTGAAAAAAGCAGAGAAAAAGAATAAAAAGCGTTGAGAATTGGGAAAAACGTAAAATTGCACGCAAAAAAAGAGAGAAAGGTAAGCCAGGAAGATGGAGAGGGAGTGAAGCATGTCTAAGAGAGAAAAAAACGTTAAAACTATAAAAAAGCAGAAAAGTGACAGCAAAATCAAATAAAGCGATAAAAAGCAGAAAATATGCTGCCTGGTCTGAAAAATGGGAAAAATCAATAAAAAATGGTATGAAAAGAGCAGAAAATGAAAAAACAGGATGTTTCACGGATTATCTCTCTTACTGATGGAAGATAGTAGATAGAAAAACGATAAATTTGAAAAGAAAATGAAAAAATGTAACGGGAAATAGAATAGAAAGCAATAAAAGAGTACTTTTTATGCAAAAAAGAGGCGTTTAAGGGCTTTTAGAATGTCCCCAACACCACTTTTTGCAATGAACAATCAGAATAGCAGCATTTCCTTAAAAAAGAGCGCTCATACTATCCAGATGATACCTTTCCAGTACATCTTTCACCCCGGAAACGACTTCGTCCCGGCTGTAATCATGATCTTCCAGAAATTCGTTATCCATCTGATTTAAATGTGAATAGAAGAGCAGTGCCACTTTCAATGCCTCCATATCTTTAGGATTCTGTGTAAAATCGTACAATTGGTTTTCTGCATCATCAATGAAGCCCAGATCAGCCAGATCCGTCAGCATATATAACATTTTTTCAGCATTTTCTGATTCAAAAACAACCGATACAGGATCATCGTCCTTAAGCTCAAGGTTAAAAACCAGCTTCAAAACCGTTCGAACCATTTCTTTAATCAAACGCAGCAGATAATCATCCTCAAACATGGCGAAAACCTCCTTACTTCTATTTTATATGAATTTACCAGAAAAGCAGCAGCTTCTTGGATAGACATATTGTACCATGGAAAAAACAGTTCGGGAAGCGTTAAGATGTCGAGAAAATCAAAATGTTTCACGTGAAACATTCGATAAAAACAGTGTGAAACAGAAAAAAGTTCTCTGGAAACAGAAAAATCTTTGAAAAATCCAAAGAAACAAAAAAGTGCTGGAAAACACTCAAAAGCCTTCCAAACAGCATAAAAACAGGAAAAACCCGCTGTAAAACAGTGCTTTTTAAAATGTTTCACGTGAAACATCACCAAAAATCTCCAATTTTCACGTGTTTCACGCCACCCAATCATGCAAAAATGCAGAAAATGTTTCACGTGAAACATTTCCAGTAGTAAAATCCGGCGTAGTATGATAAAATATCTTTGTCCCAATTTGGGGCAATTTTGAGATGGAATCTGAAGAAATTCTCAGATAGACTGGCATAGAAAAGAAGATTTTTCCTATCTATATGCCAAAACACCTGCCGCATGAATTATTTTTTTGAAAGAAGTGCCGGCAGGTCATTTCCTGTAAAAGGGAAAAACTGCAAATGGAAAACAAAAAGATGAAAGGAGGCAATACATATTTTGGGAAGAACAATTGCAATTGCCAACCAGAAAGGCGGCGTAGGTAAATCCACCACCGCAATTAACCTTTCTTCCTGCCTGGGAGAAATGGGACAAAAAGTTCTGACCATTGATATGGACCCGCAGGGAAATACCACCAGCGGAATGGGAGTAGAGAAAAATGAAGTGGAAAATACCATCTATGAGCTGCTTCTTGGAGAGTCAAAACTGGAGGACTGTATCATCCCTCTGAAATTTGACAATCTTTCCCTCATCCCTTCCAATGTCAATCTGGCCGGAGCGGAGATCGAGCTGATTGGGGTGGAAGACAAAGAATTCATCCTGAAAAACGCAATTGATCAGGTCCGCGATCAGTACGACTTCATTATTATTGACTGTCCGCCATCCTTAAATATGCTGACAATCAACGCGATGACCACCGCGGACACCGTTCTGGTGCCGATTCAGTGTGAATATTACGCACTGGAGGGCTTATCCCAGCTTATGCACACGATTGAGCTGGTGCAGGAGCGTCTGAATCCAGAGCTGGAAATGGAAGGCGTTGTCTTTACCATGTACGATGCGAGAACGAATCTTTCTCTGCAGGTAGTAGAAAACGTAAAAGACAGCCTGGATCAGAATATCTACAAAACCATTATTCCGAGAAATGTCCGCCTTGCGGAGGCACCGAGCTACGGTATGCCGATCAACTATTACGACAAGCGGTCCACCGGTGCAGAGAGCTACCGTCTCCTGGCAGACGAAGTGATTCACAGGGGGGATGAAGAGTAATGGCAGCGAGAAGAGGAGGCTTAGGCAAGGGCCTGGATTCCCTGATTTCACCTGGACATTCGGCCAAAGCAGAAGCAAAAGAGAAACCGGCAAAACCGGAGGTCAAAGTAGTCGAGAAGGTTGTTGAAAAAGTTGTCGAAAAACCAGTCGAGATGAAACTGAAGATCTCCGAAATTGAACCGAACCGCGAACAGCCGCGAAAATCCTTTGACGAGGACGGCCTGATCGAACTTTCGGAATCCATCAAACAGTTCGGAGTTCTGCAGCCGATTCTGGTGCAGAAAAAAGATGATTATTATGAGATCATCGCAGGGGAACGGAGATGGAGGGCTGCAAAGCTTGCCGGAATCAAAGAAGTACCGGTCATCATCAAAGATTTTACCGAGCAGGAAGTTGTCGAGATTTCCCTGATTGAAAATATTCAGAGAGAATCCCTGAACCCGATTGAGGAGGCACACGCATACAAACGCCTGATGGAAGAGTTCCATCTCCGCCAGGATGAAATCGCAGAGCGCGTTTCCAAGAGCAGAACGGCGGTTACAAACTCGATGCGTCTCCTGAAACTGGACGACAGGGTACAGCAGATGGTTGTCGATGAAATGCTGACAACCGGTCATGTGCGTACGCTGCTGGCGCTGGAGAATAAAGAACTCCAGTACAATACGGCAATGAAAATCTTCGATGAAAAGCTCAGTGTCCGTGAGACCGAGCGCCTGGTCAAAGAGATCCTGAATCCGAAGGTGAAGAAAGAAAAGAAAGTCAATCTGGAAGAGGAAGCCATCTACGAAGGTCTGGAAGAGAAAATTAAGAGCATCATTGGTACGAAGGTTTCCATTCACCGCGGGGCAAAGCACAAAGGAAAGATCGAGATCGAGTATTATTCCCAGGAAGAGCTCGAGAGAATCATGGATCTGTTTGAATCAATACAGTAAGAGGTAGAATAATGAGCGATTTATTTAGTAAGGTAGGAATTGACCTTGGCGTTGTTGTACTTCTTCTGATTGTACTGATTATCGTGATGATGATTATGACGGTCAGCATGTCGCTGCGTCTGAGCAGACTGAACCAGAAGTACAGAAGCTTTATGAAGGGAAAAGACGCCCAGTCACTCGAAAAGCTGTTTCATCAGCGGTTCAAGGAAATTGACAAACTGAACAAGCAGAACGAGCTGACGAAAAAGAATCTTGCGGATCTGAAAAAGATCCAGGGCATGACGCTGAACAAATACGGAATCGTAAAATATGATGCGTTTGACGATGTGGGCGGAAAGATGAGTTTTGCGCTGGCAATGCTCGACAAAGAAAACACAGGTTTTATCCTGAATGCAATCCACAGCCGTGACAACTGCTTTTTATATCTGAAAGAGATCGTAAAAGGCGAGTCCTATATCATGCTGAGCGCCGAGGAAATCGACGCGCTGCGCCAGGCAATTACGATGAATTCGATTGATCTGATGTAAAAGCGGACCGCAGAAAAACAGCATGAAAGAACGCTTGAAAAAATGCATATACTGTTATATGATGGTACTGGAACGCGCCAAACCCGCATAAATGCTGGAAAAAACGGCAGCGGTTCCGGGCTGGAAAGAACAAAAAGAATCCCGCCAAAATGAGGGGATAAGATCTACTAGGAGGAAATTATGTTAGACATTAAGTTTTTAAGAGAAAACCCGGAAGTTGTAAAACAGAATATCCGAAATAAATTCCAGGATCAGAAACTGGAGCTGGTTGATAAAGTCATTGAGCTGGACAAAGAAAACCGTGACATCAAACAGGAAGTAGAAGCACTTCGTGCAAAAAGAAACAAAATCTCCAAACAGATCGGCGCACTGATGGGCCAGGGTAAGAGAGAAGAGGCTGAGGAAGTAAAGAAACAGGTAGCTGTTGACGGTTCCCGCATCGAGGCTCTTTCTGCAAGAGAAAAAGAAGTAGAAGAAGAAATCAAAAAGATCATGATGGTGATCCCGAACATCATCGATCCTTCCGTACCGATCGGAAAAGATGACAGCGAGAACGTAGAAGCAGAGCGCTTCGGCGAGCCGGTTGTACCGGATTTTGAAATCCCGTATCACACCGACATTATGGAGTCCTTCGACGGAATCGATCTGGACGCAGCAAGAGAAGTTGCCGGAAACGGATTCTATTATCTGATGGGCGACATCGCACGCCTCCACTCTGCCATCCTTTCTTATGCAAGAGACTTCATGATCGACCGCGGATTTACCTACTGCGTACCGCCTTTCATGATCCACGGCAACGTCGTAAACGGTGTTATGAGCTTCGCTGAGATGGAGTCCATGATGTACAAAATCGAGGGCGAGGATCTGTACCTGATCGGAACCAGCGAGCACTCCATGATCGGTAAATTCATCGACAGCATTATCCCGGAGGAGAAACTTCCTCTGACCCTGACCAGCTACTCTCCGTGCTTCCGTAAAGAAAAAGGAGCACACGGCATCGAGGAGCGTGGTGTTTACCGTATCCACCAGTTCGAGAAACAGGAGATGGTTGTTGTCTGCAAACCGGAAGACAGCATGATGTGGTATGACAAACTGTGGAAGAACACCGTAGACCTGTTCCGTTCCATGGATATTCCGGTTCGTACTCTGGAGTGCTGCTCCGGTGACCTGGCTGACTTGAAAGTAAAATCTGTCGATGTTGAGGCATGGTCTCCGCGTCAGAAGAAATACTTCGAGGTAGGAAGCTGCTCCAACCTTGGTGATGCACAGGCAAGACGTCTGAAAATCCGTATCAACGGCGAGGACGGAAAGAAATACCTGGCACATACCCTGAACAATACCGTAGTTGCTCCGCCGCGTATGCTGATCGCATTCCTGGAGAACAACCTGAACGCAGATGGAACTGTAAGCATTCCGGAAGTTCTTCGTATGTACATGGGCGGAAAAGAGAAACTGGTTCCGAAACACTAATCGCATAAGAAATACAAAGGAATGAGAGGAGGTGTTCTTATGCACGCTTACCTGAAAACCATTGGATTTTCAAAGATCAAGACGACGAAGGAACTCCAGGAGATTCTTCGTGATGTAGTAGAAAACTACGACCGTAAAAAGATTGTGGAAACAGAAGAACACCACCTTTTTGCTGAATTTTCGAAAGAATATGCCTATGACTGTGGCATCACAGTCTGTGGGGAAATTGATGAGAACAACCGTTTCCAGATGGAATATTATTATCCCTATTTCGAGGGCGGGCAGATCAGCTCCTACGAGGAGGTATCGGTGGAGCGCCACGTCGATAAGGAATCGTTTGCAGGCGCCTGCGACGATATGCGGCTTGGCATCACGATGATCTTTTATCTGACGCATGCAGCGGAATATCTTGAGATGAAACAGAAAAATGCGCTGCAGCCGCTTCCGCTCCCGCTTTCTGTCTCCGGTCTTGCAGCGGAAGGAACAATTCTGCTTCCGATCCAGAAAGACCCGGAACAGGTGGAGAAGGAGCGCCGCAGCACGCAGCAGAAGAATTCACTGATCTCGGCTGCCAGAAACGGGGATGAGGATGCGATGGAAAGTCTCACTATGGATGATATTGACACATATGCCATGATTTCCCAGCGTCTGACGAAGGAAGATGTCTTTTCTATTGTAGATAGCTTTTTCATGCCGAGCGGTCTCGAATGTGACCAGTACAGCGTGATGGGTGAAATTACGGAGATGAATACAACGAAGAACGCGGTAACGGGCGAGCGGGTGTATGAGCTCGGTCTGATCTGCAACGATGTGCCGATAGACATCTGTATCAACGAAAAGGATTTATTTGGAGTACCGGAAGTGGGAAGACGTTTCAAAGGCCAGATCTGGCTGCAGGGAATGCTGGAACATCTGTAAGGGAAAAATAAAAAGAGCGAGGACTGAAAAGAGAAAATTCAGTCCTCGCTCTTTTTTGCGGATTTTTATAACGATAAACGGATGTTTACTGGTTCTGCACCAGATTCAGATGCTTCCGCACCCGCTCGATCAGCATTTCAAGAGCAACGGTGTTCTGTCCGCCCTCCGGGATGATCACGTCGGCACGGCGCCTGCTCGGCTCTACGAACTGCTCGTGCATCGGTTTTACGGTCGTCAGGTACTGCGTCACAACGCTGTCCAGGGAACGGCCTCGCTCTTTTACATCGCGCAGGATCCGGCGGAGAATCCGCACGTCCGCATCGGTATCGACAAAGACTTTGATGTCCATCAGATCGCAGAGATCTTTCTCGACGAAGAGGAGAATGCCCTCGAGCACGATAACCGGGGCAGGATGGACCAGAATCGTTTTATCCGAGCGGTTATGCATGGCATAATCGTAAACCGGCATTTCAATCGATTTACCGGCTTTCAGCTCCTGAATATGCTGGCATAACAGGTCGGTATCAAAGGCATCGGGATGATCGTAATTCAGTTTGGTACGCTCCTCATAAGAAAGCTCGTCATGGCGTTTGTAATAGTTGTCATGGCGCAGAATGCTCACTTCATCGCGTCCAAAACTTTCTACCAGCTTATCTGCCAGTGTCGTTTTTCCACTGCCGGTTCCTCCGGCAATTCCTATCAGTATCGTATCCATAAGAAACTCCTTTTTATCCGATGATAGCCAGTGTTGCGCTTGTTCCGAGACGGCTTGCGCCGGCATCTGCCATAGCCTGTGCCTCGTCTGCGTTGTGGATTCCGCCGGAAGCTTTTACGCCCATATCCGGGCCTACGGTCTTTCTCATCAGGGCAACATCAGCCGCTTTTGCACCGCCGGTAGAAAATCCGGTGGAGGTTTTTACGAAGTCAGCGCCGGCTTCTTTTGCAAGCTCGCACGCTTTTACTTTCTCTTCATCGGTTAAAAGGCAGGTCTCGATGATGACTTTCAGAACGATGTCCTTGCCGCATACTTCTTTTAAGGTCTGGATATCGGAGCGTACGAAGTCGTATTTGCCGTCTTTGAGGGCTCCGACGTTGATTACCATATCAACCTCCTGTGCACCGTCTTCGATGGCTGCACGGGTCTCAAACGCTTTTACACGGGTATCGGACATGCCCAGAGGGAAGCCGACAACGGTGCAGACTTTGACGTCAGATCCTTTGAGCTTTTCAGCAACGAATTTGGTGTAGTACTGGTTGACGCAGACAGAAGCAAAATCGTGTGCAAGTGCCTCGTCGCAGATCTTTGCAACCTGTGCTTCGGTTGCGTCCGCTTTTAAGATGGTGTGGTCAAATAATTTGGTGTTCAGCATAAGTTTTTCCTTTCTTCGATGAAAAATAAATTAGAATGGTAGAAAAAAGGCAGAGCCGAAAAAACACAGTTCGGATTTAACGGCTCTGCCTTTAATAATTGTAACTATTCAGAGCCACATCTCGATTCCGCTGCGCTGCATCTCGATGTGGCTGCTCGCCATATGAAACTCCAGAAAAAACCGCTCATTCATGCAAGCATGATTCGCAATTTTTTCTTCCATTTCACATGGCTCTGAATAGTTACATATTATCTTGCGCCCTTATCGTACGGAATACCTTCGGCTTTCGGAACCTGGGAATTCTTGGATGTGAAGGCGAGAATAATCATGGATGCGATAAACGGCATCATGCTGTAAATGTTCTTGGACAGTCCCAGATGGGAGAGGACGGTGGAGTCCGCAATGTTTGCCAGGGAACGGAATACCGCAAAGAATACGGCTGCTCCGGCAATGTGGAACGGTTTCCACTGACCGAAGATCATAACAGCGAGGGCAAGGAATCCGGCACCGGCTACGCCGACTTCGAAGTTCCAGGTGGTAACGGACGGAACGATGTAGGCAAATCCGCCGATACCGCCGAGTGCACCGGAGATGATAACACCGGTGTATCTCCACTGGTATACGTTGATACCAACAGAGTCGGCTGCCTGTGGATGCTCACCGCAGGCACGCAGGCGCAGTCCCCATTTCGTTTTGAAGAGGAACACGTAGCTGCAGATCAGAAGGATGATGCCGATGAACAGGAAGATGTTCACGGTAAATGGTCCGATCTTGTAAATGAAAGCGGCGTTGGTGTAGTTCAGCTTTGCGGAAGCTGCACCGTTTCCGGCATCCGAGCCGTTGTTGAATGCTTTTACCAGGACGATGGCAATGGCAGTAGCCAGCATGTTCAGCGCGGTTCCGCCGATCGTCTGGTCTGCTTTCAGTGTGATGGCGGAGAAGCCAAGCAGCAGAGAGTAGATCATACCGGATACGGCGCTCGCCAGAATGGAAAGTGCCACAAGTGCAGGAGCCGGGAGATCCGGGAACAGAACCAGGACGAAGACACCGGCAAGGCCGCCGATCGCCATGATTCCTTCCAGCGCGATGTTGATGACACCGCTTCGCTCGGAGAACATACCGCCCATCGCAACGAGCATCAGAACAACGGCGTACAGTAAGGTAAATTTAATTAAAAGGAACATTATTTCTTCTCCTCCTTTCCGTTGTCTGCATTGGCATTTGCTTTCTGCTCTTTTTTGCTCTTGAACAGGTTTGCAACGATGCCCTTGAACAGGGTAACGAATGCGCAAAGGTAAATGATAACGGCAACGATCAGGTCCGCGATCTCCGGCTGATAATATTTCGTAGGCAGGTAAGCACCGCCGACAGAAATATGGGCAACGAAGAGAGCAGCGAAGATAACGCCGATCGGGTTGCTAAGTGCAAGAAGCGCAACCGGGATACCATTAAATCCGATGGCCGGGAGTGCTGTCGATACCTGCGGGTTCCACTCGGATGCACCGGAGAGGAAGTAGAGGCCGGCACCGATTCCGGCAAGCGCACCTGCGATGGTCATGGAGAGAACAACGTTTCTCTTCTCATTGATGCCGGCGTATTTGGCAGCATCCTTATTGAAACCGCAGGCTTTCAGCTCATAGCCAAAGGTTGTTTTGTTCAGAACGATGTAGATGATGACCGCAATCGCAATCGCGATGAAGATCGCAATCGTTGTGGAACTGGTACGGAAAATGGAGTTCATGCCGCAGTCCGGAATCAGGGATTTCGGAGAAGCGGAACTTAATTTGTAAGTACGTGTGGTCTTCTGATCATACATGCCCGGGATGGTGTTGTACATCAGCTCATTGACAAGATAAAGACCAATCCAGTTGAACATGATGGAAGTAATAACTTCGTTTACGTTGAAGTATGCTTTGAAGATACCAGGAACTGCTCCCCAGATGGCTCCGCAGACCATGGCAGCCAGAAGGCATACATACCACGGCATGTGGAGGATGATGGCAAAATACAGGGCGCCGAAGACACCGACGGTGTACTGTCCGGCAGCACCGATGTTGAACAGACCTGTCTTAAAAGCAAATGCAACCGAAAGTCCGGTCATAATCAGGGGAGCGGACTGTGCGATTTCACTTCCGATTCCCTTCGGCTTTAAGTAAAAGCCGCCTTTGATGATTCGAGTAAATCCATCCACTGCGTTCTCCGCGTTGATGCAGTATAAAATGATAAATCCCACAAGAAGACCGATCACAATACATACAAGAGAAGCGACAATGGACAGAAGAGCGTTTTTCGTTTTTTCGTTCATGCTTTTCTTACCTCTCTTTTATACTTCTTCGGGAACCGGATCCCGTTTTGCACCTGCCATGTAGAGACCGAGTTCTTCGACAGAAACGGTTTTCGGATCCAGCTGGCCGACCAGCTCTCCTTCGTACATAACAAGAATACGGTCGGAAACATCCATAACCTCATCCAGTTCCAGAGAAACCAGAAGAACGGCTTTTCCCTTGTCGCGCTGTGCAACGAGCTGGCTGTGAATGTATTCGATGGCTCCGACATCAAGACCACGGGTCGGCTGTACCGCAACGAGAAGATCAGGATCTTTGTCAATCTCACGCGCGATGATCGCTTTCTGCTGGTTTCCGCCGGACATGCTTCTGGTGATGGTCACAGGACCCTGGCCGCTGCGGACATCGTACTGCTCGATCAGGCGCTCGGCATATTCACGCACGGCTTTTGATTTGATAAAGCCGAAGGATTCAAATTCCGGCTGCCAGTAACGCTGCAGCACCATGTTCTGCTCGATGGAGTAATCCAGCACGAGGCCGTGTTTGTGGCGGTCCTCCGGGATGTGGCTCATGCCCATCTTGGAGCGGTCGCGGATGGAAGCTTTCGTGATGTCCTGTCCGTTGAACAGAATTTTACCGCCGGATACTTTTTCCAGTCCCGTGAGGCCCTGAACGAACTCGGACTGGCCGTTTCCGTCGATACCTGCGATGCAGACAATCTCACCTTTTCTTACATTAAAGGAAACATCTTTGACGGCATTGTTTCCGTGCACCTTGCTCGGTACGGTCATGTGCTCCACTTTCAGAACGGTGTCGCCCGGCTGGGATGGTTTTTTGCTGACGGAGAAGCTGACGTTTCTTCCGACCATCATGCGGGAGAGTTCTTCTTTGGAAGTTTCGCTGATGTTGACGGTTCCGATGTATTTTCCTTTGCGGAGAATCGTACAGCGGTCGGCAACTTCCATGATCTCGTTGAGTTTATGGGTGATGAAGAGGATGGATTTTCCTTCTTTTGCCAGGTTCTTCATGATCTTCATCAGCTCGTCGATTTCCTGCGGCGTCAGAACCGCGGTCGGCTCGTCGAAGATCAGGACTTCGTTGTCACGGTAGAGCATTTTCAGAATTTCGGTACGCTGCTGCATACCGACGGTGATATCTGAGATCAGAGCGTCCGGATCGACCATCAGACCGTATTTTTTGCTCAGCTCCATGACTTTTGCACGGGCATTCTTTTTCTCGAGGAAAAGGCCTTTGGTCGGCTCTACACCGAGGATGATGTTGTCGAGAACCGAGAAACATTCGACCAGCTTAAAGTGCTGGTGAACCATACCGATGTTGAGATCGTTGGCGTCGTTCGGCGTGTTGATATGGACTTCCTGCCCATTCTTCTTGATGATTCCGGAGGTAGGCTGATACAGACCAAAAAGAATACTCATCAGGGTTGATTTTCCTGCACCGTTTTCTCCAAGCAGAGCATGGATTTCTCCCTTTTTGAGCTGTAACGTAATGTTGTCGTTCGCCTTGATACCCGGGAATTCTTTGGTGATGTTCAACATCTCAATAATGTACTTATTTTCCATATACATATTCCCTTTCAAGCGTGGTTTTGCAGGACTGCCGAAGGTATGGAAAACAGGGCAGAACTGCGGGCTTTCATTATGCCTAGTATAGCATTTTGCGTGGTAGAAAAAAAGGGGAAGAGAAATATTATTCTCTTCCCCAAAAGACATATTGTTACAGAAACAGTATGCACATTAGCTGATATAATCAACGGTTACGTGAGAACCTACTTCCGGCTGATTTTCTGTATCGCTGGAGATTTCGATGGAACCATCGCGGATACCAGCCAGTACAGTTTCATACTGATCCTGTGTGAAGGTTGTGAATCCCCAGGATTCGGAATCGGTAGGAAGGCCGATGTAATCTCCGTCTTTCAGTCCAAGCTGCTGAGCAGTTCCGCCAAGTTCAGAGAAGTTTCCACTGAAGTAGGAATCCAGAGCGTTGTTGATGGCACTTGGAAGACCTTTCATAGCGGAAGTCAGGCAGCGCTCGCCGATTTTGGAGCGCTGGTCAACGTCTACACCAATAACTTTTCCGTCGTGTGTCTCAGCTGCATCCAGAGCAGATGTCCAGATACCGCCGCCGCAGGCGAATACAACCTGTGTTCCGTCTGCATACCAGCCCTCCATACGGGCGGTGATGGAGTCATCGCCGTAGAACTGGCCGCCATAGTAATATTTTACGTTTACATCTACGCCGTCTTCTTCAGCAGCAGCGTTGATACCCTGTACATAACCGTAACCAAAACGGATAACGGCCGGAACAGCGATACCGCCAAGAAAGCCAAGGCTTGTGTAACCGTCTTTTACTGCAGCGTATCCAGCCAGGTAGCCGGCCTGCTCTTCTTCGAAGGAGCAGATGTATACGTTCTTTCCAAGATCAACAGTTTCACCGTTTAAGTTTACGATGTCGCTTTCGGTAACGTCAACTGCGATGAAGGTTACATCCGGATAGGTGTCCTGCTCTTCTGCGATGGCTGGTCCGAACAGATAACCAGGCATAACAACTACGGTAGCGCCCTCAGAGATTGCAAGATCGATGGAGTTGATACGCTCCTCGTCGGTGTCCTCTGCCGGTTTGTAGTACTCGTACTCTACGCCGTTTGCATCGCCGTAAGCGCATACAGTTTCCCAGGTGATCTGGTTGAAGGATTCGTCGGTGATATCTCCGGAGTCTGTGATCATAGCAATTTTCTCGTCTGCGGAATCTTTTTTCTCTCCGTCTGTGGAAGCAGAAGAAGATGCTGCGCTGGCAGAATCAGTTCCTTTGGATGCATCGGAGGAAGAGGATCCGTTGGAGGAACCGCATCCTGCGAGTGCAGCAGTTGTCATGGCAGCTGCAAGCAGTAAGCTAACTACTTTCTTTTTCATAAATAGTATTCTCCTTTCATGGGTACAGCGTTTCTGCGTGTATGGCAACATTATAATATAAAAGAAAAAAGTATGTCAAGTAAAGGAAAAACTGCGTGAAATCCACTAGCTATCGGCATGTGAGCCGGAAATTCTTCGGATAATGGCGTTGGATCTTGCATAAATTTCTTCCGGGTCAAAGCCGATATGGAATTCGCCGTTTTCGTAGAGAATTTGACCGTTTACCATGGTAAGCTTTACGTTCTGTTTGCTGCCGCTGTAAACGAGGTTTTTGATCAGATTATTCTCCGGCTGCATGTTCGGCTGATGGAGGTCAATCATGACGAGATCGGCCTTTTTGCCGGCAGCGAGACGGTCGCAGTCAGTAAGCTGCATCGCGTGTGCACCGCCTGCGGTTGCCATGTAGAGAATGGCGTCGGCCGGGATTCCTGCGGCGTCCATCTCGCGGACTTTGGAAAGGCCGGTGGTCAGGAACATTTCGCGGAACATATCGAGGCAGTTGTTGCTGGCAGGCCCGTCGGTGCCGATAGCGAGGTTGATGCCGTTATCATAAAAACGCTTCAGCGGGCAGATGCCGGAGGCAAGCTTCAGGTTTGAAGAAGGATTGGTGACAGCGGTGAGTTTCCGGTCGCGGAAAATTTCGAAATCGCGGTCCTCCATCCAGATGCAGTGGTAGCCGCCGCCTCCGTACTGGAACATGCCAAGTTTTTCCATGAGCTGTGTCGGGGTGAGTCCCCAGCGCTCTTTACAGCCCTCGACTTCGCTTTTTGTTTCGGCGTTGTGTGTCCAGACAGGGGAATGGTATTTTTCGGCGAGTTTTGCAACGGCTTCAAGAAGCGGGCCGCCGGTCGTATATTCGGCGTGGAAACCGAGCAGATACAAGGTGCGGTCGGAGAGCTCGTTGACATAGTTATACATCTCTTCGAGAATTTCCGGGCTGTCGACGAAGTTGTTGAGACCGCTGGTAAGAACGGTGCGGAATCCGGTGTCGACCGTGGCAGCGATGCTGTTTTTCTGCTGGATGTACATGTCGAAATTGGAGGTGATGCCGCTCGTCAGATATTCCATGATGCCGAGGATATTGAGCCAGTAAACGTCGTCCCCGGCGAGCTTTGCCTCGTTCGGGAAGACCTGGCGCTCGAGCCATTCGTGGAGCGGGAGATCGTCCGCGTAGGAGCGGAGGAAGGTCATCGGGGTGTGCGTGTGTGCGTTTTTAAAGCCCGGGATCAGGAGATTGCCGCGGGCGTCGATTTCGCGGTCGAAGACAGGGGTCTCTGCGGCATCTGGATCTGCTTTTCTGCCAGGTCCGATATAGGTGATGGTGTCGCCGGTGACGTGAAGTTCGCCTTCGGCGATGGAAAAATGGTTTTCAGCGTCGAGTACGAGAATTTTGGCGTTGTAAAAACGTGTATTCAAAAAAGATCTCTCCTTTATTTTACGTGCTGTTTTCAGCGGCCGGGGTCTGTTTTTTTGACAGACCCCGGCCGCTGTGTGGTTACAGTGTCTTTGCGATGCCCTGAATCGTTGCGGCAACGAGTTTTTTGAACTGCGGTGCAACCATGTCAGCTGCCTCCTGAACTTCCGCATGGCACAGAGGCTGCGGGGAGATGCCGGCGGCAAGATTGGTAATGCAGGAAATACCGATGACGCGCATGCCCATATGGCGTGCAGCGATGGCTTCGCAGGCGGTGCTCATGCCGACCGCGTCTGCGCCGAGGGTGCGGCACATGGCGATTTCCTGCGGGGACTCGTACTGCGGGCCGGTGAGCTGCAGATAAACGCCTTCCATCAGGTCGATATCAAGGCTGGCTGCGGCTTTCCGTGCAATTTTCTGGAACTCAGGGTCGTAGATCTGGCTCATATCCGGGAAACGGGTGCCGAGCTCGTCGATGTTCGGTCCGATAAGCGGAGATGGGACGAAGCAGGCGATCTGGCCGTTTAACAGCATCAGAGAGCCTGGTTTTGTGCCCTGTTTGATGCCGCCGGCGGCGTTCGTCAGAAACAGCGCTTTTGCACCCATCAGTTTCATGAGGCGGGTCGGGAGAACGACGTCGGTCATCGGATAGCCTTCATAATAATGAACGCGGCCCTGCATGCAGACAACCGGCACATCGCCGACGTAGCCGAAGATAAAACGGCCCGCGTGGCCCGGAACGGTGGAAACCGGGAAGCCTTCGATATCGTGGTAGTCGAGGGTGGCGGTGACGCGGATATCATTCGCAAAATCACCGAGGCCGGAACCGAGGATCAGTGCGACTTCCGGCTGGAAATCGATCTGGGAGCGGAAGCTCTCGTAGCATTTCATCAGTTTTTCGTAAACAGGGTTTGGGGTGTTGCTCATAAGAAAAACCTCCTTAAATAGTATATTTTTCGGCATTGCTGCCTGCTTTTTCAGAGAAGAAAAGCCTGCCGCAGAGATGTGAGTCCCGGAGGCAGGCTTTTCTCAAGTTAGAAAAAAGATCATCTGGTAGTTCTATTGTAGTATAGAAAGTATGGAAAAGCAATCATTATCAGTCATCAAAAATGTTAAGATGCTGTTTCATGATATTTCCCAGCCATTCGATAACCGGACCTAAGGTGATAACCATCAGCACGGTGACAATGCCGAGCTTTCCGCCGAGCAGAACAGCGATTGCGGTGACAGCAAAGTCGTAGACGATGCGGATCACGCGGAAAGAAACGTTCGGCAGATGGGTGGAGATGATGAACGATACTGCGTCGTACGGTGCGGTTCCCATATCAACATCCATATAGAAGGATGCGGCGAGGATAAACAGGATCAGCGCCGGAATCAGCACAGCGATGCGGACACCCATCGAGGTAAAAAGATCCGGCGGAAGGATTTTCGCCCAGATCCAGGAGAAAAAGTCGATGGAATACCCCACAAGGAACATGTTTGCGAGGGTTCCAAAGCCTAAATTTCTGCCGCCGAACACGATAACGAAGATGAGCAGGACGATATTGAAGAGCGCCTGCCAGTTTCCAATGCTGATGCCGAGGCGGGTGGAGATGGTTTGATTTAACAAGGTACACGGATCGGTGCCGAGATCGACGAGAAGCAGCCATGAGAGCGCAAAGCCCATCAGAATGACGGCGGCGATGACCAGAATCAGGCGGGTCCAGAAATGTTTCTTCTGGTAGAAGCCCTGGATGATTTCTTTCATAGTATGAGTTCCTCCCTGTAAAATAATACAAAATGTATTTTCATGTTTTCCGGGCAAATCTGCAGACTTTTTTCCTGCCTTTTTCACCCCTTTTTCCCAGAAAAATCTCCGCCGTTTTTTCGCCCGGCGGAGATTTGCCTGTTTCTGTTATTTTAGTATATTTTTTTCGAAATGTAAACTGTTTTCTTTTGGAAATGTTCACGAAAGTATTAACAAATTAATGAACATAAAGTGAACATGAAATAAAAGAAAAGATTAAATATAAAAAATACGTTCAGAAATAAAGTAACAAAATGAACGTGAATAGTAAGACACATTTGCACTATATACTGTACTTCTGCTTAGACCATGCAGGCGGGCACGGTAATTGCAGGATTCGCATAAACGTATTGCCCCGCCGATAAAAAACGGCAGGGCATTTTAAAAACAATGCATATTTATACACTTCACAAAACGAGTGATACATTCTTTCCGAAGACCTCTCGGTAAAGCTGTTCCCGGTCGACGGTGATCAGGGTTTCGATCTGCTGCTGGAGCTGTTCGCTGTCGAAGAGCTGTACGAGATCCGGGTTGAACATGCGGCCTGCGTTGCAGCGGAGATCGGCGAGCATGTCTGCAAAATTTTTGCCGGAGCTGTAGGCGCGTCCGACGGAATCGGTTGCCGCATCGAGGCAGTCGGCGCAGGTGAGGATCTGATAGAGGATCGCGTTATCGTTGCCTTTATAAGTGTATTCGCGCGGGTAGCCGCCTTTTTCGTCGTACCAGAGATGGTGGTAGAGGGCGTCTTCGGCGGCTTATTTCAGGCGGAGCAGAATGTCCCCGGGTACTTTGTTCCAGTATAAATATTCATCGACAAGGGAGAGGTAGGAGTTTGCGGAAAACTCTTCAAATTCAAAATCGATTTCCGGCGCGGCCGCGCGTAAATGTCATTCAGTTTATTCGTCGCGCGGCCCTTGTCGGAACCCTGGATTACGTTGTAGCCGACGGTCACGACCTTGAAAATGCAGAAGATATACTCCTCGAGGACGGATTCGTCGCTGTTTTCTTCATACTGTTTTTTATAATAATAGTAGAGATCCCGCAGAATCAGCCAGGCAAGCTGCACATCGACCATCTCCAGTGTCCGCGTATTCGTAAGCGCGCGGGCAAAATTCTCATTAAAAAGCCGGTAAATCTCCCCAATATGCGCCTCCGTCTCCTCCGGCGGCATCGAAAGACTGCGGATCTCGCGGCTGCGCGTAATATAATCCTCAAACTGCTGTTTCACGTTAAATCCCCATTTCTTATGTGTGGTTGGTATGCGTTTATTATACAATAATTTGAAGGAAATGCTATTGGGAAATTGTTATTTGTAATCGTAAAATTCCGTCGACATTCGTTTCTGGACACGTTATAATGAAAGATAGCTAAAAACACGTATTATATCAAGAAAGAAAGGAAGTTTGCAGTCATATGGGATTATTTGTGAATCCGGATCAGAGTGCGTTTCAGAGTGCTTTGAATGCCCAGATCTACGTTGATAAATCTGGATTAATTGAATATACGAACAGCGTTCTGGAATCTACGGATGCATTTATCTGCAACAGTCGTCCGCGCAGGTTTGGAAAATCGATTACGGCGGATATGCTGACGGCTTATTACAGCAGAGGATGTGACTCCAGAGATATGTTTTCATCTTTGAAAATCAGTCAGACACCGGATTGGGAAAAGCATTTAAACAAATATGATGTCATTCATTTTGATGTGCAATGGTGTATGGAACCCTCGGGCGGACCGGAAAAACTTGTGGATTTTATCATACAAAATACGCTTCAGGAACTGAGAATTTTATATCCGGATGAACTGCCAGAAAGCATTACTTCTTTACCGGAAGCGCTGTCTTTGATTAATGCTGCAACACAGAAACGTTTTGTCATTATTATTGATGAATGGGATGTTCTAATTCGTGATGCATCTGCTGATACAAAAATCCAGGATTCGTACATTAATTTTCTGCGTGGCCTTTTTAAAGGAACGCTGCCAACCAGATATATTGCGCTTGCGTATCTGACTGGTATTCTCCCAATAAAAAAAGTGCAGACACAATCAGCACTGAATAATTTTAATGAGTTTACGATGTTGGACGCACGCGGTTTTGCGAAATATATTGGTTTTACAGAAGAAGAAGTAAAAACGCTTTGTGATCAATATCATCGGGATTTTGAGAAGGTCAAACGGTGGTATGATGGTTATCTGCTGGAGAACTGTCAGGTTTATAATCCAAAAGCTGTTGTCGAAGTCCTTCGCTGGAATAAATATCAGAGCTACTGGTCCCGCACAGGCACGTATGACGCGATTGTCCCGCTCATCAATATGGATTTTGACGGATTGAAAACTGCTGTTATCACTATGCTTTCTGGATCTTCTGTTGAAGTTGATGTTTCCTGTTTTCAGAATGATATGATCAATTTTTCCAGTAAAGATGATGTTCTCACTTATTTGATTCATCTGGGTTATCTTGGCTATGATCAGAATACGCAGTCAGCATTTATTCCAAATGAGGAACTTCGTCAGGAATTAACTGCTGCAACCCGGCGGAAAAGATGGGATGAAATGATGGCTTTTCAGGCGGCCTCGGATCAGCTTCTTGATGCGACGCTTGATTTAGATACCGAAACAGTTGCTGATGAAATCGAGAAGATTCACTCTTCCTATACGTCTGTCATCACTTACCATGATGAAAATTCGCTGAGCAGCGTTCTGACGATTGCTTATTTAAGCTCCATGAAGTATTACTTCAAGCCGATTCGTGAGCTGCCGACAGGAAGGGGCTTTGCAGACTTTGTTTATCTTCCGAAACCGGAATTTCGCAGTGATTACCCGGCACTTCTCGTAGAACTGAAATGGAATCATTCTGCCCATACGGCACTGAATCAGATCAAAGAGAAAAAGTACATTGCATCATTGGAACCTTATATTGGAGACATTCTGCTGGTTGGAATTAATTATGATAAAAAGACGAAAAAGCATGAATGTCTGATAGAAAAGGCTTAAATGAAAAAGAATAAAATAAAAAAGCAAGGCAGTAGGTCACAGGAAAATTCGTGGCATGCTGCCTTGCTTTTTTATTGCTATGCATATCAATAATTGGTCCAGTGGACCAATTTTGATTGGGAGAATAATGGTCAGATAAGCGAGCGTAATATATCACTATACAAAAATATGTGTTCTTAAAGATGTTTTATCATAACGTGTCTGAAAAGAGATGTCGATGAAATTTTGTGATCACAAGTTTCATGTCGAGCATGTAAAATTTCCTGTGATGCAAAATTTTATAAAAGAAGGGAACACGCTATGAATATTTATGGCTACATACGAGTAAGCAGCCGGGATCAAAATGAGGACCGGCAGTTATTATCGTTAAAACAAATTGGTGTTTTGGAAAAGAATATTTATCTGGATAAGCAGTCGGGCAGAGATTTTAACCGTCCGCAATATCGAAAAATGGTACGAAAATTAAAGAAAGACGATTTGCTGTATATAAAAAGTATTGATCGATTGGGAAGAAATTATGAGGAAATTTTGGAACAATGGCGTGTACTGACAAAAGAAAAAGGCGTTGATATTGTTGTCCTTGATATGCCATTACTCGATACCCGAAGGGGAAAAGATCTGATGGGAACCTTTTTGAGCGATATTGTTTTACAGGTATTGTCTTTCGTGGCAGAAAGTGAAAGTAAAAATATCCGTCAACGGCAGGCAGAAGGGATTGCAGCAGCAAAAGCAAAAGGAGTGAAATTTGGCAGACCGCCGCGGTCGGTACCGGATAATTTTGATGAGGTTCATAGGGAATGGAGAGCAAAAAAGATGACATTAAAGGAAGCTGCGAAAGCATGTGATATGCCGGTGGGGACGTTTTATGGAAAGATAAGAAAGATGGAAGATGAAAGGCAAATGGGAAGAAAACAGAATTCGTAAAGGTGTACTTTTGCAAATTCTGAAAATTTAATGCGTTGTGTCATATTATACAGTATTAGAAAGAAAAAGGCAATGTGTTTTGGTGAAAATATCTAAAGAAATGAAATGTATTTTCTGGTTTGCAAAAGTACACTTTCTGAAAATGGGGTAACAAAGTTTTTAAGGAGGAGGGATGAAAAAGAAAAAAATAGAAGTCCAAAACCAAAGATATAGAAGCAGGAGGAATGTGTTATGACACGAAAAAAACAGGTGTATTTGTTTCTACTGTCCTTAAGTATGATGATTCTGATTGGATGTGGTAAGTCAACATCAGAAACTAAAGAAGTTACAGATGGCAGCGTTGTGGTTCAAGTTCCAGAAGGCAGTACGGTAGAGAGTTTATTTGATTTTACATCTACAGAGAACATCAGCTTAAGTGGTGCAACAAGTGGAATAATTCATGTTGGAAATTTAGAAAACGGTAATTCAGTCGTATGGAGATCAGACTCGGTTTTTCTGTATCTGCAAGGAAAAGCCCGAGATGTAAGCGTGGTATATTACTCGAACAGGCTTGATGATGATCCGATTCCCTATAGTGAATTTAAAGAATAGTTTAGGATTAATGTTTGACAAGCAGGAGGAAAATCAAATGACATATGTACGTATCGGCGGCAGCAGTTTTTCTAATGAAGATATTTTTGCATTTGTTGTAGTTATTTTAGTGATAGGAATCGCTTCCTGGATTGGATATTTTATTTTGAAATCAAAAGACAATTCCAAGCCACTGGAAAAAGCGAAAGTAAAAATTCTGGAAAAACCAGTACAAAAAGGAAACATCGAATGGTATGTAGTTGAATTTGAAAATGGAGAGCGTAAAAAACTTAGAAGTTTTCATGCAGACACCATATTCATTGCAGTGGGAGATGAAGGTATTCTGGAGTATCGAGGAATTACGATTCAAGCGTTTCATCCATTAACAGCAAAAAAATAGATAAAAAGGAATAAATTAGGAGGAAGATATGGAAACAGCTACATATGTAAAAATCTGTTGTCCACGGTGTGGAGGAAAAGACTTAAACATTATAGGAGATCGGGATATAGGAGGTTCTGTAGTAAGCGGAATGGGTGTTTCTGCATTTGCTGGTACGAAGGCTGGAGTTATTGCCGGGGCAAGCGGCTTACAACAGAAAACATATTGGATTTGTAAAAAATGCGGAAGAAAATTTAGAAATCCAGATGAACTTATGGCAGAGGTAGAAGCATATCAAAAACGAGCTAAAGGATTTAAAATTGTAGGAATAATAATGTCAGTATTGTTGCTGGTAGCGGCGGCAGGAATGCTCATTAATGGAATCGGAATCATGGCATTGTTTTTCTTGATTCTGGATGCACCATTTATTTTATGTATGCGGGTATCTGCATACCAAGTTCAGAGCCGAAAACAAGAGCTGAACGAAATTATGGAAGGGATGCAAAGAATGTGGCAATCTGAATCCAAATAAAATAGCGTTCGTGATAAAAATTTCAAAATGTGGAGGGAAATAAATGCTTTGCAAAAAATGCGGAACAGAAAATCCAGATGGGGCAAAATATTGCAGTAAATGTGGAAAAGCGCTAAATGAAAAGTCAACTGCGAAAAAAAACAGAGAAAAGGGTATTGTATTAGCATTGTGTGTGATTGTAGCAGTCGTACTTCTTGTTTATACACTTGGGGGAAGAAGCTACAAAAAGACAATAGATACATTTGTAACGTCTCAGTTTGCAGTAGATGCACAATCTATTGTAGAGTTGCTTCCAGAAAAAGTATTAGATAAAGAATTAGAGGAGACAGGATATAGTAAAACAGAGCTGGTAGAGGAGACGAATGATTCTCTCAAGAAACAAGTAGATTACATAGATCAATATCTGGGAGATGACTGGAAACTGTCTTATAAAATGACAAATGTTGAAGATGTGACAGGTGATGACCTGAATGATTTAAAAAGCAATTATGAAGATATAAACGTAAAAGTATCTGCAGCTAAAACTGTAGAGGTAGAGTTTACTTTGAAGGGAGATGAAACAGAAATAAGTAATTCGCTGGAAGTATCTGTGATAAAAGTAGATCGTTCTTGGTATTTGGATCTGTATACAATGGGAAACCTGTTTTAGGAAAAAAATCAGATGAAAAAAGGACTCTGTATGTTTTATACGGGGTCCTTTTTTGAAAGGAGCACAAATGGGAAAGAAAATGAGGAATATTTTGATTGCGTTGGTAATAGGGTTTCAATTATTTCCGATTACGGTATATGGAAAAGGGAAAGATGCTTTTCTGATATATCAGGAAGCAATGCAGAAAACAGTCGCGTCGAGAAACTGGAAAGAAGAACTGGATATGGATGCAGATATGACAATTATCCAGGGAAAAGCAAAAACGAAAACGAAAGTTACATTAGATGCAGTTACAGAGGTATCTGATTATGATGAGAATGACAGCTCTGCTGTTCAAATGACAGGCTCTGCCAGTATGGCTGTGCTTGGACAAAAATATATATGGAATATGACATATCGAGATGGGAAGGCTCACTATGAATATAAGGAACCAGTAAGCAAAACGGTAGATGTTGAGATGAATCCAAATTACTTTCAGTTCACTTCATTAACACAGAATATGATGAAAAGGGGTAAAATTTCCGGAGATGAGATTACCTTTACAATTCCGGCAGAGAAAGCAAATGAGATAGGAATAGCTGCTGCGCAGATGATAGATGGCGTAGAAAATTTAAAATACAGCGATGTAGAGGTGAAAATAAACATAGATGAAACAACAGGAAAGATTGATGAAATTCTTATGGATTTTCAAGCTTCCATGCAGTATCAGGGATATAATGCGGATATGCAGTATACGGTAAAATATAAATTTTTAAGCCTTGATCAGGTTGGAGCAGAGGAAACGGAACAGCAGGAAAATGAGGAGAGGGAAAATACACCGGAAGATGGCTTAGCGGTTTATTCAGATTATACCAGTCTGAGTATTTGTAAAGATAATAGCATTACGTTAAGCGCTGGGATTTTCAATAATGGAGAACTGATGGATGATGTTTCTGGAATTACATTTTGGGTAGACGATTCATCGGTTCTTGAACTGAAAAAAACAGGTGTGGCAGATAAACGACGTTATACAGAATGGAAAGGAATTCAGACGGGAACGGCACATGTGTTTTTTCAAGATACAAATACAGGGTATATGAGTGAGATTCCAGTTACAGTGTATCAAGGTCACCAGTATTCCTATACGGTAAATACTGTGCCTGTACAATATATTGAAAAAGAATATGCTACCAATATTTATAATATGAACGGTTTATATATTGATAATTATACATATGAAATAAATAAAGATAACAGGACAGCAAGTGTATCGTTTGATGTATATAATAGCAGTTATATATATGGAAGTGTAGAGACGTATGATGAAAAGGGACATTTAAAAGATGTGGTTTTGATTAAAAAGATGAGTTCTGGCAATACGAGTATGAAAGGTGCATTGTGGGATAATACCAGTGGATTGATTTCTGATTTGAAAGAGGGAACAATAGGAAGCTATCGACAAAAAAGTGGATTTTCGAAAAAGACATCAGTCAAGGTAGAAATACCAAAAGAAGGGTATATTAAAATCAGCAATGATCCGCAGGATTCAGCAGTGGTAAATATTATAAATTCAGCAGATCTTCTGATTGGGTTCGGGAAACTGGCAAAGACAATCAAAAATTTTGATGTGGACAGTGAAGTATTCAGCGAAGCATTGACTAAAAAACTGCTGGAAAGTAAAGCGTTTGTAACTTTAATTGAGGATGGGAGTGAACTTCCACAAAATTTATGCAAAGGTGTTTCTGATAAAGTGTTCTTCTCAACAGAATCGTTGGGATCATTTAGTGAAACCATTATAAAAAATTTGAATGAATTTGATTTGATGGATGTCATTGAAGATACAGCTAAAGATTTTGGTGTGAGTATTGGCGAAAAAATGTTTCATTTTGTATCTGGACCTGCAGGAAAAGCTTTAGATGCAATATTTGCTATGGGAAAATTTGAAAATGAATTTTTACAACATATGAATTTTGTCAGATCGCAGGGAGTGGGTTCTGTTTATATTCAAAATCAAAAAGGGTTTCGATCATCTCAGCAGATCAAAGTGGAGAGCAAAAATGGATTTTCAGATGAAACATCGTTAAGAGTTTTTAAAGTAGAATTGGATTCTGAAAAACTGGAGGAACTAAAGAAAACAAATTTAGAGGTTTACAATGCAATTAAAGATCGAACATCTTACACATACAATATTTCACTTATGGAAAGCGGAGAAGAAATACAGCCAGAAGAAAATGTGCAGGTATACATTCCGATTCCGGAGAAAATGAAACTTTTTGCTTATCTTGGAAAAACAAAAATTTACAGGGTGGAAGCAGATGGAACTTTAACAGAAATGGATGTGAAAATAAAAAATGGAGGATTTACGTTTGAAACATCACATTTTAGCGTTTATACATTGATAGAGGAGAGTTTAAAAAAAGAGATTATGTTAGTGGTGTTAAGCGCGTTGCTTTTTGCTGGAGTATTAATATATTTAAGAAAAAGAAGAAAAAATAAATTGTAAAGCGTTGTGTAACAAAAAGAATGTATTAAATCAAGTTAGTAAGGCACAAATCTAAAAGTAAAAAATCCCAATCAACAAACTCTCGCAAAAGCGAAGGCGTTGATTGGGATTTGTGTATTTTAGGATGTAGGGTGCGGATTTAGAATACAACGACCAGCAGCATCTTATACTGCTCTTTGCCGTATACAGCATGCGGGTGTTTTGCCGGCATGACGATGGATTCGCCTTCGTGGAGTTCGTATTTTACACCGTCGATGGTGATTTCGCCGGTTCCGTCGAGGCAGGTGACGAAGGCGTCGCCGCCGGACTCGTGGGTGCTGATTTCTTCGCCTTTGTCGAAGGCAAATAAGGTGATGCTGACTGCTTCATTCTGTACCAGTGTTTTGCTGACGATCTGGCCTTCCTGGTAGGAAACCTGATCTTTTAAGACCATAACCTGGGCTTTATCGATATTTTTCATGATGCTCATAGTTCATAAATCTCCGTGATAGAATGAGAACGTGTCTGAAAAAATTCCCAGGCACGTTCTAAAAATGTGTGATTAAGATGAGATGACTCATCGGTGTCGGGCGTGTATAGAAATGGAATCTGAGGTCCGTTTTTCTGATATGCCCAAATTCAAAGATATTTTTGTCTGAACATATACAGTATACGTGGAAAAATGAAAGAAAGCAAGGGCTTTCGATTATTTTCCGAAAAACAATTCCATATCGTTTTCAACGGTATCGATTCCGGCGATGCCGAAGTTTTCAACGAGAAGAGCTGCAACATTCGGGCTTAAAAATGCCGGGAGTGTCGGGCCGAGGTGGATGTTCTTGACACCAAGCGACAGCAGCGCCAGAAGAACAATGACGGCTTTCTGCTCATACCAGGAAATATTGTAGATGATCGGCAGATCGTTGATATCGTCGAGGCCGAAGACCTCCTTTAATTTCAGTGCAATCACGGCAAGAGAGTAGGAATCATTGCACTGGCCGGCATCGAGGACGCGCGGAATGCCGTTGATGTCGCCGAGGTTCAGCTTGTTGTATTTGTATTTCGCACAGCCGGCGGTCAGAATCACGGTGTCTTTCGGCAGTGCCTGCGCAAAATCAGAGTAATAGCTGCGGCTCTTTGCACGGCCGTCGCATCCAGCCATGACAACGAATTTTTTGATCGCGCCGGATTTCACGGCATCGACGATCTGGTCTGCCAGGGCGAGTACCTGTGCATGGGCGAAGCCTCCGACGATGGTTCCCTGCTCGAGTTCCGTCGGCGGTGCGCAGTGCTTTGCCTGTTCGATGAGCAAAGAGAAATCTTTCGTCTCACCGATGGTGCCGTCGATGTGCGGGCAGCCCGGATAACGAACCGCTCCGGTTGTGTAAATACGGTTTTTGTAACTGTCCTTCGGCGGCACGATACAGTTTGTCGTCATCAGAATCGGGCCATTAAAAGATTCAAATTCTTCTTTCTGTTTCCACCAGGCGTTACCATAATTTCCCTTAAAATGTTCATATTTTTTGAACGCCGGATAGTAGTGCGCAGGCAGCATTTCGGAGTGCGTGTAAACATCGATGCCAGTGTTCGCGGTCTGCTCGAGCAGCATCTCGAGGTCACGCAGATCGTGGCCGGAGACGAGAATGCCCGGGCGGGTGCCGACACCGAGATCGACGGTGGTGATCTCCGGATTGCCGTAAGCGGAAGTATTGGCCTCATCGAGCAGTGCCATTCCCTGCACGCCGTAGGAGCCGGTCTCGAGCGCGAGTGCGGTCAGTTCCTCTGCGGAGAGGGAATCGTCGAGCGTTGCAGCGAGAGCACGCTGCAGGAAGGCATCGATTTCCTCATTTTCTTTTAAGAGAACATTGGCATGGCTGGTGTACGCGGCGAGTCCTTTCAGACCGTAGGTGATGAGCTCGCGTAAAGAGCGGATGTCTTCATTTTCTGTGGAAAGTACGCCGACGGTAACTGCCTTTGCGGCAAACTCATCGGTTGTGCCGTTCCAGAGTGCAGCCTCCGGCAGAGCGGAGCAGTCGGCACGCTGAGTGAGAAGCGCTTTAGTCTCAAGCGTTGCCTCAATTCGTGCGCGGATCGTATCATCATCAAAGTTCACGTTTGTGATGGTCGTAAACAGGTTTTCGGTGATGAGATGATTGACGCTGGCATCGATGGTTTTTCCTTCGCGGCGGAGCTGTGTCGTCACGGCGGAAAGTCCTTTCGTCGTCCAGATCAGCAGATCCTGCAGCGCCGCTGTCTCCGGGCGCTTTCCACAAACACCGGATTTTGTACAGCCGGAGCAGCCGGCAGTTTCCTGACACTGGTAGCAAAACATATTCTGTTCCATAAAAATAGTTCCTCCTGTAGGGTATTTCCGAGGGGTTAAGCGCAGAGGGAAAAACAGATCTGCGCGGAGTTTCATAATTTACACGTATAGAATATCGGATATAACAGGAAAAGTATGTGGTTATAACCACGGAAAAATACTTTTTGTGTATATTCGTTTATGAAAAATAAGCATTTGAAACGATGAAACGGTAAAAAATTTACGCTGCGGTACCGCCTAGAGAGACGGATGACGCAGCGTAAATTTGTTTTTATGAAATTCGAGGATTCCCTCTTTCTGCATTTTTCCGAGTTCTTTGGAGAGGGCGCTCCGGTCGAGGTTCAGGTAGTCGGCGAGGCCCTGGCGGTCGAAGGGGATCGTAAAGGTGTCGGCGCCGGTTTTGGCAGACTGCGCGGCGAGGTAGACCAGCACGCGCTCGCGGATCGTCTTTGGTGTAGTGCAGAAAATGCGGTTGGAGAGGGTAAGATTTTTCTGCATGGAGATGCGGAGCATGTTACTGCGAAGCTGGGACAGCCATGCATCATCACCATCGGCGGTCTGGTCGAGGTTTCGAAGATTGAAAAAGAGAACCGTCGAGGCTTCGGCTGCCGTGACATTCACCATCATCGGCTCCCGACAGAAGGCATACGTTTCGGCAAATACCTGGCCGGGGGTGATCTTGCTTAAGATACTGCGGTTGCCCCAGAGATCCGTATTCTCCACGAAAACGCTGCCGGACAGCACAATCCCCAGTTCGGACACGCGGTCACCCATGTGATAAATGGTCTGGTTTTTCTCAAACGAACACGTCCGCAGCCACCCGCTCGAAACAAGAGCCGTCCGCCCGGTTTCCGAGATGCCATGAAAGAGCGGGAGAGAAAACACCTCGACCGGAAAAACAGCATCAGCCAATGATTTCATACTGCAGCATCTCGTATTTCAAAATACTGCCCTCCATAATTTCCGGCGGCAGCAGCGCGCGGGCAACCAGTTTCATTTCATTGTCCTCCGGTTCGATGTCATTGCGGCGTAAATGCGCGTAATCACCATCGATGGCGACTACTTCGTAGGTGCAGGATAACATAAGAAAACAACCTCCTTTTTCTTTACATGATACCTATTATACCGTGTGCAGAAACGGATGTCGATGGAATTTTTAATGTCGGAAACAAAAGTCTATGCTATACTTACAGCAGGGTATGACAGAAAAGAAAGGATGGAAGGTAGGATCCTGGGGGAAGAACTTGAACTGGAAGTCTGCTCGGTGCTGAGAAAAATCCGGGAAGATATGTAGCTCATTATCATCAGCGGCTATGTGGAATTTTCTTATATAATAGGAAAGTTCGACATCTGCTCAGAGAAATCCCTAAACATGTGGAGGATAAAAAAACTGATTTTCTAACAGAGCTTCTGCCATGGTCCAAGTCTTTACTAGAACATATCGGGAAGCCCAGACAGCAATAAGATTTCACCAGCTAACAGAGGATTTTTCTTTACACAATAACTCCATATAATTACCGGAATCAGACAAAGCCGAAAAAAAGAAAGAAGATTAGGAACCGTAATAATTCTATTCAAATTTTCTTCCTGATTCACTTCACTCTGCATGTACGGTCACCTTACTTTCCTTTTTTTTTAGACATAAACCAATAAAATATAACACAAAATGCTAAAGCAAACACAACACCAAAAACATTTTGAATCACTCTAAGACTAACCGCTCCTTGTAGTCCATAAGTCTCTGCTGCAATGGCTAAAGCACCAAATGTGTTAAATACTGCCTGCCAGCCATATTGTGCTGAAAATCCTACACCGATTCCACCAAGAATTCCTATATATGCATAGATTGACGAAGGAAGCAGAAAATATAATACTGTAAAACATATAACACCTGCAATATTTCCGACAATCCTTTTACGGACTCTGTAGTGCATATCTTCCATAAACGGCAAAATCGTGGACATGGCCGCAATACCAGCCCACATTGCACGTGGCATATTACAAAGTTCTGCAATGCAAAGGACAATCGGTACGCATAAAATCTGACATATCTGCCATTTTGTTCTGGAAGAAGTGATATCAAATTCTTGTATCAGATCTTTCAGATTTCTTTTATAAGTTCTGTTTTTATGATTTCGATAAAATACGAGGCAGGTAAGTGCTGCACCTAAAGCCATTCCGACTAATCGCATCTGATAGCTTTTTCCCGTAACATCATAACCATATAGCAGCAGATATCCAAGAACCAATGTAGAATGATTAAACATGAATGGATTATGGCATCCGAACAGAATCAACACAGCCAGTGCCGCAATATTTAACAGCATTCCCAATACCGGTGAAAACTGATTTGCTAAATGCGGACATACAGTCATAATTATAAAGAACAAAGCCAAAAGCATCGTAGATTGTCCGGTGTGGATCCCCAGATCCGCATTTCTAAACACCATGAGACATAATAAGACTACTACACCTACAATGCTGTTCTCATTTCCAAATAGGATGCTGAAAATACTAACAAAGAAAAAACAAAATGCCATTGTAACAGCTATCTTCACCAGATATACCCACATATGATATAATTTTTCTTTTAGTGTTTCACTCTTTTTCAACAGGTTTTTAGAACCTGCCTGATTTAACTGCAACTCCTGATAAAATGTCATATAAATCCTCCCATTTTCTAATTTATCTTAAAACTATATAATCTCATCTTTCTGCTTTGGCAGCTCTATAACAAATCTGCATCCACCATATTCACGGTTTTCTGCTTTGATTGTTCCTCCGGCACTATCTACAATCCGTTTTACAAGTGCAAGACCTAGGCCATTTCCTTCTGCTTTATGAGATCCATCTACCTGATAGAACTTGTCAAATATTCTGGATTTTACATCATCCTCTATTCCTGGTCCTTCATCTTCCAGAATGAACTTAACAGAATCCTGTTCTTGTTTCAGAAACATCGTAATTGTCCCCTTTGAAGGACTGAACTTAATCGCATTATCCAAAAGATTTATCCAGATATGCATAAAAAGTCCTTCATTCCCAGTATATTTAACTTCCTCCAATTCTACCTGAAAACCAATTTCTTTTTCTGTCCATTTTGTTTCCAATGAAAGAAATGCCTGGCGGATCTGTTCATCCAGACGATATTCTGTTTTTTTCATTGGTATATTCTGATTCTCTAATTTGGATAACAGCAAAATATTACCAACCAATCCGGAAAGTCTTTGGGTGTTAAATAAGATTTTTTCTACATATTCCTCTTGATCCGGAGACAGTTTTTCTCCCTGAAGCAGCATTGTATATCCTTCAATGGCATTAATCGGGGTTTTAAACTCATGAGAAACATCAGATACAAAATCCATCTGCAGCACCTCTGTTGCACGAAGTTCTTTTGTCATAACGTTAAAACTTTGATAAGATTCTCCAACTTCTGCTATACGGCTGTTCGTTTCCAAATGCTGTTCAAAATCTCCCTGAGAAACTTCCTTCATTGCTTTACTAAGTCTGGTAATTGGTTCCAGTAACTTTGCATTAATAAAGGAAGTGATCAGCCCGGCAATCAATGTATTGAAAATCAAAAGCCAGCCAAGCACAGATATGCTGCCCGGCAGATTAAAAAAATGATTCAAAAAAGCAAATAATAAAGCAGATATGACTGTTGAAAATACAAGTGCCAGCCAGATTGCACCAGTCAGACAGGATCGGATCCGCAATCCTTTTTCTTTCTTTTGTTCCATTATTTTTTCACCACCTTGTATCCAATCCCACGCATTGTTACGATTTCAAAATCAGGGTTATCTTTAAAACGCTCTCTGATTCTTCCTATATGTACCTCTATCGTATGTGGGTCTGCCTCCGTCTCGTATCCCCATACTTCATCCATCAACTGTTGTTTTGTAAATGTTCTGCCTGGCGAAGCTGCAAGCTTATATAAAAGCAGGAATTCTTTTTTAGGCAAAACAAGACTTTCCTTATCAGTTGTAACCGTCATTGCATCATAATCAAACTCTGTTGAACCGATCACAATTTTGTGTTCATTCAGTATCTGTGCACGGCGAAGCAGTGCTCCGACTCTTAAAACCATTTCATTCACATTTACCGGTTTTACCATATAATCGTCACTTCCCGAAAGAAATCCCTGGCGCATATCATCAAAGGAACCTTTCGCAGTGATCATAAGCACTGGTATCTGATATCCTGCTGAGCGAAGTTCTGACACCAGTTCATAGCCATCCATAACCGGCATCATAATATCAGAAATGATCAGATCAATATATTCCTTATCCAATACTTCTAATGCCTGTGCTCCATCCGATGCACTTTTGACTTGATATCCATTCTTCTCAAGCACTTTTTGGAATAGCTGGCTTAATTCTTTATCATCTTCTACAATCAATATTTGAAACACGTTTTCCTTCCTCCTTATTAAAACAGATACCTTGCCCATCCAAGCAGATGCTGTACCAAAAATATTTTTCTCTGACGTTTCTTTGTTAATTCGATTGGCTCTACATGATATGGATCACGATAGGTTCCATCTTCCAATACCTGGCGGGACACTCTTTCATATTCCATCATGCCCTCTTCCAACTGTTTATTAATATCTTTACTGCGAATTACAAGCATCAGTTCCGTATCCAGATATGCACTTCTCATGTCCATATTAAAGGAACCGATTACAGACAGATCATCGTCAATCAGAATACTTTTTCCGTGGTATGAATAACCGCCTTCATATTCCCAGATATTAACTCCTGTACTTAAGATTCTATTTCTGTTTTTCGCATAATCAGCAGCCCCAAATGGATTCCCATTATTCGCAACTGAATTGGTCATGATAGAAAAATCTGAAACGTTCTCTGCAATCTCCTCCCATGTATTATACATCATATCATTACAGATAATATATGGCGTGTGGATCTTCACACGATTTTTTGCATTTTTCATCAATTCTCCCAACTGATACCACACTACTGGTTCTTTGGAACCTGTGTGAATAGGATTTGACACTAATGCAATCTTTTCTGTCTCAAAAGTTTCGTCCGTGTAATCGGTATCGCAGATTCTTTCCTTATTCTCTTCAAAATATTTCTGATAGCCGTTCTGCAGTTCTAAAACTGCGTTCTTTACAGATTTTCTATTTGCCAGTTTTTTATTGTCATGAAAATAACCACTGTCTTCTTGTTCCCATATCGTTTCAAAATACTCTAACAACTGGTTAACTGAATTTTCTTTCTCAGGTTCATCGCAAACCACTAACACGTCTCTGTCATAGTTCTTATGTCCCGGAAAATCACCCAGGAAATAATTGTATGTATTTCTTCCCCCAAGAATATATCTCTTTCCATCTGCAATCAAATATTTATCATGCATTCTACCCATCATTTTCCACGGTTTCAACGGATTGGCCTTATTATATAGTTTAATTTCAACATTCTCATGGGAAGATAATCCATAGAAATACGGATTTCCTTCCATATCAATCCAGCTCTCCATTCCATCTACTAACAGACGAATATGTACACCTCTGTCTGCCGCATCATGCAGTGCTCCTAAAATCAATTTTCCACTTTCATCGGATTGAAATGCAAAAGTAGAAAGAATAATTTCCTTTTTTGCATTCTTGATCAAACGCACTCTTTGTAAAAGCGCTTCTGGATTCTTTTCTATGATTACTGCCCGTTCTGTATTTTCACTGCATTCGTTCCATGACACATTTTTTGTTTCTTTTTTGGTTGTATTGGACACTTCCGGCTGCTTTTTATATGCAACGCAGATTCCGAACAATTCATAAAAAGCCACACATAAAAAAATTGCCAGTATAACAAGAAGGATTTTACATATTTTATGCTTTTTCATTGTACATCACCTGATTCCTTTTTATTTCATACTTATACAATACAAAGTCAATCTCAATTTAACCTCAACAAGGTTTGTTTTTTTCATCCATGCAAAATCTTCTTTGTACAACAGACTGTTAGATATAGCAAAAACGGCCTTTCAAAAACAGTTAACTTCTAAATCAACTGTTTTTTGAAAGGTCGTTTCATCAGATTCTTATAGCAATCCAGCAAATAATCTCATAAATAATTGTCCCAGTCGCAAATATGCACTTCGTCCGGTTTGATATTGGTCTGTCACATCACGACATTCTCCCATCGTTCTTATCAGATCATTTTTTATTTCCACAACTGCCTGACAATCTGCCATAAAACAGCCGTTTTCAAAATGGTGATATAAACTTCGATAATCCAGATTAATTGTTCCACAAGTTGCCATACAGTCATCTGCCACACTCATTTTTGCATGACAGAAACCAGGAGTCCACTCATAAACACGAACACCATGTTTAACCAATCCATGATAAAAAGAACGAGTTATATTATAAATGAATTTTTTATCAGGGATACCAGGTGTGATAATTCTTACGTCTACCCCTCGCTTAGCAGCCAGACATAACGCATGCGTCATTTCATCTGTTATGATTAGATATGGAGTCATAAACCAACAATATTTTTCAGCTTTATTTATCATACTGATATAAACTTCTTCTCCTACTTGCTCATTATCCATAGGGCTGTCTGCATAAGGTTGAACAAACCCAGTTTGCTGTGCCGCATAATCATAGTGGAAAAGGTATTTACTAAAATCAGAATCATTAGCATCCTTATCACTTACTGCATTCCACATTTCCAAAAATGTCACCGTAAGCGACTGAACAGCATCTCCTTCTAAACGAATACCTGTATCTTTCCACTGTCCATACGGGTGTGTGTAATTAAAATATTCGTTTGCTAGATTATATCCACCTGTAAATCCGACTTTTCCATCAATAACTGTTATTTTTCTATGATCACGATTGTTCAAAAACAGATTTAAACCTGGCATAAACGGATTGAATACACGGCAATGAATTCCTATTGCCTCCATCTTTTTCACAAAATCTGTGTTAATAAAGCCTATAGAACCCATATCATCGTAGAATACTCTAACTTCCACACCTGCTTTTACTCGCTCTTCCAGAACATCTTGAATCTTATGCCATGCTTCAGCGTCTTCTATCGCATGATATTCCATAAAGATAAACTTCTGTGCTTTCCCCAAATCCTTAAGCTGTGCCTCTAATCCTTTTACTGCTTCATCAAAATACACAATATCCGTATTCTGATAGATTGGATACTGCGAATTTCTTTGTATGTAACTTGCTATATTTCCTGCTTTCGGAATTGTTTCTTTTATTCTGCTCAAACACTCCTGACTGTCCGGGAGCATTGGTAACAATTTGCTATCAATTTCTGCATATCGCTCACGCATTTTATGTGTGCCACCATTCAAACCAATCAACAAATACAGGCCTACACCCATAATTGGGAAAATTAGAATTAAGATGACCCAAGGCATTTTCATAGAGGATGTCTTATTTGATGCGTACAATCCCAAAACCAAGATCCCACTCAAAATCCTTGTAAATAAATTTATGATTTCTGCATATTCATTCAAGCGTGTTACGATAGTAATAATAAAAATCACTTCCAGAAGAATGCAGATTATGGAAAAGCACAGCCGTTTTACCCCATTTTTTGTTTTTGCTTTGCCCTCTAAAGTATCTTGTTTCATATATATTCCACCTTCCTACTTGCTCAGTTTTCTCCCTAAATTTCGTGTAACATACCAATTTTGTCTTTTATTCTCTGCATTTCATTATCTGCTTCAATGATAGCTCTTGCAGAATGAAGTAATTCTTCACTTATCTCATCATAGCCAGGATGAATTGACTTACGTCTGGCAATTCTTGCAGCATTTCGTTTAGGGTTTTGTGCTTCACATATTTCTGCACATACACCCAACAGGCAACGCTACTGGCTTCTGATACAATGTCAGCTATGGTTTTGCGCATAAGCTCTTCAAATTCAGCAATTTCTTCTTTCGGAACAACATCATACAGTGTTGGTGCCTGATGACTTATTTTTACTCCATTTTCATTTGCATCTTTAAGCAGATTCTTAACTTTTTCTCTTGAATCCTCCGGTACTTTCATGTACTCCCACATAAATGCTACCACATCGGCTGGCCTTATTTATATCATTTCACTCTTTTTTGAAATAGAACAACACCACAGCAACAACTCAAATCGACTTAAAATTCCAGACTATTCGCATTCAGCAAGAAATACTTCATTCCCATGATGACAAAACCTTCATCATTTCTCCAAGGCTTTTTGCTGCCATTTACAATGACGATCTTCTTAAAAGAGTCCGGGATATTACGCAGAGAATTGAACTCCTGCGTCTGTTTTTCTTCCGAAATCATGTCATATGCAACCTGGATATAGTATCTCTGGTTTCCTTGATTCACCACAAAGTCAACCTCCAACTGCTTGCGAACACGTTTGCCCTCTTTATCCTTATCGAAGATATCCACGACACCCACATCAACATTGTAGCCACGGATCAACAGCTCGTTATAAACAATGTTCTCCATGATATGAGTAGGCTCCTGCTGTCTGAAATTCAGACGTGCATTTCTCAGTCCCAGATCCGTAAAGTAGTATTTCAGATTTGCACCGATATACTTTCTGCCCTTAATATCGTATCGGCTTGCCTTGGAAATCAAAAAGGCATCTGTCAAATGGTCGATATGCTTGGAGATGGTTTTATTAGCATAAGTCATCTGGCGCTCACTGGCAAAGGTATTGGCAATCTTTGAAGGGTTGGTCGGTGCGCCGATTGCAGATGCAAGCACATCAACCAGAATCCCAATCTCATCCACGTTCTGAATCTTATTTCTTTCAATAACATTCTTCAGATAGACATTTGCAAAGATGTTCTTCAGATAGTCCGCTTTCTGTCGTTCGCTCTGGAAACTTACGATCTGCGGCAATCCTCCGTAGATCATGTAGTCATCCCATGCATCATCATAATCGCCGTCATAGACAGAATAAAACTCTGCAAAGGAGAGAGGGTAGATTCTAATCTCATCACCTCTGCCACGGAATTCGGTCACAATGTCGCTGGACAGGAACTTGGAATTACTTCCGGTGACATACACATCAATATTGCTCATGCGGAGCAGGCTGTTCAGCACGTCCTCAAATCGTGGCATGAACTGCACTTCATCCAAAAGGAGATAATACTTCCCGTCGTCTTTCATGGCATCCTTGATGTACTTGAAGCATACCTTGGGATCTCTTAATTCCTCGTTCTCAATACCATCCAATGCAATTTCAATAATATGATCAACATCAACGCCGTTCTCCAGTAAGTATCTCTTAAAGATGGTAAACAGCAAAAAGGATTTGCCACATCTACGAATGCCGGTAATCACCTTTATCATTCCATTATCTTTTCGCTCGATCAGCTGCTGTAGGTAAGCGTCTCTTTTAATCTCCATCGTTACACTCCCTATTTCCGTGCATCTACACACTTTTATGTAATGTTGATAAATATATTTTCAGATTTTTTTGATTGCAGTGTCTATAATCGATTACTCCAATCGTTATTATAGGTAGACAACAAAAAGAAGATGGTTCCGATGTTTCATTAAATATGTTCGTTAGTCTTTTACGCAAAGGATTCTATCTCCTCTGCGCCCTAATGCTTTTCGGATTCAGTTCAACAAACTGGATTTTACCAATTTTCGGAGATTAAGGTTTCCGGATGTGAAAAAACTAATTTAATATTCTTCTTGGAATTCAGCAACAACATCAATGTACCTTGTTCTTTTGTCTCCATTTGCGTTGTCATGACCAATGAACGATATGGTTTGAAGCCACATTTTGTCTGAACTCGTTTTGATTGTTCATTGAAATCATAGTAACCACAAATCAGAAAATCATAATCCAATTCGCCAAATAAATAATCTTTAACTGCATTTACGGCTTCGGGCATAAGTCCTTTTCCCCAATAATCTTTACTCAAAACATATCCTAATTCTCTGCCGTAATAATCCTTGAATTCTGTCAAAGCATCTTCTAACCCATATTTTTCTATGCCAACAGTACCGATTACTTTATTGTTTTTCTTTAAGCAGATTGCAAATACTTTATCCTCACTGATAAAGGAATTCATAATACTTTGAGATTCAGCAATATTTTCATGATGTTTCCATCCTGCCATCTCCCCAACACCTTCGACAGATGCATACTCATAGAAATCCTCCAAATCTGTTTGTTTGAATGATCTAAGAATGAGCCTTTTTGTTTCTATTACTTTTCCGTCTATTCTGAAGTCAGCATTCATATTTTTACGCTCCTCATAACGTCTAATTCTCCAAATTCCGATTTCTATTTTCGTTTCCATAGCATAGTGTACTCTTTTTCACCAGTATCTTCATCCAAATCTTCACATTGAATAATGAATCCTTCTCTTTGGTAAAAAGAAATTGCTCTGGCATTCTTCTGGTATACATTTAATCGTAAGCTAACTTTTTTATCCTTAATATAATCTAATAAAAGCTTACCTATGCCACATGACTGCATTTCATCGGAGACAAAAATACCTTCGATATATTCATCATTTAGTCCTACAAATCCTTGTATCATTTTATCTGCTTCAAACACATAGACTTCGGATTGTGACAGCATTTCTTTTACTAATTCATAATTACTTTTCCAGTATTGATTGGAAATAAAATAATGTGCTTTCAGATTTGTCTTTAACCATATGTCAGCGACTCTATCGATATCTCCGTTCAGCAACTTTCTAATCATAACAAATATTCTCCACAACTACATCCTTTATGCTTTTCTCTTTTTTCCATTCTATCACAAGTTCACCATTAATTATCAATTTCTTGATATTTTTTCTTTTCCCTTACTGTAAAACAGCCTCTGAGCGTTTCGTTATATAGAGGGATACAAATAAGAGCAAGATCCACCCATGTTTAACGGTATTGCCATTTTGCCTCCCGTCAACCTATGGGTTTTATCTTGATGGGGATCTCCCCATACCCTCTCAATAACAGACGTTTCACTTGTTTGGTTCAGTCATCTTGACTCCTTTCCTCCAGGATTCAGGAAATAAAAAATG
>OLGM01000085.1_pt1 | contig 68050 bp, 55 predicted proteins | sample 1606001 | NCBI WGS metagenome assembly OLGM01 (sample SAMN03283294) | human gut metagenome | biome: human-associated habitat; material: feces | host: Homo sapiens | place: Peru | collected 2012
AGCAGCAGATTTACAGTCTGTCCCCATTGGCCACTCGGGAACACGCCCATATTCACTTTTTGCATCCGCGTGGACTGCCTATATATGTTACCACTGAAAGCGCGATTTGTCAACCCATAATTTGGGCTGCGCGAAAAAATATCTGCGGCAATCACAAAAGCCCTCCCGTTCGGGTGCGCTTTACAGCGTCCGGGCGGGAGGGCTTTTCAGCCTGACGAAAACAGGTCAGGAGAAGATCACTTCTGGTTCTTCATGTAGATATGGTGCGGCAGACCGGCAATGTACAGCGGGGTCAGCTCGGCCTGGATCAGCGGACGAGCGTAGTCCAGGAAGTCCTCGGTCATCTGGGTGTGGTTGTTGTTCATCCAGCTCAGGGGAACCTTCTTTTCCAAGTTGGCGACCTCGCTGATGGGATGCAGCTCGGTGGTGCACTGGTAGGGGTTGTTGGAGATGCGCTTCAGGGCAACCATCTGGCCGGTAACGCCCTCAAAGGCCGCCTTGGCAGCAGCACCGCCCACCTGATAGGCCTCGGTGATGTCGGTGCGGCTGGTCAGGTGACCGGCGCAGCGCTGCAGGGTGGAAAGCTCGATGCAGCGGGTCTTGGTGTCCAGATTGCGTGCCACCACGTTGGCCAGATACCGTGCAGTACCGGTCAGTGCCTTGTGGCCGAAAGCGTCCACTGCATGCACGTCGTCAGCCAGCTCACAGACATAGCGGCCATCCTCCAGCTTTACGCCCTCGGAAACAGCAATGACGATGCTGGGCTTCTTTTCCTGCATCACGCGCACCTTTTCCACAAAGCGCTCCACGTTGAAGGGAACCTCGGGCAGGCAGATCATGTCCACGCCCTCGCAATCGTCGCTCTTGGCCAGTGCAGCGGCGGCGGTCAGCCAGCCGGCGTTGCGGCCCATAATCTCCACCACGGTAACGTACTTGGTGCCGTATACGGTGGCGTCACGGATGATTTCCTTCATCACAACGCCGATGTACTTGGCGGCAGAGCCGTAGCCAGGGGTGTGATCGGTGACCATCAGATCGTTGTCGATGGTCTTGGGCACGCCCATAAAGCGGATGTCGCTGCCGATGCGGTCGCCGTAGTCGGCCAGCTTGCCGATGGTGTCCATGGAGTCATTGCCGCCGATGTAGAAGAAGTAACCGATGTTCAGCTTTTCCAGAATGGCGAACAGCTTTTTGTACACCGCCTCGTCATCCCGCCAGTCGGGCAGCTTGTAGCGGCAGCTGCCCAGAAAGCTGGACGGGGTGCGCTTAAGCAGCTCGATGTCCAAGTCATCGGTCAGCAGGGTGGAAAGATCCACCACCCGCTCCTCCAGCAGACCGGCAACACCGTTGCACATACCGTACACGATGTCTGCGCCGCGGTTCTTGCAGCTTTCAAAGACACCCGCCAGACTGGCATTGATGACAGAGGTGGGGCCGCCGGACTGACCGACAATTGCGTTTTTTCCCATGATGATTTCTCCTTTTTTGTTTTTTCTGTTTCGGCTATAATAACGTGCAGTTGCACGAAAACAGACGCGGAAAGGTAAGGCGTATCACAGACGGATGTGGCGGGGGGTACCGTTCACATAAACGGGGGTCACCTCGTCCAAAATCAGCGGACGGGCGTACTCCTCAAAGGTTTCGGTCACCTGCATCCCGTCCGGGGTGATCCATTCCAGCGGGACCTTCTTTTCCAGATTTGCCACCTGCTGCACATCCACAGACTCGGTGATGCACTGGTACGGGTAGTTGGAGACCCGCTTGAGGGCGATCATGCGGCCGCTCTCACCGGCAAAGGCGGCAGCTGCGGCGGCACCGCCTACGGCGTAGGCCTCGTTCACATCCGTGCGGCTGGCCAGATGGCTGGCGCAGCGCTGCAAGGTAGAGAACTCGATGGCGCGGCTCTTGCACTGCAGCTTGTCGTGGATGAGCTCCGAAAGGTAACGGCTGGTGCCGCTGAGGATGGCCTTGTGGCCAAAGGCGTCCAGCTGCCCAGCGGTGGACACCAGATCGCACAGATAAGTGCCGTCTGCGGTCTTTACGCCTTCGCTGGCTGCGATGATAACGTTGGACTTCACCCGCTGCAACTCGTCCACCCGGGCAAGGAACTTGTCCTGATCAAAGGGCACTTCCGGCAGCAGGATCAGGTCGGGGCCTTCGCAGTCCTCACCGCCTGCCAGACAGGCCGCACCGGCCAGCCAGCCTGCGTGACGGCCCATGATCTCGGCCACCGTCACGCTGCGGATGTTGTACACAGAGGAGTCGCGGATGACTTCCTTTAAGATGGTAGCAATGTACTTTGCGGCAGAGCCGTAGCCGGGGGTGTGGTCGGTAAGACACAAGTCGTTGTCGATGGTCTTGGGCACACCGATGAACCGCACACTGCTGCCCACCCGCTGCCCATAGCGGGACAGCTTTGCGATGGTATCCATCGAGTCATTGCCGCCAATGTAGAACACGGCACAGATGTCGTACTTGTCAAACAGAGTGAACAGCTTGACGAACGGGGTGGCATCGGTGTCCGGGTCGGGCAGCTTGAAGCGGCAGCTGCCCAGATAGCTGGACGGGGTGCGCTTGAGCAGCTCGATACTCATGCGGTCGTCCAGCAGGACGTTGAGCTCCAGCAGCTCTTCCTTGAGCAGACCCTCGATGCCGTACTTCATGCCGTACACCTTGTCTGCACCCAGACTGCGGGCAGCTTTGTATACGCCCGCAAGGCTGGAGTTGATCACGGCGGTAGGGCCGCCGCTCTGACCAATGATGATATTCTTGGCCATGGAAACCTCCTTCAGATCATTTAAAATGTGTCTGCTGCCGGGCAAACGGCTTTCCGCACCGTCCGGTAACATGGTCTGTCGGCCCTGCACTGCCAACGGACCGGGACGGCAAAACAGCCGCCTACCGCAACTGACACAAAAATATTTGCAGCTTGTGCATTCGCTTTTTGTAAAATGTGCAAAATAAGCTGCAATCCTATTGTACCCGTTTTGCCTGTTGTATGCAAGACCCAATTGGTTGCACAGGCAAAAAAAATATGATAAAATGGGTGCGCACTCCAAAAATACCGGGCAGAAGTACCTGCCTGTTGGGATAATTGCAGAAAGCTGGACAGAGAATATGGGCATTTCACACGAGTATCATTCGGCACCCCGGCGGCGCGCGCGCGGGGGCATCGGCGGCAAGCTGCGGCTGGCGGGGGTCATTGTGGCCATCCTGCTGGTCGCCTATGCGGTGACCGCCATCTTGGAAAAAGGAACCGCAGAGGAAGAAAGCACCCCGCAGACCGGCGCAGGCGGCATTGCACAGAATATTCTGGCACCGCTACCCATGCAGGGCGAGGCGGCTTCCGGCAGCAGCGAGGGTACCACTGGTGACAGCGGCACGGCACAGGCGGTGCAGCTGGAGAGCTTCGGCCCCGCCCGGCAGACCGACGGCGCCTATACCATTAAGGCTTACGACGCCAGCGTCATCCGGCAGCCGGCCTGCGGACAGGTAGACCTCAGCTACTTTTCGGACGCCGCTTTTCTGGGCGACAGCCTGACGGTGGGCTTCTCGGACTACCAAATCAATCTGAGCGGCGCACTCATCTGCGGCTATACAGGTGTAGGGCCGGATGCTATCGCCAACCGTGCTGCCGTCAAGAGCCCCACCCGCGGGCAGGAGGTGGCACTGGATGTGCTGGCAGCGGCGCAGCCCAAAAAACTGTATATCCTGCTGGGCACCAACACCCTGACCACCTTGGGTGCATCTGACCGTTTTCTGGCCTACTACGGCCAGATGCTGGACGAGCTGCGCCAGACGCTGGGAGAGGACTGCATTATTTATGTACAGTCTATCCCGCCGGTACGGCCTGCGGCAGCGGAAAAAAAGCCGGGGCTCGCCTCGGATGTGCTGCGCGGCGTGAACGAGCAGCTGGCACAGCTGGCTGCCAGCAAGGGCTGCGTTTATCTGGATCTGTGGGAGGCACTGGCTGACGGCGAGGGCAACCTGAAGGAAATGATCGCCGCACCGGACGGCGTGCACCTTTCGGCCGGCAACGGCTACGGCGCATGGGTCACTTATTTGCGCAACCACGCGAAATATTCCGCAAGCAACCCGTGGATCATGGGCAGCGCATACAGCGCGGAATAACCAGAGCAAAGGACAGCTGAACCAAACGATGCGGCTCTCCTTTTTGCGGGTTCAGCGGGACGTTTTTGCACAAAACAGTCTTTTCTGCATGGAAAAGGCTGTCTGCCAAAAAGTTTTAGTTGACAGAAAAGGCGAATCATGTTATTCTTTTGTTGATTTTGAGAGACACCGCCTTGCAGAGTCTTTTCAAAGCAATTTACTCGGGACCGCCCAAACGGGGCTAAGGCCATACGGACAGCCGGGTCCACTGCCGACCGGCGGCGCAAGCTGCCATTATTGATTGAGTTTGAAGCTCAAATTTTATAAGTTGGTTCCTTTACAACCATGAAATTGCGCAGCCTATGCGCAGACTTGTGAAACGGTCAATAAGAGTAGTAAAAGTGTAGTTGCTATATAGACTCTCATCACCCCGTCTTTTTGGATCGCAAATAACGCGCAGCACCGGCACTTACGGCTGGGTGCTTTATCAGCGCGGAAAAAGCTTTTCCAAGCGCAGGTCTGCACATTTGTGCAGTGCCTGCGCTTTTTTGTTGTGCAAAAAGAGAACAGGGACGGAGGAAAAGATGAACGAGAACAAAGCGCGTTCCCGGCTGGATCAGCGCCGTGCGCCCATCTACGAGGCGCTGGAGCGGTTCCGGCAGATGCGGGTGGTGCCCTTTGACGTGCCCGGCCACAAGCGGGGCCGCGGCAACCCGGAGCTGACCGCTTTTCTGGGTCAGCAGTGCGTGGGCGTGGACGTGAACAGTATGAAGCCGCTGGATAACCTTTGCCACCCGGTGTCGGTCATCCGGGAAGCCGAGGAACTTGCCGCCGATGCCTTTGGCGCAGCACACGCCTTTTTAATGGTAGGCGGCACCACCAGCAGCGTGCAGAGCATGGTGCTTACCGCCTGCAAGCGGGGCGATGAGATCATTCTGCCCCGCAACGTGCACCGCAGCGTGCTGAACGCGCTGGTGCTGTGCGGCGCTGTGCCGGTGTATGTGAACCCGGAGGTGGATAAGCGCTTGGGCATCTCGCTGGGCATGAAGCGGGAGCAGGTGGCAAAGGCCATCAAGGAGCACCCCAATGCCGTGGCTGTGCTGGTGAATAACCCCACCTACTACGGCATCTGCTCCGACCTGCGTGCCATCGTAAAAATGGCGCACGACGCCGGCATGCTCTGCCTTGCGGATGAAGCCCACGGCACCCACTTCTACTTTGGCGGCGGTCTGCCGGTTTCTGCCATGGCGGCAGGCGCGGATATGGCCTCGGTGTCCATGCACAAGAGCGGCGGCAGCCTGACCCAGTCCAGCCTGCTGCTCATCGGCCCCAACGTGCACCCGGGTTATGTGCGCCAGATCATCAACCTGACCCAGACCACCTCCGGCAGCTATCTGCTGATGTCCAGTCTGGACATCTCCCGCCGCAATCTGGCGCTGCGGGGACGGCAGGTGTTCCATCAGGTGGCGGACATTGCCGAGTACGCCCGGGAGGAAATCAACGCCGTAGGCGGCTACTACGCCTTTGGCAAGGAGCTGTGCAACGGCGATTCCGTTTTTGATTTTGACACCACCAAGCTCAGCGTCCATACACTGGATATCGGTCTGGCCGGCATCGAGGTCTACGACATCCTGCGGGATGAGTACGACATTCAGATCGAATTTGGCGATATCGGCAACATCCTTGCCTACCTGTCCATTGGCGACCGCCCGCAGGAGGTGGAGCGTCTGGTCAGTGCACTGGCCGAGATCAAGCGCCGCTACCGCACCGACGGTTCGGGTCTGCTGAGTCAGGAATACATCGACCCCGTGGTGGCTGCCAGCCCGCAGGAGGCCTTCTACGCCCCCAAAAAGAGCCTGCCCCTGCGGGAGACCGAGGGCATGGTGTGCAGCGAGTTCGTCATGTGCTATCCCCCGGGCATCCCCATCCTTGCGCCCGGCGAGCGCATCACCAAGGAAATCTTGAACTACATCGAGTACGCCAAGGCCAAGGGCTGTAGCATGACCGGCCCGGAGGACCCTGAAATTTTGCACCTGAATGTTCTGGCATAAGGAGGGAAAGAGATGGAATTTTGGTTTTCAGAGTTTCACACCCCGGATGTGAAGCACAGCATCCGGGTGAACAAGCAGCTCTACTCTAAGCAGAGCGATTACCAGCGCATTGATATCTTTGAGACCCCGGAGTTCGGCCGGGTGCTCACGCTGGACGGCAACGTGATGCTGACCGAGCGCGACGAGTTCATCTACGATGAAATGATCGTCCATGTGCCCATGGCGGTGCATAAGGAAGCCAAGGATATTCTGGTCATTGGTGCCGGTGACGGCGGCGTGGTGCGGGAGCTGACCCGCTATGACCGTGTGGAGCGCATCGACCTTGTGGAGATGGACCCGCAGGTGGTGGAAGCCTGCCGCGCCTACCTGCCCGGCAATGCCTGCCGTATGGATGACCGCCGGGTGCATATCTACTTTGAAAACGCCCTGAAGTATATCCGCCGCTGCGAGGAAGAATACGACCTGATCATCGTGGACTCCTCCGACCCCTTTGGCCCCTCCGAGGGTCTGTTCACCCGCGAGTTCTACGGCAGCTGCTTCAACGCCCTGAAAGAGGACGGCATCATGGTCAACCAGCAGGGCAGCCCCTTCTACGCCGAGGACGCCAGCGCCATGCAGCGCAGCCACAAGCGCATTGCGTCCACCTTCCCCATCAGCCGGGTGTATCAGGCACATATCCCCACCTTTGCGGCGGGCTACTGGCTGTTCGGCTTTGCAAGTAAAAAATATCATCCCATCGATGATCTGGACGCAGAAGCGTGGAAGGCGCTGAATATGCGTACCCGCTACTATACCACCAAACTGCATATCGGAGCATTCTACCTGCCGGCTTTTCTGGAGGAGATGCTGCGGGAAGTGGAGGAACACTGATGCACCCCAACGTTGAGACCTTTATCGGCTGCGACAGCAGCTACCGCGCCGCCAGCATCGTGCTGTACGGTGCGCCTTACGATTCCACCACCAGCTACCGCCCCGGCGCACGATTCGGCCCGGCGGCCATCCGGCACGAGAGCTATGGTCTGGAGACTTACAGCCCCTATCAGAACGCCGATTTGACCGATTTTGACGTGTTCGACAGCGGCGATCTGGAGCTGTGCTTCGGCTCCAGCGAGCTGGCACTGGCCGATATCGAGGCCCGTGCAGAGGAGATTTTGAAGGACGGCAAGTTCCCGCTGCTGCTGGGCGGCGAGCATCTGGTCACGCTGGGCGCGGTGCGGGCTGCGGTGAAGAAATATCCCGACCTGCACATCGTCCACTTTGATGCCCACGCCGACCTGCGGGACGACTATCTGGGCGCGAAGCTGAGCCATGCCTGTGTGCTGCGCCGCTGCCACGAGCTGGTAGGGGATGGCCGCATCCATCAGTTCTGCATCCGCAGCGGAGACCGGGCGGAGTTCGAGTTTGCTGCCCAGCACACCGAGATGCACAAATTTGATTTTACCGGCCTTGCCGAGCTGACCGCACAGCTGTGCGAGAGCAAGGTGCCGGTGTACCTGACCATCGATCTGGACTGCCTTGACCCCTCCTGCTTCCCGGGCACCGGTACCCCGGAGGCTGGCGGCGTAAGCTTTTTGCAGCTGCTGGATGCCATCCGCACTGTGACCAAGGCCAACATCATCGGTGCAGACCTGAACGAGCTGGCTCCCACGCTGGACACCACCGGCGTTTCCACCGCCACCGCCTGCAAGGTGCTGCGCGAGACCCTGATCGCGCTGGACAAGGGCTGGCCGGGCTTTCAGGTATAAATACGAAACTACCATTTTACAGATAAAGGAGTAACCGACATGAGCAAAGTTCTGATCATCGGCTGCGGCGGCGTGGCCTCCGTTGCCATCCATAAGTGCTGCCAGGTGCCCGAGGTGTTCACCGAGATCTGCATCGCCAGCCGTACCAAGGCAAAGTGCGATAAGCTGGCTGCTGAGCTGGCTCCCACCACCGCTACCAAGATCACCACCGCACAGGTGGACGCAGACAAGGTGGAGGAGGTCATCGCCCTCATCAAGGCCTACCAGCCCGACCTCGTGATGAACATCGCCCTGCCTTATCAGGATCTGACCATTATGGACGCCTGCCTTGCCTGCGGCGTCAACTACATGGACACCGCCAACTACGAGCCCGAGAACACCGACGACCCGGAGTGGCGCGCCATCTACGAGAAGCGCTGCAAGGAGGCCGGTTTCTCTGCCTACTTTGATTACAGCTGGCAGTGGGCTTACGCCAAAAAGTTCGAGGAAGCCGGTCTGACCGCCCTGCTGGGCAGCGGCTTCGACCCGGGCGTGACCCAGGCATACTGCGCCTACGCCAAAAAGCACGAGTTCGATACCATTGACACCATCGACATTCTGGATTGTAACGGCGGCGACCATGGCTACGCCTTTGCCACCAACTTCAACCCCGAGATCAACCTGCGCGAGGTGTCCGCTCCCGGCAGCTACTGGGAGAACGGCCACTGGGTGGAGATCCCGGCTATGAGCATCAAGCGGGAGTACAACTTCGATCAGGTGGGCGACAAGGATATGTACCTGCTGCACCACGAGGAGATCGAGTCTCTGGCAAAGAACATCCCGGAGGCAAAGCGCATCCGCTTCTTCATGACCTTTGGTCAGAGCTATCTGGATCACATGCGCTGTCTGGAGGACGTGGGCATGCTGTCCACCACCCCCATTAACTTCAATGGGCAGGAGATCGTGCCCATCCAGTTCCTCAAGGCGCTGCTGCCGGACCCCGCCAGCCTTGGCCCCCGCACCAAGGGCAAGACCAACATCGGCTGCATCTTTACCGGCAAAAAGGACGGCAAGGCTAAGACCTACTACATCTACAACGTCTGCGACCATCAGGAGTGCTACAAGGAAGTAGGCTCTCAGGCCATCAGCTACACCACCGGCGTGCCCGCCATGTGCGGCGCTCTGATGCTGCTTACCGGCAAGTGGACCACCAAGGGCGTGCATACTGTCGAGGAGTTTGATCCCGATCCGTATCTGGATGCACTGGACAAGTACGGCCTGCCCCGCTCCGAGAGCCACAGCCCGGCTCTGGTGGACTGATGCGGGTGCGCGACAGCCGCCCGCCCTTTGCGGGGCTGGCAAACCTGTCCGAGGCGCAGCTGCACCGTCTGCCCACCCCCTGCTATCTGCTGGACGAAGCCCAGCTGCGCCGCAACGGCGAAATTTTGCTGGGGGTGCAGCAGCGCACCGGCTGCCGCATTCTGCTGGCACAGAAGGCTTTTTCCAACTTCAACGTCTACCCGGTTCTGGCACCCTATCTGGCCGGTACCGAGGCCAGCGGCCTGTACGAGAGCCGCTTGGGCAAGGAAGAGCTGCCGGAGAAGGAGAACCATGTGTTCTGTGCCGCCTACCGGGCAGACGAGTTTGAGGAATTGCTGCAATACGCTGACCATATCGTGTTCAACTCGCCCAGCCAGCTGGCAAAGTTCGGCCCGGCGGCAAAGGCAGCGGGCAAAAGCATTGGTCTGCGCATCAACCCGGAGTGCTCCACGCAGGAAGGTCACGAAATCTACGACCCCTGCGCACCCGGCAGCCGTCTGGGCACCACCCGCGCCCAGTGGGACGCCGCTGTGGCAGAGCACCCGGAACTGCCCGCCCTGCTGGACGGTCTGCACTTCCACACCCTGTGCGAGCAGGACGCGGATGCGTTGGCGGTGACGCTGGCAGCAGTGGAGGAAAAGTTCGCAGACCTGCTGCCCAAGATGCAGTGGCTCAACTTCGGCGGGGGACATCACATCACCCGTCCGGGCTACGACCTTGCTACGCTGGAAAGCTGCATCCTGTCGGTGCGGCAGAAGTACGGCGTGCAGGTGTATCTGGAGCCCGGCGAGGCTTGGGCGCTGAACGCAGGCTATCTGGTCACCACCGTGCTGGACACCCTGCACAATGGAGATACCAGCCTTGCCATTCTGGATATGTCCGCAGCCTGCCACACCCCGGACGTCATTGAGATGCCCTACCGTCCGCCGCTGCTGGACGCCAGTGAGGCAGGGGAGAAGGCGCACACCGTCCGCTTGGGCGGTCCCACCTGCCTTGCGGGGGATATCGTCGGGGATTACAGCTTTGATGCTCCTCTTACCGAGGGGGATAAGCTTATCTTCGGCGATATGGCCATCTACACCACCTGCAAGAATAACACCTTCAACGGGATGCCCCTGCCGCCCATTTGGCTGCTGGGCGCAGACGGCAATTGCCGGGAGCTGGTGCATTTCGGTTATCAGGACTTCAAAATGCGTCTGGGCGCGAAGTAAAACAAAAGCGTTTGTCGCACTCTGCGGAGTGCGACAAACGCTTTTTTACGCAAAAAACAACAAAAAACACTACACATTTCTGTGTAGTGCTTCTCTTTCTGGTGGAGATTACCGGGCCGATTCAAATCACGGTGACCCTCTTGCAGTCCATGCACGGTGCTCTCCCGGGTGAACTGGCCCCTCACTCGTTTGGCATTAACAAAAAAGCACCACACATTCCTGTGTGGTGCCTTTTCTTCCTGGTGGAGATTACCGGGATCGAACCGGTGACCTCTTGCATGCCATGCAAGCGCTCTCCCAGCTGAGCTAAACCCCCAGATGTTTATCCTCGTGCCTGACGACGTGTGTAATTATACCAGCAGGAGGGGCGCTTGTCAACAGTTTTTTGAAAAAATTTTGCAGCAAAAGATCCCCGCAGGGCGTGTGCCCGGCGGAGATCAGGAAGCGAGGGAGAGCTCTTTTTAGAAAAACTACACCTTAGCGTGCCTGACGGTCGAAGATCTGCGGGGCCACGCGGCACAGCAGCACAGCGGCCACCATGGTGAGCAGGGTCTCGGGCAGCATATAACTGCCGTTGTAGGTTAGGCTGTAAGTCCATGCAGCCAGACCATCGCTCAGGTTGCCCCAGACCAGCACGCCGGACAAAAAGCTGCACATAAAGCGCAGGAAACCGGCGGCAAAGGTGCCCACAGCCACGCCCACGGTGCGGTTCTTGAAGGGGCGGGCGAACAGCTCGGCCAGACCCAGTGCCATAAAGGCCAGCACATAGTCCAGCAGCACCTCACCGAGGAAATAGAGGAAGGTGGAGGCGGGAGGAGGGTAGAAGCCCATGATCATCTGCAGGCAGGAGTTCACGAAACCGGTGAACAGGCCCCACTTTGCGCCGTGGCGGAAGGACACCAGCACAAAGGGCAGCATGCTCAGCAGGGTGATGCTGCCGCCATTGGGCATGGTGAAGAATTTGATGTTGGAAAGCACCGTGCCAATGGCGATCATCAGGGCGCATTCCACCAGAATACGGGTCTTGGAATAGGTTTTGGACATGATGGAAAGATTCCTCTCTCATAGTAGTACACAAAAACAAAATGCGCCTGCTGGCAGCAGACGCATGGAGGTTTGTTGAACGTGCCGGACAGTTCCGCAAACTCCCTACGCCGGCATTGCCCGGATCAGGTAAAGGGTACTCCGCGCGATGCGGATCTCAGCCTTACGGCGCCCCTGTTTTTATGTCCGCCCACAGTATACGCGCCGGGGGACAAAATGTCAAGCCCGCAGACATATTCCGCCCCGGCGGCGCGTATGTTATACCATTGCAAAGCTGGAACGCAGGGAGGCGGGATATGAAAGCCGATCCGGAACAGCGCGCCGTGCAGCTGGGTGAATATATTGCCGCCCACAACGCCACGGTGCGGGCGGCTGCGGCTGCGTTCGGGTGCAGCAAGTCCACCGTGCACAAGGATGTTGCCGTGCGGCTGCGCAGCATCAACCCGGCACTGTACGGGCAGGTGCGTGCCGTGCTGGCCCGCAACAAGGCCGAGCGCCACCTGCGGGGCGGGGCTGCCACCCGGCGCAGATACAGCCGCCGCTAAAGCCAAAAGAGGCCACTGCATTGCGCAGCGGCCCCTTTAGTGTTATTTGTGGTTCAAAAACGCCTGCAGGCGTTTTTGAACCACTTTTTCATAGGAGACGCAGAGAAAAGCGGCTGTTTTATCCTCCGGTATGGAACTGTTGCAGCGCGCCTTTTTCCAGCCGGCTTACCTGCGCCTGACTGATGCCGATCTCCTGCGCCACCTCCATCTGGGTTTTGCCGCGCAGATACCGCAGCTCCATGATGTGCTTTTCCCGGGGCGTAAGGGCGGCTACCGTATCGCGGAACTGCAGCCCGCTAATCCAGCTTTCCTCGCTATCCGGGTCGCGCACCTGATCGATGACATACATCGCATCACCGCCGTCGGTGTACACCGGCTCGTCAAGGCTGAGCGGTTCTACTACCGATTCCAGCGCGGCGGTCACCTCACGCCGGGCAAGCCCCGCTGCGGCAGAGATCTCGTCCATGGTAGGCTCGCGCCCCAGTTGTTTTTCCAGTGTTTCCCGCGCCTGCATGGCACGGTAGGCAGTGTCCCGCAGGGTGCGGCTTACCCGCAGGGCATTGTTGTCCCGCAGAAAGCGCCGGATCTCCCCGATAATCATCGGTACGCCGTAGGTGGAGAACCGCACCGGCTGCGCGGGGTCGAAGTTGTCGATGGCTTTGATCAGCCCGATGCACCCCACCTGAAACAGATCGTCCAGATTTTCGCCCCGCTGGGCAAATCGCTGCACCACGCTGAGCACCAGCCGCAGGTTGCCTTCCACCATCCGCGCCCGGGCAGCCTTGTCCCCGGCGTGGGCAAGGGTGAGCAGTTGCCGCTTTTCCGCTTCAGTCAATACAGGCAGCTGCCCTGTGTTCACACCGCATAGCTCCACCTTGTTGTACATCCAAACGCCCCCGGTCTTTTTGCTTTACCGGAAGTATGGCTCTGTGTGCTGTGCGGTATGCGTGGAAAAAATTGTGCGCCTTTCCGCAAAGAGAATAGGTGGACGGGGCTACTCGCTTTCAAGACGGGTTTTCAGGGTGTGAATGATACGCTTTTCCAGCCGGGAGATATAGCTCTGGCTGATGCCGAGTGCGTCGGCGGCTTCCTTCTGGGTGCGCTCTACTCCGTCGGTAAGGCCGAAGCGCAGCTCCATGATCTGACGCTCCCGTGCCGAGAGCGCCGCCACGGCGCGGCGCAGCACGGCGCGCTCGGCGTCCTGCTCCAGCTGCTGGCTTACCGCGTTAGCGTCGCAGCCCAGAATGTCGGAGAGAAGCAGCTCGTTGCCGTCGCCGTCCACGTTCAAGGGTTCGTCAATGCTAGCCTCCTGTCGGCGGTTGGAGCTTTTGCGCAGGTACATCAAGATCTCGTTGCCGATACAGCGACTGGCGTAGGTGGCAAGCTTGATGCTGCGGGCAGGGGTAAAGGTGTTTACCGCTTTGATCAGTCCAATGGTGCCGATGCTTACCAAGTCCTCGGCGGGCACGCCGCTGTTCTCGTACTTTTTGGCCAGATACACTACCAGCCGCAGGTTGTGGGTGATCAGTGCCTCGCGGGCGGCGGCGTCTCCAGCAGCCATGCGATCAAGCAGAGATTTTTCCTGCTCTGGGCTCAGGGGCGGGGGCAGGCTGGGCCCGCCCGCTAGGTAATGCACCGCACCGCAGTAGTGCAAACGCACCCATAGCCGCTGCCATATCTGCCAGAAAAACTGAAACATGGATATCCCTCCTGTGCACCAGTTATTATATGTATTATAGGGGAGTACGGCGTGCGCCCTCTCCGTCACGGCTTACGCCGTGCCACCTCTCCCAAAGGGAGAGGCAAGAGCACTGTAGAAGCTTTCTCGTTACACTTGACACTTTAGTGATGAACTTTTACGGCTTGGCTCTCCCTTTGGGAGAGCTGGCGCGGGAGCGCCTGAGAGGGTGCGCTCCGGGAATTACCCCTTCCGTCTTGCCGCTGCGCGTCAAGCCACCTTCCCCAAGGGGACGGCTTTTCGTGGTGGCGGTAAACTTTGCGGCAGTGCCAAAAGGCGTCCCCTTGGGGGAGCTGTCAAAGCCGCAGGCTTTGACTGAGGGGGTACTCTCCTACACCCCCACCTCCTCCGCAACGTCATCCCCCAGCAACAGTGTCCATGTGCCGGTGGGGGTGTCCGGGGCGCAAAAAGCTGCCAGTAAGCCGGACACGCGGCGCTGTCCAAGGCACAACGCCGCGGGCACAGCGGGTAGCAGGCAGTGGCCGGTAACAGCGGCACAGGGTACAAACTGCACTCCTAGTTCCGGGGGTGGGGCGGCGCTAACAGCAAACCAGCTGTCTAAGTAAGTGCGCAGCGGTACGGATAGCTGACTGCGCACCAACGGATACTGCACCAGCACCACCCGCCGCCTGGCAAGGGGGTCTTGCAGGGTAAAGCCGGTGTCGTGGTAGGCCTGTACAGGTACGGCTGTGTCCGCCAAGTGCAGCACGGCGGCAAAGCAACCCCGCTGCGGGCGGCCAAACACCGCCAGCAGCCCGCGCAGCAGCGCGTATACTCCGGCACAGCAGAGCAAAAGTCGCCCGGGACGCACCGGCAAAAGTACACTCAGATTGTTGGCCTGCACTCCGGGCAGCACCACTGCGCCACACAGCAGGCCATTCAGTATTACATACCACCCGCACAGTCGGGCAAAGCTGCGTGCCCCGGGCACGCCGTAGCACAGTGCCACCACTCCGCAACAGCTGGCTATTTTATACAGTGCTGCCAGTGGAGTAGGCCACGGTGGAGCCAGCAGGGCAAGGGTGCTTGCAGCAGCGGCTGCACTGCCAGCGCACAGACGCAATCCAGTGCAGCTGTGCCCGCACAAAAGCCCTGTGCTGAGCAGCAGCGCAGCGGCCGCAGCAAAATTTACCAGCAGCAATTCATCCACAAAAACAATTGTTTTCATTGTGTTGCACCGCCTTATGGTTCTGGTAGTTCATTTTTCACAGATTGGTGAAAAAATCTGTCATAGCAGAAAAAGCCGCATGAACAGTGCATATTTGCTACAAAAGCCGGGACTGTGTTTCACAGTTTTTACACTTTTTTCAAAAAAGCACTTGAACATTTCTGGAAAGTGTGGTATATTATTGCCATCCTAGTAAGGATTGAGCCGGGAACACCGGTTCGGAAATATTTTTCTATTTTTGAAGGGAGTAATTCATTATGATGATGCCTGCAAACTTCTCTGCTGTGTCTGAGAACGAGATGACCTATGTTATGGGCGGTAGCGTTGCTGATTACCTGACCCCTGTCATGACCTCTAAGGAGTGGCAGCAGTTCAGCAAGAACATGGTGACTCTGGTTGGCAACAAGTACGTTCAGGGCTTCCTGGATAACACCATCGGCGCTATGTTCTCTGGCACCTGGACCCCCGGCGACGGCATGATCGGCTTCGGCACTCAGTTCAGCAAGATCTGGGCAGCTAACTACACCGCTTCCAGCACCGATCCTTGGACCACCAAGGCTGCTCAGGGTGCTCTGGGTGTTGTGAACTGTGCTCTGAACGTTGTCGGCAACCTGGCTGCTATCTACAACCTGGGCTTCGGCACCGCTAAGAACATTGTCAACGACACTGTTGGCACCAGCGATAAGTTCGCTTGGTAATTTGACTCAGTTTTAAACTGGTTCAAATTGTGCTTGCGTGACTGTACCTTTAGGGTGCAGGGAACATAATAGCATAATGACACCCCCGTGGGCGTAAGTCCGCGGGGGTGTTTTTGCGTAACTCCCTCAGTCAAAGCCTACGGCTTTGCCAGCTCCCTCGGGGAGGGTGCCTCTGGCGCTGCAGGAAACTCTCTCCTTTCACCTAAAGTTTTAGCAACGAACGTAACGGCTTGGCTCCCCCTTTGGGGGAGCTGGCGCGGGAGCGCCTGAGAGGGCGCGTTCACACTTCTTTTACCAGTCTGTTACTTTCCGTTTTATGTGGTTTGTGGTATACTATGGTTAACATGGGTCACCATGGCTACACTGAAACAGACAGGATGTGAAATCCTCTTATGAAAGATGGTTTTTTAAAGGCAGCTGCCTTTTCGCCCGCGCTGCGGGTGGCAGACTGCACCTATAACGCGCAGCAGATCCTGAATCAGCTGCAAGCTGCCGCGCAGCGCGGGGTAAAACTGGCGGTATTCCCGGAGTTTTGCCTTACCGGCTACACCTGCGGCGATTTGTTTTTGCAGCGCACTTTGCAGCAGGGCGCACTGGATGCGCTGGAATGGCTGCTGACGCAGACCCGCACGCTGGATACCGTGGCGCTGGTGGGCTTGCCGCTTTTGGTGCACGGCAAGTTGTACAACTGCGCTGCCGTGCTGTGCCGCGGGCAGCTGCTGGGCATCGTGCCCAAGACCTATCTGCCCAACTACGGCGAGTTTTACGAAAAGCGGCAGTTCACCCCCGGCAGCACCGAGGTGCAGATGGTGACCGTCTGCGGGCAGCAGGTGCCCTTTGGCACGTCGCTGCTGTTCCGCTGCCGCCAGATGCCCAGTTTTGTGCTGGGCGTGGAGCTGTGCGAGGATTTGTGGAGCGCCCTGCCGCCCTCCACCTTCCACGCGCTGGCGGGCGCTACCGTCATTGCAAACCTTTCTGCCAGTGACGAGACCGTGGGCAAAGCCGAGTACCGCCGCGCACTGGTGGCAAACCAGTCTGCCCGGCTGCTGTGCGGCTACCTGTACGCCTCGGCAGGGCACGGCGAAAGCACCACCGACATGGTGTTTGCCGGGCATGACCTCATTGCCGAGGACGGTAGCATTCTGGCCGAGACTGCGCCCTTTGCGGGCGACTATGCCGAGACCGAGCTGGACTGCCAGCGCATGGAGGCCGAGCGCGCCCGCAACACCAGCTTTGAGCACAGTGCCGAGGGCTATGTCACGGTAGAATTTGATCTTGCACCGGAGGAAACGGTGCTGACCCGCAGCATCGACCCCGCGCCCTTTGTGCCCGGCGACCCGCAGCGCCGCGCCGCCCGGTGTGAGCTGATTTTGAAGATGCAGGCCGACGGCCTTGCCAAGAGGCTGGAGCATGCCCACGCAAAAACGGCGGTTATTGGTATTTCCGGTGGCTTGGACAGCTGCCTTGCCTTGTTGGTGGCGGTGCGTGCCATGAAGCAGCTGTACCGCCCTGCCGCCGATGTGCTGGCAGTGACCATGCCCTGCTTTGGCACCACCAAGCGCACCCGCAGCAACGCTGAAATCTTGTGCGGGGAGCTGGGCGTAAGCTTTCAGGAAATCCGCATTGCCGACACTGTGCGCAGTCACTTTGCGGATATCGGGCAGGACGAAAATGTGCTGGACGTCACCTTTGAAAACGGGCAGGCGCGTGTGCGCACGCTGGAGCTGATGGATCTTGCCAACCGCACCGGCGGCCTTGTGGTGGGCACGGGCGACCTTTCGGAGCTGGCGCTGGGCTGGGCTACCTACAACGGCGACCACATGAGCATGTACGGCGTGAATGCCGGTGTGCCCAAAACGCTGGTGCGCTATCTGGTGCAGTACGAAGCCGAGACTGCTGCTACCGCCGCTTTGCACGATGTGCTGCTGGATATTCTGGCCACCCCGGTCTCGCCGGAACTGCTGCCCGCCAAGGATGGCGAAATTGCACAGATTACCGAGGATTTAGTGGGCCCCTACGAGCTGCACGATTTTTACCTGTATTATGTGCTGCGCTGCGGCTTTGGCCCGGCAAAAATTTACCGGTTGGCAAAAGCTGCTTTTGCGGGCAGGGCAGAGTATACGGATGCTGTGCTGTACAAGTGGCTGCGCAACTTCTATTGGCGCTTTTTTGCCCAGCAGTTCAAGCGCAGCTGCCTGCCGGACGGCCCCAAGGTGGGCAGTGTGACCCTCTCGCCCCGGGGCGACTGGCGCATGCCCAGCGATGCCTGCGCCACCCTCTGGCTGGCGGAGCTGGAGCAGCTCAAGCCCGGGGAGCAGTAAGCCATGAAGAACAAAAAGCTTTTGACCAATATCCTATTTGCAGTGGTGGTGCTGGCCATCGCAGCGGTGCTGCTGGCTGTGCGCAGCCACAACGCTACCGGCGGAAAACTGGCTGCCCAGCTGATCTACGGCGACAACAATGCCGTGCTGGACATTCCGCTGGAAAAGGACGAGACTTACAGTGTGGACACCGGTTATTATACGGTGCACATAGAGGTAAAGGACGGCAGAGCGCGGTTTATTGAATCGCCCTGCCCGGATCACATCTGCGAGGGCTTTGGTTGGCTGTCGGCGGAGGATCAGACTGCCACCTGCCTGCCCGCCCGCGCCGTGCTGACCATCGTTCCGGTGGGCTAAAAAAGGAGTATTCTCATGTTGGACGAAAACGAGCATTCCCACAAGGAGGACGGCCGCTCCCTGCACCGTCTTTTGCACAAGGCTGAGCAGCAGGACGCCACCGTGGAGGTGGACAGCGCCGCGTTTTTCTCGGAGCTGCCGCCGGAGCAATCCGCTCCGCCGCCCCGCCGCCCGCAGCAAAACACCCCGCGCAGCACTGCGTCCGGGGAAAATGGGGCGTACCAGCCCCCGAAACGAGGGAAGATCTTGCTGATCGTACAGGCAATTTTAAGTGTTCTGGCGCTGGTGCAGCTGTGGCGTACCCAAATGCTGCCGGTGCTGTATCTGGTGGTGCTGGCGGCGCTGCTTGTGCTGCTGTGGCTGCTGGTCAAGCGCTGTCAGGAGTACAAAACTGCAGGCACCGTGTCCCGGGTGTTCTCGGTGGTGCTGTGCGCTGCCATGGCGCTGGGCTGCGTGTGGGCGCAGCAGGGTCTGACGGCGCTGGGTGATATGACCACCGGCTTTTTGAGCGACGCCGAGGCGAAAAAGATCACAAAGGAGCCCTTTGTGGTGTACCTGAGCGGTGTGGATACCCGCGGCGAACTGACCGAAAAAGCCCGCAGCGATGTAAATATCCTTGCCGCCGTGAACCCTGTTACCAAGCAGGTGGTGCTGATCAACACCCCGCGCGATTACTATGTGGACCTTGCCGGAACAAACAGCAAGGATAAGCTGACCCACGCCGGCCTTTACGGCGTGCAGACCAGCATGGACACCCTTGGCAACCTGTACGGGGTGGATGTGCAGCACTACATCCGCATCAATTTTGCAGGATTTATCAACATCGTCGATGCGCTGGGTGGTGTGGACGTGTACTCCGATCAGGCGTTCACCTCGGTGGGCAGCCCCGGCTACTATGACCCCACCACTTTTGCCGAGGGCTGGAACCATCTGGACGGCAAGGCCGCACTGGCTTTTGCCCGCGAGCGCCACGCCTTCAAGACCGGCGATGTGCAGCGCGGCATCAACCAGATGAAGGTAATCGATGCCATGCTGAACAAGATCAAGTCCCCGGCGCTGCTGATGGGATTTTCCAAGATCATGGATTCTGCCGCCGATTGCTTCGTCACCAGCCTTTCCCAGAACCAGATCAGCGCACTGGTGCGGATGCAGCTGAGCGATTTTGCAGAGTGGAACATTGAAAGCTATACCGTTACCGGCTCCTCCGGCAGCAGCACCAAGTGCTACTCCGCCAAGGGGCAGAAGCTCTATGTCATGAAACCGGACGAAAACTCCGTGGCAAAGGCCAAGGAGATGATCGCGGCGGTGCTGGGCGGCGAGGACACGGTAAGCTCCACCACCCAGACCCCGGAAAAGACGGATGTGTACACCCCCACCGCCGACCCCGATGCCGCTGTCTCGGTGCCTGAAACGCCTGCTGACAGCGTGATTGTGGAAGAGCCTGCGGAAAGCATGCCCGAGCAGCCCGCCGAACAACCGGCCGAGCAGCCTACGGAAACGCCCGCCGAGCAGCCCGCTGCCACCGAGACGCCCCAGCCGGAGACCACCCCCGCCGAGGGCGGCAGCACCGAGACACCCGCCGTCAGCCTGCCCACGCAGGAGCAGGTAGAGCAGGCCGCAGGCTCGCTGTACAGCGCCGCCTCCACCGTGCTTGACGCCATCTTAGGCGCAGGCGGGAACTGAGTGTAAAAGGATCCGTTGCGCAAAATAACGCGCAACGGATCTTTTTTGCTGCAAAAAACGACAGCGGGCTCGCCCTCTCAGTCATCGCTGCGCGATGCCAGCTCTCCCAAAGGGAGAGCCAAGAGCACTGCCGGAAACGTTCTCATTGCACTTAATGCTTTAGCAATAAACTTAACGGCTTGGCTCCCCCTTTGGGGGAGCTGGCGCGGGAGCGCCTGAGAGGGCGAACCTGCGTTGCTGCAACAAAAAACGCTGCCTGCAGCAGCAGACAGCGCAAAAGCACAAAAGGGAAAACGAGATAGACCGTAAGCCGGGTTCTGTATTAAACGACGATCTGTCTAGGCCTGCCATTGCTGACAGGCTCGTGCCGCCTTCAGGACACGCGAGCAGCGCTGTACGTCCCATATAGGCGTTGCTTCCGGTAGGGTTTACAAAGCCGCATGGTCACCCATGCGCTGGTGAGCTCTTACCTCGCCGTTTCATCCTTACCGCATTGCTGCGGCGGTTTGTTTTCTGTTGCACTTTCCCTAAGGTCACCCTCGGCTGCCGTTAGCAGTTACCGTGCTCTGTGAGGCCCGGACTTTCCTCAGAGCGGTCAAAGCCGCCCCGCCGCCGTATGTTCCACTCGTTTTCCGTTCCTCATGATACCATAAAAAAGTAAGATTTGCAAGTGAAACGGATTTTTGTTATAATATCATTTGTGTTTTTGTAAATTTTGCAGGGGGAGGGGTAGGTCATGCAGCTGTATTTTGCCGTGCCGGATACGGCTACCACCCACGATGGGGTGCTGGTGCGCAGCTTTCTGCGCCAGTGTGCCGTCTCCAACGACCTTGCCCGGGCGGTCAAGTTCCGTGGCGGCGGCTTTTTTGCGGACGGCGTGCCTGTGCTGGCAAACCGGCGCATCTTCCCCAGGCAGGTGCTTTCCTTTGCGCTGCCGCCGGAAGGGGACGGTGTGACACCGCAGCCGGAGATCCCGGTCAATGTGGTCTACGAGGATGCTTTTGCCGTGGTGCTAGAAAAGCCGCCGCAGCTGGCAGTGCACCCCACCTTGAACTACCCCGGTGGCACGCTGGCCAACAGCTATGCGGCGTGGGCGGCCGCCCACGGCCACAGCCCGGTGTTCCGCCCGGTGAACCGCATCGATAAGGACACCAGCGGCCTTGTGTTGGCGGCGAAAAACGCCTACGCCGCGCCGCTATTGGCGGGCGGGGTTGAAAAGCTGTACTATGCCATCGCGCAGGGTTCACTGCCGCTGGGGGAAGGGGCTATCGATGCACCCATCGGCCGCCGGGGCGACAGCATCATCGGGCGCTGCGTTACCCCCGAGGGCAAGCCCAGCCGTACCGAGTATACTATTATAAAGGAAGAAAAGGGCCTTAGTCTTGCAGCCTGCGTGCCGGTGACCGGCCGCACCCACCAGATTCGGGTGCATTTTGCGTCCATCGGCCATCCGCTTGCCGGGGACGACCTTTACGGCGGCAGCCGGGAGCGCATTGGCCGGCAGGCGCTGCACTGCGCCAAACAAAGCTTTGCGGTGCCTGTGTACACCCCGCTGCCGGACGGCATCCGGGTGGAAATGCCCTTGCAGCTGCGCACGGTCACGGTGGAAAGCCCGCTGCCGCCGGATATGGAAGCACTTTTTTCGTGAAAACTGCGTGAAAAAGTAGCCAAATTTTATGTAAGCGCTTGTTTCAAACCATGCAAAGTGTATAATAAAAAAGAGAGCGTATTGTGTGCAGGCCCTGTTGGTTTTTTGAACAGGGGAACGTACACCATCTAGCTGCTGTGTTCCGGGCCGAAAAAATGCCCTGCAGCGGCGCAGGAAGGAGAAAATCCCGTTGACTGAAGATAAAACAAAGGAGCAGCAGCCTGCTGCGCAGCCGGTACGGCAGTCCCGCCGCCAGAAGCTGCGTTCGCTGTGGGCGCAGCTCCAGTGCCGGGGGGTGCTGCGGCGGCATAGGATACGCCGCAAGCGCCAGCACCGCTGGGAAAAACTGTGGCATAAGCTGCTGCACAATGCCATAGCGCCCATGGTGGGCGAGACGCTGTATGCCATTGGCTTTTCCGCCGAGTATGCGGTCATCCGCACAGGCCGTCGTTTGCAGCACGGACTGCGGCGTCTGCTGAAGATGGGCAGAGATTTGCTCAAAAATATCGCATCGATGGCCTTTCCTGGTGCAGCACAGCTGCTGCATGATCTGTTTGGTCCGGTGGTGATTGCCCTGCGGGGCACTGCTGCACTGCTGCGCCATGCACATCGGGTGCGTAAGGAAAATGGCTTTGGTGCTGCATTGTGCGCAAGCGGACGCTTTTTTGCCGAGGGCGTAGCCGAGAACATCCGTCTTGTGCCCCGTATGGCTATGTATGTGCTGCCCATGGCAGCGCTGGCTGTTATGCTGACGGTGTTCCAGACCACCATCCGCCAGCCCTACGCCTTGGAGGTGCAGGTGGACAACAAGACTGTGGGCTATGTGGCCAACGAAGAGGTGTTCAATTCTGCGCTGGAAGCTGTGCAGCAGCGTATTAATTATTCCGGTACGGAGCAGGCACGCTTTACCGTGGAACCTACTTATTCCGTGACCGTTGCCCACGATGTGATGGACGAAAATGACGTGGCTGACGCCATCCTTAAAAATTCCGGCGACCAGATCAGCGAGGGCACGGCTTTGTATCTGGACGGCGAGCTTACGGCCGTATGCGAGGATGGCACCAGTCTGCAAAGCTACATCAGCAGCCTGCTGGAGCCCTATGAGAACCCGGACGACCCTAACACCACTGTGGGCTTCAACAAGGATGTCACGCTGGAAAACGGCATCTACTTCACCGAGAGCTTTCAGAAGGAAGCCGAGGTGGAGCAGCTGCTTTCCGGTGTGCAGCAGGCACAAAAGACTTACACAGTGCAAAGTGGCGACACCATTTGGGCTATCGCCCAGAAAAATGGCCTGACCGTGAAGGAACTGTGCGATATGAACACCGGCTTTACTGCTAACGGGGAAAACGGCCTGACCCAGAACTCCAAGATCCTGCCCGGCGATGCATTGACTGTGGTGCGGGAAGAGGAGACGCTGGAGGTGCGCATCACCAAGGTGGAGAGCTGGGAGGAAGAAATCGCCTACACCACTGAGACTACCAAGTCCAACGAGCTGAACTCCGGTACCAAGCGCGTTACCCAGAAGGGTGAGAACGGCATCCGCACCGTGACGGCACAGCGGGTGTACGATACAAACGGGAATCAGCTTTCCCAGCAGATTTTGAGCACTGTGGTGACCAAGGAGCCTGTGACTGAAAAAGTTACGGTGGGCACCAAAAAGGTGTCCTCCGGTGCATCCTATATCACCGGCAGAGGACAGTTTATCTGGCCGGTGCCCGGCTATCGGAACTGCTCCCGCTGGTACGGCGGCAGCCACAAGGGCGTAGATATCTGCGCCGCCGCCGGTACGCCTATCTATGCTTCGGCAGGCGGTACGGTGACCAAGGCCGGCTATAACCGCGCCGGTGCAGGCAACGGCTACGGCAACTCCATCATCATCAGCCACGGCAACGGCTACACCACCTTGTACGCCCACTGCCTGTCGCTGGTGGTGCACGCCGGTCAGTCGGTCAAGCAGGGGCAGCTCATCGGCTATGTGGGCAGCACCGGACGTTCCAGCGGCAACCACTGCCACTTCGAGATCCGGCGCAACGGCTCTTACATCGCACCGCAGAACGTGTTCAACCGCAGCAAATATCGGTAAATAGCAGCAAGGGCTTTTCCACAGGGGAAAGCCCCTCTGCTATATCATGAATAAAAAGGAGAGATCATCTATGTCTACCCCTCACATCAGCGCAGAAATGGGCGATTTCGCCAAGACAGTCCTTATGCCGGGTGACCCCCTGCGTGCCAAGTTCATTGCCGACACCTTTTTGCAGGATGTCCGGCAGGTGACCGGTGTGCGCGGGATGCTGGGTTTTACCGGCACCTACGAAGGCCGTCCCATCAGCGTGATGGGCAGCGGTATGGGAATGCCCTCCATCGGCATCTACTCCTACGAGCTGTTCAGCTTCTACGGTGTGGAGAACATCATTCGCATCGGCTCCGCCGGCAGCTATACCGAAAAGGCTAAGCTGTTTGACACCGTGTTGGCTACCGGCGCTGTGAGCGAGAGCAACTACGCCCGGGTACAGAGCGGCTTTACCGGCAACATCACCCTGCCCAGCGCAGCTTTGAATGAAAAGCTGCGTGTCTCCGCTGCAAAGCAGGGCATCCCCCTGATCGAGGGCAACATCCACTCCTCGGATGTGTTCTACCGCCAGCCCTCGGACGCAAAGCCCACCTACTGGGAAAAGCTGCGGGACGAGGATGGCTGCCTGTGCGTGGAGATGGAAAGCTTTGCCCTGTTTGCCAACGCGCAGGTGCTGGGCAAGAACGCCGCCTGCCTGCTGACCATCTCGGACAGCTTTGTGGCCCCCGGCATCACCACCGCCGAGGAGCGCCAGAAGAGCTTTACCGATATGATGAAGGTCGCTCTGGGCGCAGAGTACTGATCGCATAATTTTCCAGCGCGGCTGCCGCCCCAAGGCACAGCCGCGCTGTTTTTGCCCGTAAAAGGAGGAAACAGCATGACAAAATTGACCATGGAAGAAAAGCAGCAGCTGATCCGCATGGCACTGGCCGCGCGGGAAAAGGCCTATGTGCCTTACAGTGATTTTATGGTGGGCGCTGCGCTGCGCGCTGCGGATGGCCGCATCTTTACCGGCTGCAACGTGGAGAACGCCGCCTTTACCCCCACCAGCTGCGCCGAGCGCACCGCCCTGTTCAAGGCGGTGGCGAAGGGCGTGACCACGTTTACGGATATCGCCGTGGTGGGCAGCCGTCGGGGTGAAGTGAACCGGCAGATCACCTCGCCCTGCGGGGTGTGCCGTCAGGCACTGTTCGAGTTTGGCGGGCCGGAGCTGAACGTCATTATGGCAAAGACCCCGGAGGATTTCATCGAGCGCAGCATGGACGAGCTGCTGCCCTTCGGCTTTGGCCCCTCCAACGTGGCGGGCAACAGCGCCGTGGAAGGAAAGTAACTGTCTTTCTGCGAAAAACAGCGCAAGCAGGGATAAATTGGTGAATAAGCATTACTATTTTATAAATTATACAAAGGATTTGTAAAGAATTTGTAATCGGAAATTGCTTGCATCTGTCACATCCACCCGCTATACTTGAGCCAGTAAATGTGCCAGAGTGCACATTTCATTTATTTGACGCATTTTTTTAAAATAAAAGGAGAGTTTCTTATGAAGATTTCTCGTCGTAACTTTCTGGCTGTGGCCGGTGCTGCTGCAGCTGCCGCTGCTCTGACCGCCTGCGGCGGTTCTTCCGCTTCCTCCACCGGCACTGCTTCTTCCGCAGCTGCCAGCTCTTCTGCCGCTTCCGGCGCAGCAGACGGCGCTGAGAAGATCGCCAAGGTCGCTCTGACCTGCGATACCGGCACGATCGATGATGAGAGCTTCAACCAGGCTTGCTGGGCTGCTGTTTCCGGCTACATGGGCAAAAACTGCCAGTACTATATCCCCGATTCTGATGCTTCCGATGAGGATCGCGAGACCATGATCCGTCTGGCTGTCAACGAAGGCGCTGATGTTATCGTCTGCGTTGGCTATCTGTACGGCGCATCTCTGGCATGGGCTGCTGAGCAGTACCCCAACATCAAGTTCATTGCTATCGATGTGACCCAGTTCGATATCGGCACCGACAGCATCCCCGCCAACTGCTACTGCATCACCTTCAAGGAGGAGCAGGCGGGTTATCTGGCAGGCTACGCCGTTGTGAAGGACGGCTACACCAAGCTGGGCTTTCTGGGCGGCATGGCTGTGCCCGCCGTTATCCGTTACGGCTACGGCTATGTGCAGGGCGCTGACGCTGCTGCAAAGGAGCTGGGCACCAACATTGACATCAACTACTTCTACGGCGGTCAGTTCTACGGCGATGCCAACATCACCTCCCGTATGGAGGGCTGGTATGCCAACGGCACCCAGATCGTCTTTGCCTGCGGCGGCGGCATCTACACCTCCGCTGTTGAGGCTGCTCTGAAGAACAACGGCTACGTCGTTGGCGTTGACGTTGACCAGAACTACATCGGCGTGAACGGCGTGGCAAAGGACGGCTACGCATACAACCCGTTCGTTACCTCCGCTATGAAGGGTCTGTCTGAGTCCGTGAGCACCGCTCTGGGCGACATCGAGGCAGGCGAGTGGAGCAACATCGCTGCCACCAACGGCAACTTCGGTCTGGAGGACGGCGACTACGTCGGTCTGCCCACTGCCGATGACAGCTGGAACTTCAAGACCTTCACCAAGGACGAGTACGAGACCCTGAAGACCAAGATCGCTTCCGGCGAGCTCGTTGTGGACAACAGCTCCGACGACGCTACCAAGCCCACCGTCAGCGAGTTCACCAAGGTCAACTACATCCAGTAATCGCTTTCCCGGAATTACTCCCGTAATAGGGGCGGGGTGCTCATGCAGGGGCACCCCGCCCTTTTTGTATGCCTGTGTAAGAGAAACGGGCGGGAAATCATGCAGACTGTACAAAAGTAATACTTTTACTTGTGCTTTTTGACAAAAAATCAAAAAGCCGTGTGCAAACCGCAAAAAATCAGGTATAATGGTTTGTAGTATAGAAAAGGTGTCGTTACGGCACGAAAGGAGAGTGAGCAGATTGGCAGAGGATTATGTGATCGAGATGCTCCACATTACCAAGGAATTCCCCGGTATCAAGGCAAACGATGATATCACCCTGCAACTGCGCAAGGGCGAGGTACACGCCCTTCTGGGCGAGAATGGCGCGGGCAAAAGTACGCTGATGAGCGTGCTGTTCGGCTTGTATCAGCCGGAACAGGGCAAGATCCTGAAAAACGGCAAGGAGGTCGCCATCCGCAACCCCAACGATGCCAACGCACTGGGCATCGGCATGGTGCATCAGCACTTCAAGCTGGTGGAATGCTTCAGCGTGCTGGACAACATCATTCTGGGTGTGGAGCCCAACAAGATGGGCTTTTTGCAGAAGGCCGAGGCACGCAAAAAGGTGATGGCGCTGAGCGAAAAGTACGGTCTGCGGGTGGACCCGGACGCCCTGATCAGCGATATCTCGGTGGGTATGCAGCAGCGCGTGGAGATCCTGAAGATGCTGTACCGCGACAACGAGATCCTGATCTTTGACGAGCCCACCGCTGTGCTGACCCCGCAGGAGATCGACGAACTGATGGAGATCATGCGCGGGTTCAAGAAGGAGGGCAAGTCCATCCTGTTCATCACCCATAAGCTCAACGAGATCATGGCTGTGGCCGACCGCTGCACCGTGCTGCGCAAGGGCAAGTATATGGGCACGGTGGATATCAAGGGCACTACCAAGGAAGAGCTTTCCCGCCGCATGGTGGGCCGTGACGTGCAGCTGCAGGTAGAAAAGCAGCCCGCACACCCCGGCGAGACCGTGCTGGACGTGGAGAACGTTACCATTCACAACGACCAGCGCAAGAAAGACGTGGTAAAGGACGTATCCTTCAAGGTGCACGCAGGCGAGATCGTCTGTCTGGCGGGCATCGAGGGCAACGGCCAGACCGAGCTCATCTACGGCCTGACCGGCCTGAGCAAGCTGTCTGGCGGCAAGCTTACGCTGGGCGGCAAGGACATCACCCACGAGAGCATCCGCCAGCGCTCCAAGGACGGCATGGGCCACATCCCGGAGGACCGCCACAAGCACGGTCTGGTGCTGGATTTCAGTCTGGAAAACAACATCGTGCTGCAGCGCTACTGGCAGCCGGAGTTCCAGAAGGGCGGCTTTATCCGTGCCGATAAGGTGCGTGAGTACTCCGACCGGCTGATCGAGCAGTACGACGTGCGCAGCGGTCAGGGCAGTGTGACCACCGTGCGCAGTATGTCCGGCGGCAACCAGCAGAAGGCGATCATCGCCCGCGAGATCGACCGCGACCCCAAGCTGCTGGTGGCAGTGCAGCCCACCCGTGGTCTGGACGTGGGTGCTATTGAGTACATTCACCGCCAGATCGTGGCCGAGCGCGACAAGGGCAAGGCCGTGCTGCTGGTCAGCCTTGAGCTGGACGAGGTGATGAACCTTTCTGACCGCATCCTTGTAATGTACGAGGGCGAGATCGTGGGCGAGTTTGACCCCAAGACCACCACCGTGCAGGAGCTGGGTCTGTATATGGCAGGTGCCCGCAAGCAGGGAAAGGAGGAGCAGTAACACATGAATAAGAAAAAACTTTCCCGCAGCGGCAGTTTGCAAAGTTCTGTTACCAGCGTGCTGGCTGCACTGCTGTGCATCCTGATTGGTTTGCTGGTGGGATTTCTGGTGCTGGTGGCCATCAACCCCGCACACGCATGGGGCGATGGCTTTGTACGCATCATCAAGGGCGGCTTCCACGATGCCCCCTACGGCGTGGGCAAGGAGCTTGCCAATGCCGCACCCCTGATCATGACCGGCTTGTCCGTGGCGTTTGCCTTCAAGACCGGCCTGTTCAACATCGGTGCAGCCGGTCAGTACACGCTGGGCGCTTACGGTGCGCTGTACTGCGCCATCATGCTCAAGCTGCCCTGGTTCGTCTGCCTGCTGGTAGCAGCCCTGCTGGGCGGCCTGTGGGGCGCGATTCCCGGTTTCTTCAAGGCCTACTTCAACATCAACGAGGTCATTACCTCCATTATGTTCAACTGGATCGGCCTGTATCTGGTGAATGAGCTCATCTACCAGAACGGTACAGGCCCTATGTACGATGTGCGCAACACCCGTACTTTGAACCTGAGCAAGAACGCCGATTTTGCCCAGTCCCTGATCCCGGACTTCGGCCTGAACAAGCTGTTCCAGACCAACAGCACCACCATTGCCATCTTCTTGGCGGCAGCGGTGGCCGTGCTGATCTGGGTGGTGCTGAACAAGACTACTTTCGGCTACGAGCTCAAGGCCGTTGGTCTGAACAAGAACGCCGCCCGTTACGCCGGTATCAACGAGAAGAAGAACATCATCCTCTCCATGGCCATTGCCGGTGCGCTGGCAGGCTTCGGCGCAGGCCTGTTCTATCTGTCCAATGTGTCCCAGTGGAACCCGCTGAACTCCACCAGCCTGCCGGGCATGGGCTTCAACGGTATCTCGGTGGCACTGCTGGCAAGCTCGAACCCCATCGGTACCGTGTTCTCTGCGCTGTTCATCTCCCATATCTCGGTCGGCGGCTCCTTCCTGTCCACCAAATTTTACCCCACTGAGATCTCGGATCTGATCAGCGGCATCATCATCTATCTGTGCGCATTCTCCATGCTGTTCCGGGGCAAGATCCAGAGCCTGCTGTTCCGAAATGCCGAAAAGACCAACGTGAACGCAGAGCCTGCGCCTGCCGCAGAAAAGACCAAAAAGGAGGGCAAGTAATATGCTGCTTCTGATCAAATATACCCTGCTGTACGGCATCGTGCTGATGCTGGTGGCACTGGGCGGTATGTTCAGCGAACATTCCGGCATCATCAACATTGCACTGGAGGGCATTATGGTCATCGGCGGTGTGGCCGGTGTGCTTACCCTGACCATGCTGCCTGCAAGCCTTTCGCCCTTCCTTGTGGTGCTGATCTCCATTCTGGTGGCAGCGCTGGCGGGCGTGATCTACAGCCTGTTGCTGGCTTTTGCCTCCATCAATCTGAAGGCGGACCAGACCATCGGCGGCACGGCACTGAACCTGCTGGCTACCGCCATTGCCGTGGTCATCTCCAAGTACTTCAGCGAGAGCGGCAGCGCCAAGCTGAACTACTCCAACAAGCCTTTCCTGTTCAGCATCGGCGGGCTGGAGCTCAGCGTGTTTGTGCCGCTGGGGCTGATTTTGCTGGTGGTCAGCTACATCGTGCTGTACAAGACCCGCTTTGGCCTGCGTCTGCGTGCCTGCGGCGAGCATCCGCAGGCTGCGGACTCGGTGGGCATCAATGTTTACAAGATGCGTTACGCCGGTGTCATCCTTTCCGGTGCGCTGGGCGCCATCGGCGGTCTGGCATATATCGTGCCCCCGGTGCAGACCTGGAACTTTGAAGTCGGCGTGGCCGGTGCAGGCTTTCTGGCACTGGCAGTTATGATCTTTGGCCAGTGGAAACCCTTCCACATCTTTGGCGCAGCCATGTTCTTTGCTGTGTTCAAGAGCCTTGCCAACATTGCAGACTCCACCTTCCTCGCGCAGCTGCACTGGTCCAGCAACATCTATAATATGATGCCCTTCGTGGCCTCCATGGTCATTCTGGCGTTTACTTCCAAGAACAGCATGGCACCCAAGGCCGAGGGCATTCCTTACGACAAGGGTTCCCGTTGAGCAGTTTCACTAAAATTCCGCAAAACCAAGGCGTCCGCAGCCATCAATGTGCTGTGGATGCCTTTTTTGTACGAGATAGGGCATATTTTATCTGTATATTTGCCGGAAGAAAATGGCAGATTTTGCTTGTAAAATAGGCCGTGATATGTTATTATCAAAGAGCAATTGTGTATCTATAGGACCCCGGTGTACATTTCTTGCACTGCGGAAAAACAAGAAAGGTGAGTTTCTTTATTATGGACGAAAATGCAACTATGGGTCGGCCGCTCCGGAATATGGAGGACGAGGAGACCATTGATCTGATGGAGATCGCCCGCTTGCTGTGGGCGCATATTGTGCAGATCGTGGCAGTAGCTGTTGCGGCAGCGCTGATCTGCCTGCTGGTGTGTATGTATGCGCTTACGCCTAAGTATCAGGCCTCCATCAACATGATCGTGAATGCCCGGCAGGACACGACCACTACTTTTACCAGCGATAACTTCAACTCGGCTAAGAACCTGATCAGTACCTATGCAGTCATCATCAAGAGCAACACCGTGCTGAATGAGGTGATCGATACACTGGATCTGGACTTGACCTATGGTCAGCTGTACAACATGGTGAGTGTTACCGATGTGGACTCTACCCAGATCATGAAGGTCACGGTCACTGATACCGATGCAAAACGTGCGGGCGAGATCGTCCAGACCATTGCGGATATCGTGCCCGATGTGCTGGTGGAAAAGGTGGAAGCCGGTTCCTGCAAAACGGTAAGCGATGTGTCTATCAACCCCAACAAGGTGTTCCCCCAGACCAAGAAGTATGTTATGATGGCCGGTCTGCTGGGTGCTGTGGTGGTGTGCGCCATTTTGGTGCTGGCACATCTGCTGCATGATACTGTTGTGGACGACGAAGATGTTCAGAAGAAGCTCGGCCTGCCCGTGTTGGGCCTGATCCCGGAGGTGTAAGACGATGTTTGGTAAGAATAAAAAAGGTGGTGCTCACCACAAAGGGGATAGTCACCGTAGCCTGCAGCTGATCACCGATAAGGGAATGCCCTTTGGCTATGTGGAGGCCTACAAGTCTCTGCGTACCAATCTGGATTTTATGGCAGGCTCCATGGATGTGCACACACTGGTCATCACCAGTACTGTGCCGGAGGAATCCAAGAGCAACGTGGCAGTCAATCTGGCACTGACGATGGCTGAAAGCGGCAAAAAGGTGGCTCTGGTGGACTGCGACCTGCGCAAGCCGGTGTTGCACCGCTACCTGAAGGCAGGCCACAATGTAAAGGGCGTTTCCAACGTGCTGTCCAACCAGTGCACGCTGGACGAAGCTTTGCAGGAGATTCAGGAGATGGGTCTGACCTTCCTGCCCGCAGGCACCCCGCCGCCGAACCCCTCTGAGATGCTGAGCCAGCCGCAGATGAAGGCTATGGTGGAGGCTTTGCGTGAAAAGTTTGACTTTGTTATTTTTGATGCACCTCCTGTGTCTGTGGTCACTGATGCGGCCGTCATTGGCCGCTATGTGGACGGTGCGGTATTCGCGGTGCGTTCTAACTATGCTCCCACCGATGCAGTGCGCAGTGCAGTGAAAAAGCTGCAGGATGCCGGTGTCAAGGTGCTGGGCAGTGTGCTGACCCGCTATGACATGAAGAAAGCACTCAAGGGTTCCAGCTACGCATACAGCTATGCTTACAATTACAATTATGCCTACGGCAATCAGGATGCCACCGTCGGCAAATAAGGAAGCGCTGTTATGACCGATCTGCATTGTCACATTCTGCCCGGCATAGATGACGGCGCAAAGGATACGGCGGTCTCGCTGGAGCTGCTGCGCAGGGAATATGAGGATGGTGTGCGCAATATCGCGTTCACCAGCCACTTCAACAGCGAGCGCACCACAGTAGAAGCCTTTACGACAAAGCGGCAGGCTGCTTTTGAACAGCTGACTGCCGCGCTGGAAGGGCAGCCCATGCAGTTTGACTTCAAACTGGGAGCAGAGGTGTTCTTCTCTCCCGGTCTGTGCGAGCTGGATACCCGGGCGCTGTGCATGGGGGACACCGCCTATCTGCTGCTGGAATTCCCCACCACCCACAAGCCGCATTTTATCCGGCAGACGCTGTACCAGCTGCAGCAGCAGGGCATCGTGCCGCTGATCGCGCATATCGAGCGTTATCCCTATGTGCTGGAAGATCCCACCCTGTTGTACGACTGGGTAGCCGCCGGTGCCTATGCGCAGATCAACGTGGGTGCACTGCTGGAACCCAAGCTCTGCAAAAAGCTGTGTAAGTTCATTCAGTGGGGACTGGTTCACGTCATCTCCACCGATACCCATTCCCCGGACAAGCGCCCGCCCCGCATGGCACAGGGAGTGCAGCAGCTGGAAAAGCTGCTGGGCAAGGAAATTGCCGCCCACATCGTGCGAAACGGCGATGAGCTGTTCCACGATCAGGAGCTGGACGCTGAGATCCTGCATCAGCCCAAAAAGTTTTTGGGCATGTGGGTCTGATCCTAAAGTAAGGAGAAAACTGCCCGGGCGGAGGTGTACTCTGCCCGGGCAGCGGATTTTGGTATGAAGAAAAATAAAGTCCTGAAAATCGTGTTGATCGTGCTGGGTGCGCTGGTGGTTTTGTTGATCGCAGCGGCTCTTGGTGTGGTGTTCTATCTCCGCAGTATGGCAGCTGGTCTGCCGGAAACACTGCCGGATACTGCAGCAGACGGTGTGCAGCTCACCCTGACAGATGAAGATCTGGACAAGCTGCTCAGCGGTGAGATCACGCTGGATGAGTTGACTGGCGAATCCACTGCTTCCAGCGATGGGGAGCAGGACGCAGCGGCAAGTGCTCCGCAGGAGGAGGCAGACTCTGCATCTGCTCCGGCGGATTCTGACGCTTCCTCGGAGAGTGCTGCCTCACAGACGGAGAGCGGCAGTACGGCTTCCTCTGGTAAGCAGGAGACTGCCGGTACAGCCAGTTCCAGTACAGCCTCTGCCGCAGAAAAACCGGCGTCCTCGGCTGGCAAACAGGAAGCCTCCTACGAGGCCGAGGTCAAGGCACTGCTGAACCAGCTGTACAGCGTCAAGGCGCGTGCTGAAGCAGAACTGAACAGCTGTATTGCTGGGGCAAAGGCGGAATATAAGGCGCTGCCGAAGTCTCAGCAGACACAGGCACGCAAGATCTCTATCGTGCTGGCCAGAAGCGGCAAATTGTATGCGATGCAGGCATCGTACGACAAGGAAGTGGAGAGCATCGTCAGCCAGATGCGCGCCGTACTGACCGCCAACGGCCAGAGCACAGCACTGGCCGATCAGGCCATGGCCTCCTATAAGGCACAAAAGAGCGCCATGTATTCCAAGCTGACCGCAAAGCTGTACTCCTGACCCGAAAAACAACCTTTGACCACCCGCAGCATATCTCCCGGGCACTGACTATGCCGGAGAAGGAGCTGCGGGTGCTTTTGTTTTATCTACTTTGCTGTAATATGGAGAAAAATGTCGGCCTTATGGATAGATGGTTCTGAGCGGGAGACACTGTCTTTTGCGGCAACAGAGCGGGACAGACGGTGTGCGCCTGCGGAGCATCCGCCAAAAAGACCGGAAAAGTAGCACTTTTACCTACAAATATGCAGAGTTTTTGTTTAAAGTATAAGATTTCACTCACGCTCTGCTGTAATGAAGTGAATTTTTTTCATGTAAATTGACAAAATTCGTGGTTATCCTTATAATAGATAGAGTGTTTCTCGGGTATGGACGATGGTGTTTATGCGACCGCAAGATGCCATCGTTTTCTTATTCGCTTTTTCTGTCCGTGTGCCAAGGACAGACGTCCGCTATGTGTGAGGCTGGCGGACTGCGGGAAAGTGTGGCTCGGCCTGAGAGCAAAACAGTAATTCATTGATAGGATTGGAGTGGCATCAAACGATGGCAAAGTACATCATCAAGCGTGTCGCAATGGGTATCTTCAGTATCTTCATTGTGGCCACGGTTACCTTTTTTGTCATGAACCTGGTCCCCGGTGGCCCGTTCGTGGCAGAAAAGTCCATCAGCGCCGCTGCTCAGCAGGCTCTGGCCGAAAAGTATGGTCTGGATAAGCCGCTGGGTGTGCAGTACGTCAACTACATGAAGAGCCTTTTGCACGGCGATCTGGGTCTGAGCCTGCGTCAGCGCGGCCGTACCGTGAACCAGATCATCGCCAGCAAGCTGCCGGTGTCCTGCCGTCTGGCAGGCATTGCAGTGGTGGTGGCTCTGTGCGTGGGTATCCCTCTGGGCTGCATTTCCGCTTATAACCGCGGCAAGTGGCTGGATAACATTATTATCGTGTTTGCTACCTGCGGCATCGCGATCCCCAGCTTTATCTCCAGCGTGCTGCTTTTGTACCAGTTTGGTATGAACATGAAGGTGCTGCCCACCGTTGGCCTGAACAGCGCAGCCGCCTATATCATGCCGGTCACCGCACTGGCCATCTATCCCTCGGCTTATATCACCCGTCTGATGCGCTCCAGCCTGCTGGACGTCATGGGTCAGGACTATATGCGCACTGCCCGCGCAAAGGGCGTGTCCCAGTTCATGATCCTGTTCAAGCACGCACTGCGCAACGCCATTCTGCCTGTCATCACCTACGTCGGCCCCATGCTGGCCAGCCTGATGACCGGTTCTTTCGTGGTGGAAAAGATCTTCTCCGTGCCCGGTCTGGGCCGTGACTTCGTGTCTGCCATCACCAACCGTGACTACACCATGATCATGGGCACCACCATCCTGCTGTCCAGCATGGTCATCATTGCAAACGTGATCGTGGATATCCTTTATAAGATCATCGACCCGCGCATCAAGCTGCAGTAAGAGAAAGGAGCGATTTTCATGGAAAACATTAAAAAGAATCCGCTCAGCCTGCAGCTCAACGCGGAGGATTTTCTGCCCGCCAGCAATGAGGAAAAGCAGAGCCTGGTGGTCATGCGCGAAAGCGTCAACTTCTGGAAGGACGGTATCCGCCGCCTGAAGAAGAACAAGATCGCCATGGTCAGCTTTGTGTTCATCATTGCCATTGCCATTTTTGCCTACCTGCTGCCCTCTGTCTGGCCTTACAGCTATTCCGAGCAGATGAAGGGCAGCAACAACCTGAAGCCCTTTGAGTACTCTGCCTCCGAGCAGGCGCGTATCGACGCAGGCGAAAAGGTGTTCCCGCACATTCTGGGCACCGACCGTATGGGTCGTGACTTCGCTGTGCGTATCATGATGGGCACACGCGTCAGCCTGTCCGTCGGCTTGATCGCTTCTGTGCTGGTGCTGATCATCGGCGCCACCTATGGTGCGGTTGCGGCCTTTGCCGGTGGCTGGGTGGACAATATCATGATGCGTATTACAGATATTCTGTACACCATCCCCGATATTCTGCTGATCATCCTGCTGGGCATGGCCCTGAAAGATCCGCTGGATGCACTGGCTTCCAAGCCCGGCTTCAAGTGGATGCAGACCCTTGGCCCCAACATGATCTCCATCTTCATCATCTTTGCTCTGCTGTACTGGGTCGGCATGGCGCGTATCGTCCGCAGCCAGATCCTGATCCTGAAGGAGAGCGAGTATGTTACCGCTGCCCGCGCACTGGGCGCTTCCAGCGGACGCATTATCAAAAAGCATCTGCTCACCAACTGTATCGGTACTCTGATCGTTACCACCACCCTGCAGATCCCGGCTTCCATCTTCACCGAGAGCTACCTGAGCTTCATCGGTCTGGGTGTCGCAGCCCCGCTGCCTTCTCTGGGTTCTCTGGCTACCGATGCCGTCAAGGGCATGAACACCTACCCCCATCTGCTCATCGCCCCCGCACTGATGATCAGCGTGATGATCCTTGTGTTCAACCTGTTCGGCGATGGCCTGCGCGATGCCTTTGACCCGAAGCTGAAGAATTGATGAGGTGAACAGAAATGAGCGAGAAAATTCTTGATATCAAAGAAGAACGCCTTTCTTTCTTCACCCCTGCGGGCGAAGTAAAGGCACTGAACGGCGTTTCCTTTACCATGAATCAGGGCGATGTTCTGGGCGTTGTGGGCGAGTCCGGCTCCGGTAAGTCGGTCACCGCCTACTCCGTTATGGGCCTGACCGCTTACCCCGGTAAGCTGGTGGGCGGCAAGGTGTGGTTCAACGGCCACGAGATCGAGAACATGAAGGAGAAGGACTTCCGCAAGATCCGCGGCAACGAGGTCTCCATCATCTTCCAGGACCCCATGACCAGCCTGAATCCGGTGTACACCATCGGCAACCAGATCGTGGAGGTCATCCGCCTGCACACCGATAAGAACAAGGCCGATGCATGGGCACGCGCCAAGGAACTGCTGGAGCTGGTTGGCATCAATGAGCCTGAGAAGCGTCTGAAGCAGTACCCCCACGAGCTGTCCGGCGGTATGCGCCAGCGCGTGATGATCGCCATTGCACTGGCCTGTGAGCCTAAGCTGTTGATCGCCGACGAGCCCACCACCGCACTGGATGTGACCATTCAGGCACAGATCCTTGAGCTGATGCAGGATCTGCGCAAGAAGCTGGGCATGAGCATCATCATGATCACCCACGATCTGGGTGTCGTGGCATCCATGTGCGAGAAGATCGCCGTGATGTACGCCGGCCACATTGTGGAGTACGGCACTACCGACGAGATCTTCTATCAGCCGGGTCACGAGTACACCAAGGGCCTGATCAACTCCATCCCCAAGCTGAACACCGCAGAGCACGAGCGCCTTGTGCCCATCGAGGGTACCCCTGTGGATCTGCTGAATCCGCCGGCCGGCTGCCCCTTTGCGCCCCGCTGCAAGAACTGCATGAAGATCTGTCTGAGCAAGATGCCCCCGCGCACCGAGCTCAGCGATACCCACTATACCTACTGCTGGCTGCAGCAGAAGGCTGAATTTGAGAAAGGGGAAAAGGCAGAATGAGTGAACACAAGACGCTGGTCGAAGTCCAGCACCTGCAGCAGTATTTCCCCGCCGGCGGTGTGGGCAAGAACCGCAAGTACGTTCAGGCTGTGGATGACGTAAGCTTTGCCATCCGCAAGGGCGAGACCCTTGGTCTGGTAGGTGAGTCCGGTTGTGGCAAGACCACTACCGGCCGCACCTTGTTGCGCCTGTACGAGCCCACCGGCGGTAAGATCTACTATGACGGCAACCTGCTGTTCGATAAGGACAACAAGATCGCAGTGGATATGCTGCCCTATCGCCGCCGGATGCAGATCGTTTTTCAGGATCCGTACGCAAGTCTGGACCCCCGCATGACCATTGGCGACATCGTGGGCGAGGGCATTGATATCCATCATCTGGCTGAGAACGAAAAGGATCGCCACGATAAGATCATCGCCCTGCTGGAGCGCGTTGGCCTGAACAGCGAGCACGCAAACCGCTACTGCCACGAGTTCTCCGGCGGTCAGCGTCAGCGCGTGGGCATTGCCCGTGCACTGGCTGTGAACCCCGAGTTCATCGTTTGTGACGAGCCTGTTTCCGCACTGGACGTTTCCATTCAGGCACAGGTCGTCAATATGTTCGAGGATCTGCAGCAGGAGATGGGCCTGACCTACCTGTTCATCGCCCATGACCTGAGCGTTGTGAAGCACATCTCCAACCGCATCGGCGTCATGTATCTGGGCAAGATGGTGGAGCTGGCCGACAGTTACGAGCTGATCGCCCACAGCATCCACCCCTACACCCGCAGCCTGATCTCCGCTATTCCGGTGGCAGACCCCATTACGGCCCGCCAGTCCAAGCGTATCGTGCTGCAGGGCGATGTGCCCAGCCCCCTGAACCCGCCGTCCGGCTGCCGTTTCCGCACCCGCTGCCCCTATGCAGACGAGCAGTGCGCAAACGAGGTGCCTGAGTTCAAGGAGGTCTCCACCGGCCACTGGGCAGCCTGCCATCACCTTGACCGCGTGAAGTGAGAACACTTCACACCGGTAAGAGGTGAAAACGTTTCAACTTAGCACTGAAATGTTGTCACAAAATGGTTACAGTCCAAGCTTTGGGCTTGTAACCCGGGTGAGAACGCATTATAATCATTCGTGTTCCTCCGGTGCACAATTCTTTGCACCGGATCGAATATAGAGGCGGCTGGGGCAACCTGGCACACTCAAATTTGATATAAGGGAAGGATATTATTATGAAACGCATTTCTCGTCGTAATTTCCTCAAGGTTGCAGGCGTGGGTGCCGCTGCTATGGGTCTGGCAGCCTGTGGCGGCAGCAAGTCCGGTTCTACCGCAACCTCCGGTTCTGCTTCTTCCGCTGCTGGTTCTTCTACCGGCAGTGTCAACACCGCTGGCTTCACCGTCCAGTACGGCCCCAATCCCGAGACTCTGGATCCCTCTTTGAACAACGCTGTTGATGGCGCCAACACCATCATCACCATCTTCGAGCCCCTGCTGATCATCAACGAGAACAACGAAGTTGTTGGCGGCCAGGCTGAGAGCTGGGAAGCAAGCGAGGACGGCCTGACCTGGACCTTCACCATGCGTGACGGCCTGAAGTGGAGCGATGGCACTGACCTGACCGCTAAGGACTTTGAGTACACCTTCAAGCGTATGGTCAACCCCGACACCGCAGCTCCCTACGCAGAGACCTGCCTGGGCATGATCGATGGCTTTGAGGCAGCTCAGGCTGGTGATACTGATGCTCTGAATGTCAAGGCAAGCGACGACGGCAAGACCCTGACCATCGTGCTGTCCTACCCCTGCTCCTACTTCGACAAGATGGCCGCATTCGCAGCTATGAGCCCTGTGCAGCAGGCTACCGTTGAGGCCAACGGCGATGCATGGTGCACCTCCGCTGAGACCTTCGTCTCCAACGGTCCTTACATGATCACCGAGTGGACCCCCTCCGAGCGTATCGTCCTGACCAAGAACCCCAACTACGTTGGCGGCTGGGATAGCTCCAAGATCGTTTCCGACAGCATCACCCTGCTGCTGCTGGAGGACTCTTCCGCTTCCTTCGCTGCTTACAACAGCGGCGAGGCTGTCCTGATCAAGGACGTGCCCACCGACGAGATCCCCAGCCTGACCAAGGCAGAGGACGGCGGCGACTTCTATGTTGACACCATTCTGGGCACCTACTACGTCAGCCTGAACCTGCAGCACGATGCCTTCAAGGATGCCAAGGTCCGCAAGGCTCTGGCTCTGGCCATCGACCGCGACTATGTTGCCAACACCATCATGCAGGGCACCTACACTGCTGCTTCCAACCTGGTTGGCCCCGGCATCGTGGACGAGAACGGTTACTTCTACGACAACGCAAACGGCGGTTCTCCCTACATTGCAGCTGACTACGAGGCAAATATGGCCGAGGCTAAGAAGCTGCTGGAAGAGGCTGGCTACCCCAATGGCGAGGGCTACCCCACCATCGAGTACAGCACCAACGATTCCGGCTACCATGTACCTCTGGCAGAGTACCTGCAGCAGACTTGGGGCGATCTGGGCATCACTTTGAGCATCAGCAAGATGGAGTGGTCTGCCTTCACCGCTGCTCGCCGTGCAGGCGAGTACGATGTTGCCCGTAACGGCTGGGTCATGGACTACAACGATCCTTCCAACATGGTCGAGCTGTTCTGCACCGGCAACGGCAACAACGATGGTAAGTACTCCAACGCTGACTTCGATGCTGCTGTCGAGGCTTCCCGCGTTGCTGATGCCGCCGAGCACTTTGCACAGCTGCACAAGGCTGAGGACATCCTGATGGAGGATATGGGCTGCATCCCCGTTGCTTACTACAACGACTTCTGGCTGCAGACCTCTTCTCTGAAGGGCACCTGGCACAGCCCCTACGGCTACTGGTACCTCCAGTACGGTTACATCGAGGAGTAATTTCCTCCCTGTGCTGTGCAGCGTAAGCTGAACCGTATACCATAAGCGCACCAAGCACCCCGCCTACCGGAAACGGCTGGCGGGGTGCTTTTTTGCATTTGCCGGGGCGCAGAAAAACAGACAAAGCGGCTGTTGCACATCATTTGGTGCAACAGCCGCTTTTGGTTTTGTTTGAATGTTTGCCGGAACAAAAAGGCTTCCCCCGGTCGGGGGAAGCTGTCACCGTAGGTGACTGATGAGGGCGCAGGACAGCAGCATATATAGATTGTGCAAGATACACCCTCCTTACACCGCAGCCATGGCAGCCAGAACGCTCTGCCAGCTCTTGCTGCGTGCGGCAGGCACCGGCGCGGGGTGGGTGCGCCGTGCAGCCGGGGCGCTATGGCAGGCCGCAGAGGAGACCGTCAGGGCAGGGGAGGGGCAGAAGAACACAGCGGTGTCCTTTGCCAGCCACTGCGCAGCCAGTGCGGCGGCCTGCGGGTCAGACTGCAGGGCACGGCGCTCGTTCCCGGCTAGAAAATCTGCCAGCCAGTACAAAATTGCGCCCAACGGCAGGCAGGGGGAAGTGTCCTGATTCCAGTAACTCCAGCGTGCACCGCGGCCAAGGTAGCTTTCCACGGTGATTTGCGCGCCGGTGCGGGCATTCTGCGGGATAGTGCCAACATAGTTCGTCCCGGCGTGCTGCCCCAGCTCCTCAATAAGGCGTTGGGTGCGGGCGGCATCCAGCCGATCCTCCCGGCAGTAGGCACGGAAGTCGGTCTGGCTCAGCAGGCTGTCGGCGCTGGACGGAAAACGCCCAGTCAACTGCCCGTCCGCATTGTGGCACAGCTGCCAGCCCTTGCGGAACAGCTGGAAATTCAGGCAGCGCCGTCCCATGGTGGAATAGCACACAAGGGCGCTCTGCTCCCCGGGCAGCTGTTTTACTTCAAGATAGGCATCGTTGCCGCAGGTATCCTGCAAACGGACGGTGAGCAGCAGCTGTGCACCGGCGTGCAGGGTGGACATGGCGTTGTGCATGGCGTCAAAATAACGGGAAGCGTCCATGATTGATCTCCTTCCTGAAAACAAACAGCAAAACGTTGTAAAAACACCAGCCGGGTGATCGGGCCGACAGGCTGCATAAAACTTCTCTGAACGTAGTATAGCATACTCTTGGACGAAAAACAACTGTAAGTTTTCCAAAACAACAAATTTTTGCAAAAATCTACAGCGCATAGCAAACAAAAATTCAAAGTATGGTTGTGCGCTGAGATATGCGGTTGTAAAAAATAACCCCTGTGGGAGGTGCCGGCCAAGGCCGGAACTGCTACCGCAGGGGGCGTTTTGTTTTTCTTCAATCGCCAAGTTCCCGGATCTCGTTCTGGATCAGCCGTCCGGCTGCCCGGGCAAGCTGATCCATGCCGCGGATGCGCGCCATATTTTTGCCGTAGATCTGTGCGGCGGCACCGGCGCTGCTGTCCTCGCCCATAAAAACGGCAGACACCCGCACGCCTTGCCGCTGCAAGGTGCGCACCTGCGCGGCGGTGTCGGTTACACCGGCGGCGTCCTCGTAGGCGCAGCCCAGCGGGTTCTCTGCTGTGGGCGGGATGCGGCGGCTGTCGTTAGGGCTGGCATCGGTCAGCAGGATCATCAGGTGGCGCGGGGCGGGGCCGGGGGCATACCGGATCAGATCGCCCGCCGCCCGCAGCGCCAGACCGTCACGGTTCCAGCCCGAAGCGAAGTAGCGGAAAATGTTCTGCCGGTTCTTGTCCGCAAAGCTTTTCAGCACCCGCAGCACCGTGTAGCCCCGCAGACTGCTGAAGGCGCTTACCCGCACCGGAATGCCGCAGTTGGCCAGACTTTCGGCCAGAATAACACCCTGCGCCGCGATCACTTCCTGACAGTGCAGGCGGGATGCAGAGGCGTCCAGCAGCAGATCCACCGTAAAGGCGGGGCAGTTTTCCTCCTCCGGGCACAAAAACACCCGGTCATCGTTCAGGTAAGGGGCACGCCACACCCGCCCGGCGCACAGATCACCGCTGCGCGCTATCCGCTGGTCGGGCTGCTGATGCACCAGAATGCAGTTGCGGATCTGCTCGGTAAGGCGCAGCACCACGCTGCGGTGCAGCTCCTGATTTTTGGCGTAGTAGGCGCGGTTGCGTTCGGCCTGCAATTCGGCCTGCTGCGCCAGTTGCCGCGCTTCCGGGGTGGGTGCCTGCGCCGGGCTGGGTACACCGGCGCTGAACCACAAATGACAGCCCAGATGCACCCCGGTGCACAGCTCCTGCTCGGCCTTGCGCAGCTGTTCCGGCGGGTAGAAGCAGCGCCCGAAGCAGCTTTCAATGTAGGCACGATCCTGCGCGGCGCGCTGCTTCAGGGTGATGTTTGCCCGGCGCTTGTCCACTGCCAGCCCGCTGCCTGCGGCATCCACCGCACCGGAATTCTCCACTGTCACCCGGTCGGTCTTGATCATCTGGGTGGGCATGGTTTTGGTGGCCAGCTTTGCCCAGAAGCCCTGCAGCCGCAGATGCAGCGCGGGCTTCTGATGTACCTCGCCGTCAAACAGGGCGAATTTGGCAAACAGCGCCAGCAGCTCGTTTTTGAGCTGTGCCGGCTCCGGTGCGCTTTCCGGTTCCAGTGCGGCGGCAAGGCTGCTCTCGTAGGGAGTCATGACCGGGGCGGTGCGTCCCAGCACCTCGCGCCAGCGCGTAGCCTGCATGGTGTACACCAGTTGGTTTTTCGCCATCCACTCCTGCCGCGAAAGCTTGTACTGGATGGCAAAAAAGTAGTCCGCGTGGGCAAAGCGCAGCGCTTCCAGCACCGGGCGGCGGGGCAGTTCCAGCCGGTAGGCGGCGTTTTCTAAGTACAGCCACGCCATATCGTCCAGCATGGGCTGGCGTGTGTCGCCCTCCCATGCGGAAAAAATATCCCGGATCAGCGCGTCACCGTAGTATTTGTGCACCAGTCCCACGATGCAGTTCATGTAAAAATCAATGGTGCCGTCCGTGTTGCGGGCCAGAAACAGCGGCTCAAAGCCGTAGGCTCCGGCAGCGGCCCAGACCTGATTGGCCGCGCGCCGCTCCTGCGCGGTGTAGCTCTGGGCGTCCATCAGGCAAACAGCTTTCCGGCGTCCAGCTTGGCCGGGATGCGCGCGGCGATCACGTCCCGGATCAGCCCCTGCTCGTAGGAGTCAAAGGCCTTGTTGGTGATGCCCATATCCAGCGCCGCCCCGGCCGGGATGCCCCTGCGGATCAGCCGCAGCGCGTCCAGCATCCCGCGAAGATCCAGCGCCTTGGTGGAGATCTCGGCACTGTCGCACTTTTTCTGCAGGTCCAGAAACAGCAGTGCAAACTGGTGCACATATTTTGCGGCAAGATCCGGGAACTGCGCCCGCAGCAGCTTTTCCAGATTATCCTGCGTGATGGTGGGCATCTGCACCACCGCAAAGCGGGAGGTAAGCGCCTCGTTCAGCTCCCGGGTGCCCGCGTAGCCGTAGTTCATGGTGGCGATAAAGCGGGTCTCCTCAGCCAGCGGGATGCGGTCGTACCCGGGCACGTCGATGGCGCGGCGGAAGTCCAGCACCGCGTGCAGCACCGCAAGCGCCTCGTTTTTGGCCATGTTGATCTCGTCCAGCACACCGAAGCCGCCGCACTGTGCGCAGCGGTACACCGGCCCGGGACGGAACACCACCTGCCCGCCCGCAAAGGTATCCATGCCGATGAGGGAGGCGGCGTCCATGTTCACATGAAAGGAGATGTCCCACGCGGGGCGGCCAAAGGCGGCGGCAAGGTTTTCGGCCAGCACGTTTTTGCCGGTGGCCTTTCCGCCGGCCAGCAGCAGGTTTTCGCCGCAGAGGATGGCCGCCAGCGCCTGCTCCCACACCTCTTTGCCGTAGTAGGTAAAGGCAGGGGCGGGGATGCGCGGGCGCAGCGCCTCGCTGAGCGGATGGGCGGCGCGGTATTCCTGCACCGCCGCAAGCAGGGCGGGGTCCACCCCTTCCTGCCGTAAGGTATCCAGAATATCCGACATTTGTACAAACACCTCGATCTCTGACCGGGCGGGAATGAACTGCCCAGTTTTCAGCCTTATCATAGCACAATCGCGGGCATTTGTGTAGGGGGCGTGTGGGGTAAAAAAAGCAAAGAGGGACAGCCCCAAATGGGACCGCCCCTCTTCACATGAAAAAGAAGAAAAGAAGAAACGCTTAGAGTATGCCGGAGAACCGCACTTTATCAGGCGTTCTCCAGACCTGCCATCTGCTTGACGGATTTGATGGCAAAGGTCAGGGTGCGGCCCATAGCCACACCGGCCATCAGGCAGGGGTAGTTGTTGGCAAAGAAGCTGCCGGACATATCGCCGGTGATGTACAGACCCTCCATGGGCTGGTTGTTGGTGCCCAGAGCCTGACCCTTTTCGTTGATGGCGATGCCCTGCTCGGTGGTCAGCAGAGAGGCACCCAGCCAGCAGCCGTAGAAGGGGGCGGTGCGGATGGCGCTCAGACGGTAAGCGGGTTTGCCGAAGTCCTCGTCGTTCTGCTTATCGTACAGCTCGTTGTAGCGCTCCACGGTAGCAAGGAAGGTGTCCTTGGCAGCGCCGGTAAAGCCCATCTTGTCGGCCAGCTCGTCGAGGGTGTCGCACTTGAACAGTGCACCGGCCTCGATAGCCTCGTCCATCTTGCCCTGAATGTACTTCTCACCGCCGTTGCGGGTCTGGGCAGAGCAGCCGATGGTGTGGAAACGCTTTGCGTCCTCCAGCATGTTGGCATCGCAGATCTGTGCGTAGACGCGGCCCGGCTGGTGGGCAGCGGCGTAGACGATATCGTTGTAGGGGCAGCTCTCGTTGGCAAAGCGCTCGCCGTTGCGGTTCACCTTCAGGAAGGGCTGGGTGCCGGGGTTGTACTGGCGGATCTTGCCGGGGAAGGCCTTGCCGCCAAAGGCGGAGTCGCTGTCCACATAGCCGCCGTCCACACCGGGGGCAACAATGCCGCGGTCAAACAGCATGGGAGCGGCTTCCTTGTCCAGATTAGCGCCAGCCCACACGGCAGCGCGGATGCCGTAGCCCTTGTCGGCAGGGGAGTAGGAGCAGGCGGTGGTCACGCTGGTGCCCAGCGGGTCCAGCTGCTCCATCATGTAGGGGTTGCCGGGGAAACCGCCGCAGGCCAGCAGCACGCCCTGATTGGCGTTGTAACGGATGAAATGGTCGTCCTCGGTGCTCTGGGCGATGATGCCGGTAATGCGGCCATCGCTGTTCTTTTCCAGCTTGGCCAGACTGGTCTTGAAGTCCACGTCGTAGCCCAACTCCTGAATGTACTGCAGCAGCAGTTCGTTGCGGGGCAGGCCGGATGCGCTCTCGCTGGCCATGTAGTTGTGCTCCTGCACAGGGAAGAGGTAGTCGGTGTTGTGCTCGGCGTTCTCTGCAGGCCATGCAGCCTCGCTGCCGGAGGTGAAATCGCACACCCAGCCGTACTTATCTTCCAGAATGCTGCGCATAAAGTCGTGCATGGCAGCAGATTCGTTGATCCAGGTTTTGACAACGCGCTGGTCGCACTTGCCGGAGGCGTAGCGGGAGATCTCGCTCAGCAGCTTGGCACGGTCGGCGGGCTTCTCACCGGCTTCCTTGGCAGCAGCGGAGTCGATAGCACCGTACCAGTGACGGGTGTCCTGCACGTTGGCGTTCTGCTCGATAACACGGAAGTTCAGGCCGTTGGCAGCAGCATAGGCGGCAGCAAACATACCGCCGTTGCCTGCGCCCACGATGAGGATGTCGGTGTCCACGGTCTCGGTGATGGCGGCCTCGTCGATGTCGGGCTCTTTGCCCAGCCAGTCGTTTGCATCGCCGGTGGGCAGCTGCACGCTGGAAACCATAGCCTCGCCCTTGGCCTGTGCGTAGCAGCTCTTGGCGGCCTTCATCACGGCATCGGAGGTGATGGTAGAACCGGAAACGCCGTCGATCTCGGCAGAACCGGCAGCCAGCAGCTGCTCGCGCAGCTCGTCGGCAGCAGCGGCGCCGAAGGAAGCGGTCTCGCCGGAGGTGTCCACCACCACATCGGTCACAGCGCTGTCGGAGAAGGTCATGGTGACCTTGACGGTGGAGGAGATACCCTCGGCAGTGCCTTCGTAGGTGCCGGGAATGTACTGACCGGCAGCACCGGAAGTGGAAGCGGAAGCAGAGCCGGAAGCGGCATTGCAGGCGGCCAGAGCACCGGCGGTCACACCGCTCATGGCGGCAGCAGCGGCGATCTTGATAAAGCCCTTACGGGAGATCTTGTTCATAGGTACGCTCTCTTTCTTTTTTGTTCTTCTTTGTGTTCCTTCTTATCGTGCAGCAAAGCAAAAGGCACTTTGCCGAATCCTTAACAATTGTATCGTAGAAGGGTGCTGTTTACAATTCATATTTTTTATATTATAATTTAGGATAACCTAATGTATCGCGGGAGGGAGAAAAGCATGAACGAGAGCGCACTGGAAGGCTTTGTAAAGATCGTGGAGCTGAACAGCTTTTCTGCGGCGGCAGAGGCGCTGTATCTTTCACAGTCGGCACTTTCGCAGCAGATCCGCACGTTGGAGGGGCAATTGCAGTTTGAGTTGTTCCAGCATCTGCCGCGCCGTGTGGTGCTGACTCCGGCAGGACAGGATTTTTACCCCAAGGCAAAGCAGCTGGTGGCCCTGTATCAGCAGGCGGTGCGCCACGCCCGCGCGGTGCAGCACCAGGAAAACCCGCCGGAACGGCATCTGGAGATTGCGGGCTGCCATGAGGCGATGTGGATGTTCGGGTACGACCTGTTTTCCCTGACAAGCGATTTGTGCCTGCAATATACCCCTATTCTGAGAAAGTGCGCCAACCGCAGCGAGGTCTGGCGCAGCCTGAAAAAAGGGGATGCAGACCTTTCCTTCCAGCTGGAAAGTGCAGATTTTTACGCACAGGGTCTTATCTTTGTGCCGCTGCTCTATGTGCCGGAGCTTTGCATCCCCCTTCACCCGCCCGCCGATATGCCGGTGGGCAGGCTGAGTTTGGAGCAGGCGCTGCAATACCGCTGGCTGCTCATCAAGGAGATGTACCAGACCGTTTACGAAACAAGTCTGGTGCAGGAGGGAATGGAACGCGGGGTGAGCTTTACGCCGGTGGGCGGCATCCGCAGCGCAGCCTACGGGGAACCGGCCCTGAAGATGATCCCGGCGGTCTACTACCGCAGGCCGGACCTGAGCTTTGCGCGGGTGCTGGACTGGGGCAGGGGACACCGGTTCGGCATCGTGCTGGGGCAAAAACGCGAGGACCCGGTAGTAATGGCCTATGTCCGCGCCTTGCAGCAACAGCTGCCGTCCCTCTCGGAAAAGCTGTTCGGCCTGAAACTGGAAACGGTGGAGGAATCATAAAGAAAAGACGGAAACCCTCTCAGGCGCATTCGCGCCAGCTCTCCCGAAGGGAGAGCTTTATTGCAACTGACCGACAGATGCTGAAAAGCTCCCCCTCTCGGGGGAGCTGGCATCGCGCAGCGATGACTGAGAGGGTAAAACAAAGAGCACCTGCTGCCCTCGAAAGGGAAGGCAACAGGTGCTCTTTTTGCAGTTATATTGCGATAACAGGTGCTTTAATCCACCACATCCTCGAACTGGCTGTTGTACAGATCGGCGTAGAAGCCGCCGGCTTCGATTAGCTGGTCGTGGGTGCCCTGCTCCACAATGTCGCCGTCCCGCATGACTAGGATAAGGTCGGCGTCCCGGATGGTGGAAAGGCGGTGGGCAATGACAAAGCTGGTGCGGCCTTCCATCAGACGATCCATAGCGGTTTGGATGCGCTGCTCGGTGCGGGTATCCACGCTGCTGGTGGCCTCGTCAAGGATCAGGATGCGGTTGTCTGCCAGAATGGTGCGGGCGATGGTGAGCAGCTGCTTCTGTCCCTGACTGACATTGGAAGCGTCCTCGTTCAGCTCCATCTGGTAGCCGCCGGGCAGGGTGCGGATAAAGTGGTCGGCGTTGGCAGCTTTTGCGGCGGCAATCACCTCTTCATCGGTGGCGTCCAGCCGGCCGTAGCGGATGTTCTCCATGATGGTGCCCTTGAACAGCCATGTGTCCTGCAGCACCATGCCAAAGCCCTCGCGCAGGGCGCTGCGGTCAAAGTCCCGCACGTCGTGGCCGTTCAGGGTGATGGAACCGGCATCCACATCGTAGAAGCGCATCAGCAGCTTGACCATGGTGGTCTTGCCCGCGCCGGTGGGGCCTACGATGGCTACCTTTTGGCCGGGCTGCACTGTGCAGCTGAAGTCGTGGATAACGGTCTTGTCCGGGGTGTAGCCGAAACGCACATGGTCAAAAGTGACCTGTCCGTCAATGTCGGCGGGGTCGGCGCGGCGGGCGGGGTCTGCCAGCTGCTCTTCTTCCGGCTCGTTCAAAAACTCGAACACCCGCTCGGCGGCAGCAGCCATGCTCTGCAGCATATTGGATACCTGCGAAAGCTGCTGGATGGGCTGGGTGAAGTTTTTGACGTACTGGATAAAGGCCTGAATATCACCAATGGTGATAACACCGTTTGCGGCAAAAATGCTGCCCACGATAGCCACCGCCACATAGCCCAGGTTGCCCACAAAGTTCATGATGGGCATCATCAGGCCGGAGAGGAACTGGCTCTTCCATGCGGATTCGTACAGCTTATCGTTGGCGGCGTTGAAGTCTGCCAGCACCACAGCCTCCCGGTTGAAGGCCTTGACCACGTTGTGACCGGCGTAGACCTCCTCTACCTGACCGTTGACCACGCCCAGCGTGGCCTGCTGTGCCTTGAAGTACTTCTGGCTGAACTTGACCACCACCAGCACCAGCGCCAGCGACACCGGTAAAATCAGCAGGGCGATCAGGGTCATGCGGGGGCTGATGGAAAGCATCATCACCAGCACACCGATCATGGTGGTCACACTGGTGATCAGCTGGGTGATGCTCTGGTTCAGGCTCTGACCCAGCGTGTCCACATCGTTGGTGATGCGGGAGAGCACCTCGCCCACGGTGCGCTTTTCAAAGTACGCCAGCGGCAGGCGGTTGATCTTTTCGCTGATCTGGCGGCGGAAGTCGTAGCAGACCTTCTGGGAAAGGCCGGTCATCAGCCAGCCCTGAATAAAGCTGAAGGCGCTGCTCAGCAGGTACATCCCCAGCAAAAACAGCAGGATGCGGCCGATATACACAAAATCGATGCTGCCGGTGCCGCGCAGCCGGGCGATCCAGCCGGTGGCAAGGGCGGTAGTGGCTTTTGCCAGCACCTTGGGGCCTGCAATGTTGAAGATGGTGGACAGAACAGCAAACAGCATGGCTGCCGCAAGGGGCAGCTTGTAGTGGCTCATGGTGCGGATGAGCTGCCGCAGCGTGCCTTTAAAGTCCTTGGCGCGCTCGGTGGTGGGACGTCCGGGTCTGGGCATATCACTCACCCTCCTTTTCTGTATTCAGGGTATCCAGCGCCAGCTCCTTCTGACTCAGCTGGCTGCGGGCGATCTCCTGATATTCCGGGCAGCTGACCATCAGCTGGGCGTGGGTGCCCTTGCCCACCAGCCTGCCCTCGTCCAGCACAAGGATCTGATTCGCGTGCAGCACGGTGGAGATGCGCTGTGCCACAATGATCACGGTGGCGTTGTCGGTCTGTGCCTTCAGGGCACGGCGCAGCGTTACATCGGTCTTGTAGTCCAGTGCCGAGAAGCTGTCGTCAAACAGATAGACCTTGGGGTCCTTGGCGATTGCCCGGGCAATGGAAAGCCGCTGCTTCTGGCCGCCGGATACGTTGGAGCCGCCCTGTGCGATGGGGCTCTGGTAGCCTTCGGGCTTTGCTTCGATAAAATCGGTGGCCTGCGCAATGGCGGCGGCCTTGTGCACCTGCGCGTCGGTGATATCCTCGCCGCCGAATTTCAGGTTGCTGTCGATGGTGCCGCTGAACAGCACACCCTTCTGGGGCACATAGCCCAGCAGGTCGTGCAGCTGTGCCTGCGGCATCTCGCGCACGTCAATGCCGTCCACGGTCACCTTGCCGCCGGTCACATCGTAAAAGCGGGGGATCAGGTTGAGCAGGGTGGACTTGCCGCAGCCGGTGGAGCCGATGATGGCGGTGGTCTCGCCGGGCTTTGCGGTAAAGCTGATGTGCTCCAGTGCATCGCTGTCTGCACCGGGGTAACGGAAGCTCACGTCCTCGAACTGCACCACGCCCTGCCAGCCGGTATGCGCCTGTGCAGCCTTTGCGGTCGTCTCGTCCGGGTCGTGGATGGTGGCCTTGGTGCGGATGACCTCGTCGATACGATCTGCAGCCACACCGGCGCGGGGCAGCATGACGGCTACCATGGCCAGCATCAGGAAGGACATGACGATCTGCATGGTGTAGGTGATAAAGGCGATCATCTCGCCCACCTGCAGGGTACCGGTGTCCATGGCCTTGCCGCCGAACCAGACGATGAGCAGGCTGGTGCCGTTCATGATCAGGGTCATAAAGGGCATCATGGCCACCATGGCGCGGTTGGTGAACAGCTGGGTGCTCATCAGCTCCCGGTTGGCCTTGTCAAAGCGCTGCTCCTCAAACTTTTCGCGGCTGAAAGCGCGCACCGGCATGATGCCGGTCAAAATTTCGCGGCTGACCAGATTCAACCGGTCCACCAACTGCTGCATCACCTTGAATTTGGGCATGGCAACGCTCATCAGGAAAATGATGAGCAGCAGCAGAATCGCCACGTCCAGCACCACGATCCAGGAAAGGCCGCTGCTGCTGCCCACAACGTGCAGCACGCCGCCAATGCCCAGAATGGGCGCGTAGGCTACCATGCGCAGCAGGATGACGCAGACGAACTGCACCTGCTGGATATCGTTGGTGGTGCGGGTGATAAGGGAGGCGGTGGAGAAGTTCTCGATCTCCGCGTTGGAGAAGCCGATAACGCTGGAGAAGGTCTCTCGGCGCAGGTCACGGCCGATGGCAGCGGACACCCGGGAGGCAAGGAAGCCCACGGCCACAGCTACGGCCACCATCAGCAGGGTGAGTGCCAGCATCTGGCCGCCAACCCGGAAGAGGTAACCCATCTGCACATCCCGCGCAACGCCCTGCGCCTCGTATTCCAGCTGCACCAGCAGCAGGGACTGGCTTTTCAGGTTTTCCAGCAGGGTGCTGTCCAGCTGGCTCATGGCACCGTCCAGCTGCTTTTGCAGCATACTGCGGTCAAAGCCGGGCATCTGGCTCATGGCGGCAAACTGGCTGCAAACGGTATCCAGATCTGCTGCCGTGGGGGCAACGGTCTCGGTGTCGGTGTCCGCGGCGGCAGAGGGCATCTCGGCAAGGCCGGTCATGCCCATGCTGCTTTGCCCGGCGGGGGTGTTGGCGGCCTGTGCGGCAGCCATATACAGCACGATGTCCGGGGTGGTCACGGCATCTTCCAGCGCGGTGCGCTCGTCCTCGGTCAGGTCGGAGCGCAGCTGCAATACACCATCGTCCTGCAGGTAGTACTGGTAGGCGTTTTGCAGCTTCTGCGCGTCCTCCTCGTTCATCAGCAGGCTCAGCGCGTCCAGCGTGCTCTTGCGCAGCGTCTGGGGCAGGGGACTTTCAATGCCGCCCTGCTGGATGCCGGTGTCCACGATCTTGCTGGTGTAGTCCGGCAGGGCAAGGTCGCAGTACGCCTGCACGAACAGCAGCGCGAACACCACAAGGCAGACCGCCCAGTGCCGGGCCAGCTGCTTAAAGATCTTTGTCATGGTTCGTTTCTCCCTTCGGGTCAATGTTGCGCGCGGCATTTTCCGCAAGAATGGCATCCATCAGCGCGCCGCGCAGCGCGTCCATCTGGGCTACCTGCTCTGGCTCTAACCGTGCCAGCACGCTGGCAAAGTAGTCGCGCAGAGCCTGCTCACACTGGTGGCACAGCTCATACCCCTTGGGGGTGATGCGCACCAGCGTTTTGCGGCGGTCGGCGGGGTCCGGTTCCCGCACCACGGTACCGTCCTGCTCCATCAGCCGCAGCCCGCGCGAGACCGCCGGCAGCGGCTGGCGGATCTCCCGGGCAAGGTCGGAGACATAGATGGCGCCGTCTTTTCCATGGCAGTTGATGGAATGCAGCAGGCCTTCCAGCATATTGAAGTGGCATTTGGGGCAATCGGCCAGCGCCGCCCGCATCCCGGCCTTGGATGCCTTGCTCAGCTGCCCGATAAAGTGGCACATCCCCTGAAAGCTGGGGGTGCTTGGCTCGGACACAACAGTCCCTCCTTGTTTGCATTTTTAAATACTTAACAGCTGTTAAGTATTAACGCTTGATAAGCATATTCCTTTTGCTGCCGGATTGCAAGAGAATAGGGAAATGTTAAACAAAAATTCACAAAAAAATTGTGGGCTTTGTCAGGGCGGAAACCGGCTTTCATTGCATAGAAATAAAGGACAGGCAGAAACGGAGGGTGCGGATGGAGCAGGGATTACAAGTGCTGTTACAGGTGTTCGGCGGTTTGGCGCTGTTTTTGTATGGGACGGACAGCCTGTGCCGGGCAGTGCAGCAGGGGGCGGGCAGGCGGCTGCGCAGCTTGCTGGCGCGGTGCACCGCAAACCCGGTGGCAGGGCTGCTGACCGGTGCGGCAGTAACGGCGGTGCTGCAAAGCAGCTCGGCGGTCACGGTCATGGTCATTGCCTTTCTGGCGGCGGGGCTGTTGCAGCTGCGGCAGGCGGTTCCGGTGGTGTTCGGGGCGAATATCGGCACCACAGTTACGGCGCAGCTGCTGGCGTTTCGGGTGGAAAACTGGCGGTATCTGCTGCTGTTTGGCGGGGCGCTGCTCTGTCTGGCCTGCAAGGGCTGGCGGGGCCGCTGCGTGGGCGAGGCCGTGTTCGGTTTTGGGCTGCTGTTCGAGGGTGTCACCGTGATGCGCAGCGCCATGGAGCCGCTGCTGCAAAGCCCGCTGCTCCGGCAGGAGCTTGCCCGGGTGCAGCAAAGCCCTTTGCATGGCCTGCTGGCGGGCGTCTGCATGACCCTGACGGTACAAAGCAGCTCTGCCACGGTGGCGCTGCTGCAAAGCATGGCGGCACAGCCCGGGGCAGACGGCGTGTACAGCCTGCTGGGGCTGACCGCCGCAATCCCCATTCTGCTGGGGGATAACATTGGCACCACTATCACGGCGGTGCTTGCCGCCATCGGGCAGGGAAGAGACGCCAAGCGGGTGGCGGCAGCCCACGCCATCTTCAACCTGAGCGGCGCGGCGGTGTGCTGCATACTCTTGCAGCCCTTTGCGGCGCTGGTGCGGCTGTGCTCGCCCACAGGGGTAGAGTGCGCCGTGATCGCCCGGCAGATCGCCAACGCGCACACCCTGTTCAACGGGCTGTGTGCGCTGGTATGGCTGCCCCTGACTGGGCAGATGGTGCGGCTGGTCTGCGCACTGCTGCCCGATAAAAATCGCCCGAAGGAACGGTTGTAAACCGGAGCAGATACATTATATAGAGGAATACAGCGAAATGGAAAGTCGATAGGCGGTCGGATGTGGTGTTGGCTGCAAACATTGTGAGCAAATGGAGCGTATGCTCCGATTTTTCTGCAAAAAAACTACCGAAAATATTTGAAAATCCTTTTTATGGTATTCTCATTGTGCGATACTGTGTTCACCGGGGAAGCCCCGGGTACAAAACAGACACACAGGAGGGAAACACCATGAAGGATATTGAGTTGCGTTATGTGGGCAGTCATGTGGAGGTATACACCGGCAGTGGTGTGTTCCTGTTTTCGGCCGATACGGTGCGCGAGGCCATGGAAGAGCTGGCCGGGTAAGCGGGGACATACCGCATCCGGGAAGATGCAATGTAAAATGTATGTAAAATAAAAGAAAGTTTTTGGTTTTACACCCGGAAATATGTTGCGAAATGTGTGAAAAAAGTAACTTTCCTGTAAAATAAACCTTGTTGAGACGCCCCCTTTGATGGTATAATAAAAATAAGCGGCTGCCGGAACAGGGCGAGCGTTGCGCGTGCAGGGTTCCGGCGGCTGTGTACTGTAAAGGATAAAAGGGAAGTTTCGTATTAGGAGTATCGTTATGGATATCACACACATTACCTCTCTGCTGGGCGGCGTTGCGCTGTTCTTGTACGGTATGTCCATCATGGGTGCCGGACTGGAAAAGCTGGCAGGCGGCAAGATGCAGGGCGTATTGCAAAAGCTTACCTCCTCCACCATCAAAGGCGTGATCTTCGGCACACTGATCACCGGCGTCATCCAGTCGTCGGCTGGTACGGTGGTTATTTGTGTCGGCCTCGTCAACTCTGGTATCATGACGCTGACGCAGTCGGTAGGCGTGATCATGGGTGCAAATATTGGTACTACGGTAACAGGTCAGTTGATCCGCATGGCGGATATCTCAGGCGACAGCCTGTGGCTGACTTTGATCCAGCCCAAGACTTTTGCCCCCGTGGTGGCGTTTATTGGCTGCATTTTTTATGTGTTCCTGCGCAATGCCAAAAAGAAGAATATCGGCCAGATCATGCTGGGCTTCGGCATTCTGTTTACCGGCATGAGCCTGATGGATACCGGCGTGGCACCCCTGCGGGAAAGCGCAGTCTTTCAGAATCTGTTCGTCACTATGACTAACCCCATTCTGGGCGTTCTGGTGGGCGTGGTGGTCACCGTGATCATCCAGTCCTCTTCTGCCTCCGTGGGTATTTTGCAGGCACTGTCCAGCACAGGGCTTGTCACCTTCAGCTCTGCCATCCCCATCATTCTGGGTGCGCATATCGGTACGGCGTTCACCCCGCTGCTCACCATCGGCGGCTCTTCCAAGGATGGTAAGCGGGCAGCGCTCATCCACCTGTACTTCAACGTCATCGGCAGCGTGATCCTGCTGGCGCTGATTTACGCGGTGCAGTTCACCATCGGCATCCCCATGTGGGGCGATGTGATGAACAAGAGCTCCATTGCAAACATCCATACCATGTCCAGCGTGTGTGCCATGCTGCTGTTCCTGCCTTGCAGCGGGGTGCTGAGCCGCTTGGCGATGCTCACAGTGCCCAGCAGCGTGGAGGAAGCACAGGAGCTGAGCATGCCGGTGCTGGACGAGCGTCTGTATAAGAGCCCGGCTGTGGCTTTGCAGCAGGCAAAGAATGCGGTGATCAAGATGTCCCGCCGCGCCGCCCGCAATGTGGGTCTGGCCGCGCCGCTGCTGCTGAAGATGGACGAGGAGACCGTGAGTGCCATCAAGGTGCGTGAGAACCTAATCGACCGCATGGAGGTGGAGATCACCAACTACCTGATCAAGCTGACCGATCAGGAGCTGGGCGATGACGAGAGCCATGCAGTGACCGAGCTGCTGAACTTTGTCACCGAGTTCGAGCGTATCGGCGACTATGCCGTGAACATCATGGAAAAGGCCGAGGAGCTGTACGACAAGGAAGCCAGCTTCAGCGAGAGCGCCAAAAAGGAGCTGCAATTGCTGGACGATGCTCTGGAGCGCATTCTGTCTCTGACGGACGATGCCTTTGAAAACGATGATATCCAGAAGGCTGCACAGGTGGAGCCGCTGGAGGAGATCATTGATGTGATGGTGGAACGCCTGCGCGACCAGCACATCCGCCGCCTGAAGGACGGTGTCTGCTCCATCGACACCGGTGTGGTGTTCCTCGATGTGCTGAACAACGCCGAGCGTATCTCCGACCACTGCTCCAACATCGCAGTGCGCATGGTGGGCATGGAAGCCGGCGAAGATTACGACTCCCACACCCTGAAAAACATCATGCACCACAGCCCTAGCAAGGACTATATGCTGGAATACGAGCAGCGCCGCAAGGAATACCTTGTGCCGCTGGAAGAGATGGAAGCGTAAATCATCTATAACAGAGGCCGCTGCACGGAATGATGTGCAGCGGCCTCTTATACTTATTCGCCCAGATCTTCCAGCAGCAGGTCCAGCTCTCGGGGGCTGTTGACCACAAGCCCACGCTTGATGCGCAGAGCATCGTTTTCCGGCAGAAGATTGGTGTAGATGCCGGTCACGCGGATCAGGGTGCCCGGGGTGCCGTCGGTGCGGCAGGTGTACACCGCTACCCGCCCGCCGCTGTCCCGCAGGCAGTAGCGGGCGGCGTCCGTCTGGGGCACAGCCTGCGCGGCAAGGCTCAGGGGAGAGGTGGGGTCGGTCTCGGACCCGGCGGGGCTTTGAGACAGCGGCAGCTTTGGCAGCGCCATCCAGAACAGACTGAATACAATGGTGAATACGCAAAGCCCGTAGAACAGGCAGACAGACAGCTTGCGCATAAAAAACACTCCTTTCCCCCGTAAGTATGCCCCGTTTTTGCGGATAGCAGACAATTTTCACACGCGGGCACTGTACTTTCCGTGGCGGAGTGTGCTATACTATTTATATCTGCTCAGCGCGCAAAGATTGGTTCTTGCCCGGCTGGGGCGTGCGTGCTATAATATGGTATTGCAGTTTGAAGTTTCGTGTCACAAACGACGTGGATAAAACCCGGCGCAGTAATGCCCGGCAATAGTCTTGAAATGTCAGGAGGCGATCCCTATCTCCAACAATGAGATGAGAAAGATCCATCGGAGCGGCGAGGAGCAGTCTGCCCGCCCGGTGGGACGTAAGGTCAATGTTTCCCAGAGCCGCCGCGAGGTACGCCCCGCAGCGGAAAACCGTACCCGCGCACCCAAAGCGCCCAAAAGCCCCAAGCCGCCGAAGGAAAAGAGCAAGCACCCCATCCTGCGGTTCATCGGCCGTACCATCGCTACGGTGCTCTGCCTTGGCATCATGCTGGGCAGCGTAGTGGCTGTGGGTATGGTGTACTATGTGGTGCAGGCTACCGCTAACGACGGCGACCTGCTGGATCTGGATAACATCCAGCTGAGCCAGTCCAGTATGGTGGTGGCTACCGACCCGGATACCGGTGCACAGGTGGAGTATGCCACCCTGCGCTCCTCCAACAGCCACCGCGTATGGGCAGACCTTGAGCAGATCCCTTCCAACTTGCAGTATGCGTTCATCTGCACCGAGGATAAGGATTTCTACTCAGAGCCCGGTGTCAACTTCAAGCGTACCATCGGCGCAATGATCAACGAGTATCTGCTGCCCATTTACAGCTCCAAGCAGGGCGCATCCACGCTGGAGCAGCAGCTCATCAAGAACCTGACCGATGACAACAGCGCCAGCGGCATCGAGGGTGCACTGCGCAAGGTGCGCGAGATCTACCGCGCCCTCTGCCTGAGCCGCAGCTACTCCAAGGAGACTATTCTGGAAGCCTACCTGAACACCATCAGCTTTACCGGCACCATTCAGGGCGTGCAGACGGCGGCCAACGAGTACTTCAACAAGGATGTCAGCCAGCTGAGCCTGTGGGAATGCGCCACCATTGCCTCCATTACCAAAAACCCCACCAACTATAATCCCTACACGAATCCCGAGAACCTGATCAACCGCCGCAACTTCATCATGTACAATATGTGGCAGCAGGGCGTGATCAGTGAAGAGGACTACCGCAACGGCGCTGCACAGCCCCTTGTGCTGGCCGAGGAGGACAGCGGCAAAAAGCCCAGCACTGTCACTTCCTACTTCACCGATGCGCTGTTCAACGAGGTTGTACGGGACATTATGACCAAAGAGGGCATCACTGAGTCCGAGGCGCAGAAGCTGCTCTACACCGGCGGCTTTACCATCGAAGCGACGGTCAACACCAAATTGCAGTCCCAGATGGAGAACCTGATGCTGAACAGCGGCGATGCCTACTTCCCGGCGGGCTGGCATGAGGAGGAGGTCACCTCCATTTCGGACGATGATGTGCAGGTGTTTAACGAGGATGGCACCCCCAAGACCCGCACCGGCGAGAACGGCACCGTCTACTACTACCGCAACGTGCGCACGCAGGCTGCTATGGTCACGCTGGACTATGACGGCAATGTGCTGGCCATTGTGGGAGGCTTGGGCGAAAAGACTAAGAGTCTTTCCCTGAACCGCGCCTATAACGTGGAGCGGCAGACCGGTTCTACCATCAAGCCCATCGGCGCCTATGCGCTGGGCATCGAGTACGGTCTGGTCAACTGGTCCACCATGCTCAACAACTCCCCCCTGTACCAGAAGCAGGATATGATCATCCGGGACGAGGACTACTGCCGCAAGAACGGTCTGATGGGCCTTTCCGACAAGCAGCTCCGCGCTTACCCCAACGCATGGCGCAGCTGGCCGCGCAACTATGGCGGCAACTACGGCGACGGCAGCGATATCCCGCTGTGGAACGGCCTTGCCCGCTCGCTGAACACCATTGCAATCCGCGTGGGTGACCTTGTGGGCGCAAGCAATATCTTCAACTTCGTCTACAACACCTTACAGCTGAATACGCTGGACCCTACCAACGACGTGGGTCTGGCGCAGATGGTCATGGGCAGCCAGACCAAGGGCGTTACCCCCATGGCACTGGCCGCAGCTTTCCAGATTTTCTATGACGGCGAGTACACCACCCCGCACCTGTACACCCGTGTGCTGGACCGGGACGGCAACATCTATCTGGAAAACAACGCCACCAGCTATCAGGCACTGACCCCCGATACCGCTTATGTCATGAACCGTCTGCTGAAGAACGTTCTGTTCTCCAGCGTAGGTACTGCCAGCGGCCGCTACCCCAACTCCAACGGCATGGAAGCCTTTGGTAAGACCGGTACTGCCAGCGACGAAAAGGATCTGTGGTTCGTGGGCGGCACGCCCTACTATGTCACCGCTGTGTGGTGGGGCTACGATGCACCTTACGATATGACCAAGACTCTGTCCAAGCAGCAGGCCAAGACCCGCACCTGTGTTATGGCGTGGAAGGCGCTGATGGAGCAGGCACAGGCAGACCTGCCCTATAAGGCATTCCCCACCTCCGCAGGCGTGGTGGAGCGCCGCTACTGCACCCAGAGCGGACTTCTGGCCGGTGCACACTGCCCGAGCACTGCCGTGGGCTACTACCGTGCCGATGACCTGCCCGATACCTGCACCTATTCCCACGGTGCGGCGCAGGCTGCTGCCTCTACCGAGAACACAGGCAGTGCTGTGCCCACCCAGCCGGTCATCCCCACCGACACCAGCGCGCTGGATACGGAATAAGGGTAAAAATCGTACTTTTTCGCCCCTTTGCTGAAAAATCCGGCAAGGACAGGGCGCACTTTACAAGACAAAACTGGACAAAGTGACAAAATAGCATCCGGGCTCTTGCATTGCAGGGGTTCGGATGCTATTATATTTTCCGCAAGAACACTTGTGTTTGAGAGGTGAACAAGTTGGAACGCCGTTTTTATCTGGTGGATGCGCAGGTGCTGCCGGAGGTCTTTCTCAAGGTGGTGCGCGCCAAGGAGCTGCTGGCCAGCGGAGAAGCCCGCAGCATTTCGGCTGCGACCCGTGCCGTAGAGCTTTCGCGCAGCGCATTTTATAAGTATAAGGATTGTATCTTTGATTCCGAGAACGGCCGTGAGGTCATCACGGTCATGGCCACCCTGCGGGACGAGACCGGCGCGCTGCAAAGCCTTCTGGCAGGCATCAGCGCCGCAGGTGCCAGCATTGTGACCATCAACCAGTCCACCCCGGAAAACGGAGCTGCACTGGTGGCGGTCACCATCCGCACCGATACCATGCAGATGTCCCCGGAGGAACTGACCGAAAAGCTTTCGCGCCAGCGCATGGTCGTGGGTGTGCGCTGTGGGTATAACCTGTAATAAAACAGGAAATGAGGGAAAGAGAGTATGGCTAAAATTGCAATTCTGGGCTTTGGCACGGTGGGCAGCGGCGTGTACGAGGTGCTGCGCCGCAATGCCGCAAGCGTCTCCCGCCGGGCTGGCGAACCGGTGGAAGTAAAGTACATTCTGGACCCGAAGGATTTTACCGGTAACCCGGTGGAGCCTTTGGTGGTGAAGAGCATTGATGTGATCCTGCAGGACCCGGAGATCCGGGTGGTGGTGGAGACCATCGGCGGCACCCGCTTTGCTTACCCCTATGTCAAGGCGTGTCTGGAGAGCGGCCGCAGCGTGTGCACCTCCAACAAGGAGATGGTGGCTACCTACGGCGCAGAGCTGCTGGCGCTGGCCAAGGAGCACGACTGTGCCTTCCTGTTCGAGGCTTCTGTGGGTGGCGGTACGCCTATCATCACCCCCATGCACCAGTGCTTGGCGGCCAACGTCATCACCGAGGTGGAGGGCATCGTGAACGGCACCACCAACTTCATGCTCACCAAAATGGTGCGGGAGAGCCTTGGCTTTGAGGATGCGCTGCACATTGCGCAGGAGCTGGGCTACGCCGAGACCAAGGACCCCAGCGATGATGTGGACGGCCGCGACGCCTGCCGCAAGATCGCCATCCTGTCCTCCATGGTGTGCGGCCACCAGATCTATCCCCAGAACATTCCCACCCGGGGCATCCGCGCCATTACCGCCGCCGATGTGGCCAGCGCCGAAAAGCTGGGCTGCGTCATCAAGCTGATCGCATGGATGAAGCTTGGCAAGGACGGCAGCGTTGCCGCCGGTGTAGAGCCGTGTCTGGTGCCCAAGGCAAACCAGCTGGCCAGCGTGGACGATGTGTTCAACGCGGTGCTGGTCAAGGGCGATATGCTGGGCGATGTGGTGTTCTACGGCAAGGGCGCGGGCAAGCTGCCCACCGCCAGTGCTGTGGTGGCAGACGTGGTGGATGCCCTGAAAAACGGCGCACAGGTGCACGATAGCCTGTTCTGGCAGCCTGCGGACCCGGTGGACGGAATGCTCACCGACCCGGCTCCCGCTGCATATTATGTGCGTGTGGCGGGCATTGCACCCGCTGTGGTGGAAGCCATCTACGGCTACGGCAAGGTGGTGGATGAGCGGTACGAGGGCTGCGCCTACTTTGTGGAGCGCGCCGACGAGCGTGCGCTGGCCGAGGCCGCGCGCAAGGTGGAGGCCGTGGGCGGCAGCGTGAAGCTGGTGCTCAAGCGTCTGCCCGAGGAAGTGTAACGGAAAGGAACTGCGGCAATGAAGATCAAGGTTTCGGTCCCTGCCACCAGCGCCAACGTAGGCTCCGGCTTCGATGCGCTGGGTCTGGCAGTTACGTTGTACAACACGGTCACCTTTGAGGACAGCGAGGTGCTGGAGATCTCGGCATCGGACGGCACCCGCATCCCCCGGGGCGAGTCGAATCTCGTGTACCGCTCCGCCAAGGGGCTGTTCGAAAAAGTTGGCAAGCAGATCCCGCCCCTCAAGATCACCCAGACGAACCCCATCCCCATGGCACGCGGTCTGGGCTCCTCTTCGGCCTGCATCATCGCGGGTCTGCTGGGCGCAAACCGGATGCTGGGCGATGTGCTCAACACGCAGGAGCTGCTCACGCTGGCAACTGCCATTGAGGGACACCCCGATAATGTGGCCCCGGCACTGCTGGGCGGCCTGACCAGCAGCGTGTTTGAGGACGGCAAGGTGTATTCGGTCAAGCGGAATGTGGATGAAAGTCTCTGCTTTGCCGCCATCGTGCCGGACTACAAGCTGCTGACCGAAGCAGCCCGTGCGGCCCTGCCCAAGGAGGTATCCCATAAGGACGCGGTGTATAACCTGTCCCGTGCGGCGCTGGTGCCCGCAGCCTTCTGCGAGGGTCGGCACGACCTGCTGGCCATTGCCACCGAGGATAAGCTGCACCAGCAGTACCGGATGCCTCTGATGCCCGGCTCCCGCGAGGTATTCGATATGGCGCGGCTGTGTGGCGCAAAGGCCGTGTATGTCTCCGGTGCAGGCAGCACCGTAATGGCTGTGGCAGAAAAGGCCGAAGCCGAAAAGTTCTATTCCAAGCTGGAAAAAGGTCTGGAGCTGCTGGAAGGTCTGGACGGATGTGAAGCATTTACACTGTTGCAGCTGGATGCCGATAACACCGGCGCAACCGTGGAATGATAAACGGGTAAGGGAAGTGCAAGAACGCTTCCGCCCGGCAAGCCCCCGCAAGCGCGGGGCGTTAAAGAGGAGAGTGACAAGATATGGCGTTGATCGTACAGAAATTCGGCGGTTCCTCCGTAAAGGACCGTGACCGTATCTTCAACGTTGCGCGGATCGTGGCCAACACCCACAACGCGGGCAATGACGTAGTGGTGGTAGTCTCCGCACAGGGCGACACCACCGATGACCTGATCGCCAAGGCAGGGGAGATCACCCATAACCCCTCGGCGCGTGAGATGGATATGCTGCTGGCCTCCGGCGAGCAGATCAGCATCGCACTGCTGGCCATGGCGCTGAACGAGCTGGGCTGCCATGCCATCAGCCTGACCGGCTGGCAGGCGGGCTTCCGCACCGACCGTGCCTACACCAAGGCGCGCATCACCCGGCTGGAGACCGAGCGGATCTCCTCCGAGCTGGAGCGCAACCGTGTGGTAGTGGTGGCAGGCTTCCAGGGTTTGAACAAGCTGGACGATATCACCACGCTGGGACGCGGCGGCTCCGATACCAGTGCCGTGGCCATTGCCGCTGCCCTGCACGCTGACCGCTGCCAGATCTACACGGATGTGGAAGGCGTTTACACCGCCGACCCGCGCAAGGTGCGCAACACCCGCAAGCTGGAAGAGATCACCTTTGACGAGATGCTGGAGCTGGCATCTCTGGGCGCACAGGTGCTGAACAACCGCAGCGTGGAGCTGGCCAAAAAGTACAATGTGGAGCTGGAGGTGCTCTCCAGCCTGAACCCCATCCCGGGTACGGTGGTTAAGGAGGTTACAAAGGACATGGAAGGTATGCTGATCAAGGGTGTTGCCAAGGACACCGATGTTGCTGTTATCACGATTCTCAACGTTCCCGATGAGCCGGGCATGAGCTTTAAGATCTTCGGCCTGCTGGCACAGAAGAACATCAATGTGGACATCATCCTGCAGTCCACCGGCCGCGACGGCAAGAAGGATATCAGCTTTACCTGTGCCGAAGGCGAAGCCGAGCTGGCCATGCGTGTGCTGAAGGACAGCGCACACTTCAGCAATGTCAGCGTGGATACCACCTGCGCCAAGGTCTCCATCGTGGGTGCCGGTATGCAGAGCCACAGCGGCGTTGCTTCCAAGATGTTCGAGGCACTGTCCAACAACAATATCAACATCAAGATGATCTCCACCAGTGAGATCAAGATTTCCTGCATCATCGACCGTGCAGACGCCGACAAGGCTGTCAGCGCCATCCACGATATGCTGTTTGACTGATCTGCGTAAAATTTTTGGTTATGGCCTGTCTGCTCCCTGCCGGGGGGTGGATGGGTCATAATTTTTTTACACACGGCGGCGTTTACACAAATTGCAAAGGGGTGTATAATATAGTTTGAATCTGTGCGGCGCACCGGCGCTGCAACAATGCCGAAAAGGAGCCCCACCGCATGAGTGAACCCACCCGCACCTCCAGAGCGCCTGCTGATAAGCGCCTGACCTATCAACAATGGAAGCGCCGCAAAATGCTGCGGCTGGCCCGCAACTGGGTGCTGTTTCTGGCCGGCTGCGCTGCGGTGGTGGCGCTGCTGACCGGCGGCATCCTGTGGCTGTTGCCTAAGGTGCACGGCCTGCTGGCCGGGCCAAAGGTGTTTGCAGCCAGCGTGTACGACGGCACAGACTATGTGTTCAACGCCGCAGATGCCCGGCTTACGCTGGTGAACGCCAACCTGCCCTATACCGCCGAGCCGACCCCGCTGCTGGACACCGCCGACGAGGCCACCGGCCAGCAGCTGGAAGCGGAAGCTGCCATGCAGTACCGCAGTATGGCCGCCGCCGCGCAGGCAGATGGCGTCAGCCTGACCCTTGTGGCCGGTTATCAGGACGCCGACACCCGGCAGGCTGCCTACGAGGCCCAGGTGCAGACCTACCGCGATAAGCGCAAGAGCGAGGAGGACGCCGCCCGTCTGGCGGCTACCATCCAGCCTGCCGCCAACGCCAACGAGCACGGCACCGGCTACGCGGCAGATATCCTCAGCGCGGACGACCCGCAGCAGGACACCAGCTTTGCCGAGACCCGCGCCTACGAGTGGCTTACGGCCTACGCGGCAGAATACGGCTTTATCCTGCGCTACCCGCAGGACCGGCAGGCTGCCACCGGCATCGTGTTCGAGCCGTGGCACTGGCGCTATGTAGGGGTGGAAAATGCCCTTGCCATCCGTGCCAGCGGCCTGAGCTTGGAAGAGTTTATCGCCCTGCAGCGGGCAGACTGAATCAAATGCTCTGTGCTGCGGCACAGAGAGAAGGGAACTATCATTGGAACGTACTCTCATTGCACCGGGCGTGCATCTTTCCTGCGACCCGGCTTCTAAATTCAACCGTTGCCGTATCAGCATCCACTTTGCCTTTCCGGCAGAGCGTAAAACGGCCACTGCCCATGCGCTTTTGCCGCTGGTGATGGAGCGCGGCTATGCGGACTGCCCGGATATGACCCGGCTGACCAAAAAGCTGGCAAAACTCTACGGTGCAGACCTGACCGTGGACGCCCGTCCCATGGGCTGCAACCACAACCTCTGCGTCAGCGTGACCGGCATCAAGGATGCCTTTGCGCTGGAGGGTGAGACGCTGACCGCCGAGTATACCAAAATCGCGCTGGGCGCGGCCTTTCATCCCTATCTTGTGGATGGCTGCTTTGACCCGCAGGCCGTCAGCATTGAAAAGCAGATGCTGAAAAAAGGCCTTGAGGACGAGATCAACGATAAACGCATCTACTGCCTGCATCAGGCCAACCGGGAGTTCTTTGGCGACAGCCCGGCGGGCGTGCGGCAGGAGGGCTATCTGGAAGAGGTGGACGGCCTTACCCCGGCTATGCTGACCGCAGCCTACCGGCAGATGCTGCGCACCGCCAACATCGAGCTGCTGGTGCTGGGCTGCGACGCCGCCCAGACCGCCGCCATCCGGGACGCTTTACTGGCAGAGCTTGCCTGCATCGACCGTGCCCCGCTGCCGCTGGTGGAAAACATGGCGATGCCCGCCATTGCGCCGGTGCACAAGACCGAAAACTACGATATGGTGCAGGCAAAGCTGTGTATGCTCTTCACGCTGGGGCAGCCCATGCAGCCGCAGCAGCTGGCAGCGGTGCGCCTTGCTATGGCACTGTACGGCGGCAGCGTGACCAGCCGCCTGTTCCTCAATGTGCGGGAGCGGGACCATCTGTGCTACTACTGCTCCTCCTCCTTCCAGAGTTTTACCGGAAGCATGGCGGTGAACAGCGGTGTGGAGCACGCCGATGCCGCCCGTGCAGAGCAGGCGATTCTGAAAGAGCTTGCCGACTTGTGCACCGGCCCCATTACAGACGAGGAATTCGAGGACTGCCGCCGGGGGCTGCTCAGCGGCATGAACGGGGTAGAGGACAGCCTTGGCGGCATCGAGAGCTGGTACTACATTGAGGTGCTGCGCGCCGGTGCCAACAGCGCTGCGCCTATCCAGAGCCCGGAGCAGGCACGGAATGCCCTGCGCGCCGTGACCAAGGACGAGGTGCGGGACATCCTGCGCCGCCTGACCCTCTCGGTCAGCTATCTGCTTACAAAGGAGGATGCTGCCCATGCCGCAGAATAACCAGACCCTGCTGGAAAAGACCGTGGCCGACCAGTGGCAGACCCTGCCCTCCGGCCTGACGGTGCTGGTGCGCCCCATGCCGGGCTATTCCAGCACCCATGTGATCTATGCCACAAAGTTCGGCTCTATCGACCGGGATTTCTGTCTGAACGGCCAAACTGTGCATCTGCCGGCGGGTGTGGCGCATTTTCTGGAGCACAAAATGTTCGAGGACGAGGACGGCGACGCCTTTGCCAAGTATGCAAAGACCGGTGCCAATGCCAATGCCTTTACCAGCTTTGACCGCACCTGCTACCTGTTCACTGCCACCCAGCAGCTGGACGAAAGTCTGGATGTGCTGCTGGGCATGGTAGGCCACCCCTACTTTACCGAGCAGACCATCGCCAAGGAGCAGGGCATCATCGGGCAGGAGATCAAAATGTACGATGACAGCCCGGACTGGCGGCTTATCACCGGCCTGTTCGAGTGCCTGTACCACAGCCACCCCATCCGCAGCGACATCGCAGGCACAGTGGAGAGCATTGCTGAGATCACGCCCGCCATGCTGTACGACAGCTGCAAGGCTTTTTATGCCCCGGGCAATATGGTGCTGGCTGCGGCTGGCAACACCACCATGGAGCAGATCTTGGCTGCCTGTGAACGGCACGGTCTGATGGAGCCCCGCCCGGCACAAAAGGTGCAGCGGCTGTGGGCCACGGAGCCTATGACCCTTGCCGCCACGGAAAAAACGCTGACCATGCCAGTCTCCAAGCCCTGCTTCGGTGTGGGCTTTAAGGAAGAACCGCTGCCTGCGGGCGACCTGCGCACCGAGGCGCTGTACGACCTTGTGCTCAGCTGCATCGTGGGCGGGATGTCGCCGCTGTACCGCCGCCTGTATGACGAAGGTCTTGTGAACCCCGGCTTTGGCGGCGAGGTGCTGCGGGTGGACGGTTGCTGCTGCATCCTGTTCACCGGCGAGAGCGATGTACCGGACACCGTGCGGCAGCTGCTGCTGGACGAGATCGCCTGGGTGCGCGCTGCCGGTGTGGACAGGGAAGTGTTTACCCTGTGCAAGAACGAAAAATACGGCCAGCTGATCGAAAATTTGGAAAACGTGGAGGACTCGGCCAGCCAGATGGCAGACTTTGCCCTCAGTGGCCAGACAGTGGCACAGCAGATCTCTATGCTGGCCGGACTGACCGCAGAGGATGCAGACGCTGCCCTGCAGCACATCCTGTGCACCGACCGCATGGCTACCATGTACATCCTGCCGGACGGCACGGCGCAGGCGGCAGAAGAAGAGGAGGAAGAAGAATGACAAATCTGGTACAGTTCCCGGGCCTTGGCCTGAGCTTTCACCTGAACCGCGTGGCCTTTACCATCGGCGGGGTCAGCATTTATTGGTACGGCGTGTGCATCGCGGTGGGTCTGTGTCTGGCACTGGTCTTTGCCTTCCGGCACAGTCTGGAATTTGGCGTAGACCCGGACAGCATGGTGGACGTGATCCTCATCGGCGTGGTGCTGGGCATTATCAGCGCCCGCGCCTACTATGTGGCTATGGCACCTTTTAAATACGAGAGCATCTGGGAGATGATCGCCATCCGCGATGGTGGCCTTGCCATCTACGGCGGCATCATCGGCGGCTTTTTGTTCGGCGGTCTGGCCTGCAAGTGGCGGGGCGTGCCGGTGCTGTCCATGTTCGACCTGACCGCCATGGGCTTTCTCATCGGGCAGGGCTGCGGCCGCTGGGGCAACTTTTTCAATCAGGAAGCCTTTGGCTGCAACACCACCCTGCCTTGGGGTATGTACAGCGAGACGACCCGCGCTTACCTGATGAGCAGCACGGTCACGGTACCCAAGGGTGTGGTCATCGACCCCAACCTGCCGGTGCACCCCACTTTTTTATATGAGAGCATCTGGTGTTTTGTGGGCTTCTTCCTGCTGTTCCGCTACATCAAAAAGCGCAAGTTCAACGGCGACATCACCCTGCGGTATCTGGTATGGTACGGCGCAGGCCGTTTCTGGATCGAGGGTCTGCGCACCGACAGCCTGATGCTAGTGCCCTCCATCGGGCTGCGGGCATCCCAGCTGGTGGCAGGCATCGCCGTGGTAGCGGGCATTGCGGCAGAGGTGTACTTTACCCGCAAGTGCAAGGACAAGCCCCTGTTTGTGCCGCTGGCGCTGAACGCCGAGAACAAGGCGGCGAAAAAGAAGCTGGACGGCCCCATCTCCTTTGCAGGTAAGGACACCCAGCTGCTGGCCTCCAGCCCGCGCAAGCTGTTTTTGGAAAAGACCGAGGCCTATAATGCACAGGTAAAAGCCGCCATAGAGCAGGCCGGGCAGAAAAAAGCGTAAAAAATCTGCGCAAAAGGGGAAATTTCCTCTTGCAATCCGGTTTGGTTTTTGCTATAATATTCTAGCCGCATGGTGTGGGCGCCTGAAATGGCCCGCTGTAAGGGTCTGCCTTTACGACCAGCGAGTACAACGAAAAGGAATGAACAAAATGTACGCAATCATTGTTACCGGCGGTAAGCAGTACCGCGTGGAGCAGGGCGA
>OLGM01000086.1_pt1 | contig 67570 bp, 65 predicted proteins | sample 1606001 | NCBI WGS metagenome assembly OLGM01 (sample SAMN03283294) | human gut metagenome | biome: human-associated habitat; material: feces | host: Homo sapiens | place: Peru | collected 2012
AATTAGAAACTATTAATAAACTGTCCAACTTTTGGGGTTCAGTTCAACGTTTATGTACTTATTTTTTTAAATCCAAACTTAAAGATTTTGAATGAGCAAGATCCTCTATTATCTCTTCACAACTATAACCGGTATATTTTGAATATTTTAGAATATAATCAAATAGAAGTTTAGGATATATAGCTTCATAATCCAAACTTTCTTTTGAATTATTTCTATAAGACTCTTCCACTTTTTCTCTCATATCATATACAGATTTTATATATCTTAAAATATTTACATCTGTATTCATTAATTTTCTAACAAAATCATAAGCATATTTAAATGCATAATATTCTCTAGGATCCATTACATATTTATAAAAAATATTATTAATATTCTTTTGTTGAATAGCACTATTAGTAATTCCATTTACTATTGTATACATATGTAATTCTTTAAGTTCTCTATAAGAGCTTAATAGACCTTGCTCTAATGCATAAAATGTAGATATATGAAACTCTTCATGTAAAAGGCAGTCAAGTAAAAACAAATTTAAGAATTCAATATCTTTATATTCTATTTTACCATGATTGTTTTGGTTTCTTTGTTTACCATCTTTTATAAGAGTTTCACTAAAATATATGTTTTTTTTAGAAATAGATACTGCAGCATCATATAACATTTCTTTAGATTCTTCTATTTTTATTCCAAATTCTTCACGATTATCAATAATAGATTTAATTCTTTCAAATTCTTGTAGTAAAATTATTATTTCAGGAACTGATAATTTATAAAAATTTTCAGCGTAAAAAAAAGTTAGAACAATTTTTTGTTGATCTAAAATGTTTAATTTCTTATAATTTTCACTACTAATTAAATCTAAAAACATTTTCACACATCATTTCAAGAAATTATTCTAACAAATAAATATCAATTATTCAAGTTTGTTAATCACTATATTCTTCATCATACTTCATTTGGGCATCGACTGCTTCCAAAAATGAAAGTCGAGCTTCTTCTAATGAAAGTAAAGAAACAGCCATACATTCACTTGAATAATCCAATTTTTTATCAATATACTTTTCTAATTTTTTCTTATCTTTCATATACATTTTTTCATCTATTAATTCATTTAAATTATTAAATTTTTCTTCAAGATGACTACTTATTTTTTCTGATATTTCACCATTTTTAGTTTTAATATCTTTTTTTGCCTTTTGAATATTTTCCTTAGTATCTTTTATTTTTTTGTCTAAATCATCTTTCTTGTACATACATTCAATAGTTTTTGTTTCCAATTCATCTTTAATCTTTTCGTTTAGTGAATTAAATTCTTCACTTACTTTTTTCATTTTTTCTTGCATTTTTATTCCTCCTATGTAAGTTTTTTCTTACTATAATAGTATAACCAAAAGAATAAAATTTTAAAAAAACAAAATAGGAATTGTGTTGTTTAACCAACAATAAAAGAAAAATATCTATTTTTCTTTTATAATATTTTTACTGCAATGATAAGTTATTAAAAAATAGCCTCCATAGATAAACACTATTATAAGAGAAGTTACTATAACTGAATTTAAAAGTCCATCTCTTCCAAACATCTCTAAAATAATTAATGCAAAACGCATACCAAATATTGAATGTATTATTGCAAGTATTAATGGAAATAAGAAAAATATTAATATTTCCCTAAATAAAGATTTTTTTATTAAAGATTCGTCTGCCCCAATTTTTCTTAAAATAATATATCTTTTTCTATTATCACTTGCTTCACTTAAATTTTTTAATGCAAGTATAGCCGCACTAGACATAAGGAAAATTATTCCTAAATATATTCCTAAAAAAGTAACGATAGCTCCAAGCCCAATAGAAGAATCTTCTAAAGAAGTTTTAGTTGTATAAAAAGCACTTCCAATATTTGAACTTTGTTTTTTAAACAAATCATCTATTTCATATTTTTTATCACGATTAGCCTCTTTATAGTTTGCAGTAAACATAGTATATATTGGTTCTTCTTTTGCAACAACTGAATCTGGAACTATAAATATTCCACCATTAATTTCTCCACTTGAAAGTTCTACAAATCCATATATACATTTCTTATATTTTGGCTTTAAAGTCTTACCAAACACTTTTATTTCAGTTCCTGATTCCAAAGCAATATTTCTAACATCCGTTAAAGCTTTGAAATTAGAAAGAATAATATATTCATCATCATTTAGTCTTAGCTCTTCCCTGTTATATATATTAGCAATTTTGTTATAATCACTTATACTCATAATTTCTTCAACATAAGTATTATCATCAATTTTCCCACTAGCAGTTAAATTAGAATAAAGTTCACTTCCTAAGGAAGTTTCTGTATTAAAGCCCATATCACGATATGTGCTAGTTACAACATATTCTTTAACTAATGATGAATAATCAAATTTATTTTTTTTATATCTATCCAGAATATTTACACTCATACCTTCTTCTTGATATGCTGCAACTTGAATATCAGCAGGCATGAATTTGGCAATATTTTTATTTAATGAGTTTCTTAATGATAAAGAACTTGATAAAGCACATATTGTTAAGAATAACATAAGGCAAATTACAGTCATTGATATAACCGTTGTATTAATTTTACTGCTTAATTGACGAATCATGAACTGATTAAGTCCTTTATAGTAAAGGCCTTTTAAAGACATAGCAACTTTTAATATAAGCCCAGAAATACTCCAGAATATTAGAAAAGTTGATACTATTCCTATAATTATAGGCTTAAATATTTCTTTAAAATCCTTCATGTTCATTATTCCATCAGTAACCATATAATATGCATATCCTAAAGCTACTGCTGATAATATAAATATAATAATACATACAATTGGATTTTTAATTTTAACTTTTTCGGATTTTGCACTAGAATGTAATAAATCAATCAATTTACATTTACTAATAATAATAGTATTAAATATCATTACTATAAAATACATTATTCCAAAATAAATGCATGTTTTTATTAAAGCTGAAAAAGAAAACACAAATTGAAACTTTGACATATCAGCATCAAACATTTTAGCAACTAATATACTCATAAGTTGAGATGCAAATACCCCAAGAATAAGACCTGCTCCAAGTGAAATAAATCCAATTAATAAAGTTTCTAAAAATAATATAAATGATATCTTTCTTTTACTCATACCTAAAGTAAGATAAACACCAAATTCTTTATTTCTTCTTTTAATTAAAAATCTTGAAGCATAAATTATTAAGGAACCTAGTATAAAAGAAACGAATACGCTAGTTGCTGAAAGTAATCTTGTTAATAATGAAATAATGTCTTCTTTTCTTGAATTAATGTTTAACATCACTGTTTGTGAATCAATTGAATTAAAAATATAAAAAATTGCAACTCCTAAAACAAGGGTAAAAAAGTATATTGCATAGTCTTTCATACTCTTTTTTATATTTTTTAAAGATAATTTAGCGATCACTTATATCGCCTCCAAGAATAGTTACAACATCAATAATTTTATCAAAGAATTCTACTCGACTTTCATCACCCTTTTTTAACTCATTAAATATCTTACCATCTTTTATAAATATTACACGACTTGCATAACTTGCTGTAAAAGCATCATGCGTAACCATTAGTATTGTTGATGAATATTCTTTATTCAAATATTCAAATCTTTCTAAAAGCATTTTAGCAGACTTAGAATCAAGTGCTCCTGTTGGCTCATCTGCCAAAATTAGTTTTGGATTAGTAATTATTGCACGAGCAGATGCAACTCTTTGTTTTTCTCCGCCACTCATTTGATAAGGATATTTATTTAATACATGACTAATATTTAAATGTTCACTTACTTTTTTTATTTCATGATCAATATAATCATATTTTTTATTTTGAATGGTTAAAGCAAGGGCAATATTTTCATACGCTGTTAAAGTATCTAATAGATTAAAATCTTGAAATATAAATCCAAGTTCTTCTCTTCTAAATTTATTTAAAGCATTTCCTTTAAGTAAAGTAATATCTTTTCCTCCAACATAGATATGTCCACTTGTAACTTTATCTATTGTAGATATGCAATTTAAAAGTGTTGTTTTTCCACTTCCACTTGCACCCATGATAGCAACAAATTCACCCTTTTCAGCACTAAAAGATATATTATCAATTGCTTTAGTTAAACTTGATTTACTACCATAATATTTTTCAATTTCAACTACATCTAATATTTTTTCCATTTTTCCACCTCTCATGTTTAAATTATACTTATATAATAGTAATAAATCCTCCGTTTTATATTTCAAATACATTACAATTTTGTAATAATCATTTTATATTATATAAATTATTCTTACCAAAAGTTATTTTAACTTCTGTATATTCATTTTCTTTTGATGAAATGCTTATTTTATGTCCAAGTTTATCAATAAGTTTTTTAACTATATATAAACCCATGCCAGTTGAATTAGCATCTTTTCTACCATTTTCACCAGTAAAAGTCTTATCAAATACACGAGTTATATCACTTTTATTTATTCCTATACCATTATCATATATAAACAGATTCACTAAATCTTTTTCTTCTGTTGCATATATTTTAATAAGAGAATTTCCGTTTTTCTTTTTATACTTAATAGAATTATTTAAAATTTGATTTATTATGAAAATTAACCATTTAGTATCTGTATAAACAAATATATTTAAATTTTCAACGTTAACTGTAATATTATTTAAAAGAATTTCATCTTTATTCTTAATCATAACCGAATTTATAATTTTTTCCAAATTAGTCTTTTTAATTAAGAAATCTTTTTCAGCATCATTACTTCTTACATAATAAAGCACTTGATCAACATAATTATCAAGTTTATTTATTTGATTAAGATACTTTTTATCAATTTCATTATGATGATTATGGCACATTAAAGAAAGACTTGAAAGAGGAATTTTTACTTCATGAATCCACATTTCAACATATTCCTTAAAATCACTTAAATTCTTTTCATAAAGTTTTATACGTTCATTCATTGACTTATCAATTTGATATAAACTATCATATAAAATTTTGCCTTCTAAAAATGATGGTTCATTTAAAGTCTCTAATACTAAATATTTCTTATCTAATAATTTAGTATTATTAATCAGTTCATTATAAAATTTCTTTTTTCTAAAATAATTATATAATAATAGAAATATAAAACTAGATAAGAAAAATATAATACTTATAATAATTAAAAATGAATTAACTTGAAAAGTAAACATAAGAAGTATAACTAAAATAAATAAGAGTAAACTAACTAAAATATTAACTTTATTATCTTTAACAAATCTAAAAAAACTCATAATAAAATATAACCTACACCTTTTTTAGTTTCAATGGCATCTTTTAAACCGGCTTCTTCTAGTTTACTTCTAACTCTACTAATATTTACTGTTAAAGCATTATCATTAATATATTCATCATTATCCCATAGACTAGTCATTATTTCATCTCTAGATACAATAGTTCCAATTTTATTAAATAAACACATAAAAATAATCATTTCATTTTTAGTAAAATCAATTACTAATTCATCATTTTCAAGTCTTGATCTTGATGTATTCACTGAAAAATTTCTATATCTTAAATTAGATACATTCTCACTTCTTTTTAAAACAGCATTAATTCTTAAAATCAATATATTTGGATTATATGGTTTAGTTATATAATCATCTGCTCCATAAGTAATAGAAAGGGCTTCATCAATTTCACTTTCTCTACTTGTAACCATTATAACTGGAACATTACTTTTTTCTCTTAAACTTTTTAGAATTTCTTTTCCATTTAAATAAGGCAAATTTATATCCATTAAAATAAGATCAGCATCACTTTTTAATATACAATTTAAAGAATTATCAAAATCTGTAGTTGTATCAATTAAAAAATTAGAATTAGTAAGTAAAGATACTAGTTCTTGCCTAATTAGTTCATCATCTTCTAATACAAATATTTTCTTCATAGCTTTCTCCTTTTATTATTATATCATTTATTCATTAATTTTATCTTACACTTTTGTAATATTGCTTATTTTTATACATTAATTCGTCTGATAAACGTATCATTTCTTTAATACTTATATTATTTTCTTTAAATGCACAGCCTATGGCACAGCTATATTTAGTATTATTAACTTCATTAGTAATAGAATCTAAAAAAACATTTATATTACTTTTATACATATTAAAACAAACTATCATGAACTCATCTCCACCAATTCGATATAAACGCATATTTTTATTCTCATGTTTTTTTATAATATGAGCAAGAGTTTTAATTGCTTTATCTCCTTCTTCATGACCAAATGTATCATTAATTTGTTTTAAATTATTAAGATCAATGCTTATTATTGCTGATATATCTTTTTCACGTAGTTTTAAGTCTTTGAATAAAGGTTTTCTTGTTTCAGTATTAGTAAGCTCATCTTTAGTATAATATTCACACAATAAATAAAAATAGTAAAATATTACATAAAATAGAAATCCTATAAATGGCTTATTCATTAATATTGAAATAAATAAAAACAAAGATAAAATATTTCTAATAACAGATGCTTTTTCATAATATTTAAGATAATTAAAAATATCTATTATAAAAAGAAACATATTATAGAAAAGAACCATTTTATAGCAATCAAACATCAAAGATAATATTAAAAATACAAAATTGATTCCAATTAATTGATATTTATTTTTAATAGAATAAATAGATAAACTACAGAAATTAATAATATATAAATTATATAATGTTACTCCATTTATATATAGTAAAAATTCAATGATATTAAGTAAAAATAAAAATTTTAAAATTGAAAGTTCCTGACTTTTTTTAATATAAACTACTTTAGAAAAAACAAGCAAAACGACATAAGAAAGAATAATATAATAGTTACTTAATAAATAATCAAACATGAAAATCCTCCTTTAATTAAAAAAATGATTTAATAAAACCTTAACTCCTAAAGAAATAAGTATTAAACCACCAATAACTTTAGCTGATTTATTTAAACATTTACCAAATTTATAGCCAATATTAACTCCAACAATAGTAGTAATAAATGTAATAACATAATTGAAAATTGATGGAATAATTATGTTAATGTTTAAAAGAGAATAAGTTATACCTACTACAAAAGCATCAATACTAACAGAAATTGCTAAAAGAGTCATTACTTTAGGTTTAAATCCGCCTAGTACAGCTTCTTCACTTTCACTTTCTTTTATCATTGATACTCCTAAAAATAAAAGAATTAGAAAAGAAATTAAATAACCAATACTCATAAGTGATGAAGATACAATAGATCCAAAAAAATATCCTAGTATTGGCATAAGTGTTTGAAAAAACGCAAACAATAAAGCTACTATAAAAGACTTTTTAATGATATTATCATTTACTTCTAAGCCTTTACAAACAGATGTTGCAAAAGAATCCATACACAATGAAAGAGATATTACTAATAATTCAATTATATTCATATTTTCTCCTTTATAAAAATATATGTTTAAATAAAAAAAGTAGTATAATATACTACTTCGTTAATTTAAAATCTGATATGCTAAATTCTACGTCACTTTTATAACCAGTTAATTTTTTTAGATTAGTTACTTCTTTAACATTAATAAAGTAATTAAAACTTGTTAAAGTTGAAGTTATAACTGATAATGAAAATAATAATATACTAATTATAAATAAGAAATAACTTCCAATAAAGAATGTTAAACAAATAAGAACACCAAATCCTATAATAGCCATTAAGTTAATAATAAGAACTATAAATCTTTCTTTACTAGTTGCCTCATATTCATCAATTTTTCTTTGAATATTAACTTTATTTTTTACGATTGCTTGATTAAGTTTAGAAATATTTCCTTTAGTATTTTTAACAATCCTATAATCTCCAGTTGAAGAGATAATTTTAACTTTATCGTCCATTACTTCATAATCAACTATATATTTTTTAAAGTAATGATTTAAGAATGAGTTGTATTTATCTACCAGTTTATCAAATTGCTTTTTTATACTTTCTAATATTTTCATAAAATCCCCCCTAAATTGCTGAATATAATACCACATATTAAAAAAATATTCAAGAAAAAAGAAAACTATTCAGTTTTCTTAGCTAATTTCTTTTCTTCTTTATGATTTAAAGATAAAACGCGATTTCTTTCTGATTTTAAAACATCAAATACTAAAAATACATCATCATAAATATTCGCATCTATATTATGTTTTGGAATACATTTAATAACAGTAGGTGAAAAATAACGTTTAATATTATTTAAAACGCCTAGGTTATGATTTGCTTCTGGATACAATCTTTCATAACTAAAGTATTCTTTATTTTTAATTGTTGTGCCAATCGCAGAAAGTTCACCAGCAAAAAGCACTTCTTCTCTATCACCATAATTTAAAGCATAAGAATATGTAAATTTTTCATTATCATTACATGTATTCATTATATAGGTTTCTGTTGTATCCAAAATATGATACTCACAAGTAATTTCATTTAAAACATCATTACTAAATATCCTTAAAGAACCATTTTCATAATTATCTGTACTAATTTCAATGCCTTTTTCTAGTGAATCAGTTTTGGAATCTAATAATCTAACATTTATTTCCTTTGTATCTGGAGTATCAACAATAATTTTTATTGACTTTTTAGTTGTTTCAACATCATATTCACCATTTTTTAATTGTTCATCTGACAAAAACGATAAAACATATTTTATAATAAATTGTAATATTGCATACTCCCCTTTTGGGTTATTAATATCAAAACCAATTCTAGATAATCTTCTAAATATTGCCATACATAAATCTTCGTTTTCCATGTTTTTCTTACCATTATCCTTTCGTGTTAATATTATATAAAATATATATGCAAATTACAAGAAAAAATGAAGCACTATGCTTCATTAACTATCTTATCAAGTACGGCATTTATCATCTTTCTAACTGCATCATCACTGTACTTCTTAGCAAGTTCAACTGCCTCATTAATAACTACTAAATCAGGAGTATCCATATATTTAAGTTCATATATACTCATTCTAAGAATCGCTTTACCTTCTGCATCTAACCTATCAATTGACCAGTTATTTAAATAGTTATTAGCAATTTTATCAAGTTCATCCATATAAGTGACAACACCATATACAATATCTTTTACAAATTCATTATCAACTTCAACATTTTCTTTTATTACATTATCTATATCATAATCTATATTATTTTTTTTATATAAATCTATTTGATATAAAATAGTCATTATTTTTTCTCTAAGTTCACTTCGTGTAGCCATTTTACCACATCCCTCACACGCATAATTTTATCATAAAGAATAAATGAAGTAAACTACATATTTATTCGTTTCTTTATCTCTTCATGTATTTCTTCAATACTTAACATTTTACCATCTTTATCACAATTAATAATTTCCCAGTTTAAAAGTTTAGCAGCATAATTTCCGCTTTCGTATACTTTACGCATATATTCATCATTTCTTTCATGAATATCATTTTTAATACCATCATTTACTTTTCTTTTACTACGCATTTCAGTAACTAAATCATATGGAGCAGTCAAAAATATAACCACATCAGGTTTAATTACACCTAATTTTTCATATTCATAATCACATACATATTCAATAAATTTTTCTTTTTCATTCATATCAATAGTTGCAGCTTGATAAATAATACTTGAAGTTGTATATCTATCTAAGATAACAACATCACCATCTTCAAGAGCAGGTTTAATTTTATTTTTACAAACTATTGCACGATCTATTCCATAAAGAGAATTAACAAAATAAGGAGTTACATCTTTAATATCTCCAAAATCACCATTTAAATATTTTTCTACTAACATTCCGCTTGCCTCATGGTAAGTTGGAAAATGATGAGTTACTATATTATATTTTTTACTTAAATATTCTTTTAGTAAACTAAATTGAGTAGATTTTCCAATACCATCACAAGCACCTTCTATAACAATTATTTTACCTTTTTTCATACTATCACCTACTATTTCAGTATAACAAAAAAAGGTTATAATTTCTATAACCTTATTTATATTTTGGACTAAAAGTTACAGTTTTATCAACCATTGCTTTTATAGAAGATGAATCAAATGGTTTTTGAATCATATCTATAACACCTTCATAAGACATCGCTTTTTTAATGCCATCCTCTGTATCTTCTCCACTTATAATTGATACCGGAATAACTTTAAATAAATCATTTTCTTTAAAATAGTCAAGAACTTCATATCCATTCATATTTGGCATTTGTAAATCCAAAAATAATCCAACTAAGTTATCATTTTTATATTCATCTATAAGTTTAATTGTTTCATTACCATCATGAGCAACTAACACTTCAAATTCATTTCTAAAAATCTTTGTAAAGAAATTAGTTATTACAGGAGAATCATCAGCTATAATAATTTTATTTCTCAAAACATTTCCATCACTCATTAATGTAATATCAACAGTGAACAACATTTTATATTCTTCATTTGTTATAAGAGTAACAAGTTTTTCTTTATTATTAACTGTTGTAATGACTTTTTTAAATTCATTTTCTTCGAGATTTATGGGCGAAAAGTCCCTAAAACTTTTTATAACATCATTTATTTTATCGTATTCCAGAGGTGATGAAACCCGAAGTTCCTCCCCAGTATACTTAATATCATAAAAAACATTTTTAGACTTACTAAATATATATATAGACTCATACAAAGATGCAATTATATTTGGTATGCTTTCAACCATATCTCTTATTTCCATAATTACTCTCCTAAATAAGCTTTCACTAAATTAATAATCCTATTTGCTTCAATTATAAGTGGATTAATATTTTCTTTAACAAATTCAATATTTCCATTTTTACTAGCCATTTCGTGCTCATAAGACATTTCAGCAAGTTTAGTAAACCCTAAATATTTGGAATCACTCTTCATGGCATGAACTAAAATAGAATAATTTTCCATATCATTATTATTAAAATCCCTTATAATAGCTGGAATTCTTGTTGCTGATTCATTTAAGAAATCTTTAAGTGTATCATTAAACATATCCATATCACCAAGTAATTCTAGTGCATGACTAATATCTACGCCACCATTTATTAATATTTGTGTATTCATATATCCACCTCTACTCTAAAGCTATTATATCAAAAATAATCAATAATTTAACATTTTTTTTACAAGTTTACACAAAAAAAGCAGATTTTCATCTACTTTTCGATTTCTTCCATAAATTCTTGAGATCTTTTATCCCACGAAGAATATTCTTCTTCTCCACGATGATCAATCAAATCATAATTGCTTACTAAATATTCACCTATTTTTAAACTAGATTTTTTTGCACCATTAATATTTAAATGATCACCTTTATCAAGCGTATCATTTAGCCAATCAATATCTGCAGCATTACCAACATTCAAATCATAATAATTCAAATTATTTTTAGAAGCAAAAGAGGCAATTCCTAAATGCTTACTATAATTCCAATTCTTTATACTTGGTGAACTTATCAATACTAATTTAATATTATTTTCTTTACATATTTTAATCATTTTTTTAATATAAGATACATTGTTACTAGGGACTTGTTTTCTTTTATCAGTTTTCTTCATATAATCTTTTAATTTTGCTGGAACAATTTTTCTTCTAATTTTAAATCCTTTATCGGGATGCATATAAGTATACTCTACTTTACCAAAAAAATCATTTTTATTTAATTCTTTCCAACGATTATGATATTCAAAAAGTGGAAAATAATTTTCCCAATTAGCAACCATATTTTCAAAGAAATTATATTTACGGTAAATAGCATTTGTTTCTATAACTATTACTTTTGGTTTTTGTTTTTCTAAAGCCTTATTAAAATATTTAAGAGTGTCATAAATTCTTTGTCCAGGAGTTGCACACACGTATGAAGTAAAACCATACTTATTATACATTATTAATGGTGACATAGAAGTATAAGCTTCTGAATCTCCTAAGAATAAAACATCAATTGAATTATCTTTTTCGCCTAATATTCCATTTGCTTCTATATTATTCATTCCTAATTCTTTATAATTATTTTTAGGAACAAATAAGTCAGATAATAAAATAAACAAAATAACTAAAACACTAAGAAAAATAATTGATTTAACTATATTCGAATATTTCATTTTAGAAGTTTGCATACATCGGATCAACTGTTGCATAATTTCCTCCATAAGCCCCAAATATAAGTACAAATAATATTAATGCATAATAAATAATCCACCTAATAATAATATTTTTAGAAGCAATAGATTCTCTAACATTTATATTTTTTTCTTTTAAAATACTTATAACTAACACAATTAAAATAGTAACAAATACAATTATAAAATCATATCCATCTATTCCTAAGTTTAAAATAGACTTCGGTGTAAATAAATCAAAACTAAAATTAGTGAATATTTTATATATCATTCTTCTTGCTGCAGTAAGCGAATCAGCTCTAAATATTAACTCACCAAATATAACAATTATAGTTGTTTTAACAATTCTTAAAATCTTCATGACTAAATTATCTTTATTTATTTTAGTTTTTTCATAAAATTTTAAAACTAACGGAGAAAATATATTTCCAAGTAAAATAAAGAAGAAATGATATAACCCAAAAGCAATATAAGTATATCCCGCTCCATGCCATAGGCCATTACTTAACCATACAGCAAATAAAGCAATACTTCCTGCAATTAATGGTCCAAAATGATTACCAATTTTCTTTCTTAAAACACTTGTCATTTTTCTAGAAGGTTTTGAAAGCGAAATCGGATAGAATATATAATCTTTAAAAAATGTACCTAAAGTTATATGCCATCTTGACCAAAAGTCACTTATATTTTTAGAAAAGAAAGGTTGTTTAAAGTTTTCTGGACATTTAATACCAAATATTTCACTTGTACCAATAACAATATCCATAACACCAGAAAAGTCCATATAAAGTTGAATTGTGTAAAATATTGCTCCTGCTAAAATCATCCCACCATTAAGTTCAAAATAACCATTAAAAATAGATTTAACTAATGGGTTTAGTCTATCAGCAATAACAATCTTTTTCATAAGGCCAAAGAAAATTCTTTGAATACCAAAACACATATTTTTATATTTTATTTTTTCACCAGCAAACAAAGACTCAGATATATCTTGATATCTTGCAATTGGTCCTTCCATTATAGTTGGAAAATATGCAAGATATAATGCAAGATGAGATAATTTTTCTTCTGCCTTTATTTTTCCGTTATAAACATCAACCAAATAGCTAATTGCTTCTAATGTATAAAAACTTATACCTATTGGTGCTAATATTTTAAGAAGTTTAAATTCTATTCCAATATTTAGAATCTTAAATATACGATTAATATTTATATTAAAGAAGTTTAAATATTTTGTATAGACAAGCATAACTAAAAGCAAAATAATACCTAAAAATAAAATATATTTTCTTTTCTTTTGATAAAACTTTTTAACACTTTTTTTATCTTCTGCATTTTGAAGTTCAATTTCTTCATCACTTTTATTATTTTTAAGCCATATACCAAAATGATGAATTAAAAGAGTTGCTGATATACAATAAAGTATTAATTTACCACTTAAAAGAAAAAAGAATATATAACTAGCTGCTAATAAAACATATGGTCTAACTTTTTTTGGCACAAGTTGATATACAAGCATAACTATTGGTAAAAATAAGACCAAATACATTAAACTACAATACTGCATACTAATCTTCCTCTTGTAACTTTGTTATTAAATTCATCATTGCTTCAACTGAGTTAAAGTTTTCTGGAATAATTTCAATTGTTGGTACTACAACATCAAATCCATCTTCAATTTCAGCAATTAAAGAAAGAATTGATAATGAATCAAGATAATGATCATCAATTAATGTCTTAGTATTTTCATAATCTACTCCAGGCTTAATGTTTTCTAGAATTTCTAATAATTTTTCCATAACTACTCTCCTACATAATTTGGCGTATTTAATTTATAAGTTTTAAATTCATCTCTTACAACTAAAACACAGCCATCTTTAATTAATAATATTTTCGGTAAATCACGACTTAAAAATAAATTAATACCTTCTGTTGCTGAGTATGCGCCAGTATTTTTAAATACAAATAAATCGCCAACATTTAGTTTTGGAACACTTACCTGTTTTACAAGTATATCGTTTACTGTACAAAGTGAGCCACACAAAGTAACAATTTCTTCTTCATATGTTCTTTTCTCTTGAAAAAGTTCAAAATATGGTACTTTCATTGCCATTGTACTTCCATAATAAACTAAATGGTTAATACCTCCATCTAGTATAACATATTTACCAACATTATTGCACTTAAAATCTGCAACTTTTGTTAAATATACACCAGATGAAGCAACTAAACTTCTACCGATTTCTAAAATAACTTGTTTATCTTTAAAATAAATCGTAACTAAATAGTTAAACTCTTTAAAGAAATTTTCTTCATCAAATTCATCATCTATAAAATAATATACTGGGAAACCTGTTCCATACTCTATTTCATTAGTAGTATGTCCAGTCTCTTCTTCTATTCTAGATATTAATTTATTAATTTTAATAAATTCTTTTTCAATACGACTTATTGAATGTTTTTGAGTCCCCGAAAAGAATTCAATACCAGCATATTCCATATATTCATTCATTGAATTTAAAATATCTATAATTTCATCTTCATTCATGCCAAATTGATTTCCACTTGTATATCTAGGCATTATCATTATCTTTCTTTTATACTTACTCGATAATTCTTTTAGCATATTAAATTGATTTACAGATTCAATTGTATATCTTAATATATCATCATTATTTTTAATAATATTATCAAATTCTTCATAGTTTTTATTTACACCAGATAAAACCATTTTATGAGGATCGATACCTAAATCCTCACATAAATGATATTCACCTTCAGAGCATATTTCTAATCTTGAAACATATTCACTTATTTCTTTTACAACAAAAGAATTAGCTTTAACAGCATAGCAAATATCCATATTAGGTAAATGAGTTTTTAAATATTCGCATCTTTCCTTTAAATTATCACAGTCAAAGATAAAAAGAGGCGTTTTATACTCAGAAGCTATTTTTTTATAATCCATAAATTATCCCTCAATACTTTCTAATAAAATTTTTCTATCGACTTTTCCATTTTTATTTAAAACAAAGTCATCTACTTTTTTTAAAATAGAAGGTACCATATAACCTGGAATAGAATCTTTAATTTTATTTACTATTTCATTCGGTTCAATTTCACCTACATAAAAGCATATAATTTTATTTTTCTTTTCAGAAAATATTGTAACTGCTCTTTTAATCTCATTTAATTTAGATATTTCACGATCAATTTCTTCAAGTTCAATTCTATGTCCCATATATTTTATTTGAAAGTCTTTTCTACCATTAAATACAAAATTATCATCCTCATCTATATATCCAAGGTCTCCTGTACGATAAATCATTTCTATATAACTCTTATTAAGTGGATTTTGAACAAAATGAGCGTCCGTTTGAGTTTTATTATTAAAGTATCCTAAAGCAAGACATCTTCCACTTACGCATATTTCGCCACTTTTATTTTTTTCAGTTATAAGTTCATCATTTTCATCAAGCAAAAATACTCTTTCATTTTTAAAAGCTTTACCTATAGGAATAATTTCATAATCATGGTCATTATCAATTATGTAATATGTACAATTACAAGTAATTTCTGTTGGCCCATAAACATTAACAAATGTCGCATTATGCAAATGACTTATCCATTGTTTTAAATGTTTAATAGGCATAACTTCACCACTAAAAATAACTTTATTAACAGTTTCTGGAGTTTTATAATCAAGGCCATGAAAAGTTGTTATTAAACACAATGCCGATACTGCCCATATAAGAGTTGTTGCTTTGTTATCACATAAATAATCAAGTAGTCTTACTGGCGATGAAAAATAACTTCTTGGTACAATTAATAATGTTGCTCCCATTAATAATGATGAATATATATCTTTTACAGAAACATCAAAGTCAAAAGGGGCTTGATTAGCTATAATATCATTTTCAGTAATATTAAAAGTACTAGTAAACTCTTCTATAAAATCAATTATTGAAGAAGAACCTATAACGACCCCCTTAGGTACACCAGTTGATCCACTTGTAAAGTTTATATATACAGGGTCTATATCACATTTTCGTTTTCTTATTTTTTCAAGACTATCAAAGTCAATTGAACCTTTCATTAAAGAAGATATATCAATAATTTTTTTATCTTTAAAAATATTTTTAATTCCTTCAATATGTTCAGAATCACTTATAATAATATCGGTTTCTAATGTATTTATAATTTGCTCAATTCTATTGTCAGGAAATTCTGTATTTATTAAACTATAAAAATTACCACTATAAAGAATACCAAAGAAAGCTTCTAAAGTATTAATACCTTTATCCATATAAACAGCTATAGGTTTATTAAACTTATTATATTTAAGTAAATTGGTTGCAATTATCTTTACATCCTTTTGCATATCTTCATAAGTAATAGCTTCATTTTCCATAATAACTGCTTTTTTATTTTTAAAATTATTAAATGCCTTTTCTAAATAATCTATAATCATATTACACCTCGCCTTTAAATTATATCATAAAAAAAGAATATAGTTTATTATATTCTTTATTTTTCACCTTCACTTAACATAGTAGTTATAAATATACCATATCCTGATTTCACATTTTCAACAACAACATGAGTAACTGCCCCATATATTTTACCATTTTGAAGTATAGGCGAACCACTCATTCCTTGTATTACTCCACCAGTTTTACTTAAAAGTTCTTCATCAGTTATTTCAAAATAAATGTTCTTTATTTCACTTTTTTTATCAATTTTAGTAATATTTATTTCATATTCTTTAACTTCATTATTATCAAGGACTGTTCTTATAACTGCTTTTCCAGTTTTCATATCCTTTGGATTTCCTACTTCAACTAAAGTTTTATTATATTCTTTATTGTAAGTACCATAAATTCCTTTATTTGTATTTTTTAATATATCACCATATTTATTTTTTTTATTAAGCCTTGCATTTTTAGTTCCAGGATGTCCGTCATAACTTCTATCAACGCTTGTAACATTACTTTCAAATATTGTTCCTTCATCAATTTCTACTACATTTTTAGAATTTGATTCAATTATTTCATGACCTAAAGCTCCATATATCTTACTTTCCGGATCAACGTAAGTAAGCGTACCTATTCCACTTATTGAATCTTTTACAAAAAGGCCTGTTTTATAAGTCTTATCTGTTTTTAAAAGTGTATATTCTATATCTATATTTTTATTATTTCTTCTTAAAGTTAAGTTTACTTTACCATCATTTTGGTATTTATTTATTAAACTTATAAGCGAATCTACGTCACTTACCTTAACTCCATTAACAGCAGTTATATAGTCACCAACTTGAATGTTTTTCTGCTTTTCTACATTTTCATAGAAACCAACTACTAATACGCCTTTACTAGATATTTCAATTCCAATATTTTCCCCACTTGCATAAATATAATTAGAATATGCAAAAACATTAAAAGGAAGAATACTTATCAATGAAATAAAAATAATTCCTAATTTTTTCATACTACCACCTATGTATATTTTAGGTAAATATTAAAATTTTATACTATATAAAAAGAACATAGACTTCTATGTACTTTATTCATCAATTAATTTTTTTAAACCAGTAATAAAGTTATCTGTATTGCTTACATATTTTTTTACTTTAAATTTTTTCATTTCTTTCATTAAATCATCTAAGTTATTTTCTTCATTAAGTTCTAAAATATATCCTTCATTTTTAAATAAAGTGACTATTTCTTTTTGATGATCATTTATATGTTCTTGATATTTTTCTAATCTAGCACAAGCTATAACTTTTTTACCTTTTTTAAGTGGAGTTAAAATTGAACCTGTTCCTCCATGAGTAATAATAACATCAGCTTCATCTATTAACTTATTCATTTCATCATAATCAATAAATTTAAATATATCCATCTTTTTACTTTTATAATCGCTTGAGCCACCAGCTTGAACAACAATTTTATCATTTATGTGTGACGCCTCTATATAATCTAAAAGTCGATAAAACTTTTGATCTTGAGTTCCAAGTGTAACTAAAATCATTAATAAATACCTCCCATATATATAGCTTTAGGATAATATTTTTTCATACTTTCCCATTGAACAATAAAATGAGTTACAATTGGATACACTAGTTTACCTGATAAAGTTTTTCCTTTTTGTTTAGCAAAAGATTCAATATAAATTACCCTTTTTCTAAAAATAAATCCTAAATAACATAAAGGGACGCATGTATTTGCTCCAGTAGTCACTATAACATTAGGTCTAAATTTAAAAAATAGAAATACAGAATGAAAAGCATTTAATACATTAATAAAAAAATATTTAATAAAATTCTTTTTGTTGCAATATTTAAAAAATACTACATTGTATTTATCTTTTAAATTTGATGTTACTTCTGATTTTTCAGTTACAAGCAAATAATTATAGTCATTAAATATACTTTTAAGTTCAAGTAATTGAGTTAAATGTCCACCTATACTAGAAACAAATAAAACTTTTTTCTTTTTCATATTATCAATCCTTAAAGTAATTATATCAAAAAAAGTAGATGAATTCATCTACTTTTAAAATTTTTTATTCTCTAATAAAACTACCCATTTTCCAGTTTTATTTGATCCAATTCTTTTTAAATACCCTTTTTCCAATAAATCTTTCATATTGTATCTTATTTTTCTTTCACCAACGCCAAGTATTCTTGCAAGTTCTATTTGAGTCATAGTAGGATTATCCAATATTAGGTTAATAATATCCTCTTGAACTTTTGTCATATTTTCAAAATTGATCAATATTCTATTATTTGTGTATTCAAAGTTGTTTTGGCTATAATTTATACTTACTCTAATAAAATGAGGGAAGAAATGAAAAATATTTTTATCATATTTTTTAAGGATTCTTCTAATACCAGTTCCCAGATGTTCCACTAAATCTAAATCTCTAAAAACTCTCATTAATTCCGGATTTTTCGGAGCAGAATAACCCTCTAAAAACTCATCCTCTGTAAATTCACTTTGTATTCCACCAAAAGAAGACACTTCTAATCGATTATTAAAGAATTCAAACTTGGGAGGAAATTCACTGGCCCAATCATTATGTACTAAAGCGTTAATCACAACCTCTCTTACAGCGGCATAATCATACATTGATTTTTCTATTCTTTCTGGATAAGTTATTTTAGTATATATCTTATTTTCAACTTTAAACTTTTCTAATACACGTTTCGTAGCTTTGATTAATGAGCAAAAACCATATTCATAGTTTTCCATCAGCTCATCAATGTCATCTCCTGCATATTTTGCCACTTTAATCGAAATTGTATTTTCATCAGCAAGAAGATAAGCTAAATAATTATATTTATTATCTTGAGTAAAAAAGCCTAATTGTTTTTCAAAATTATCACCGACATCAAAACCCTTTTCCTTATAGTAAATCTTTAAATCTGAAAAAGTTAGCTTTTGATTAGGTGAAATAATATTTTTTATTGAATTCCTAGTTCTTTCTCTAAACATTTTATTTATTAAATGATTATCCATTTTTTCGTTAGAGCTACCAATTCTTATAAAACAGCTTTCAGGAGTCATTCCCATTCCCTTTAAATAATATGGTTTTTCTAATCCCCTTGCTATAGTAATTTTCAAATAATTCTTTCCCTCATAAGTCAAAGTTTCCAAATCAAATAATCCCAAAACAGATGGTTCTATATTCGAAATAATCCTATCCTTAATTTTTCTTTGTAATAAATCCAGATTACTATTTAAACCAATAATTTTACCGGCATCATTTACACCTAAATAAATAGTTCCTCCATCTTTGCTATTTAAAAATCCGATTATTGTTTCTTCTAAATCATCAACCAATTTTATTTTAAATTCCACCCTTGAATTTTCCAGTATATCAACCATATTTTCCTCCACTATCCTATATACATTTTATCATAACAATTATAATTTAACTAGTAATTTCATTACACTTTTGCCGGTTATTTTGCCGGTTATTTTGCCGGTTATTTTTTATAATTTCCTAAATCATTTTTTTAGTATTTTCAAATATATATAAAAAGTAGATGAATTCATCTACTTTAACATATTACGTAACTTTCTTTTATGTATAAACGTTCCAAAATATTGTAAAATGGTTTTTAAACTTCTTTTTAAAGTTCTAAGATATGGAAATTTAATATGATTATCTTTTAAAATTCTACTCGCGTCTTTAAAATTATTAATATATCCTTTTAAACCATTACTCATACCACCAATACGCATAAGTACCATATATTCATTTAAATAGGTAAAATTCAAATCGGAATTAGTAAGTCTAACTATCATATCATAATCACTTGAAACTTTATACTTCAAATTATAAAAACCTATTTTATCAAATACGCTTCTCTTAATATACATAGTTGGATGTGCTGGACACCAGTCATTTCTTTTTCTTTTTCCACTTATATAATCTCTTATTGGAACTGTTAAAGATGAATCACAGTAAACAACATTACCATATAAAACATCTGTTGTATCACTAAAAGCATCATTTATATGTGAAAAAACATGATTATCAAATAAAACATCATCTGAGTTAATTATACCAACTATATCACCAGTTGATGCCTTTATGCCTTTATTTAAAGCATCATACATTCCATTATCTTTTTCACTTATAATATGCATCTTACCTTTAAATTTGCTTTCATAAGATTTAACAATATCTAAAGTACCATCTGTACTTAATCCATCAACAATTATATATTCAAACGCATCATAATCTTGATTTAAAACTGATTTAATTGTATCTTCAATCGTTTTTGAAGAATTATAACAAGTTGTAATAATACTAATCTTTTTCTTCATCTTTTTTTACCTCTTTAAATATAGCTAAATGTTTACTAACCATATTTTCAATTGTATATTTTGAACTTATCTCTAAATTATTAAGACCTTCTTTATAAAGATCTAATGCACTTTTAGAAGAATATTCATTAATTTTTTTATTTAAAGCTTTTATATTCTCACATGAATATAATTGATTTCTTTTAAATACTTCACGAGCTGATGCTGTTTCTAGTGTAGAAATAACTGGAAGCCCAGTACTCATTGCCTCATTTACTACGAGCCCCCATATATCTTCTCTAGATGGAAAAAAGAAAACATCACTCATTTTATAATATTCAAATACTTTTTCTTTATCGCAAAAATCAATAAAATGAACATTCTTAATATTGTGTTCTTTTAAAAATTCTAAATAATTTTCTTTTTCTTCTCCTCCACCAATTATAATAAATCCATTCTTTTCATTATTACTTATTAAAAGAGAATTTAAAAATAAGTCATAGCCTTTTCTTTCAATAAAAGAACCAACACTTACAAATAATCTTTTATAATTATAGCCAGCTTCTTTTCTAAGTTTTAATTTTTCTTCCATTTTTATTGGAAGTAAAAAAACATCACTTTTCTCTATTGAAGAAAAAGGATAAACATAAATAGAGTTTTTCTTTGCTCCATAATGTTCAAGATATTCATTTGTACATTTACCAGTACTTAAATAATAATCTGCTGTAGAAATAAATTTAGTTTTTATAAACTTTGATAAAAAAGATTCTTTTTTAGGAACAATTCCTCCATCTGCATTAAGAAAAAACTTAATATGTTTATGTCTAAGCAAAATATTTAATATAGCCCCATTTATATTGGCATAAGTTCCAATTATAACAATATCATAATTGTCTTTTAATATTTTATTTAATCTAAATGGAGAAATACCTTTTAGATTTATATAATTAAAATCAAATTCATTTTTTTCAAACCATTCTTTGTTTCGGTATTTTTCATTTCTATCTCCATTAAATATAACCGTTAAATCAACACTTTTGCTTAAAAGATTAAAAAATTTAACACGATACGGTGCAGGTATATTCGTATAATAAAGCACCTTCATACTACCAACTACTTTCTATACTCATCTAACATTTTTTTAGTAAATAATTTATCACTATAGATGGACGTATCAAAATCTTGATATTCATCCATTGTATCTAAAAGTTTAATTATATTTTTTACATTATTATTTTTTGTTGTTTTTTTAACAATATACATATTCGGATTTATTGCTTGTTCAACACATCCACCAGTGTCATAAGCAATTACTCTAGTACCACTTGCTAACGCTTCAATATTAACAGTTGGATAATTATCTTCATATGTTGGATTTATTAAAGCAAAAGATACACTATATAGACTTGCAAGATCATCTTGATTTTCTGTTCTTCTAATTCCAATAATATTTTTATATTGTTTTAGTTTACTTATTTGTTTATTGTTTAGTCCAACTAATACAATTACATAATCATCGTTAACTAATTTACTCAACATCAAAAAGTCGTCAAGCCCTTTACGTTTTTCCCAAATGCTTGCAACACCTAATAGAACCTTTTTATCTTTTGGAATATTATATTTATCAAAAATAGAATCAGTTAATCTAGGATAAAAAATATTTAAATCTATACCATTATTAATAGTTTTAACTGGATATTTTTTTAAATACGAAGATAACACAATATTTTGAAGCCAAACAGATGGCGTAATAATGGTTAAATCCTTTACTCCATTAAATAGATTCTTTTTTTCTTGATAATTTTTTCTAGATCTATCAAATAAGAGAGATGTTGGATACATTTTTTTATTTGGGCAATCATGACATTCTGTTTTCCACTTTTCACAAGAAACATTGGAAAAATAAGCACAATGCCCTGTCATAGGTAAACAATCATGAAGTGTCCAAAATACACGACCTTGAAAAGTATTTTTTAAATAATTAAATAAAACTTTATAATTTATATAATAACCATGAATATTATGTAAATGTATTATATCAGGATTAAGTTTTTTTAATTCTCGTACAATCTTTTTAGTTTTAAAATATGAGCCATGACCATGTAAATCAAAAACAGTAGTTAAAAATACATGATACCAAAACGAGAAAAAACCACCTATTTTCTTACAAGGAATATTTGCATACCCTTTTCTTCTTCCATAAATGCAAAATGCCTCTTCACCACTTTCAATTAAAGATGAAGAAATACTCCCAACAATTTTACCAGTAGATCCATTACAAACTGTATTAATACTTACTACTTTCATACACTTTCCTCATTTCTTCTTTTTATCAAAGTATAAAAATACAATATTAAATATAAAATTAAAAGAATAAACATAAAAATCACATAAGAATACACCGATCCACTTAATTTATAACTTGAAATTAAGAAATAACAAATAAGTGTTGATACTATAGACATAACTACATATATTAAAGTTTGCATTTTATGAACATTTAATAAAACTAGTACTTGAGAATATACATTAGCAAGTGTATAGAACGTTGCTCCAACTAATACAAGTAATAATAAATTTTTATAATTGCTTAAGTCCATTCCATATAAAACATTTAAAACTGGAATTCCTAACACATAAGCAGCAATTATAGCTACCATACCTACTCCAACAAGTATAATCATCATTTTACTAACAAGCTTATTAAACTCTTTATATTTTTTACTTTTAAGTAAATCATTCAAACTAGTTATAATTGGAACAACGATATAAGCCGAGCATAATCCAATTACTGTTGATGGCATAAATATAATACCAAAAATATTTTGAGCTTCCTCTGTATCAAAATAATCAAGCATATATTTACATATATTTGCAACATACATAGCTAAAAACGAATAAACAAATATTGGCAAAGTTTCTTTTAATATTAATAAAATATTATTAAAACTAACTTTACCATTTAGATACTCTTTTACATTTTTATAATCATAAAAATAAAAAAATGCTAAATTAAGAATTATTAAACTAACTAAAGCTAGTGTTATACTTTTAGTAAAATAATCTACTAATGTAAATCCAATTAATCCAATTATTCCTTTTAAAGAAAGTGATATACCTGATTTATAAAGGTATCCTTTATATTGTAACACTCCATAAACGGCATCGCTTATAGCTTCTATCATTCTAAACAAACATATAAGCATAATTACACTTAGTTTAAACAAATTATATCCATTTATAATTGAAAATAAGAAAACAATAATTACAGTAAATATGCTACTTAATACTCTATAAAGAATAAAATCTTTTGAACTAAATTTATCACTTTTACTTATCTGATATACTCGATTATAAAAAGTAGCAAGTATAAAAAATAAACAAATAAGTGAATACGCATATGTAAATACCCCTGCTTCACTCTTTAAATTAATATGATTAATTACAATCATAAAAAAAAGAGAATTAAATGAATTAATCGATGTTCCAATTAAATTCCAAATAAAATCACGTTTTTTATTTTCCATTTTTTTCACCCTTAATTAAAGAAACTTCTTGAATAAGCATCGTTATTTGTTTCTTTTGATGAAATATTATCATAGTAAGTATTAATGTTATACCTAAAAGTAAAGTAAGCATTATTCCCACAACTAAATTAGACATAGTAATAAATCCAAACATTTTAGCAAAAAATTCTAAAATATATGGAAAAACGGCAATCAAAAATAAAACGAATATTGCAATAAACCAAACAAGTGAATATTTAATTGGTAATTTATTTTTTCTTAAAAGTCCAAGAATTATTACAAACCAAACTAAAGAAAATATTAAAAGCGCGATTCTTAATTTAAGACTCATTATTTTCCCTTCTTTCTTAAAAGAATTGATAAGGTAACATTTATCATGTAATAAACATTTTTCCATGATCCTATGGATGATTTACCAGCTATTCTTTCGTTCATGCTTACTGGAACTTCTTTTATTTTCAAATTACTTAAAAGAACATCTACACTAGATATAGGCTCTGGATATTCAAGTGGATAATGAACTGCAAAGCTATCTAATACTTTTTTATTTACTGCTCTAAATCCACTCGTTGTATCATATATTTTTTTACCAGTACGAATACGGATACAAAAAGATATTACCTTTATTCCTAATCTTCTCATTCCAGAAGATTTAAACTCACTAGACGATGAATCAATAAACCTTGATCCAATTGTCATATCAGCTTCTTCTTCTAATATTGGTTTTATAAGATCTTCAACATAATTAATATCATGTTGACCATCTCCATCAAATTGTATTGCAATATCATAGTTATTTTCTATTGCATATTTATAACCTGTTTGAACAGCTCCACCTATCCCTAAATTTTGAATTAATTTAACATGATTTATATTGTTTTCAAGTAAAATATTTTCAGTATTATCTTTACTTCCATCATTAATAAATACTACATCTAATTTATTGTTAGCTTTTTTATTATAAGAAACAATATTATTATATACTCTTAAGATATTTGCTTCTTCATTATAAGCAGGTATAATAAGTAATATTTTAGGATTTTTCATATAACGTATCCCCACAATCTATAACTATTATACCAAATTATCCTATAAATGAAACAAATATAGTTAGAATTATACAAACATTTACTAAAATAGAAATAGTATTAATTACTGAATAATCTTTAATTTCTATTTTGTTTTTATTCATAAATATTGGAGCAAGCCACATTATTGGTATAAAGTATCTACCTTGGACTCCATTTATAAACATTGTTCTATTCTTTTGAGCAGCTGCATATAAAGCATACATAATAAGCATAAATATAAGTGTTCCAATTAAACCAGAGTAAACTTTTTCAAACTTTTCAAGTTTAATATTTGAACTTTCTGAAAGATATGAAAATATAAATATAAATAAATATATTATTGGAAGTATTCCAGCTGGATTAACTTGTCTTTGATAAAAATAATCTCCAGCAAATATATTTTGAATATATAAAAGCCCTTCATTAAATAACGTATTAATAAGTTTATTAAAATAAATTAAAATAGTTTCAAAGAAATTGTGATTACCAACACTGCTATCTATACTAATTCCACCTATTCTCATCCAAGTAATACTTGATAGAATTCCAATAAATATAAATAATGCACTAAAAAAATATTTTCTTTTATTACTACCATAAATCTCTTTAGGTAATAAAAATAGTAATCCAATAAGTGGAAGATATGTTGTTTTACATACGGAAATAACAATAGTCATTAAAATAAGTTCTATATATCTAGAAGTATTAATCTTTTTCTTTTCTTTTATATATTTAAGAATTGTTGCAATAAATAAGAATGACACTGAATTAATCACCGTATCTGCACTTATTGAAGATGTATAAGCAAGAACTACTGGGCAAAGAAGTAAAATCATCATTGTCTTTTTAGCATATGGAAGTCTTTTTAAACCTATTGCAAATATAAGTGTACATATTAGCATATTAGTAAGTCTTCCCAATAGACCAATAATATATGGACTTAAATTAAATATACTACCTATCTTCATACCTACAGAAGCCGGCAAATAATCTAAAAATACATAACTAGCACAATGAATATACATTCGTTTTTTTATACTTCTATTTAAAGGTATATTTATTACTTTAGAAATTTCATTATAAGTTCTATATTCAGGATATTTATCTTTATCATCGAATATAGTTGTTTTTATACTTTCAGGAAGTTTATCAGTCCCTTTTCCTTTACTATTATATTTAGAGATAAATCTACCTTCAGATATTTGATAAGCCCTTATATAATGAAAAGTTTCATCACTTTGAGTAAACATTGGCGGTGTAAAAACATAAAAACTTGATAAAATAATAGCAATAATAAAATACTTTTTATGTAACTCTAATTTTGGATGTTTAAACACATACACAATAATTAATACAGCAATAATTAGTAAGCAAATAAGAATAGCAAACCAAACATAATAATTATAATTATGAATCTTTAATTTATTCATATTATTTACTAGTAAACTTGTATAATAAACAACAACAAAAACAATTGATAAAACTAAGTATAAATATTTATTAGTTACTATTTTAACTATTAAATTTTTTAATTTATCAATAATATTCATAGTACTCACTTCCACTTCTAAATCCAAAATCTAAACAACATTAATAATATCATATAACAGAATAAAAAGATATAATAGAATGTCTGAAAAGCGATTGGATTAAACCTTAATGTTTTTTCATATACTTTTTTATTTCCCAAAGGAATAAGTATAAGTGGCAATATTGGAATAAAATATCTTCCTTGTACTCCACTTATTAAATGAACACTTTTTAAATAAGCAGAAAATTCTTGAATACTAAAATTTTCGTAACTTATATTCATTAAATACAATGTCCACTCAAACATTGATAATATTATTAAATAACTGACACTAATGAACGTAATTAATAATATTATTTTATCAAATTTACAAAACTTAAATTCGTTTACAATTTTTTTACTATTTTCTATTTTAAAACTAAATAAAGAAATAATTAATAAATTACCAAGTAAAAAAGCATCTATAAACTTATATGTAAAAATATTAAACACACCTAAATTACCAAAGATTGTGTCAACGTAAAAACTAAATTCATTTTTTAAAGTATGGTAAAAAATTTTAAGAGTATCAATTGGATTTAGAATTGTACTAATAAGAACTCTTCCACTTGTCATTTTATTAAAAGTAAAATATCCAAATATAGAAAAAATGAGTACAAAAACTATTAAAACAGCAATTAATTTACTTTTGTTATTTAAAATATATTTTTTTAAACTTTCTCCATTAATATCTAAATTAAATAATCTAAATTTTGTTTTTGATAATGGTAACATAAATATTAGTAAACCTAATAAAACATATGGTAATTTACATATTGCTATTAGAAGCAAATAAAATAGCAATATCATTAAATCTTTCAAAACAATATTATCTTCTTTATACTTAAGTTCAAATACACTGGCAATAAACAAAAAACAAGTAGCTGTAAGCATAGTATCATAAGAAATAGAAGACATTTGCTGAAGGCATACAGGTAGTAACATAATACACATTAAAGTTTCCTTTTTAATTGGCATTTTCTTTAAAGCTTGATTACAAACCAATATATAGAAAATAAGACCACAAATTTCCATTAATGATAAGTAAATATAATAAGGGACATGAAATATCTCTCCAATAATTGAACCAATAATTTGAGGAAAGTGCTTAATTGCTGTTATTTTTGGTAATTTAAAACTATTTTTAACATTTACTTTTTTAGAATTATCAAAATAATCTTTTTGATTTACTATATTATTTTCATTTATTGTTGTATCCATAGAAGCATCAAATTTCCCAAAAACACTTTCATAAGTATCATCTAAATTTCTTTCAGAATACATTAAATTAATATGATCAATCTCATCAGGTACATTGTGAAATGGTATTAAAAATGACATAGATAGTCCTAATATACTTGCATAAATAACAAAAAACTTATTTATATTAAAGAGATTATGACGTATAAAATGATCATCCACATTCATTTTATTAAGAAATACAGATAAAAAATAAATAAAAGAAAATGAGAAAATTAAAATAATAATTGCTTTTACTTCAAATCTTTTATACAAAAGAAAAGTTGAAAATAATGCATATAAAATTATAATCATTATTGGTTTTATAAACTCTATAATCCTATTATTCATCATAATAACCTCACATATCATCTTTATTTTATCATGTATAAGGATAAATAGTAAACATAATAAAAAGCACAACTTAAAATGTGCTTTAACTATCGTATAATCATATTAAATAAAATAATTTAATATTAATAATAAAGTCTTTATATTGATAGCTATTAAACTTAACGAAACAAGTATATAACTCATTTCTTGTGAAACATTAATCATACGTTTTTTCGGAATAAGAGATAATAGAAGTAATATATTTATCGGTATATAATATCTTCCTTGAATACCTTCAATATTTAAGCCACCTATTGGAGACCATATTATATATAAAGCTAACTCCACCATAAAAGCACATATAGCAAATGTTATACAAAAAGCAATTGTATCAAATATTTTTCTTTCACAATTATCATTGTATACTGAAAATAAAAGTATAATAATATATAACATTAAATAAAACGCTGGTGTACTAATTTCTCTCCACAGAATTAAACTTCCAATAGATTGATTAATATAATTGCCTGAATTAACTGTCAAATCATTTATTAATAAATATAAAGAATTAAAAGGATTTCTAATTATATACGTGGTATTACTAAATGTATTTGCCGTTGAACTAACTATTACAGACTCAGAATGAAGGAACCAGCCTAATATCGCAGCTAATAATAAAACAATACAACTGCTGGTAAAAACCCATTTTTTCTTGTCCATATTTTTTAATTTCGGAAATAAGATAAACACTAACAGTCCTAAAGGTAAGTAGCACAATTTTTCAGCGGATGCAAATAACAATGATAAAGTTAAAACAAGTATATCACAGTAACTTATATTTTCATCTTTACTGAATTTAATTTGCAAAATTTTGCTAATAAATAATAATGAAAAAATATTAATCATTGCATCCACAGAGATAGATGTCGCCTGTTGCAAAAATATTGGGCTCAACATATAAACAAGTAATAATTTCTTACCAAATGGAGATATTCTAATAATCAAGAAACCAATAAATATAAAAGATATATATTGAAGTAATTTAGCAATAAAAACTCCTATATATGGAGAAACATTTACCATTTTTCCAATTGCGAGACCACATGATACAAATAAATAGTCAATTGGGTTATATCTATCCCTATCAAATTCTTTTAAATCAGTATAGTCATAATCTTTTTTTATAAGCATTGCATATTCGTGGTAATTTTTGTTTCTTTGATAATAATTATTTCTTATAACTGCTGGAACCATTATTTTTTTGTTTTTATTATAATAATTTAAATTTAACGCTTGGTAAGCTGAAGTATAATGATACTGACTGTCTGGAACTTCAAACGGAAGAACATAAGTACAATACATCATACCTAAAGGTATCGCAATCAAAAGAAATAGTTTATCAACACTGCATTTCTCATTTCTTATACAATTCGCAATTATCCAAACCATAAAATATAAAATTATCAAGAAACTAAGCCTAAATAAAGAGCCATATAATGGAACATTTGAATATTTAATTAACAGTAACATTAAAACAGTTAAAAAGCCACTCATTCCAAAATAGATTGGTATTTTTATTTTTAAATTACTAAAAATATTTACTCTTTTTAATTTCGCCTTATAAAAGAATAAAGCAAAAAAAACAATCGCAGATATAATCGTTGCCCATTTATACCAATAGTAGCTTTTATTAAAACCATTTATAAAAGTATATAAAGCCATTCCATCAAGATTACTATTATTAAATTCAAGTTCAGCTGAATCATCATCAACAATTTCATGTAAGTATATACCCAGATTTTTACCTTTTTCAAGATTCGTAAACTCTATAGAAAAGTTGTATATCCCACTAAGATTTTTATATTTCTTTGGTATTTCAAAATCGATGTACTTTCCATCATAAAATTCTGGATATGAATATTTTTTATAAGCAATCGTCTCACCATTGTCATCAATAAGCTTAACATTAAATTCTACATTTTTTATCATACTTCCATAAGTTGCAAGCCTGAAGACAATATCCTTGGTATTACAAGATTCAATATTAATTTGTTGATTAAATATATCATTTTTAGAAATATTTCCATGAACGCCTGATATACTTAGTGGTTCATTTGGAATGTTTAATGGCATAATAGCTAATATAATTGCAATAATACAAGAAAAAAAAGCCAAAATTGCCAGTATATTTGTAATTTTTTTTGATTTCATAAACTCACCTGTACCATTGTATCAAAATTTTCAGAAAAAATCTATGGCAATCGCTAAAAAAATAATTAAACAAACTTTTTTAAACATTACACCTGAAAAAGTCGTTTATATCATAAAATGCACATATATATTAAAATAATTTAGAAGTTATCATTTAATCTCAAACTTTAATTTAGTCGTTACAAAATTATATACTACTAGAGATCATTTAAACAATCATTATCTTTGAGACTTACTTCAGAAGAATTAATTGAATTAATTAATCAGAATGCCAACAAATTACCCATTTAATTTTGACCTTCTTTGGGGGTAAGGGGAAGTTTGCCTTTTTTTATTTGATTCTATAAAATAAATTTATTTTTTTGTTTTCAGACTAATCTCCTTCTTTAATTAATTTTTTTACAATATACAAATATGATATAAGGAATATCATTAAAAGAATTAAATATGATAATAAATATGACAATATTGATACTCTTATATAATTATTAATATTGTAGAACAAAACACAGTATAAAACAGCAACTACTATTGAAACACTATAAAAACATACTTGTTCTTTATTATGATTTAATAATATCAAAAAGGAAGAAATAGTTACAGATAATGCATTAAAGGTAGCACCTAATATAACAAGTGATAAATCTAACTTGTATGTTATTAAGTTCTCACTATATATAAACGATAAAATCTCTGTACCAAAAAAGTAACAGAAAATAGTACCTAATCCCCCTATTGCGACAATATAGAGCAATATCCTAAGCGTATAATTAAAATACTGTTTATAGTTTTTAGTGCTACACAATTTCTTTAGTTCATTTAAAAAAGGATTCAAAATATATCCACTAATTAGACTCAAAACTGTTGCAGGCATTATTAAAATAGCAAAAACACCTTGGATTGAATCGGGAGCATAATATTCTAATATATATTTTTGAGCATTTGATAAAAACACTGCCATAAAAGAAAACACAAAAATATAGCTTGACTCAAATGTTAGAAGTTTAAAGTTTTTAAGTGTTAATTCTATTTTAGTATCACCATAATTCTTTTTAAATTGTTTTATGTCATAAAAAATTAAAAAAAATAAATTGCTAATAACTATTCCTAAACAAGAAGCAACCAAATTGCAGGTAATCAAATCTATTACCAAAAAAATCAATATCGATACAATTGATTTAAACGTATATGATTTCCCAACAATATCTAATCTATCACTAGTTTGAAATAATGCATAAAATGTATCAGAAATGGCATCCATAATCCTAAACAACATTAATAATACAATAACTAAAATTTTAGTAATATTTGAAGTTGTAAAAATTGTATAAAAAGTTATTAAAAATAAGCTCAAAAAACAATATATAAATCTAGAGCTTAGATAATCGTTGAATTTTAATTTTATATTATTAGAAATCTGAAAAGTTCTATTGTAGAATAATGCTATATAAAAGAATAATGTACACAACGAATAAGAATACGAAAAAATACCAGATGCATCTATTCCATTAATCCCTTTTACAATTAAAAGATAAAAGAGTGATGCAATGCCATAAAAAGATAAACCAAAAAAATTCCAAAATACATTTTTTAAACTACTACTTTTTTTCATTTGTTTTACTCTCTAAAATTGCTACATGTTGTTCTAATTCAATTATTTTCTTATTGTGTTCGGCAAGTCTCTTACTATAATTAAAATTTATGATATACAATAAAACTACACATAATGTTAAAAATAAAGCTGGTGGATATTCTATTCCTATCTCAGTTGCAAGCCAATCCAATGATTTTGGAAATATAGATAATATAAGCATAGCAATAGATGCCATTACCCAGCCAAAACTAGTAATTACACTTAATTTGTTTTTTCTTACAGAATCGATTATATATATTATAATTATTATTGCTAATATAACAAAGTAATGATTTTTCATTATTTTACCTTCTTTACACCTATACTTTTAATAGTAATTATTACTATCTCATAAAACATTCTAATCATATATTTAATTGGTTTAATAATTCCACCATGCATACTTTCTCCAGCTTCACGTAATCGCATTTTAACCGGAATTTCTTTAATTTCATATCCTTCAAAAAGCATTTCGATAATTAAATTGGCATCTGGAAATTCTGGATAATTACCCATTTGAGCATATCTCTTAATTACGTCTTTATTCAAACACTGAAAACCAGATAGTGGATCTGCTATTTTTTTTCCAGTAAACAGCTTAATTAGTAATTCAAACAACTTCGTTCCTATTCTTCTAAACAAAGGACACGGATACCCCATATCTTTTAAATATCTTGAACCAATAACAATATCACAATTAGTCTTTTTTATTTCCTCATATAATTTTATAGCCTCACTTGCAATATGTTGTCCATCTGCATCAAATTGGATTACATAATCATAGTCATTATAATATGCATATTTTATTCCCGTTTGAACAGCCATTGCATATCGCACATTAAACACATTTGATATACATTTAACGTCATTTTTTTCAACTATTTTTCGCGTATCATCTTTTGAACAATCATTTATTACCAGTATATCAGCAAATGATACATCTTTTTTTATTTCCTTCAATACCTTTTCTATATTTTCTGCTTCATTATAAGCAGGAATTACAAAAAGCACCTTACTTTCTATGTTTTTCATAAACTCACCTTTTTCAATTATATCATATATTAATTATTATTGTAGAAAAAAGAATGTTTCATTCTTTTATAGATGACTAAAATAAATAATCATTAAAGAATAAACATTCATAAGTATGATTAAATAACTAACAACAGTTATAAAATTATCTTTGTTTTTAAAAGATTCTATACCTTTAAAATTAGTAATAATCATAATTGGTAACAAAAGAGGTATAAAATATCTACCTTGTACACCATCTATAATACTTGCCCCTACTGGAGTCCATTGAACATATAAACTTGTAAACATCAAAGCAACAGTTGAAACAATTATAAACGCTTGCATCCATTTATCCCATTTATCTATTTTTTTAGTGTTATCCAAAACAAATACAATTATTATCATAAATAAATACATAAAAATATATAAGTATGATAAGTTAACATCAAAGTAACACAATGAAAATCCAATAATATTATAAACATATAAAGTAATGTTATTATATAGACTTTGATAAAATATTTTAATATAGTCAATTGGATGCATCAAAATAAATTTAACTTGATCTATTGAACTAACTCCAACATTAAATTCAATCAAATAAGATGATGATATCTTTAACCAAAATAAATTAATAAAAACCACAATAATCGCTAAAGATATTATATTTATATATTTATCTTTCTTAGATTTAAACTTACTAAAAGGGATTAAAAACAAGATTAAACATATTGGTAAATAAACTATTTTACAAAGTGACATTACAATAGAAGAAATACTTAAAATAATTTTATCTTTCCTATCAACTTTTTCCTTGTCATGTTTTATATGTAAAACATATGATATTAAAAAGAATGACATTCCTATTGTAAGTGCATCAGCAGATAAAGATGCTGCTTCTTGTAACATCATCGGCATAAAAGAAACAACTAAAATACATATTTTTTTAAAAGGTATTAACTTTATTGCAAAATACATTAACAATATCCAAAACACAAAATTAGTTAATCTACCTAAATAAGCAATATATAATGTTGGTAAATGTAATATTTTCCCCATTGAAATCCCAATGACTTGTGGAATATAACATACAAAAGAATAAAGAGACATATTTGTAAAATTTTTAAAACTTTTTTTATTACTTTTTTTAATTTTTGAATTATAAATCAAATCACCATATGTTGATTTTTTATTTTTAGATTCAAATATTTTTGAAGTATCGTCTGATAGTGTTCTTCCACCTTTGCCATCTTTTTCATTTTTATCCGAAATTAAGTATCCTTCACTAATCTCGTAAGCTCTTAAAAAATGGTTTCTTTCATCCGGAACTCTTCCCATTGGAATTAAAGACATATATAACAATCCCAAAGGAATGGAAATTAGTAAAAACAATTTTTCTATTGGTTTATTTTTCCTTATAAAAAAGGAAATTAATACAAACATTACAATTTCAAAAAATAATATTAACGCAAATATTATTTTACTATTGTTTGCGGTAAAATTATTTCCACTTGTAAACTGTAGATTTCCTAAGGTAAGAAAATTCAGAATTATAATTATTAATCCCAAAACTATCTGAACATGATTCTTTTTTATGTTTTCAAATAATCTATTAACATATTTATTTTTCATATAAATCAACTATGTCCTTCTCTATTTTATCCCATTCTCTTGATTCAGCAGTCTTACGTCCATTTTTGATTAATTTATCTCTTAGCTTTTTATCTTTTCTAATTAGTTCTATCTTCTCTACTGCTTCTTCAATATTACCTGGTTCATACATTAAACAGTTTTCACCATCAACTAAATATTCAACATTTCCTTCATTTGGTGCAACAACTGATATACCACCAGTACACATCATCTCTAGAGGTGGATAAGAAAAACTTTCAAGCTTACTTGATTTTATTAAAATATCTGCTGAATTATATATTTTACCAACTTCATCATATGGAACCTTATGTAAAAATTCATCAACATAATACCAACTCTTTGGTTCTCCTTGATAAGATAAATATTTAATTTCATATTTTTTCTTATCAAGTTTTTCAACTATTTTAAATGATTCATCAACATTTTTATAATAATCATCCGAGTTTCCTTCTACAAGTATTCTAATCTTTTCATCAAAACTTCTTTCTGTAAATGGAAATTGTTCTAGTTTTATTCCATTAGGAGCATACTTAACAGTTCTATTATAGTCTTTAATAAGCCAATCTTCACACCATTTTGAAATAGTTAAATAATTTACATCATCCATAGAATAAGTTGAATTTGCACTTTGTTTACCATAATCCCCATATTCCATAAAATTAGTTTCAAAGTTTTGTACTAAATACGATATTTTATTAACTTTAGGATATATTTTTATAAAATATATTGTTGACCATAAAGTCGCGACCATTTGATCATAATGACAATCAAAATTATTTAATCTTGAACTTACAACATCTATTATTCCATCTTTATTTTCAATATTATCTTCTACATTCCCCATAGAAATGATAGAAACATCATATCCATGTTTTCTTAAAATGTTGGCATGTTTAATTACAACATTAACTCCACCACTTATATTTGTTGTAGGTAGTACAAAAACAATAGACTTAGGATTTTTAGATTTTATAAAATTTGTTACTCCCAATCCAGAATATGTAGACACATAATTTTTCATAACTCTTAAATTTGCATTTTTAGCAAGTGAGTCTCTTAAAGCTTTATCTTCAATAAGCATACTTAGTTTTTCTGTCCAACATGCTTCACTGTTTTCACAAAGTATACCATCTTCACCATTTTTTATAACTTTAAATGCTCCAACATTTGATGCAATTGTTACAACATTAACTAAAGATGCTTCCATCCATTTATTTTCTGATTTGGCATTATTAAATAAAGATTCTTCTAATGGTGCTAAATTAATATCTAATGAAGCAATTATTTTCGGTAACTTTCTCCAATCACAAAAATCTTCAACAATAATTCTATTTTCAAATTTTTTTAATTCTTCTGGAACATCAAGAATTCCAACAACCTTTAAATAAACATTTTTATATTTCTCCATGACTTTAACAATAGAAGGTAAAATTAGTTCAAAATCAGGATTATGAGTAATACTACCACTTAAATATCCAAGAACTATTTTATTATCATCTTTTACGACTGTTTCTTTTGCTTTAATTGAAAGCTCACACATTCTTTCAGAAGCAACATTTCTATTTACATAAACTTCTTTAACAAACTTTTTAAGTTCATTAGCAAGAGTCTCCGTAGTAGTTATAGCATAGTCACATAATTTTAATGTTTCTTGCATTCTATCTACGCCATCATAATACTCATCCAACTCTTCCTTAGAAAGATTATCCAAATATTTTATTGTTTTAGTATATTCTCTATCAAAAACTAAGTCATCTATGTCAAAAATAACAGTTTTATTATTATATTTTGCAAGTTTAATAAATTCTCTTATCTCATCAGTAATTGGACATCTAAAGAACACAAAAGTTCTATAATATTTTTCCATATCTAAATTAATTGCATTGTAAAATACCGAATCACTTGATAATCCATTTGAATTTAGTTGTTCCATTTGATGATCAACTCGATATCTTGAAGGATGAGGTAAATAACAACCATTTATAAAAAGTACATCTTTAACTGTAGGTAAACTTTTCTTATTTCTTTTTATTTTCTTTTTAGTATATCTCACTGATTTTTCTACAAATTTTCCAAATCCTTCTTCTTTAATTGTAGTAACTGATTTTTCTAATAAACTTCCTTTTTTACTCATAAATTAACTCCTTAATGATTATATTTCCCCATTATACCCTTTTTAAAATCTTTTTTTGCGTAAATAATACTTCTTAATTTTCTAAATTTGTCTTTTTCATAAAATATTATACACCAAATAAGAGCTTTGGTTTTAACTATTTTATTACAAAATTCAGGGTAAATATTTCCATACTCTTTTTTTATATATCTATAATTTCTTACCTTATAATAAACTCTTAAGTAATTATGATTTAAACACAACATTTCTTTATTGAAAACTTTTTTATAAAAAATATTCCCTAAATTATGATTTAATTCAATATAATTTAATCTCGCAATCTTGTATCCATTTTTATTTAATCTTAAGCAATATTCCATATCTACACCATCTATAAAATATTCACTTTTAAATTCTCCTATTTTTTTTAAAATATCCAGATTAACCAAATTTCCAGATGTCATTACATCTAATGGATAATCAACATCTTCTTTAGGCTTTTCTTTATGCATTTTTGTTTTATGCCAAGGAGAAACTATTCCAATATTTTCAATTGTTTTATTCTCAATATATTTTTCTAATTCAAGTAAATCATTTTCACTGAAAGAACTGTCTTGGTCCATCGTTAAAAGCCAATTATAGCCATCCACAATTGCGCGTCTAACACCTATATTAAGAGCTTCGGCAATTCCTAAATTATCCATATTTGGAAGATACAATATTTTTTCGCTTTTAGGCGCCTCATTTTTATAATTACTGTTATCAACGATATAAAGTCTATCTAAATATTTTAAATAACTATCAATGTTTTCTTTTGATTTAGAATCAGGATTATACCAAACAACTACTCCTGCAAATTTCATTATACTTCCTCAGCAAAACCTTTAGAAAGTTTTCTAAATATTAAAAGACCAACATAGCAAAAAACGGCACTAGCTACTAATACAATTAATAAAGAATTAATATGTGGCATATTTTGCCAGTAGAAAATATCTTTATATGAATTAATTATAGTAGCCATTGGATTCATTTTAACTAATAATTCTATTTTAGTACCCATAAACATATCAGCAGAATATAAAATTGGTGTTCCATAAAATAACATTTGAATAAAGAAATTAATAATATATTCTAAATCTCTTACATATACATTTATTGCACTCGTAATAAATATTATTCCTAATGTAAGTAAATATTGAGCTATCATTATAATTGGAAAAAACACAATATATTTGCTAAACCCAATTCCAGAACAAATCAAAAAGATAAACATTACTAAACACGATATCAAATAATTAACTATTCCACTTGTAACAACAGAAATCGGTAATATTTCTCTTGGAAAGTAAACTTTTTTGATAATGCCCCCATTTCCTAAAACAGTAAATGTCCCTTGTGATATACAAGTAGTAAACCAATTCCATGGTAATATTCCTATGATTAAGAACGTTGTATAGTGTTCATAACCAGACCCTCTTAAAAGATAAGGGAAAACTAATGCATATACCAAAGTCATTAAAAGTGGATTCACAAATGACCATAGTATTCCAAGAAACGATCCTTTATACTTTCCTCTAATTTCTTTCTTTACGTTTGATTTAAGAAGTTCTCTATAAGCATATAAATCTTTAAATAATCTCATAACTTACCTCCTATTTGCATTCCTTAAGGTATTCAGCAATTACCTTATCAATTTTCCCATCCATTTGTACTTTTCCATCATTAATCCAAATTCCTCTAGTACAAATATTTTTAATTGCCCCAAGAGAATGACTTACAATCACGATTGTTTTATCACTTTCTTTTAATTCTTGTAATTTTGCATAACATTTATCTTGAAAATGTTGATCACCTACAGCAAGAATTTCATCAATTAAAAGAATCTCAGCATCAACATTTATTGCTATAGAAAACGCAAGTCTCATATACATTCCTGAAGAATATGTTCTAACTGGATTATCAATAAATTCTTGCAATTCAGAAAATTCAATAATATCATTCATTCTTGCATCAATTTCTTTACGAGTTAAACCAAAAATAGATGCATTAAAATAAATATTTTCTCTTCCCGTGAAATCTTGATGAAAGCCTGCTCCAAGTTCAAGTAATGATGTTAGTTTTCCCTTAGTCGATATCGTACCACTAGTTGGATAAATTATTTTAGTCATTAATTTTAATAATGTTGACTTTCCTGAACCATTAACACCGATTAAAGCAACTGTTTCACCCTTCTTAATTTCTAGATTTATGTTATCCAAAACTGTTCTAGTTTCAGCTTTTTTATGATTCCAAAAAACTAATCTTTCTTTTAATGTTCCTGGTTTATCATAGTATAATTTAAACTTTTTAGTCATATTTTTGACTTCTATCGCATTACCCTTTTTCATTTGTTCACCTCTTAATTGTTCTATAATTATACAATATATTAATGTTTTTTAAAAGTGTGTCTAATTTGCTCTAATACTCTCCATCCACGACTATTTACGATTTTTACATATTTTTCATCTAATTCTTTGTATTTATTTTCTAAAATATTAAATTCATCTTTACCCTTTTGTATTAAATATTCATCATAATCTATTATATTTCGAGAATTAGAAAATTCATTATTCACCTCATTTAATAATTTATCTATATTTTTTTCAAATTGAACATTCAAATTTATATTAAGTTCATTAATATTTTGTTTTAATAGAACATCTATAGTTACTTTGTTACCACAATATATTTTATTTTTAATTTGAATACAATCAATAAAATTAATATCATAACATTCTTTTATTTTTGGAAAATCTATGATCATATTTTTGTCACATTCCATTTGCAAAAATATATGCATTTTATTAAAACACTTTATAATTTTAAAGTTAACAATCTGATTAGTTATTTTTTCTTCATTAGTTTGAATTTTCAATAATCCATTTTCGTCATAATAAAGAATTCTTTTTTTAACTATTGCATTTTCAGTATGTGGTTTAGAAATAAAATATTCATTATTCCATATAGAAATATCCAACAACTTATATTTAAGCTTAGATTTCTCTGCAGCATATTGAAACGACAATTGATCTCTATGTGAATAATTTATAATCATCGAAAACCAGGAATTCATACATTTTTGTACATTTTTATTTTTAAAATCTCTAAAGAGCACAGTTGATTCAATCAAACCACACTCATCAATAAAATTTTCTTTTGAATAAAATTTATTCAATTTAACAGCATTTTCAGCATTTTCTTTATTGCATAGTAAGCAAGCAATAATTTCATCTCTTATTGAAGTTCTACAGTAATGTTTAAATCCAACTAAATCATTTTTTGATAAATCAACATATTTATCTATAAACTTCTTTATTGAAGTAGTAAACTCTATACTTCCATCAATCCAAACAACAACATCATATTTTTTTAACTCATCAGTTCCAATTATTTTTATTTTTCTCGCAAGTTTTATATTTGACAAAGAATCATCTGTTATATATTTAACTTTCCATGTCTTAGATTTTATTTTTTTATTATTTGTATAACAAATATAGTCAATTCCCTTTTCAATATTTTTTATTTCATTTAAATTATCATAATCACCTGTAATACAAGTATATACACAAATTTTATTCATGGTTTCTCCTATATATGGCATAAGAATTCAAGGTCATTCGAAACACAAATATATACACTTGTAACACCCCAATATTGATACCCACTATGAAAATCAATCTTGTTTTCTCTTAATTTTTCTTCTAAAAGCTCAATCGTATGGATTTCGCCAATTCTCTCACAATCATCTATCAATATAATAAATTGTTTTTCTAAACATCCAGGGATTATATCAAGTATATCCATTCTGGAATACTCTTGACCATAACCAACTGGGCCATCAATTGATATTAAATCAAATTTTTTACCTTGAAATTCTTTCTTAAAATTTTTATAGGCGTTTAATTTATACCCATTAAATTCTTTTTTATAGTTTTGAAGCAAATGAATATTTTGTATATCCGAAAGTTCAGTATTTGCTTTAAAAAAATCAATCCAATTTTTATCATGTTCAACAACATCGTGCTTTATACCATCTTTTTCAAAATATTTAACATATTCAGTTATAATTTTTGTTGATTGTCCCAAACCTGTTTCAAGGATTTTTTTAGGTTTAATTTCATCTAAAATTCTATATAAAATATAGGCATATGGATAACCAATTGCACCACTAGATAAAGATAATGGAATATCAAACCATTTGGAATTTTTTATAGTATCATGAAAAATGGTAGCAAATAAATTTTCATTGCTGATTCTTAAGTTTTTCTCATTTTGTCTTTCTATTTCTTTGAGTATTCTATTTTGTTCTTCTATTTTTTTATTCAATTCATAAACAGAAGCATTAACTTCTTCTACACGCATTATATTGCGATACATTTTATAAAACTTAGTTTTTTTTATCTTCATTTTTATCACCTTAATAAAATTTTACCATAAATATTATAATTATTCATTAAAAAATCTTGATATTAATCAAGATTAATTAAAATATTATTATTTTGATAAAATTTTGATTGGTAAGAAATAATTCCATCATGTGCAAGTCTATAAGCAAAAAAGGCTTTTATAACTTTTTCATTTACATTTTGATGATCTTTTTTATCTCATTGTAAATTTTATCATCAACCATCCAATTAAAAGCTTGTTTATCAGCTTTTAATTCATAATCAACTTTATCATTTTTATCAAATGATATTAAAGAACCTCTTTTAGCCCTTGAGTAATCGCTTTTTAAATGAGCAAGTTCATGAAATAAAGCAAAATAAATATCAGTTATTCTATTGTGTTTTCTCGTCAAATAAATTGCTGACTTATCATTTAATACTTTAAAAGCACCTCTAATTTTAGAACCCGATAAATCATCTTCTATTACTAAGAAAACACCATTTTCATTAAATTTTTCTACAAAAAGTAATCGTTTTCGATTAATTAAATCTAAAATTTCTACTTGCCATACAATTCACCTCTTCAATAATTACACTACCATTTTATAAGTGTGAAACTTTTATTAAAAAAACAGGCAAAAAAGTTTCACACCAAAAAAAGTAAGCAAACTTTTAATTTGCTTATTTTAATCTTTTTGTATATGTAAATATTTCTTCTCTATCTTTTAAAGGAAGTCTAACTTGATCTTTTTCAGATAAAAGAATATCATCTTCTGTTAAACCATATGATTTAAACATATCACTCCAAGGAATATCTAATTCTTCATCATTCCAAAGAATACCATCTTCCATTTTTGGAGCATAATCATTATCAATAATATATTGAAATAACGTATTATCTTCAAGGCTTATAAAACCATGAGCAAATCCACGTGGAACATATAATTGTCTTCCACTTTCAGGAATTTCTTTATTATATGGCATTAAAAGCACATCTGTAGACATTCCATAAGTTGGAGAACCTACTCTCATATCTACTACTACATCAATTGCTTTACCTGCAAGAACTTCAACAATTTTTGCTTGAGCAAATGGATTCTTTTGAAAATGTAATCCTCTAAGAACACCTTTAGAACTCAAACTTCTATTTGTTTGAACAACTCTTTCAAAGCCTAATTGTTCCATATTATCTTCAATAAAGTATGGGCTAAAATACCCTCTATTATCGCCAAAAACTGCTGGTTCAATTGTATAACAATCTTGTAAGTTTGTTGGTATTGCTCTACTACCATTACTAAATACTATCTCTTCCATCTTTTACTATTCTCCTTAAGCACAAGTTTCATTTCTTCATCATTTTTAAGTTCACCCATATATCTATCTAACGCATCACTTGCATCTTCCATAATACCTACATCATTTATAAGTTTACTTTTATCTAAAGTTGTATTTAAAGGCCTTACAGCTATAGTTTTATATTCAAATGTTTTTACTCTATTAACTGGAATATCTATACCATTCATCTCAAAAATTATTTTAGCAAAATCATACCAAGACATATCTCCTGTATTACTAGCATGATATATACCTCTGTCAAAACTCTCACTTAATAAAACCAATTTTTTAGCTAAGTCAACTGTATATGTTGGAGCACCAAATTGATCACACACCACATTGAGTTCATCTTTTGTATTTGCAAGTTTAAGCATTGTCTTAACAAAATTCTTTCCATTAATACCAAACACCCATTGAGTACGAACTACCATACCTTTTTCATATGCAAGTACACTTTCTTCTCCTAATAGTTTTGTTTTACCATACCAATTAACTGGATTAACCTTATCATCAACTTTATAAGGTTCACTTTTTTCACCATCAAAAACATAATCAGTTGAAACATATATCACTTTTGCATTAACTTTTCTTGCAGCATTAACAATAGCATCGGTACCTACTTTGTTAACTAAAAAGCATTTATCTGCTTCTTCTATGCTTTTATCAGCATTATCAACTGCCGTATATGCAGCAGCATGAATAATTACATCAGGTTTAAAACCTTCAATTACTTCATGAATACGTTTTTCATCAAGTAAATTCATTTCTTTACTGCTTGGAGCAAGTAAAGAATTTTTCCCATCGTCTAATATTTTAAATAAATCATGGCCTAGTTGACCATTAACACCGGTAATCAAATACTTCATTTAACCTCTACCCTCCAAAATTATTATAAAAAAAAGGAAGATATTAGTCAATATCAACCTTATCTAAATCATCAATAATAGATGCTTGTTCTTCAATTAAACCTCTAATTCTTCTCTTGTATGTAACGATATTTCTTCTAAGTCTAGCAGCATCAGCTTCTAAACTCTCAGCTTTCATAAGTGCGTCATTAATAATTCTATTCGCGTTTTTCTTAGCTTCAGTTATAATCAAATCCGATTCTGCTAAAGTATTATTTTTATATTTACTTGCTGCTTCTTCAGCCATAACAACTGCACGATTTAAAGTAGCATCCATATTTTTATAATGTTCAAGTTCTTTTTCAAGTCTATCAATTTCTAAGTCTTTATTTTTCATCTTAGTAATCATATCATCTACTCTTGATATAACATCATCTACAAATGCATTTACTTGATGAACATTATAACCATTAATACTCCTATCAAATTTTTTCATTACATCACCTTATTTAATTATTAAAAATCCATTTCGTCTTCTATTTTCGATTTACTTTTTTTATCTTCTTCATCACTTATTCTTCCATCAACAGTAACGTTTTTAGGAGTACATAAGTAAATTCCATTACCTAATTTTTGCAAATCTCCACCAATAGCATACAATGTACCACTTAAAAAATCAATAATTCTTCTTGCTTGATCAGCTGTAACTCTTTTTAAATTAACTACAACTGAATTTCTTCTTTTTAAATGATCTGCGATTTGTTGAGATTCAGAGTATGCTCTAGGTTCAACTAAAATCATTTTATTTCCATTATCTTTAGCTTCAGTTTCATAAGTTTCTTCTTCTTCACCATCAAAACCATTATCTTTTGGAAATAAAGCCTTTTTAATTGATTCAAATGCCATAATGCCACCTCCGTACATTAACTATATATATAATAACACATTTAAACATTTATAGTAAATAAAAAAACTACTAAAATTGAAATTTAATAGTTTTTTATGAAATACTATAAAACGACCCATTCTCCATCTCTTTTACCATTTTTTCTAGTTATAAGTCCTTTGTTTTGCATTTCACTCATTCTGTTTTTAACTGTTCGCAGTGACTTATTAATATATTTTGCAATATCTTCTTGCTTAATAGATGGACTACTTTTTAAAATATTAATTATTGCTTGATCTTCTAAAGTAACAATATTCGTTTCCATTTTTTCATTTTTTTTATTTTCTAAATAATCAATATGTGTAAATCTGTTCTTCAATTCATAATTTGAATTAGTTAAAAGATTATAGAAAAATTTTTCTAAAAATGATATATCTTCAAAAATGTTTTTATCAAAATTTTTATAATTTGCTCTTACTAAAGAATTTCTAAAATACCAAGAATGTTTAGCAAAAACATCATCATTTATATTGAAACCAAAAGTTCTTAAATATTTTATTATAAACACTGCTGTTGTTCTTGTATTCCCTTCACAAAAAGGATGCACTTGCCAAATGTTAGCAGTAAACTTACATAAATGTTCTATTGATTCATTTAAAGTCTTGTCTTTATACGAAAAATTTTCTTCTTGCTCAAAATCATATTTTAAAGAATCCATTATAGTATCAAAAGAACCATATATAACTGTTTCTCCATTCAAGATCCACTCATTTTTTGTAAAATTGTAGTCTCTGATCTTTCCAGCATGATCATACACACCAGTAAATAGTTTTCGGTGAATACTGATTAACTCCATTGGACTAAAATTAAAAGAGTTATCTCCTAGTACTTCAGCAATTCTTACAGCTACTTTATCAGCTTCTTCGTTATTTTCAAGTTCATTATGTTTTCTATTATCCAAAGCTTTATAATATTGATTAATTTTTTCTACTGCCTCATCAATACTAATTTTACCTTCTATATGTTCCTTAGCAGTATCGATTAAATATTTAGATGTTTTTAAGCCATCAACATCTTGTAAACCAATAGCGGTTTCCCAAGTTTTTGTTTTTTCAATTATATTAGGTTCGCCTTGTTTTATATATTCAGATAGTTCTAAATTCCAGTCTTTATTATTCATAATCGTTCCTCCACAACTATACATATTATACCATTTTTGAGGTTTAACAGCAATTCAAAGTGCAAATTTTGCACTTTGAAACGTAAAAATTTGCACTTTGAAATAAAAAATGTAGGAATTATCCTACATTAATTAAAATTTAATTCTATCTAATACATAGTTCTTTACTTCATCAATATTTAAAGTAATTTGTTCCATTGTATCTCTGTTTCTTAAAGTAACAAGATTATTATTAATTGTTTCATCATCAACTGTTAAACACCAAGGAGTTCCGATAGCATCTGCTCTTCTATAACGTTTTCCAATGTTAGCAGTTTCATCATAAGAAGTTTCAAAATATTTACTCAATTCTTGATATATTTCAATTGCTTTTTCAGCATGATTCTTTTTAATTAAAGGTAAAACGTTTACTTTATAAGGAGCAAGAAAAGGTTTTACTTTAAATACTTCTCTAGTATCTCCATTTTCTAGAGTTTCAATCTTATAACATTCGTTTAATATAGCTAAGAATAATCTATCCACACCTACACTTGGCTCAATTACAAAAGGAGTATATTTTTCATTAGTTTCAGGATCCATATATCTTAAATCACATTTGGCATGTTCCATATGTACAGATAAATCATAATCAGTTCTATCTGCTATTCCCCAAAGTTCTCCCCATCCAATTGGATATTTATATTCTATATCAGTTGTCGCTTTACTATAAAATGAAAGTTCTTCTTTTGAGTGATCTCTATATCTTAAATTTTCTCCATTTAGACCAAGTTCACCTAAAAAGTCTAAACAATATTTTTTCCAAAAAGCAAACCATTCAAGATCAGTATCAGGTTTACAAAAGAATTCAAGTTCCATTTGTTCAAACTCTCTAACTCTAAAAATAAAGTTTCCTGGAGTTATTTCATTTCTAAAACTTTTACCTATTTGACCAATACCAAAAGGTACTTTAGCACGCATACTTCTTTGTACATTTAAGAAGTTTACAAATATACCTTGAGCTGTTTCTCCTCTTAAATATACTTTACTTTTTGCATCCTCAGTAACACCTATATGAGTTTCAAATAAAAGATTAAACTTTCTAATTGGAGTAAAATCACTTGAACCACATTTTGGACAAGGTACATGATTTTCTTTAATGAAGTTTTCTAATTTTTCATTATCCCATCCATCACCAGTTTCAGCACCTTTAGTAAATTCTTCAATTAATTTATCTGCTCTTTCACGACTCTTACATTTTTTGCAATCAATTAAAGGATCTGCAAAAGAAGCCACATGTCCACTTGCAACCCAAACTTCAGGATTCATAAGTATAGCTGAATCAAGTCCATAATTTCTATAATCAACATGATTATTTTCTTGAATAAATTTTTTCCACCATGCATTTTTAATATTATTTTTAAGTTCTCTTCCTAAAGGGCCGTAATCCCATGAATTTGCAAGACCTCCATAAATCTCGCTTCCTTGAAATATAAATCCATATTGTTTTGAAAAATTAACTAACTCATCCATTGTTTTTGCCATTTTAATTCCTTCTTTCTAAATATTCTTTTAATTCATCTAGTGAATTTATAATAATAATTAATTTACTTAAATCATCACCTATGAAACCTTCTTCTTGTTCTTTTTTTATTTGATTTAAAATATTATCATAATATCCTTCATAGTTAAATATAATTATATCTTTCTTATCTTCTCTTGTCCTTTTTTCTTCGATCATTCCAAATATTTCTGATAATGTTCCAAGTCCTCCAGGCAAAATAACTATTAACTCACTTGATAAATATAATTCTTTACATCTTTCAAAAGTAGTTGGAGTTACAGTTTCTCTATCATAATCCATTCCTTTTAAATCATCTATATATTTAACATCACTTACTGCTTTTACTTTACAACCATAATACCTAAATGTTTGAAAACATTTACTCATCATTCCTGCATCAGTTCCACCAAACACAAGCTTATCTCCTCGTCTTGCCAGTAATTCTGACACGCTTTGAGCAAGTTCCTTATATTTTAGATTTATTGAATTATATGAAGAACATCCAATAAACACGCGCATTATATCACACCTTTCAATAAAAAAGAGTTCAAATAAACATATGGGCGAAAAAATTATCCGCTGTCCCACCATACTTTGAACTCTTATATTTCTATATAGCTCTTGGCTTTCCACACCAGTCATCACTTTTATAACTTTATAAGTAAATTATAATATAACTATTTATATATTACAACCTTTTTTTAAATCTAATTTAAAACCATCAATAGATTCATTATTTTTATTAGCTTCCCAAAAAGTTTTGAAATCATCATAATCATTTATCTGTAAATTAGTAGTAACATATTTTATAAATTCTAAATAATGTAATTCACTTAGATTACCAGCATTTACTTCTTCTTTCAAACATAAATTTACTTCTTGAAGTAAAGGTAATGCCTCCGAATAATATGAAAGATCGGATAAACTAACTAATTTTTCATAATCAAATTCATAATTAGATAAGAATGTATATAAATCGGTCTCATTCAAATAATTTTCATTATTTGATAAAAACAATCCATAAAGTATTTCTTCCACGGGGTCAGAAAAAAATACTCCATTTAAATTAGCTGTTGCATAAAAATACACTAATTTTCTGTCAAACTCATTTTTATAATCTAGATTTTCATGTTTATATATTTGTTTCATAAGTTCAAATTTATAATAGTCATAAGTTACATTTTTTAATGAACCATTTTCCTTATAAAGATAAGAATTATATTCATCATCAATATTTAAACAAATAAATTTATTAAAGATATTATTTTGTAATTTTCCTGAAAAATACTTATATTTTTCTTCATTTTTACTTATATATTTTTTAACATCTTCATTTTCTAAAACCTCAGCTATAGAAACTTTATAGCCAACTTTTTCAGCTATTAAATCATCTAAACATTCTCTATTAAAAAGTCTTTCTAATATATCTGTATCTCCTGCAAATATATTTGAAATTGTACTAAATTTTTGATCATTTTTGCTTTTATGAACATAACTATAAAGTTCACTAGCAACGAAACCGTGGTCATTTAAATGAAATATATCATTTAAACTCGAAACTGTTATTTCAGAATTCTTGAAATCATAGTTTTTAAAATTTGATGCAATAACGACAAAATCAAACTCACTTATATTTAAGTCTGCTAAAGCATCTATATAACCCACAAGCAAATCATCTTTTATTGTATTATTTTGTTTCATTGCTTCTGTTAAATGAGCTTTTCTGCTTCCATTTATTAAAGAATAATCTGAAACAGTTTCATATTTTTCTATTTTTTTATTATCTAATGTATCAACATTACCATGAAGTATACTTGATAACTCAACAAATACTACTGATGTAAACACTGCAGCAAATGTTAAAATACCAATTTCCTTTTTGCTTATTTTTTCCTTTTTACGGTCGATTACTTTTTCAGCAATTTTTACATCATCACTAAAAATTCTTTTTGCAACTCCATCTTCCATTTTATAATATGTATTTGTTATTTTGTCTTTATAAACACTGCAATATTTTCCTTCACTTTTATATTCACAAATATATTTAAATCTACTCATAAAATTCCTCTTCATTTATGTGGTATATTATACAGAAATATTTGAAATAGTCAAGTTTCTATATCCTTATTGGATCCACATCTATTTCCAAATATGTATCTTTATTAAAAATATATTGTTCATCAATTTCTTTTAATACTCTAGTTAAATTTTTATCAATTCGATATTTTATTAATATTTGAAAACGATAATTATTATTAAGTTTAAAGATAGCTGCTGTTGTTGGACCCAAAATAATTGTATCATCACTTAAGTTTTTCTTTAAATAATTAACAACTTTATTTGCCTCCATACTAGCTTTATTATAATCACTGCTAATGACTTTTAAACTTACTAAATAATAATATGGAGGGTATTTTAAAATTTTTCTTATATTCATCTCATATTCATAATTACCTAAATAGTCATTATTTAAAACAAAATTTAAAGTCTTATTTAAAGGATTAAATGTTTGGATAACTACTTCTCCATTACTAGTACTTCTTCCTGCTCTTCCAGAAACTTGATGAAGTAAGTTAAACGTATTTTCTCCACTTCTAAAATCAGGAATATTTAATGATTCATCAGCATTAATTACACCAACTAAGGTTACTTTTGGAAAATTTAAACCTTTAGAAATCATTTGGGTTCCAATAATAATATCATATTCATGATTTTCAATTGCATTAATTAATTTTTCTTGGCTACCTTTTCTACTTGTAGTATCAGTATCCATTCTAACAACTCTATAACTTGGATATAGTTCACGAATATATTTTTCTATTTGTTCTGTTCCATATCCATATGTTTTTATTGCTTTTTCATGGCATTCAGGACATATATCACTCATAATTTTAGTAAATCCACAATAATGGCATCTTAAACTATTACTGCTTTTATGATAAGTTAATGTTATATCACAATGAGGACATTTATATGTATAACCACACGAAGCACAAGTAATAATAGTTGAATATCCTCTTCTATTTAAAAGAAGCATAACTTGTTCATGATTTTCTAAACGTGACATGATTTTAACTTGTAAATCTGTTGATAAAATGCTTCCCCCATTTTTATAAGAAGTAGATAAATCAATAAGTTCAATTTTAGGTAATTTAGCATCTCCGACTCTATTTTTTAAAGTTAAATATTTATATACTCCTTTTTTAGCTCTTGCCATAGACTCAAGTCTTGGAGTCGCAGAACCTAAAACAATTGGACAATTATGATATTTTGCTCTAAAAATAGCCATATCAACAGCATGATATCTAGGATTATTCTCTTGTTTATATGAACTTGTATGCTCTTCATCAATAATTATTAAGCCAATATTTTTAAGTGGTACAAATATTGATGAACGAGTTCCAACAACGATACTCGCTTCTCCTTTTAATATCTTACTGTATTCATCATATTTTTCTCCATCACTTAAACCTGAATGAAATATTGCAACACTTGATCCAAAAGTTTCATAAAATCTTTTTACTATTTGAGTTGTCAAAGTAATCTCTGGAACCATTACAATAACTGTCTTACCAATTTTTATTACATTCTCAACTAATTTTATATATACTTCTGTTTTACCTGATCCAGTTATACCATGGAGTAAAAAAACTTCGTGTTTATTGAATGATGAAACTACGCTATTGAAAGCATTCATTTGTTCATTAGTTAATACTTTTTCTTTTAAGTTTTTTTTATCAGGATTTATTCTATAAATATTTTCTTTTTCAATATATACAAGTTCTTTTTTTATAAGAGCATTTAAAATAGAAGTATCAATTTCCTTTCTATCTACTCTTTCTTTTTCTAATATATTTTTTAAAGTTTCTACTTGTTTTAATGCTCTTTTATTATTTTTTATTTCTTCTAAAGCTTTTTCTTTATCTTTAACTAATACATAACTTTGATAAATTGAATAATCAGTTTTTTCATTATCAACCTTTAAAGCTGTAGGAAGCATTGTTTGATATGCACTTATGAGTGAACATAATGTTTTTTCTTTTAAATACTCTCCCATTTTTAAAAGTTCATCATTAAGTTTAAATTCTTCATTAATAACATCAATAATATCAAGAATTTCAAATTCTGATTCAACATGATCAGTTAAAGACATAACAAAGCCATTTATTTTTCTTTTATTAAAAGGAACAGTTACTCTTAACCCAACAACAACTCTATCTTTTAAATTATCTGGTACATGATAAGTAAAAACTTTATCAAGTGATTTTACTCCATATTGTATTAAAACATTAGCATACATAATATCACCTAAATTAATTTTAATTTCATTGCAAGAAAAAAGCAAGAAATATATCTTGCTTATGCAATTCTAAATGTTTCTATTCAGTAGTTATTATAGAATTATTATCTGTAACATTTGATTGGCCAGTTAAATATTGTGAAATAAATACTCCAAGTTTTCCAAATTTTGAAACTTTATCATATATAGTTAACATATCATCTTGACTCATGTTTTCAATATTTACAGAATTTTTTAAGTCTGTTTTTTCTACTGAAGGATTTACATCATCTGAAACTTTTACATTTAAGTCAACACTATAAGCTTGATTTCCAACATAAATAGTCATTTCTATTTTCATTGTTGTATCTTTAGTTTTAGCATTTTTCTTAGTTTCTAGATTTATTTTTCCTTCACCAATAGTTTTAGAATCTTGAATTAATTTAAATGAAACAATTTTATCTTTTACATTAAGTTCAATTTCTTCTGTTTTAACATTTAATTCAATTAATTCACTTCCAAAGAAATTAGTAACTAGTTCAATATAACCCTTAGTATCTTTTATGTTCTCAGTTACATTTTCATTTTCAAGTTCACTTTTTAATGTTTTAATATCTTTTCCAGTTAATTTAGTTAATTCAGTCAAGAATTTATCATTATTTAAAGCTGATTTCTTAGCTGCTTCAGTAATTTTCTTTTGATTACTTTCAGTTAATTCAATTTTAATAACATTATTCATTCCTTTTAAATTTTGTTTTTTATCAGCACTTTTTAATCCAGCAATCATTGCTTCTTTAAAGCCATCAACTACTACTTTATAATCAATGTCATTTTGTTCAACAACATTAAATATTTCATCCATACCATCAACATTAGTATAAACATACTTATCATAGAAGTTACTAAATAAAGCATAAACTTTAGAATCTGCTATATAAGTGTTAACATGTAATGGCTCATCAAGTAATTCCATACCTACATTTAAATTATTTAGAGTTATGTTAAAATTCATTAACTTTTCTAACATATCAACTCCATATTTAACATCAAATGATGCACTATAAGAAGTACTTCCTACTGATACTTTACCATCAATGTTCATGTTTCCACTTGCTTTTTCTAAATTATCATTATTGAATTTAAGTTCTGAAAAAGCTTTATTAACTACATTAGTTATACGTTTATCGGCACTTTTAAATTGTGACATATAGAAGAAAACTGCAAGTAAAACAACAACTAAAGCTATTACTCCAGCAATTATACCAATTATAAGTCCTCTTTTGCTTTTAGGCTCTGCTTTTGGTAACTCCGGAGTTGCCCCTTCTATATAATCTCCTGGATTTAAATTATTAACTCTTTCAATTTCTTCATTTGCTATAGGCAATTCATTTTCTACATTACCTAAATTTTCCCCATTAACCGCATTCACTGTATTTTGATTTGTATTAACCGCATTTGTTGTACTTTGATTTGTATTAACCGCATTTACTGTATTTTGATTTGTATCAACTGCATTTGTTGTACTTTGATTTGCATTAACAACATCATTTGCTGTATTTAAATTCTCGCTTTCATTAAAATTTTGTGTTCCATCTTCAATTACAGCGTTACAAAATGGACACATTTTTGAGCCGTTTGGAATTTCATTTCCACACGAATTACATCTCATATAAACTTCCCTTTCTATTTTAACCTACATTAAATATATACTATTTAAATTAGTTTTTCAATACTATTTTTTTACATCTTCTTTTTTACAAGTGATCATTCCGCCATTATAAGCACATGAACATTTATCACTTCCAGTTTCACAAATACATTCTAAAGACTCTTTACAACGATAATCAAAAGAATCAAATAACTTTTGAATTAAATCAGGTAATTTATCTCCATAGTATGACATATTTGTTTTTATTTGAGTTAAATCTTCATCAGTAAATTCACGAACTGATTTATATTTTTCTATTTCTACTTTTTTTACTTTTGGTTTTGTATTAGTAACTAATTTTAAAGTTATAGTTCCTGATAACTCACCTTTTTTATAATTTATTTCATATGTTTTATTAATAATATCTTGTACTTGTTTTTCTACACTTGTAAAATCAACATTTAATATTTCTTCACTATTTTTATATTCTTTAAAATAATATTTAGTATCACCTATATCAAAGTCATATATATTTTCTCCGTACTCCAAACTTATTCTTATTATTTTTTTACCAGTATAATAAATTGCCAACTTATTAGATGTTTCATTTTCTGTATTATATTTGAAATCTTGAGTCTTTTTATAATTTTCTAAAGTTTCTGTTATTTCGTTTTCACGTTTTTCTGTTACACGTACAAGTTCATTAATAAAGTTTGAATCATCCATTAAAGTATCATAGAAAGTATTATAAAATTCACGAAGATTAGCATTATTTAATTCAATATAAACTTTCTTAGTATTTGTGTTATCTCCTCTATAGTTAATAGTTTTAGATTCTTTTTTATAAGATAATTGTTTTAATGCTGCATTAACCGCATCACTTACTCCATCAAGTATAGAATTCATATCATATTTTTTAGATTTTAAGAAACCAACATTATCTTCTATTGGGAAAAGAATATAATCATCATTATAAAATTCTTTTGATTTAAAATATACATTATTTAGATTACTATATAATTCATACGTAAATTCTTTACTTTCTAAAACTATTCCGCCTTCATCTTCTTTAGGATCTCTCATATGTCCATCAATAGTTAAAACACGTGATTTAGCATCTAATGAATAACTTCCTTCAAATTTAGTTTTATAACTGCTTAAATCTAGTTCTAAACTATAATCTCCACTTTTAACACTTGAATTACTAAAATATTCTTCACTTAAATAATCATGTATTTTATTTACTACACCAGTAAAGTATTTATATGAATTGTCTTTCTTAGGTCTTGTAAGCATGAATATTAAAATAACTAAAATAATAAAAACTACTAAAATAGCACTAAAAATAATTAAAACATTTTTCTTATTTTTAGGTTCTTTAATATATGTTTTTATATCAAATTGATCATCATTTGCATAGTTACTTTCATCTATTTCGCCAAAATCAGTTACATTAATAACTTCTATATTTGGATCATTTTTACAATAAGGACAAACCTTAGAAGTCTCTGGTATAGTTTGTTTACAATTAACACACTTTATAACAATCACCCTTCCTATAATATCTATCATTAATTATAAAATAAATTTATATACTTTTCAATAACAATGTTGACTATATAGAACAAATGTTTTATAATCAATTTGAGGGATAAATATGGATAATAATCATCAAAATAGAAATATTATGTGTATTGATTTAAAAAGTTTTTTTGCCTTTGTTGAATGTGTAGAAAGAGGGTTAGATCCTTACACCACTCCATTAATTGTATGTAATCCTGAACAAAAAGGAGCGATTACCCTTGCTGTAACTCCATTTTTAAAAAGTCAAGGGATTCCTGGTCGCGTTAGAGTTTACGATATTCCTAAAAATATAACATATGTGAAAGTTCCACCAAGAATGAGTTTATATCAACGAAAAAGTAAAGAAGTAATTAGTATTTACTTAAAATATGTTGCTAAGGAAGACTTACATGTATATTCAATCGATGAATGTTTTTTAGATGTAACTAATTATTTAAAAATGTATAATATGACTGATTATGAACTAGCTTTAACTATTTTAAATGATATAAAGAAAACTACTGGTCTTGTTGGAACAGCTGGAATTGGACCTAATATGTTACTTGCCAAGATTAGTATGGATATCGAAGCTAAACATACAAAAGATAATATTGCTAAATGGACTTATGATGATGTCAAAACAAAATTATGGAATATTAAACCTTTATCTAAAATGTGGGGAATTGGTGCTAATCTAGAAAAAAGACTTAACAATATGAATATTTATTCCGTTAAAGAACTAGCTTTAACTGACATAAATAAATTAATAAAAGAATTTGGTATTTTAGGAGGAGAACTTTATTATCATGCTAATGGAATTGATGACTCTAAAATAAGTGATCTTAATAATTACCAACCTAAAGAAAAAAGTATAAGCAACTCTCAAGTATTATTTAAAGATTATTTTGACTTCAATATTGATATTATTATTTATGAAATAATAGATACCCTTTGTAGAAGACTTAGAAAAGAAAAATTATTATGTGGACTTATTAGTTTAGGAATATATTCATCTAGAACTTCAAGTGGTTCTTTTCACCATTCTTTAAAATTAAACGAGCGAACCGATAACGCGAATGAAATTTTTAGAACTGCGATGTATATTTTTAACCATTATTACACAAAATTTCCTATAAGAAAGGTAGCCATTTCTTTTAGCAATTTAAGTCCAAATGATAAAATACAACTTGATATATTTGAAAATTATGAAGATATAGAAAAAAGAAAAAGAATTGAAGAAACGATAGATGAAGTAAAGGAAAAATTTGGCCCAAATTCAATTCTTAAAGCATCAAGTTTGCTAAGTGACTCAACAATTAAAGAAAGGAATGGTTTAATTGGTGGACATAAAGCATAATGGAAAGAAATTCAAAATGGATGCCATTTAATTCTATTATTGATGGTAACGAAGTAAAAGAGAAATTATCAGTAGTAAAAAAAGTTAAACCAACTTTGTCTGAAGAACAAATTGAAATCATTGAAAACATTATTATTGAAGCATTTACTGAACAAGTTCCAGTAGAAATAATACATTATAAAAAATATAACTATATTTCTTCTAAAGGAATAATAACAAAAATAAATTCTGTAAGAAAAACTATAACTTTAAATAATGATGAAATTTTATATTTTGCAAATATTATTAAAATTCTAATAAAAAACACTTGAAATTATATTTTCATTATGCTACAATGGTTTTGTTGCTGATGGGGAATTAGCTCAGTTGGCTAGAGCACCACGCTTGCACCGTGGGGGTCAGGGGTTCGAGTCCCCTATTCTCCACCATTAGTAAATTAACTCACATTTGTGAGTTTTTTTTATTGCTTAAACCCCTGACTAATAGGATAATTTATTAAAAAGCTTATATTTTGTGATATACTTAAATTGGTGATGTTATGAACGAATATTTAAATATATTTATAGATGAAGATTATCCACACTTTCTAGATAAATATTTAAATACCAAAACAATGGATAGAATAAAATATGTAACTCAATTTTGTGGATGTGATTATACAAAACTTTATTCAACCAAATTTCTTTATACCAGATTTAATCATTCTTTGGTTGTTGCTCACATGGTTTGGCATTTTACTCATAACAAAAGTGAAACAATTGCTGCATTATTACATGATGCAGGAACTCCTTGCTTTGCTCATTGTATTGACTATGTATTTGATGATTATATAAATCAAGAAAGTTCCGAAAGAAAAATAAGTGATGTTATAAAAAATGATGAGGAATTACTTTCCTATTTAAAAGAAGATGGTATTGCAATCGAAGATTTAGAAAATCTAAGTAAATACCCTATTTTAGAAAACAAATCTCCAAAACTTTGTGCAGACAGGCTAGATGGTGTCTTCCATACATGCTACATCTGGTTACATACTCACAAACTACAAGAAATAAAAGAAGTATATGATGGAATGACTGTTTTAATTAATGAAGATAATAATCCTGAAATAGGATTTATAGATCAAAAAATAGCAAATAAGTTTGTAGAAATGGTTTTTATCTATGCTAAAGAATTACAAGGAAATACAGATAAATATATTATGAAATATGTTTCAGAAATTGTAAAACTTGCATTTGAAAGAAATTTAATTACACTAGATGATCTTTATACAATGAAAGAAAGTGATTTATGTTCTTGTTTTAAAGAAAATTTTCCTTCTTGGAGTATTTTTGAAAATGCAAATACCTTAACTAATACAGATAATTTACCAGAGAACAACTTCCATATTTCATTTACCACTAAAAAAAGAAACACCATTCCACTTGTAAAAACAAAAGATAGTGTTGCTAGAATCAATACAGTATCTGAATATGCAAACAAGATTTATCAAGAATATGAAAGATTTATTGCACCAAAATATGCATATGTTAAAGAATTAAAGAAATTAAACTAAAAAAGCGAATTACTCGCTTTTTTTAGTTTAAATCTTCATCTGAAAAAGGATAAGGACACAACTCATCAACTGTTAAACTAATTTCTTCTCCTTTTGGATTCATAGCTATAACTTTTTTATCTTTTTCAAAAAGTTCACTTATAACTTGTCTACATACCATACAAGAAAATCCTATTTTGTCATTATCACACATTACATATAAAGTCTCAAAATCATATTTTTTATAACCGGCTGAAATTGCCGATACAATTGCACTTCTTTCTGCACAAATTGCTGCTCCATAACTTGCATTTTCTACATTAACTCCAGAAAACTCTTTACCATCTTTCATTACAGCAATAGCTGCCACTCTAAAATGGGAATAAGGACTATAAGAGTTATTAAGTAAACTAATTAATTTATCTTTCATTTTTATCACCAATTATAATTTATCATAAAAAACAAATTAGGTGAAGTATTTTCATCTGATTTATCTGGTGGAGTATTACCATCCATATTTGTCATATTTCCATTTAGTGTATATAAAAATAAGACCACATACACTTATAATTGTAATAAAAATCATTACAACATCTTTGAATATCCTATTCATATTATCACTTTTCATGACCACAATAAACCATATATAAATGAAAAAAATATGAAGAAATAAAGAAATATTCTTGAATTTTATTTATAATTAGATATAATTATATTAGAGGTAGGATATGAAAAATAACAACATTGATATATTAAAAAATAAATACTTTTTTATAGGTTTTATAGTTGGAATTATTCCTTTTATAATATTATTAATCATATTATCAGGATATAAGAATTTTAATTCATATAAATACGTTATAATAATTATTTCTTTAATAACATCTTTATTAAACGGTTATATTTTAAAAACAAATATTCTTGCAAAGCTAAAGAGAAGCTAACTTAAGCTTCTCTTTTTAGTTTAATTATTATTTTCTTAAAAAATAAAGATATATTATAAAACAATTTAAACATTACAATTTCTACTTTATTGGCATTATTATAATGTTCTTCATAATATATTTGACTTTGTTTATATATTTTATATTTATTTATTTTTGATACATTAGATCCAATTGTTGCATTATGTTTATGTTCAACAAATACACTCGTATCAACAACAGTTAAAAGTTTTTCACTCTTTAATTTTCTAGCTAATATATTTTCTTCATAATATAAAAACACTTTTGGATCAAAATAATTAATTTTTTCTAATACTTCACCTTTTATCATAAAGAAACATCCATATAAAACATCAACTACTGGCAATTCATTTTTTAAATGATTATCACTGTATGATAAAAATTTATTTTTATAAAGTTTACTAATAACCGGTATATTCATAACTAAATCTTTAAAAGCTGAAGTAAGACGCCAACCATATTTAAATTCACCATGCTCTAGTACTTTTGGCATTATAGCTCCTACTGTTTCATTTTTAATATTACGAATTAAAGATTTAATAACATTATTACTTGGTATACTTATATCTGAATTACTAATAATTATATTACATTTTTTATATTTGGATATTAGATACTTACACCCTTCATTAATTGCTCCACTATAACCAGCATTAGTGTTCATTCCTATAACATGTAGTTTTTCATTTTTAATATTATTAAATTTATCTAAATCATTATTTTTAGAATTATTATCTACTACAACAATTTCATCAATACTAGTTAAATTATTACACTCATTTATCAAATTAACTGTATTATTAAAATCATTATAATTAATAATTACTATTCCTGTTTTCATTATTCACCGCCTAACAAAGATGAAATTTTTTTATCTATTTCTTTATTATAATTAGTAAGTTTATTTTCTTTTCTTTTTACCTTCTTTAAAGTTTTAATATTATCAATATCAATATAATCAATATCTAAGTATTTATTTAATCTACTTGGCATAATAACTTCAAGTCCTAAAGCAAGAGCTTCTAAAGCAACCATACCTTGACCTTCATATTTACTATTTAAAATTAAATAATCACATTTTTTTAAATATGGAAAAGGATTTTTTTTATTACCTAAAAATGTTACATAATTATACATATTAGCTTCTTCTACTTCACTTATAAGTTTATCTTTCAAAGGTCCATCACCGATGATATATAAATGAAAATCTTTAAAGTTATTAAGTATATTTCTAACTTTAATAAGCATACTTTCTAATCCTTTTTGAGAAACTAATCTACCTAAGAAACATATATTTACACATTCTTCATCAACATAAAATTCAACGTTTTCTTCTTTTTTTCTATTTATCTCTTCAATATCAATATAATTTGGAATTATATATTTACAAGGAATATGTGTTATTTCTTCAAATGAAGATGCTGCTCCTTCACTTACTGCAACTATATTATCAAATTTCTTATATTTATTTTTACTAAATATATAAAATAGATTAAAATTTTTATCATATTTTTTCTTTTCTTTATAATCATTATGAACCCACATTATTTTATTCTTAGATTTTGTCTTTAACACAAGACTAGATAAATAATTACTATATCCATTAAAATCAATAACAGCATCATATTCTTTTTTCATATGTTTAAATGTTAATAGATTCATTATTTTAAAAGGTAAAAACTTACATAATTTGTTATATCTTAGCATAACTACATTAACTTCTTTTGGCAAATTTTCAAAGAATTGTCCTTTAGATAATAGATATAAATCAACATTATATTTTTTATAATCAAGATTATTAAGTAAATTAATAATGCTTTTTTGAATACCACCTATACCTAAATCAGTTTGAAATATAGCTATATTTTTTTTCATGAATACATCACCCTTTTATATATTATTGAAATTGAATAAGCAACGTATATAGATACTGCTGGAGCAAATAAGAAGTGCCCAGCTAAATACGAGCCTAAAAGAATAAATACAGATGTCAAACCTAAAATAAATATTTCTTCATCAATTATAATTTTTTTGGTTTTAACAAATTTAACAATGACATTGATAACTAAATATATTGGTAAAAGTAATTCAACTAAGAATCCTATAAATCCATATTGATATAATAAATCATGAAAATCTCTTTCAACAATATGATCATAATATATACCTTGATAATATTTGTCATCGCTAATTAAACCATATAATTTTGAAAATATTGAACTATTATTATACATTTCTTTATTCACTACTAAAAAATCATTTCTTCCATTAAAAACTAATGCATTTGAAATTTCACTTTTTATTTCTTCTGCTGATTTATCAAATTTAGGGCAACATGTTTCACACTTTGCTTGACCAGATTCATTTACTGCTCTTTCATAACTACCTAAAAGATTTGTATATATAGGAAGTTTAATTGTAAAAATTAACACAGATAAAAGTATTCCTCCTATAAAGAAAACACTTTTAAAATCAAATTTATTTTTCTTAATAAATTTATTATAAATAATATAAAAAATTAAACTAATTGATAAAACACCAACACATCCAACATAACTTGCTTTTGTGCCTAATATACATAGAAATACTATCGTAAATAAAGAAGCAGTTATATTATAAATATTTTTATTTTTAATAAAATCTATTAAAGAATATCCAAGTAAAGAAATAAGTATAAGTCCATATTCATTTGCTGAATTAAACCATGAAACAATTCCTTTTCTATAGCAATTTTCTGATGATGAATAAGAACAATATGCCGTATTAGTTATAACTGACGAAAATAAAGATATGCCAACCATAAGAGCAATAATAATAAAAGTAAATCTATCAATATTTTTATTGTTTTTAAAATATAAAATAAAGAATAATAGTATTATTGGAAAATATATTAATTTTGCTATATGTGATATATAACTTGTTAAACTAAAACCATCATTTAAAATAATATTTCCTATAAAACTTATAAATATATATACAACCCAAATTAATGCATAAGCTTTAATTTTGTCATCACGATTTTTAAGAATATAAATTGTTGCATATATTAAAAACAAAAATCTAAAGATCATTCCAAGTGAAATAGATAAACTATATTCATTAATCATTAAAGAAGTAATAATGTCAATTAAAGGTTGAATTAACATAAACTTAGTAAGTACTCTATTGTTATAAAATTTATCCATCTATTTCACTTCCTATACAACATTATACAAAAAAAAAGAAGTTATTAAAAGAAAAACACTGACTTTTGTAAATGTAAACAAAAAAGACTTAAATATAAGTCTTAATATTGTCTTCCAAAATAAATTACATGTTTAGCAGGTTCACCACAAATACAATTACCTGTTGCATGTTCATCTTCTAATATACAACGTGATTTTAATCCTGTTTCTTCTTTAATGTTTTCCTCACATTCAGTTCTTCCGCACCAATTAATCTTTATAAAACCACTTTTTTCTTTAGCAATATTTTTAAATTCATCCATTGTTGATGCAACATATAACATTCCATTTCTTCTTTTTTCTGCTCTCTTATACATATCACTTTGAATAGTATCAAATAAACTATTTAGTTTGCTTCCTAAATTATCTAAATCATTTAATGCAAATTCATACTTTTCTAAAGTATCTCTTCTAACCAAAGTAATATGACCATTTTTTATATCTCTTGTTCCTACTTCAATTCTAACCGGATATCCTTTAACTTCTGCTTCAGCAAATTTAAAACCTGGAGTTTTATCAGTCTTATCAACTTTATAAGTAATATCATTTTTACCTAAAATATCAGTAATTTTATCAACATATTCATCTATATCTTTTCCAATTGGAATTACAATTACTTTAGTTGGTGCAATTTTTGGTGGTAAAACAAGGCCTCTATCATCTGAATGAGTCATAATTAATCCACCTATCATACGAGTTGTACATCCCCATGAAGTTTGAAAAGGAGTCTTTAATTTATTATCTTTATCCAAAAACTCTATTCCAAAAGCATGAGCAAAACCAGTACCAAAATAATGACTTGTTCCATTTTGAAGAGCTACACCATCATACATCATTGCTTCAATTGTATAAGTTGCTTCAGCTCCAGCAAATTTTTCTTTTTCAGTTTTTCTTCCAACAATAACTGGCATTGCTAAATAATTTCTTTGGAAATCTTCATAAACGTGTAGCATTTTTAAAGTTTCCGCCATTGCTTCTTCACTTGTTGCATGTAAAGTATGTCCTTCTTGCCATAATATTTCACGACTTCTTAAAAAAGGTCTAGTTGTTTTCTCCCAACGAACTATCGTACACCATTGATTATATAAAATTGGTAAATCTCTATAACTTTTAACTATTTTTTTAAAATGATCACAAAATAATGTTTCACTTGTTGGACGTACACACATTCTTTCATCTAACTTTTCTTTTCCACCATAAGTTACCCAAGCAACTTCAGGAGCAAAACCTTCAACATGATCTTTTTCAACATTAAGTAAAGACTCTGGTATAAACATTGGCATTTGTACATTTTCATGACCTAAACGTTTAAATTCTTTATCTAAAACACTTTGCATATTTTCCCAAATAGCATATCCATATGGACGAATAACCATACTCCCTTTAACATTTGTATAATCAACTAAATCGGCTTTTTTAACAACATCTGTATACCATTTAGCAAAATCAACATCTCTGCTTGTAATATCTTTAACTTGATTATCCATAATTATTCCTCAACCTCAAAGTTTTCTAAACTTCCATTTTCTTTTAATATTTTATTTACAGCATCAGTTGCACTTGTTAATTTATCATTACAAACTTTAACTATTTTCATAGCTTCTGTATATTTTTTTATTGAACTTTCTAAATCAGTATTACCTGATTCTAAATCTTTGATAATATTTTCAAGTTCACTCATAAGTTCTTCAAATTTTTTATCTTCCATCTTCTTTTTCTCCTTTAACTATTGTATTTATTTCTCCATCAATAAGTTTAATATTAACTTCATCATTAACTTTAACATCTTTAACACTTTTTATTACTTTACCATTTACAGTAGAAAGTGAGTATCCTTTACTTAATACACTTAATGGATTTAAAAGCTCTAACTTATTAATAAATAATTCTAAACTATTTTTATTTTTTATAAATAATTCTTCTGGATTTACTAAAATATGATTAGTTATTATACTTTCATATCTAGATACATAAATATCTAATTTATGTGTAATATAACTATTTAATTTATTTATAATTGTATCTAATTTTTGTTCTCTAATCTCTGAATAAGCAAGAGGATTAGTTAGAACATAACTATTTTTAAAATTTAATAATTGTTTTCTAGAAACATCTATTAGATTAAATATGTTCTTATTTAAACGTATTTCAAGTTGATGAATATAATTAATTAAATCAACCATATTAGGAACAGCCATTTCTGCAGCTCCAGTTGGTGTTGGTGCACGCATATCAGCTACAAAATCTGCTATAGTAAAATCAATTTCATGGCCAACTGCAGATATAACCGGTATACGAGATTCATATATTGCTCGAGCAACACATTCTTCATTGAAAGCCCATAAATCTTCAATACTTCCGCCACCTCGACCAACGATTAAAACATCAATATCATCAAATTCATTTGCACGTTTTATTTGTCTTACAATATCATCTTTAGCAAGTTCACCTTGAACTAATGCTGGAAAAAGTATTGTATTACATATTGGATATCTTCTTTTAATTGTAGATAAAATATCTCTTATTGCAGCTCCAGTTGGTGCTGTAACTATACCAATCTTACTTGGATATTTAGGTATTAGCTTTTTCTTATCTTGATCAAACAAACCTTCTTTAGCAAGTGTTTGCTTTAATTCTTCTAATTTTTTTAATAAGTCTCCGTTACCGGACATATGCATTTCTTCAACATAAACTTGATAGCCACCGTTTGGAACATATACACTTATTCTTCCTGTAACTAGAACTTCATCTCCATCTTTCGGGACAAAATCAAGTTTTTCTGCATTTGTCTTAAACATAACTGCATTAATTCTGGATTCTTCATCTTTTAATGTAAAATACAAATGTCCTCTAGTATGTCCTTTATAGTTGGAAACTTCTCCTTTAATATGGACAACTTGACATTCAACTTTAGAATCTAAAAAATTCTTAATTGCTTGATTATATTGACTAACTGTAAAATATTTAACTTCTTCTGTGTCCATACTTTTCCTCCTTTTTATATTTTATCATATATAAAGAGTTTTTAGAAAAAAATATAAACAAATTTCTACATTTACATTTTATTTATGATATGTTATATTTAATTTAGTGAGAAGCAAAGTTTCTTTAGGACGCGATGCTTACCACATTTGTGTTTGGTGCACCTTTTTCAAAAGAAAAGGTGCTTTTTTATTTTATATACTTTTATACAAAAGTAGAAGTAAAATATCTTGTGAATCAAAATATATTTTTTTAACAATCACCTCAGTTATATAGCCACTTTTAAAACTAAATTGTAATTCTAAAACTGTTGGCATTGATTGAAATATATTTGACAAAGTTAGAAGCGTAATATTTAAAATATCACCTATATTAACTAAAATAAAAAGTTTAGAAAAATCTAAACTTTAATTTATTTTATAAATATGATTTTTGTAATGTTACTACAGGCCTTATTCCATAATATTGATTGCAATCATAAGATCTTTCATCACTTACATTAAGGTCAATTATAATCTTTTCAACATAATCACCAATATTTGGATCATATTTATAAGTAGATACAGCAGCTCTATAAATAGATGTAGATGTAGTAGTCTTTGTCCAAAAGCTTCCATTAACCAAAAATTTCAAATTAGATATATTATAATAAGGATTTCCCTGATAAGTAGTTTCATTAACATCCCCAAATTTTAAAATATCAGCAACTGTTGGTGTGTCAACTTCAATTGATAAACTACTTTTATCAGTTAATATTTTCTTATATTCATCGCAATATTTTTTTAATAAACTTGTTTCATAATCAAGTCCAGATGTCGAATATGCGGTCGTACCAATATTAATTTTTGACCATCTTGTATTTTTATCAACAAAGTAACTTCCTATAGCACTTTCATCTTGTTTTCCATAATTTGTTTCAGAGCCACTATACGGATCATATGTTCCCTTATTATAGCTTTCGACATTATAAGTACCACCAACCATTAAATTATATTTAGCAATCATTCTTACTGAATCATCTGTTGAGTCAAAAACATAAAAACATTGATCTTTTATACAAATTTCATCACCTACATTTGTTCCGTCTCCACTTTTAACTATAACTATCTTTTCCCAGTTTGCATACATATTTACATTTCCTGAAGTTGATAAGTTCTTAACTGTTGTTCCTGCATTGTATGTTGTTCCTGTAGCTGAATCTTTTGCCCAACTTACAAAGTCATATCCTTCATATGTAAATGAATTTGCTGCAAGTGTACAATTTGTATCATATGTACATGTTGTTTTATTCATACTTCCTGATCCACCATTTGCATTATATGTTATTGTATATGTATTTGCATTACATTTTGCATATAATGTTTTACTTGTTTCTCCGCTTGGTGTATATTTACTTCCACTTGCATATTTTATTGCTCCAATTGCTGTATCTGCAAATCCACATGTATATCCTGTTTTTGTTATTGTTGGTAATGTTACTGCTGTATTTGAAAAGTTTGCTACAAATGTTACAGTTCCATTATTTGTTGCTGTTAAATTCTTAAAGTATGTATTCTTTGTTGACGTTCCTGTATATGCTGTTGTTACAGCACTTGAACTTGTTCCAGTTTTTGCTGTACTTGTATTTAATCCAGTAACTGTCCAACCATTAAATGTTTGAGCTTGACTAACTGAAGTCTTACTTATTGTTGCTCCTTGATTATTTGCATTTATATTTACAGTTAAATTCTTTGTTGGATTATCTATTAATACATTTGCATCATAACTTGCACTTGCTGGTTTATTTGTTCCTAATGTTCCATTATTTAATGTATATGCTATTTTATATGTATTTGCTGTCCATTTTGCATGCATATTTACATTTCCTGAAGTTGCTAAGTTTTTAACTTTAGTTCCTACATTATAAGCTGTTCCTGTTGTCGAATCTTTTGTCCAATTTGCAAATGTATATCCTACTCGCGTAAATGCATTTGCAGCTATTGTACAATCAGTGTCATATGTACATGTTGTTTTATTCATACTTCCAGTTCCACCATTTGCATTATATGTGATTGTATATGTATTTGCACTCCATTTTGCATATAATGTTATACTTCCTGTTTCTGCTAAGTTTTTTACTGTGGCATTATTTGCATATGATATTTCTCCATCACTTGTTTTACTCCATCCTGCAAATGTGTAACCTGTTTTAGTAAATGTATTAGCACTTAATTTGCAATCTTTATCATATGTACAAGTTAACTCAGTCTTTGTTCCAGTACCACCATTATTATTAAATACAACTTTATATGTATTTGCTGTAAATACTGCATATAATGTTTTACTTGGATAATTTGTATCTATAAATGTTCCATTTACTGTATTTGTTACTTCATAGTTTTTACTTCCATTTTCTTTTTCTGAATATCC